>Ga0209278_1000030_pt1 | contig 321548 bp, 292 predicted proteins | sample JI81BgreenDNA_FD_187504 | JGI IMG/M metagenome (GOLD analysis project Ga0209278, IMG submission 187504) | Wastewater effluent complex algal communities from Wisconsin, to seasonally profile nutrient transformation and Carbon sequestration -... | ecosystem: Engineered > WWTP > Effluent > Algae... | reverse complement strand
TTTGAACCGCATTCCAAGTAATAGTAGCGCCTGGAACACTACTGAATAAATCAATAGTTATCGTATCACCACTACATAAAGATGGCGTTGGATTTGGACTGTAAGTAATCTCTGGGCGTGGAACTATGTTGACTGTCATAGTTGTTGTTCCAGCGCATTGATTGGTATTTGGCGTGAATTGGAATGTAGCTGATGTATTATTTTGGGAAATCAAATTCCAAGTTCCCTGAATACCTTCTAAACTAGTATTTGGAAGGGAAATACTTGAAATATCACATGTTGGGTCAATTTGAGTAAATGTTGGCGTAGTTCCTGAATTAAAGTTGATGTTTCCATTCAGAGTAGCTGTACCGCAACCACCAGTAGTTTCAATCGTATACGAAAATGAGTTAGAAGCACTTCCGCTTATTGTTACTGTATTTCCATTGGTTATTGCTGTAATTCCCGTTGGTATTCCTGTTATGTTTACTCCAGTTGCACCGTTGCTAAAGGTGTATTGAATGGGAGAAATAGAGGTGCTATTGCAAATGTTTTGGTTATTGTTGTTTGTATTTAAACTTAAAGTAGCATTTGGTAAAACAGTAATATTTCCTGAAAGTGAAATAGTTCCACAACCTCCAATAGTTTCAATGGTGTAAGCAAAGGAATTGGTAGTTGCGCCGCTAATAGTAATGGTATTTCCAGTTGTTGAAGTTGTGACTCCTGAAGGTAAACCAGTGATATTAACTCCTGTTGCACCACCACCGAAGGTATATTGAATTGCTGAAATAGTATTACCAGAACAAATGTCTTGATTGTTATTGGAAGAGTTAAGTGTTAATGTTGCGTTTGAATCTATAGAAATTGTTCCTGAAAGAGAAACTGTTCCACAACCATTAATAGTTTCAATTGTGTAAGAAAATGGATTTGTTGTTGCACCGCTTATAGTAACAGTATTTCCTGATGTTACTGCGTTAATACCTGATGGTAATCCCGTTATGTTAACGCCAGTGGCACTTCCTCCAAAAGTATATTCAATTGGTGCGATGTTGTTCCCTAAACACACATTTTGAATGTTATTGGAAGAATTTAAAATTAAGCTTGCATTGGGAGAAATAGTAATATTTCCTGAAAGCGAAACTGTACCACAACCTCCAATAGTTTCGATAGTGTAAGAAAAATTATTTGAAGTAGTGCCGCTAATAATCACTGTGTTTCCTGTTGATGAAGCTGTTATTCCAGATGGAAGTCCAGTAATGTTAACACCTGTTGCTCCATTGCCAAATGTATATTGTATTGGTGAAATACTGCTACCGGCACATAAGTTTTGAGAGTTGTTTGCAGAATCTAAAGTTAACGAAGCATTAGATTCAATTGTAATTGTTCCTGATAGAGATAGGGTTCCACATCCACCAGTAGTTTCAATAGTATAAGAAAATGAACTAGATGAACTTCCGCTAATTGTGACTGTGTTTCCTGTTGTAGATGCTGAGACTCCTGTGGGTAATCCTATTATGTTTGTTCCTGTAGCTCCGCCTCCAAAGGTGTATTGGATAGGTGAAATATTCGAGCCAGAGCAAATGTTTTGATTGTTATTGCCAGAATCTAATTGTAATGTATTTCCATTAATGTTAATGTTTATTTGATCGGAAATGGTGGCTCCACATGCGTTTGTTGCAGTCAGCGTAATTGAGATAACACTTCCTGCGCTTGCGGTAGATGGAATGGTGTAATTTGTTGAAAGGTTATTTGGGTTAGAGAAACTTCCTTCTGCTGCTGTCCAAGAAACACTTGTTTGGCCTTGGGCAATTCCTGTTATATTTATTGTTTGTCCAGCGCAAGCGGTTAATGAGTTAGCACCAGCATCTACTGTAAATGGGGAAATTGGTGCAATACAGCCATTGTTTGTGTAGGAAGCGTTTCCTGAAGGAGTGAAATTTACAGTTGCTCCGTTTCTTTCAGGGTCTGTACCACCAAAACCTCCAAAAATATTAGTTAAATTACTTCTTTGATAGGTTACGCTATCAGAACAACCACCGCCAAAATTTACCGATAATGTTCTTAATCCGGGTGTAGTATTGTAATTCGCAAAATGTCCAGCTGAAGTGGTTGAATTGTTTTGGAATAACATGTAAATAGTTTCAGTTAAAGCTCCAAATGAATTTAATGTAGTATCTAAATTAAAGCTAGTAACTACAATTACAGTAGCATTTGCAGGTAAAACTCCACCAACAGGCTCTAGAATTTGTCCGCAACCGCCTGCAGCAATAATTGCGGTATTTAATTCGTTTACTTTTGCAGCAGTAGTAGCGTTTTGAATGAGTCCTTCCCAACTTTGTGCGGGCCAATTTACCGACATAGTAGCGGTGTTTAGAGGAGCAGTTCCAATTCTCATTCGAAACATTTCATTAAAACCTTCATCTGTAGCATTGTCGCAGGCGTCAACTAGAATGCTTTCTATGTTAAAGCATTGGGAATAAGAATTTTGTGTTAATATGGCGAACCATAGTATGCTAAGAAATTTTATAATTTTCATGTTGTATTTTGCTTGAAAACGAGCGCAAAGTTACAAAAGGAATATTATGAAAATGTTATTTACAAAAAAAAGATACAAATTGCAGCTGTATCTTTTTGTTTTCGAGTATAACTTATTACTTATTTGTGGTTTTTACTTCTTATTTGGAGGGTATTGCATTAAAATTTTGGAGACGAATTCATTAATCATAGCCTCTTTTTTTTCCGTTTTTCGAGTTAACACTCCTGATCCTTCCCCTTGCCAAATTAATTCTTTTGATTTTGCATCAATAAAATCAATAAATAATATTCCTTCGGGAGTAGTGGTTACTGATGTATGGTTCATTCCCCACCATGGGTTCCAGCCCCAACCCCAGCCCCAGCCCCAGCCGAAACCTGCATTATTATATACATCAACACGTTCTCTTTCTTTGGTAAAAATACTAATTAAAATATCTGGATTTTCTGACTTAGTGAAACCTTTAGTAGCCATAACATCGTCAATAGCATATAAAATTCTTTTTTTATCTAAATCAGATATTTCAGCTTTATCAACTCCACTTTTTAAATAGGCGTAAGTCTTAAAATTGTCAAAATTCACTTTTTTATCATAATCAGCATTTACTCTTATAGAACTACATGAAGCAAATGTTGCTGCCAAAAAAAGTAACGAAAGAAATTTAATTGTCTTCATATTTTTATTTTTTAAGTTTCATGTTTCATGTTTAAAGTTGTTTAAAACGCAAATTAATTAGAAACTTTAAACAAGAAACTAAAGCAATGATTCATCAACTATATTAGGGATGGTAACTTTTAATAAAGGTTGCGTCTCCATCGCTCTTTTTATTGCAAAAATTGCACCTTCGTTTCTTGCCCAACTTCTTCTAGAAATTCCGTTATTGACATCCCAGAAAAGCATTGATTCTAAGCGTCTTGATGCTTCTTTACTACCATCAAGAACCATACCAAATCCACCATTAATTACTTCTCCCCAGCCCACACCGCCGCCATTGTGAATAGAAACCCAAGTAGCACCTCGGAAACTATCTCCAATTACGTTGTGAATCGCCATATCAGAAGTGAATCTTGAACCGTCATAAATATTGGAAGTTTCTCTATAAGGAGAATCCGTTCCTGAAACATCATGATGGTCGCGTCCTAAAATTACATAACCAATTTCTCCTCGAGCAATCGCTTGATTGAATGCTTCTGCAATTTTTATTCTTCCTTCAGCATCGGCGTATAAAATACGAGCTTGTGAACCCACTACTAATTTGTTTTCTTGGGCACCTTTAATCCATTGGATATTATCAGCCATTTGTTGTTGGATTTCTGGTGGAGAATTTTTCATCATTTCTTCCAAAACTTCGCAAGCTATTTTATCAGTCTTAGCTAAATCTTCTGGATTTCCCGATGCGCAAACCCAACGGAAGGGGCCAAATCCATAGTCGAAACACATGGGTCCCATAATGTCTTGTACATAGCTTGGGTATTTGAATTCTCTGCCAAGTTCAGGGTGATCATTCATTACATCGGCACCCGCTCTTGAAGATTCTAATAAAAAGGCATTTCCGTAATCGAAGAAATACGTTCCTTTTGCAGTATGTTTATTGATTGCAGCGGCATGACGACGCAATGTTTTTTTAACTTCTTCTTTAAAGCGTTCAGGTTCATTGGCCATCATTTTGTTTGATTCTTCAAAAGTAAATCCAATAGGGTAGTAGCCACCAGCCCAAGGATTATGTAAAGAAGTTTGGTCTGAACCTAAATCGATAGGTAAATTTTCTTGGTCAAATCGCTCCCATACATCCACAATATTTCCTAAATAAGCAATTGAAACCACTTCTTGATTTTCTAATGCTTTTTTAACTCTCGGAACTAATTCGTCAATGTTATCAATGATTTCATTAATCCAACCTTGTTCGTGACGAATTTTAGTGATTTTAGGATTTACTTCGGCACAAACGGTAACACATCCAGCGATATTTCCTGCTTTGGGTTGTGCGCCACTCATTCCGCCTAATCCAGAAGTTACGAATAACCCTCCTTTTGGTGATTTTTTTATTTTTCTAAATCCGTTTAAAACGGTAATAGTAGTTCCGTGAACAATTCCTTGTGGACCAATGTACATGTAACTTCCAGCCGTCATTTGACCGTATTGCGAAACACCTAAAGCATTCATTTTTTCCCAATCGTCTGGTTTGGAATAATTTGGGATAACCATTCCGTTAGTTACCACAACTCTTGGTGCTTCTTTATGCGACGGAAACAATCCCATGGGATGGCCAGAATACATAACTAAGGTTTGTTCGTCTGTCATTTCAGCCAAATATTTCATCGTTAAGCGATATTGCGCCCAATTTTGAAAGACAGCACCGTTTCCTCCATAAGTGATTAATTCATGAGGATGTTGGGCTACTGCATAATCCAGGTTGTTTTGAATCATTAGCATAATCGCCTTAGCCTGTTCGCTTTTCCCAGGATATTCTGAAATAGGGCGAGCATACATTTTATAATCAGGACGTAAACGATACATGTAAATTCTACCGTAAGTTTCTAATTCAGTTTTGAATTCTGGAATTAAAGTTGCGTGATGTTTGGGTTCAAAATAACGTAATGCGTTTTTTAATGCTAACTTTTTTTCTTCATCAGTTAGTATTTCTTTTCTTTTTGGAGCATGATTTATATCAGCTTCATAAGGTTTTGGATTAGGTAAAACCGTTGGAATTCCCTCTAGTATTTGCTCTTGAAATGTCATATTATTTTGAATTTTCGGATTTTCCGATAATAGATTTTCCGAAAACGTAGTCTGAGTATCTATTATCTGAATATCTATTTTTTTTTTTTTTTTTTTTTTCTGTTTACTGCGACTGAACACTGATTACTTTTTCAAAGTTCCTGTTTTCTTGTCAAAACCATAAGGGCAATGTCTGCATCCACTTTTACAGCAATAGCCTCTTTTTAGATGGTATTTTTCTGTAAAGCACTTATATCCTTCTGGTGTGTAATAGAAATCTTCGACTTCTTTTAAATTATTTGGATGTAATTCGTCATTCATAAGCACAAATTTAGCAACTTTGCACGAAATGATACTATTAGTTGTAAAATATTTGGTACCAAAAGGATTTCGTGGCATAACTTTTTTTCCTTTTGTTTTTTTATCTAGCAAGACAGATAAAACCAATATTGTTTTGTTAAATCACGAAAGAATTCATCTTAGTCAACAACTTGAATTAGGAATTGTTTTCTTTTTTATTTGGTACGGTTTGGAGTTTTTTTATCGTTTAATTCAACACCGAAAGTGGAAAGTTGCTTACTATTCTATATCTTTTGAACGTGAAGCTTACCAAAATGAAAAAAACCTCGACTATTTAAAGAAGAGGTCTTTTTGGAGTTTTTTGAGGTATGTTTGATTATTCTCTCCACTTTAAATGAAGTGTTACTGTTGGATTATCAACGTCACCCGAGGCAGAGCTTACAAATACACCAATGTAATCACCAGCATTAATATCAATGTTGACATTATTGTTCAAATAACTATTTGCAGTTAAATTAAAAGAAAAACTAATTATACCATTGATGTCAATTTCAAATCCTTTATTCGAAACACCTCCAGAAGATTCAGCAGTAATTCCTACTATAGTTGCATTTTTTAATATTTTGGCACCAGATAAAACATTTCCAACTTCAGCATACCTCAGATATTCATTATCCCTACCACCACCTCTGCCAAAAGGGTAGGTCATTGTTTCGGAGCTAAGCCATTTTGCTCTAGTGGCATCATAAATAAATAATGAATTATTAATTATTGCCATTTGCCCAGAATTAACTCCTGTAGGCGCTGTAGTCCTTGGAACAATTTCAAATGAAGGATAAGTATCTGCAGATGCATCAATTTTAAGCTTTGAAGAGGTTAAATTCGTATTAATTCCTATTCTTCCGTTTCCATCAATTCTCATGGCTTCAGTTCCATTGGTAGAAAAATTCAAAGTATTTGCACCAGAACTCCATAATCCAATATCAGTGTCGTCTGTCCAGCTATATGTGGGTTGTGCAGCATTTCCTCTGTTGAAACTTCTTATTCTTCCATTTGTTGTTATACTTAATCTTTCATTATTATTGGTTCTAAATCTTAATTCTTGATTGTCAGTAGTTCCAATGAAATCATTAGTAGGATTGGTGCTAGCGTTTCCATTTATATTCCATTGCTGGTTAGATTCTGATTGAAGTCGTACCCAACCAGAGCCTTGCCAAAAATAGTAACCAGGAGTGACTTGGTTTATTCCTGGAGCTGAAGTATTGGTGTTATACACAATTGTACCATTTGCAGGTAGTCCTCCTCCATTTGGATTGACAACGCTTACGCCTGCTGTTGTAGTGTTGTTTGTGTTTAAACCACTCAACGAAACATTAGGAGGTAATAGCCCAGCAAGATTAGTGGATGGACTCGGTAAATTGGCATTAACTTCTAAAGCACCATTAGGAGTAGTTGTTCCAATTCCAACTTGAGCCATTCCAACTGTATTTAAAAAAAACAATATTATAATTTTTAATTTCATGTGATTTTTATAGAATTTTAACTTTTAGTTGATATTATGTTTGTTTATTTAACTTTTATGTAAATTTATTTAAAAATTTAATTTTTATTTAACATTCTCCATTTTTTCGATGAAGAGTATTTTTTAATCGACAAACGGAATTTCTGTCATGTGTATTTCATTCGTATATAAAGTAATTTTGTAACTCAAATAATACAATAGAATGAAAAAAGAATATTTTGTTTCCATTTTTATATTTTTTTGCTCTTTTACTTTTGCTCAATTACACGTTGGAACCAACGCTTACATATACTCAAATGATCAATTTATCTTTGTTAGAGGAAATGTGAATCTAGCTGCTAACGGGAATGTATATTTAAGAAATCAATCGCAATTACTTCAAGGAGGTACTTCAGCAGGAACAAACTCAGGTACAGGAGCTGTTTCGGTTTTTCAAGAAGGAACGGTTAATAATTTTCAATATAACTATTGGTGTTCGCCAGTGGGTATTGCTGCTTCAGGTGCGGGTAACAATGCTTTTGGTATTGCTGCTCTTCATAGGCCAACAGGGATAATTTCAAGTGTTCCAGCAACTATTTTACCAATGGGTAATTTAAATGGTACAGCATCACCTTTAGCTATAGCGCCTTATTGGATTTGGAAATTTATCACTTCTGCAAATTATGCGCAATGGACGTTTGTTGGTAATAACCCAACGTTAAATCCTGGTGAAGGGTTTACAATGAAAGGAACATCTGGAACTGACAATACTGTTGCAGATACTAATGACGGAGTTCAAAATAACATTGGCAGTGCACAACGTTATGATTTTAGAGGAAAACCTAATTCAGGAAATATAACGGTTCCTGTTACCAATGGAAATTTCACATTAACAGGTAATCCTTATCCAAGTGCAATTGATTTACATTTGTTTTTTAACGATCCAAGTAATAGTGGTCTTACAACTGGAATTGCATATTTTTGGGAACAAGTAGCTGTTAATTCTCACAATGTAGGGCAATACCAAGGTGGTTATGGAGCCTATGCGCCTGCAACAAATACTTATACACCTGCATCATTTACAACATTTGACGGCGCAGGAAATACTGGAAGTGGAACTGGAAGTACGGGTGCTTTTTTTGAGAGAAGATTTTCGCCTGTGGGTCAAGGTTTTATGGTGGTTGGTACTGCTAACGGAAATATTACATTTAGAGATTCTCATCGTATGTTTAGAAGAGAAGGTGCTGCAAATCAATCTCAATTTAATAGAACTTCTAACCAAGTTTCCTCTGAATTTGAAGATGAATATTATGAAGAAATTCCAAATGTAGCCGGCATTGATTACACTCAAATTAGAAAAAATCCTGCTTCTCATTTTAAAATTTATGCCACTTATAACAATCAAGCTGTTAGACCCACTACTTTAGTATTTATGCCAAATTCTTCTGATGGCTATGATTATGGAGGTGACGCTTTTTCAGCTTCTGGCGAAGCAAATGAATTTTATTACGTTATTCCAGGAATGAATAGAGAGTTTGTGTCTGTTGTTCAACCTTTTGATATAGATAAAAAAATCCCAGTTGGTTTTAAATCTAATGGTAATACTACTTTTAAATTGGAAGTTGTAGATGCTTACAGAATGCCCTCAGATGTGAACGTATTCCTGCACGATAAAATTACAGATTTGTACCATGATATTAAAAACGGATTTTTTGAAGTAACACTTTCTAGCGGTGTAGAAAATTCGCGTTATGAAATTACATTTACCAATACAACCCTGTCAAATCCTGACTTTTCAAACGAAAGCTTAGTTGTTTTTCAAGATAATACAAACAAAAATCTTGTGATTTCAAACGAATTAAATAAAGAAATTAATAGCATTCAATTGTACGATGTTACTGGTAAATTAGTAATCTCAAAAAACAATATGGGTTCTAATGCACGTTATCAAATTAGTACCAATAGCTTAAGTGCTGGTATATACATAGCAAAAGTCAAAACAGCAGATAATTTAGCTATATCAAAAAAAATAATTATAGAATAAAAACTATAATAACTAATTTTACAGCAGCCTTGAGCTGCTTTTTTTATGATTCAAAAAGTTCCACTTATATTGCCCAATGGAATTTCGTTGCATATCAAACGAGATGATTTGTTGCATCCTGTAATTTCAGGAAATAAATTTCGAAAATTGAAATATAATTTAGCATTTGCGAAACAAGCTGGATTTTCAAAATTAGTAACTTTTGGTGGTGCTTTTTCTAATCATATAGTAGCTGTTGCAGCTGCTGGAAAAGAGTTTGGATTTGAGACTATTGGAATCATTAGAGGAGAAGAGCTTGAAAGCAAATTGGAAAATAATCCCTCATTACTGAAAGCAATCTCATTTGGAATGAAACTAGATTTTGTAACACGTTCGCAATTTCAAGAAAAGGAATCGCAAGCTTTTTTGGAAGAGTTACAGATAAAATATGGGGATTTTTATTTGCTTCCCGAAGGAGGAACAAATGATCTAGCAATACAAGGTTGTAAAGAAATAATTCAGGATAACGAAAAACAATTTTCGCATATTTGTTGTGCCGTTGGTACTGCAGGAACCCTTTCAGGGATTATTGAAGCCAGTTTTGAACATCAAAAAATTATTGGTTTTTCTGCGTTAAAAGGTGATTTTTTATCTGATGTTATTCGTAAATTTGTAACCAAAACAAATTGGGAAATCGAAACTAATTATCACTTTGGTGGTTATGGAAAGGTTTCAGACGAACTAATTTCTTTTATGAATTCATTTTATAGCAACACTAAAATCCCATTAGATCCCGTTTATACAGGTAAAATGGTTTACGGTGTTCTTAACAAAATAGAGAACCAATTTTTCCCTGAAAATTCAAAAATATTGATGATACATACTGGTGGTTTGCAGGGTATTGAAGGAATGAATTTGATTTTAAAAAATAAAAATAAAGAACTTATAAATTATGGTGTTTAAAAGGATATTTTTTTTAGTTTTAATTGTTATGCTAGCAAGTTGTGGTGGTTCAAAAAAAATTACTACTACTTCTAAAAATTCAAAATCGCAACCCGTAGTAAGAAAAACACCTACTACAAAAACACCTAATCAAAAAACTACAACAAAAGACCAAAATGAAGTAATTGAAGCAACAACGAAGGTTACAACTTCAGCTGATAATGTTAGAAATTACATTCAAACTTTTAGTGAAGTTGCCAAAAAAAACATGCGTGATCACGGTATTCCAGCAAGTATCACTTTAGCACAAGGTATATTAGAATCAGGTGCTGGAAAAGGGAGATTGTGTTTAGAAGCTAATAATCATTTTGGTATAAAATGTCATACAGGTTGGACAGGCCCATCAATCACGCATGATGACGACGCGCTTCAAGAATGTTTCAGAAAATACAATGATCCAGCTGATTCCTACCGCGATCATTCTTTGTTTTTAACATCGCGTTCTCGCTATGCATCATTGTTTAAATTGAACAAAGATGATTATCAAGGCTGGGCAAGAGGTTTGAAAGCTGCCGGTTATGCCACTGATCCAAAATATCCCGATAAATTAATTGGTTTAATTGAACGTTATGAGTTGTATACTTATGATAATGAAGTGTTAGGGAAAGCTAATGTTAAACCATTAAAGCAAGAAAGTAACGGTAATAATTCCATATACACTGTTCAACAAGGTGATACACTTTATTCTCTTTCAAGAAAATTCAATCTTACCGTTGATGAAATAAAAAAAATGAATAACATGACGGATACTAATTTAGCTATTGGTCAGCAATTAAAAATTAAATAATGGAATATAAAAGAAGTAGTGAGTTATTTATAAACGCTAATAAAGTAATTCCTGGAGGTGTAAATTCTCCTGTAAGAGCATTTAAAGGTGTTGGTGGAACGCCTATTTTTGTTAAAGAAGCCAAAGGTGCTTATTTATATGATGAAGATGGGAATCGATTAATTGATTACATTAATTCATGGGGGCCAATGATTTTAGGTCATGCGTATGAGCCAGTAGTTCGAGCGGTTATTGAAAAGGCTAAAAAAGGAACTTCTTTTGGTATGCCTACCGAACTGGAAACAAAAATTGCTGAATTAGCAGTTTCAATGGTCCCAAATATTGATAAAATTAGATTTGTAAATTCTGGAACCGAAGCCTGTATGAGTGCTATTCGATTGGCAAGAGGTTTTACAAAAAGAGATAAAATCATCAAGTTTTCAGGATGTTATCACGGTCATTCCGATTCTTTTTTGATTGCAGCTGGTAGCGGATTGAGTACTTTTGGAGTGCCCAATAGCCCCGGAGTTACTCAAGGAACAGCAAAAGATACTTTGCTAGCCTCCTATAACGATTTGGAAAATGTGAAAGCGCTATTTGAAGCAAATCCAGAGGAAATTGCAGCGATTATTGTTGAGCCTGTAGCTGGAAACATGGGATGTATTCCGCCAAATAATGGGTTTTTAGAAGGATTAAGAGCGCTTTGTTCTGAAAATGGAGCGTTGTTAATTTTCGATGAAGTTATGACTGGTTTTCGCTTAGCCAAAGGCGGTGTTCAAGAATTGTACGGTATTCAAGCAGATATCGTTTGTTTTGGAAAAGTAATTGGTGGTGGATTACCCGTAGGTGCTTTTGCCGCAAGAGAAGAAATTATGAATTTCTTGGCTCCCTTAGGACCAGTGTACCAGGCAGGAACATTATCTGGAAACCCATTAGCCATGGCAGCGGGTTATGAAATGCTAAAAGCGCTACAATCCGATGCTGAAGTTTATACTCGTTTGGAAGAAAAAACAGCGTATCTAGAAAAAGGAATTGCCAAAGTGTTAGCGGAAAATAATGTTGTTCATACCATTAATAGAGTAGGTTCCATGATTTCTGTTCATTTTGATGCAAATCCTGTTTATGATTTTGAAACAGCTAAAAACGGTGATAACGAAACATTTAAAAAGTTTTTCCACGGCTTGCTGCGTCGAGGCGTTTATATTGCACCATCTGCTTATGAAACATGGTTTATTACTGATGCGTTAACCTATGAAGATTTAGATTTTACAATTCAAGCAATTGCTGATACAGCTCAAGAATTATAATTTTATTAAAATTAAAATAATAAAAAGTCCCGATTTAATCGGGACTTTTTTAATTACATAACTTTTTCATTAATTCTGGTTTTGCTTCAACAGCTTGAAGCTGTTCTGGAGTCAAAATACCTTTTAATTTTAGAGAAATTTCTTTGGCAACAATTGCTTTTCTATCTTCCGATAAATTTTCTGCTAAAAGTTTATGCTTGCTTTCAAGTAAATTACCAATATTAATTGCCGTTTCATTGTCTAATTGAACAACTTTTGCTAATTGAGCTAATTCATTTTTAGCTTTTACTTTGATTGCATCACTATTTTTTTCTTGCGCATTTAAACTAATTGTGCAAACAAATAAAAAAACAAATACAGAAATTATTTTTTTCATTTTTTCTTAGTTGAGGTTAATATTTTCCAAATATATTTATTTTTTTATTAAAAACAAAAAATCAGCGTAAGCAATTTAATTTGTTGTAGCCGCTTTTCTTTTACGATTCGCCATTCTGCTCTTCATTTTTTCTTGTTTTGCTTCCCATTTTTGCATTTGTTCTTCCGTTAAAACAGATTTTAATTTCGACTTTAATTCAATTTGGTTGTCTAAATGCTCATTCATCAATTGGTATCTTTCGTCTGCTGAAATTTTTTCACCTTTGTCTTTTTTTGCTTTTAGAGCATCAATTTTTGCCATTCTTTCTTTAGTTTGTGCTTCCATGATGGTGGCCACTTTTTTTTGCTGCTCTGCATTTAAATCAAGATCTAAAGTCATTTGTTTCACTTGAAGCGCAGTTTTTTGTTCTGGAGTCATTTTTTGCAACTCACTTCTTTTTTCCTGAGCGGTTAACTGTAAACTCAAAACAGCTAAACCTAATAGAATTAATTTTTTCATAAGTATCATTTTAAATTGTTGATAATAGTAAGATATAATTAATTTAAAAAGGTTTAAATATAAATCTTTTTTTTATTTTTGCATAGTGAAAAAATTAGTCTTTTTAACCGCATTATTTATGCTGCTCAAGCCAGCCATTCCTTTTTTGGAATACGTTGTTAATTACGACTATATTGTAAAAGAGCTTTGTGAAAACAAAGAAAAACCACAACTGCAATGTAATGGTAAATGTCATTTAAAGAAAGAATTGGCTAAATCCGCTGCAGACGAACAAAGTCCAGCCGACAAAAAACAAAACTCAAAACAAGAAATCGAAGTTTTGTTTTATCAAGAAACACCAATTTTCTTTCAAAAAATGCAAGTTGTTTTCACAGATAAGAAGGTAAATGCTTCTTATCAAAACTTCTATGCTTTGACTGCAATACAGTCAACTTTTCATCCTCCCATTTGTTAATTTAATTTGTATTTACTATCAGTTTAATCGTTAAACTGATAAATCATTATGTCTAAAAATTATTTTTTGGACCAAAATCTTTTTACAATTAAATTAAATAAAAAATCATGAAATTTCAATTAAAAAATATGGCAATCGCAATGGTTGCGGCACTTACATTTACTGCTTGTTCAAACGATGACGATAATGCACCAATTTCTGGCGAAGGAAATTTAGTAGTAAAATTTGATAACATTTATGGCGAGGCAGATTTCGCATTTAACACACCTTATTCTAACTCAAACGGTGAGCAAATCAAAGCTACAAGTGCTATTTATATTATCAGTAACATTGTTTTAACTAAAGCAGATGGCTCAACGTTTACCGTTCCAAAAAGCCAAAGCTATTTCTTAATTAACGAAGCAGATTTAGCTTCAACAAACGTTTCTTTACCAAACATCCCAGCTGGAAATTACACTAAAATTTCATTCGGAATTGGTGTAGATGAAGCACAATTTCTTCAAGGTGCAGACGGTCAAGGTGATTTGCTAACCAGAGCTCAAGCTTTAGGAATGACATGGTCTTGGGCAGCCGGTTATAAGTTCGTTAAATTCGAAGGAACCGTTAACTCTACTTCACATACTGATGCTGTTTTTAGAGTACATACAGGTAAAACGGGCGATGTATACAACTATGCCGAAGTAACTCTAGATTTAGCTGACCAAGCGCTTGTGCGTACAAACGTTACTCCACAAATTCACGTAATGACCGACCTAAAAAAGATTCTTGACGGAAACACAAAAATCAATCTTGAAGAAGGTTTAAGCGTAATGGGCGGCACAAAAGTGCAACAAATTATGGCTAACAATGTAACTGCTATGTTTCGTGTAGATCACGTTCATAACGATTAATTTTTGTAGCTATTTCCAGCTATTCATTACAAGTCCTCACACTTACACGAACCATTGTAAAGCTAAAAAGGAGCTTCTTAGGTCGCTCTTTTTAACTAACAATGGTAACGTGTAAGTGCTCCGGGCTTTTCATTACTATCTGGGCTAAGGCAACTTATTTTCATTAGCACTTTAGGTAAATTGGTTTTTAATCACGAACTGATTTTTAACCCTATTAATTCAACACATCATGAAAAAATATTTTTTTGCATTACTACTTCTTTCTTTAGTTAGTTGTGCATCAGACTCAGAATCGGAATACCAAAATATTCCTATAGCGTATCAAGTACCGTCTAACTTTCCGCCCATGGCTTATAACATGGCAAATAATCCCCTAACCGAAAAAGGTTTTGAACTGGGAAAGAAAATCTTTTACGATGGTCGTTTGGCTTCAGATGGCGTAGTTTCTTGTGGTTTTTGTCATATTCAGGCAGATGCTTTCACTCACCACGGTCATAATTTTAGTCATGGAGTAGGCGAAGCTATTGGTACAAGAAATGCGCAACCCATTCAAAACATGGCGTTTCAAACCCAATTCATGTGGGACGGCGCTGCAGATCATATCGAATTAGTTTCCATGATTCCTATTGCATCAGAAATTGAAATGAATGGCGATTTTTCTGCCATAATTGCTATGATGAAGAACGATGCAAACTACAGAAAACTATACAAACAAGCTTTCGAAAATGGCGAAATCAATGCCGAAAACATGCTAAAAGCTCTAGCTCAATTCATGACCATGCTCACCTCGTCAAATTCAAAATTCGATAAATACCGAAGAAACGAACCGGGAGGAACACTAACTCAAGATGAATTGGAAGGATACCAAATCTTCAATCAAAAATGTGCGAGTTGTCACGCTACGGATTTATTTACGGATAATTCATTTAGAAACAACGGTTTGGCCATAAACCCAGCGATCAACGATTTAGGACGTTACCGAGTAACCGAAAACGAGCAAGATAAATACAAATTCAAAGTGCCAAGTTTGCGAAATATTGAAAAAACGGCACCTTACATGCACGATGGTCGTTTATTTACTCTTGAGGCGGTGCTTAATCATTATGCTTCTGGAGTGGTTCATACTCAAAATTTAGATCCTATTTTAAACACTAATGGAACCCTTGGAATTCCATTAACGGCTGCCGAAAAATCAAAAATAATTGCATTTCTAAAAACCTTAACTGATCATCAGTTTTTAACAGATAGAAGGTTTGCAGAATTTTAAAAATAAACATATGAAAAAAATACTGTTTTTTCTTTTAATTATTCAATTCATCAGCGCTCACGAAGTAGATAGTTTGTCTAACTTTTCTACTAAAGTACCAAAGTTGTCTTCTTTTGAAAAATTCTCATTTTTAGATGATGATTGCGATGCTTGTGGTTGTTCTGCTAGTGGCGGAAGCATGGGTTTTGCTTCTATGTTAAACCCAAATTTTATTGGACTTCGTTACTTCAATCAGTCGTATAAAAGCACAGATGGTTTGTATAGTAATTCGCCTTGGTACAATGAAAATTTCAATACAATCCAACTTTGGTCACGTATTCCAATTCTTCCCAAATGGCAAGCTACTGTTTTAGCGCCGTATCATTTTCATAATCGAGAAACAGGTTCTGGAAAACAAGATTTATCTGGAATTGGCGACGTTTCGGTGATGATTTTGTACCAACTTTTCACCACAAAAAACGATTCCCTATCAGTTAAGCACAATGTCAATTTGGGTGGTGGTTTAAAATTGCCGACAGGAACTTATGATGCACTGAATAATGGAAGCTTCAACCCTAGTTATCAATTAGGAACCGGAAGTTTAGATTACTTAACTGCTTTGGAATATATTGTAACCAAAAACAAATGGGGAATAAATTCCATGTTAAATTACATTGTAAAAACAGAAAATAACAAAGACTATCGTTTTGGTAATCAATTCAATTATGCTAGTACTTTGTTTTATCTTCATACTTTCAATGAATTTTCATTAGTGCCTCAATTAGGTTTTGCTGGTGAAGTGTATGAACAAAATTTTCAACTGGGGCAACGTGTTCGTAATACAGAAGGCGATATTTTCTTCGGAAAATTGGGAGTAGAATTAGGAAAAAATAAGTGGTCTCTTGGATTACAAGCGATGCTTCCTATTACTCAAAATTTAAATGCTGGAAATGTTGAAGCAAACTACCGCTGGAGTTTGAATTTTAATTACAGCTTGTAAAAGTAAAAAAAGCGGCTGTATAAAAAGTTCTATTCTTGTCAAGCTGAATTTATTTGCTTCGCTTTTTTGCAAGCTTGAGTCAGTTTCTATAAAATATTGATTTCCAATTATTTTTAGATTCCGAAACAAGTTTGGAAAGACAAAAGGATACTTTTTATACAGCCGCTTTCTATTTATTTTCCTAAATATTCAGCTATTTTATTTTCGCCGTCAACAGTTACTTTCATTAAGCCGTGTTTGCTTAATCCTTTGCTGGCAGCATCCCATTTTTTACCGCTAAGTTCTGATTTGGTTTTTAAATCACCAATTGAAATACCTTCATTTGCCTTCAAGATTTCTATAATATGTTTTTCGTCTTCGGTTAATTCTGGTCCTTTTTTCTCTGGTCGCATTTGTGGGAAAAACAATACTTCTTGTATGGATTGATTATTGGTTAAAAACATGATTAATCTGTCCATTCCAATGCCTAAACCAGATGTTGGTGGCATTCCATATTCTAAAGCTCTTAAGAAATCTTCGTCAATAATTCCATTGGCTTCATCATCGCCTTTTGCGGCTAATTCCATTTGGGCAACAAATCGTTCTCTTTGGTCAATTGGATCATTTAATTCGGAATATGCATTGGCAATTTCTTTTCCACAAACCATCAACTCAAAACGCTCTGTTAATTCTGGATTATCGCGGTGTTCTTTACATAATGGCGACATTTCTTTAGGATAATCAGTAATAAATGTTGGTTGAATGAAATTACCTTCACATTTCTCACCAAAAATTTCATCTATTAATTTTCCTTTACCCATAGTATCGTTCACTTCGATTCCCATAGATTTGGCAGCTTCGCGCAATTCATCTTCTGATTTTCCTGTAATGTCAAAACCAGTAAATTGTTTGATAGCATCGGTCATAGTAACTCTTGCATAAGGTGCTTTGAAGTTTACTTTATGCTCGCCAAAAGTTGCTTCAGTAGTTCCGTTTACTTGAGTAGCACAATATTCTAAAAGATTTTCAGTGAATTCCATCATCCAGTTGTAGTCTTTGTAAGCTACATAGATTTCCATAGCTGTAAATTCTGGATTGTGTGTTCTGTCCATTCCTTCGTTACGAAAGTTTTTTGAAAATTCGTAAACACCATCAAATCCACCCACGATCAATCTTTTTAGATATAATTCGTTAGCAATTCGCATGTATAATGGAATATCTAAACTGTTATGATGAGTAATAAAAGGTCTAGCCGCTGCACCACCAGGAATGGATTGCAAAACTGGAGTTTCCACTTCCATATAACCCGCTTCATTGAAAAATGTTCTCATGGCAGTGAACAATTTAGTTCTTTTCATAAAAACATCTTTTACTTGTGGATTTACCACTAAATCAACGTAACGCATACGGTAACGCAATTCAGGATCAGTAAAAGCATCATACACTTTTCCTGTTTCATCCGTTTTTGGTAACGGAAGCGGTTTTAATGTTTTGCTTAGTAACTGAAAATGATTCACTTGAATACATTGTGCGCCAACTTTTGTAGTAAATAATTCTCCTTCAATACCAATGAAATCGCCCAAATCAATTAGTTTCCTAAACACTTGGTTGTAAAGCGTTTTGTCTTCACCTGTACAAATTACGTCTCTGTTGAAATACAATTGAATTCTTCCTTCGCTATCTTGTAATTCAGCAAAAGCAGCTTTTCCTTGATCACGAATACTCATTAGTCGGCCTGCCAAAACCACTTTTTTACCTTCTTCAAAAGATGCTTTAACTTGTTTTGAAGTGTAATTTACTGGGAATAAATCCGCTGGATAAGGGTTTATGCCTAATTCACGTAAAGCGTTAAGCTTGTCTCTTCTAATGATTTCTTGTTCCGAAAGTTGCATAGTATTCTTTTTAAGCTTGCAAAGATAACTATTAGTTTAAAAGATAAAAAGTTTAACAGTTTAAAAAATTGTGATAATTTGAAGATATTGTACTCGTTCAATTCAGTTTTCAAATTTAGTTCAGAGATAAAAGTTGAGTTTATTTCTTTTTGTATATTTGACAAATAAAAATCGTTAGACCATGTTTGTTGAAATTATGACAAACATTTATTAAATACGATTTTTATGTTACCAATAAAATAATATTGTATTTATGAAATCAATTGTAGTCTTGCTTTGTCTAGTTCTATTTTCAAGTTGCGTGGTTCAAGAAACACTAACTTTTAATGAAAATAATTCAGGTAAATTAATGTATCGAATAGATATGTCAAAAATGATGGAAATGGCCGGAGATAAATTGGCTCCTTCCAACGATGACTCAAAATCTTCAAAGAAAAATAATAAGAAATCAAAGAAAGAGGAAAAAGTACCACAACTAGTTGATTCTATATTTTCATTTAAAGAAATTTATGCCGAAAAACAAGATAGTATTTCAAAGTTACCAATGGAAGAGCAACTTCGATTAAAAAAAATGGAACGCTATTCTGGAAGAATTATCATGGATGAAGCCAATAAGCAAATGGAATTTCAATTCTTTACAGATTTTCAAAATCCTTCTGAATTACTAGAACTGGTTTCACCTGTAAACTCATTGTCTGGGATGAATGCATCGTCAGCACAATTAGGAACAGAAACTCCCAAAAATAATGGGTTAACTTCTTATATTTTTGATGGAAATAAATTCTCTAAAAAAGTAAAAGTGAGTTTTACTGAAGAGCTAAACAAAGAAATTACTCAGATTAAAGAAGAAAAAGAAAAAAATGAAGGAGATAGTGAAGATGAAGATATTGATGTTGAGGAATTAGCGGCAAAAATGAGCGATACTTTTAAAATGTTATACAATGAATCTTCTTATGAAATGACTGTAAATTTTCATAAAAAAATTAAAAGTGTTTCAATGCCCAATGCTAAAATTTCTGCTGACAAAAAATCTGTTACTTTAATATTTCCAATGGAAAATTACATGGAAAGTAAAGATGTAGACTTTGAAATAGAATTGGAATAATGAATAAGAAAATACACCTTCAAGATTTAGGCACAAAAGATTACAAAGAAACTTGGGATTATCAAGAATCATTGTTCAAAGAAATAGTCGATATCAAAGTTCAAAATAGAAGAGAAAATTCCCAACTTTCAACACCTAACTTCCTACTCTATGTAGAACATCCACATGTTTATACCTTAGGGAAAAGTGGTGACATGTCAAATTTATTACTTTCTGAAAAGCAATTAGAAGCTAAAGGAGCCACATTTTATAAAATAAATAGAGGAGGAGATATTACCTATCACGGACCAGGACAAATTGTAGGTTACCCAATTTTGGATTTGGAAAATTTCTTTACAGATATTCATAAATATCTACGTCTTCTAGAAGAAGCAATAATAGTAACACTAGCAGAATACGGTTTACAAGGAACAAGAAGCGAAGGAGAAACCGGAGTTTGGTTTGATGTGGGAACTCCATTTGCAAGAAAAATTTGTGCCATGGGAGTTCGTGCCTCACGCTGGGTTACCATGCATGGTTTTGCACTAAATGTAAATGCTGATTTGGGTTATTTTGATAATATTATTCCATGCGGTATAAAAGGTAAAGCAGTTACTTCAATGCATGTGGAGTTGCAAAGAGAAGTAGATGAGCAAGAAGTTAAAGAAAAAATATTAAAGCATTTTCAAAATCTATTTGAAGCGGAAATTTTGAGATAGTGTTCAGTCGCAGTGTTCAGTCGCAGTTTTAAGATTAGTCTTTTAATTTGTAAAACCAACTGAGACTGAAAACTGTGATTGCGACTATAAACATTAAAATTCCAAACTCAATTGCTCCGGCAATAATCGAAAACTCATTCGGTGATATTTGCACGGTCCATATTTTTTGATGGCTTCTCTGTGGTCTTTGGTAGGATAGCCTTTATTTTTATTCCAATGATACATAGGAAATTCTTCGTGAATTTGATTCATGTAATCATCTCTATATGTTTTAGCTAAAATTGATGCTGCTGCAATGGAAATGTATTTGCTATCACCTTTAATGATACTAGAATTTGGAATCGATTTTAGTAACTCAATTTCATCAGTAGTAAAAACTTTACCATTGGTTTGTTTCATGCCTAATTTTCCGTTCAATGGCCTATTTCCATCAACTATAATGTATTCAGGTTTTGGAAAAAGTTGAAGGATGCATTCTTGCATAGCTTTCATGGAAGCGTTAAGAATATTTATTTCGTCAATTTCTACGTTATGAATAAAAGAAACAGCAGTGGTAGTAAAAAACGCTTCAATTATAGAACGCAATTCAAACCTTTTTTTATCAGAAAGTTTTTTGGAATCATTTAATTCTTCAAAAAGTTTATGTAAAGGGCTGTTGATAATTTCCGCTTCGGGAGTTAAAGGGCTTATTACAGCAGCGGCAACAACTGGTCCAGCTAAACAACCCCTGCCAGCTTCATCGGTTCCGCATTCTAATGAGTAATGACTATAACGTTTACTTAACATGCCTTATTTTTTGACAAAAATATACTATTTCACGCAACCTTGTTGCTAATAATGCATCTATTGAAAGAGAATTTTCCGCAAAATGTTTTTATTGGTTTAAAACTTTAACAAAAATAAATTAGTAATAATCCGAAGTATTATTTGTTTATTTAAGAAATTATTAAGAAGTTTGCGGTATAACTAACTCAAATAAATTTAATATGAGATCGAAGTTCAAATGGATTTTTACGCTTTTAGTAGCGTTTACAATGCAGTTTTCGTTCGCACAACAGAAAACTGTAACAGGTGTTGTTTCTGACGATTTTGGTCCTTTAGCAGGAGCAAGTGTTGTTGTTAAGGGAACATCTAACGGTACAACAACCGATTTGGATGGTAAGTATTCTATCCAAGCTAAGCAAGGTGATGTTTTAGAAATTACTTTCCTTGGCTATGTAAAATCTTCAATTACTGTTGGAGCTTCTAACACAGTAAATGTTTCTATGAAAGAAGACGTAATTACTGGTAAAACTGTAGTTGTAGAAAGTGGTTATAGATCCACAACACAAGTTAGAAGTGTGATTTCGCAAGCAACTGTATCTGCAAAGCAAATTGAAAACAGACCTAACGTAAACGTTCTTTCTTCTTTGCAAGGACAAGTTGCAGGGGCTAATATTGCTGCGTTTTCAGGACAACCAGGTACAAACAAAATTGACGTTGTAATTCGTGGTGTAGGTTCTATTGGAGCTTCTACAACACCTTTATACGTTATTGATGGTGTGCCAATGGCTCAAGCGTTTTTTAGAAACTTAAACCCTAATGAGATTGAATCAGTTTCTGTATTGAAAGATGCAGCTGCAACAGCAATCTATGGTAACAGAGGAACAAATGGTGTAATTGTAATTACTACTAAAAAAGGAAGTTTTAATAAATCATTTGCAGTGAACTATTCTGCTACTTATGGTACTACTGAGTTTAGAGGTGATGATTACAACTTACCTACGGCACAAGAACATTTACGTTTACAAAGACAGGGTTTTGATGCAGGTGTGGCTCAATTAGCGGCATCTTTAGCGGTAACTGGTAGTTATTTAGGTAATGCTGTGACTGTAGATCCAAACAATCTAGGTGCTTTTACAACTAACACTGATTGGCAAGACGTATTTTTAAGAACTGGTAAAACATCTTCACATGATTTAAGTTTTACTACAGGAGGTGAAAATATGTCTAACTATACTGCATTAGGTTATTTAGAGCAAGATGGTATTGTTCCAACTACAACTTTTAAAAGATTTACTGTAAGAAGTAATTTCTCTGGAAAAAGTACTAACGAAAAGTTTACTTATGGTTTAAATATTTTTGGTGCTTATTCGAGACGTAATCAGTTAGAGCAAGAAACTAGAGGGGATATTAATAATAACGTTTTACAAAACCCTTTAACAGGTTACTTAAATTCACCACGTTTTGTTAGTCCTTCTCTATATCAAAGTGGTCAGCAATTATTTAATGACTTTGGTAACCCTGTTTTACCATTAACGCCATTAATGTTGCTAGATTTATTTGGAAGAAATAATGCGCCAAGTTTCTTTGATGAAACTAAAACGATTATTACTGGTAACGCAGCTTACAAAATTACTAAAGATTTAACGTTTTCTATTACTACTGGTGTTGACTATGCTGATGATAGAAGAAACTTTGCTATTGGTCCAAATGCATATCTATCAATTGTTAGAGCTTCTGGTGCTAATCAGCCTTTTCATGGTTTGGAAAATATATCCTCAACTAGGGAATTTTCATTTAATCATGTTAATCGTTTAAATTATAAAAAAGTAGTTAAAGACAAACACACTTTTGATGTTTCTGCTTTTACAGAATATATGAAAGCTCACAGAAGAACTAGTGTTTTTCAACAAATAGGACTAAATCCTTTAGTTTGGGAACCTGGTGCTGGTACTGGTTATATTGTTTTTAATCCTGCAACTCAGCCATTAGGATACAGACCAGCTGTTGGTGCTACTAAGGCAGATGCTGGCTTATTCTCTTATTTTGCATCTTTCGATTATGATTTTGATGATAAATATGGTTTTGCAGCAACTTTTCGTCGAGATGCATCATACCGATTTGTAGATGATAACAAATGGGGAACTTTTGGTTCTGTTGCAGCACGTTGGAATATCTCTAAAGAAAATTTCTTAAAAAATAATGAGTGGGTAACAGATTTAAAATTAAGAGCTTCTTACGGTACAACTGGTAACCAAAACGTAATTGGTAGAGGTGAGAATTCCAATCAATCAGAAATTTTTGCTGGTTCACAATTAGTTCGTGACCTTAGTCAGGCAGGAACAGGTTATAATAACTTACCTTCTTTTGGTATTCTTGTTGATCCTGCAACTGGTCAATTCATTATTGCAAATAGAGATTTAAGATGGGAGGAAACTGCTCAGTGGAATATAGGTCTTGATTTTGAAATCAAAAGAAGATTATCAGGTCAATTAGATATTTACAACAGAAGAACAAATGATTTATATCAAAACACACCTATTTCAGCATCTAATGGGGTTGTTAATCAGGCTTCTAATGATGGTTCTTTGGAAAATAAGGGTATTGAATTGAACTTAAGATATGATATTTTTAAAGATTCTGAGTTTAAATTAGCTGTATTTGGTAACGTTGCATACAATGATAACAATTTCAGAACTTTAGGTTCAGCTGATACTGATGGTGATGGAATTCTTAGAATTGGTACAAGTGTACAAAGAAGAGTTGGTGGTAGATTAGGGGAATATTTATTAGTTCCTTATGCTGGTGTTAATCCTGCTAATGGTAATTTGTTATTTGTTGATCGTAATGGTAACTTAACAGAAAATCCAACTGATGCAGACAGAAGAGCTACCTCTAAGAGTATCAACCCTGATTATCAAGGTGGTTTCGGTTTTAATTCATCATACAAAGGTTTCTTCTTTGATGCTTTGTTTGTATTTGCTGAAGGTGCATATGCTTTTGATGTTGATTATGATGGTTTAATGGATATTAGAAATGCTACTAACTTCCCAGTTTCAACTGATTTATTTAATGCATGGACTCCAACTAATACTAATACAAACGTTCCTTCTCTTACGGCTACTAACTATGATGCTGGTAGTGATCTTTCTGATAGATTTTTACGTGATGCCTCTTATTTACGTTTGAGAAATGTTTCGATTGGTTACAATGTTCCATCAAAGTTTTTAGACAAGACTTTCTTGAAAGCAGTAAAATTTAGAGTTCAGGCTGAAAACTTCTTAACTTTTACTAATTGGAAAGGTTTTGATCCAGAAAGTTTAGTATCAGCTAGAACAGGTTATTACCCAACTCCAAGAATTGTAACTTTTGGTTTAGACGTTAACTTTTAAAAAAAAAATATATGTTTAAGAAATTTTTATTAATAGGGGCACTTTCATTAGGATTATTTTCTTGTGAGGATGCTACAGATATTATTCAAGATGGAGAATTAAACGACGAAAGATTGTTTTCCAGTGTTGAAAATATGCAGTTGTACTTGAACGAAACTTACGAACAAGTCACAATTCAGAATGAACTTTTGGTTACTTCACTATTAACCGATGAAGTTGGTTTAGGAAGTGCTGGTTTTCCAAGTGAAACATTTAGATTCTTTGTGGTTTCTACCAATGGTTTTGCTGCTGGTATTTGGAACCAACACTACAGAGCAATTAATTACTCAAATAGATTATTAAGAGGAGCTGCTTTGTACACTCCACAACCAAGTGAAGTGGCTGAATATAACAACATTATTGCTCAAGCTAGAGTTATTAGAGCTTTTAGTCATTTACAGTTGTTAACTTATTTCTCTCCAAACATGGCGGATGATAATGCTCCTGGTGTTATGAAAGTTGATTTCGTACCAGTTGTAGGGCAATTAATTCCTAGAGCTACTAATGGAGAGGTTTTTCAGTTAATTGAAGATGATTTATTGTATGCACAAAATAACTTGACAAATCCAACATCTGGTGCAAATAACTGGAAGTTAATTAACTCTGTTGTAGTTGATGCAATCCGTGCTAGAATGTATATTTACAGAAATAACTTTACTTTAGCAGAACAATATGCTGATAATGTTTTGGCTTCGGGTATTCAACTTGCATCAAGTACTTTTACTTTGCCTCCTGATTTCCCATTGACATCAAGTCAAAATGTTTCTAATGAAGCTGGTGCTGCATCTTTTGATGCTCAGCCACCTGCTGGTCCTCAAAGAGCTTTATTCTTGATGGATAGATGGACTGCATCTACAACTTCTCCTGATTATAAAAAGATGTGGGTTGATGGTGTTGCCCAACAAGAATGTGTTTTCTCTTTAGCTAGACCAAACAACGCTAATAACTTTAGTAGTGCTTACAATACTAATCAGTCATATACAAGTGGTGGTCCATTATATGATATGGGAAGAAATTTATTCAATTTGTTTACACAACCTATGGGTGGTGGTGCTCAAGATTTCAGAAGATGGGCTTTTGTAGATAGATCTGCAACAATTTTAGCTGATGAAACTCAAGCAGACCAATTGAATGAAGTAATTGTCATTGATAAATATCCTGGAAAAAGTGGTTCTCACAGTTCAAATGATTTAAAAGTTTTCCGTTTATCAGAAATGTATTTTATTAAAGCTGAGTGTAGAGCTAGAGCTGGTGCTTTAGGTACTGCTGCTTCTTTAATTCAAGAAGTTAGACAAGCTAGAAATTATATAGCTGGTGCTACAGTCCCAACTCCTACTTATGGAAATTTACAAACAGCTTTAGCTGATATTTTATTGGAAAGAAGAAAAGAGTTATGTTTTGAAGGTCATAGATATATTGATTTAAAACGTTTAGGTACTGCAGCTGGTGTTTCTACAACTGATAGAACTCAAACTGATGCTAATAACGCTTCAGCTACAAATCCTGTAAATATTTCAGTTACTGATTATAGATTTACCTTACCTATTCCACAGAATGAGATAAACGTTAATCCAATGCAACAAAACCTTAACTATTAATAGTATTTATTATGAAGAAATTAATTTTATTTGTTAGTGCATTATCGTTGTTGACTTTAGGGTCTTGTAGCGAGGATGATTCTAATAATATTACAAGTACGGCTTATTTATATGATAAAGCTGCTTCAAACCTGCCTGTTACAGAAAGTGAGTCTTTTGTAGACATTGATGTTTTAGTAACAACTAAGTCAAATTCTGATAGAACATTTACTGTGACTGCTGACCCAACCTCTACGGCTACACCAGCTATGTATACAGTTTCTGGAAATCTTGTTATTCCTGCAGGCTCTTACAGAGGTACTTTTAGAGTAACAGGTAACTTTGATGCATTACCAGCAGAGCAATTGTTGTCAATTAAATTGAATTTACAAGCTGATGGTTATGTTATGGAAAGCAAAAGTGTTCACACTATTACAATCTTTAAAGTTTGTCCATCTGATTTAGCGGGTACTTATACAACATCTGCTACAGGCACAAATGGATTAAACGGTGCTGGTTATAACATTAATTCATCAGTAACTTTAACAGCTACTGCAACACCTGGTGTTTATTTAATTAGTGACATGAGCTTTGGTATGTATGCTGGTGTTTATAATGATGCAGCACCATCTGGAAGAGTTGAAGATATTTGTAACAACCTTACTGGTTTGGGAGATGTTGATCAATATAATGATCCATTTACTATCACAGGTTCTGTAAATTCTACTACTGGTGTGATTACATTAACATGGTCAAATACTTATGGTGATAATGGTACTGTTACCTTAACTCCTCAATAATTTACCTTTTACTATTCTATAGAGGCTGTCATTTGACAGCCTCTTTTTTTTACAAACATTTTTTAAATTTTATACAATATTTTTTTTACTTCCCTTTTTTTTGATATTTTTGTTTAAAATGAAATAGTTATGAAAAAGAATTTACTTTTCGCTTTGTTTGTACCTCTTTTAATGTGTGCGCAAACAAAAGAAAACTTGAAAGATGTTATTGCTAATACTGATGTTCAAACTTTATCAAGATTGAAACAAGATTTTAATCGTGAGTTTCTGGAGCGTCAATCTAGGATTAACCAATATTTACAAAAAAATCCAAGCATTTCAAGAAGAACAGTTATTAACGGTGTTGAGCAAGAAATTTATGATGTTCTAAATTCAGGTGAAGTTTTGTATTACTTTACTTCGAATGCAGGTTCAGCTATTACTTCAAGAGCAAACCATCTTTATCAAGGAGGTTCACTTGGTTTAAACGTTCAAGGACAAGATATGAAAGTTGGTGTTTGGGATTCAGGACCTGTACTAGATTCTCATGTTGAATTTTCTGATTTTAAAATTACTAATTTTGATTTTACAGCTACTAGTAACCACGGAACACACGTAATGGGAACTATAATTGCTAACGGCACAAATGCAAGTGCAAGAGGTATTGCCTTTAATGCTATTGGTGATTCATATGATTGGACAAATGACTATTCTGAAATGGCAGGCGCCGCAGCAACTGGTCTACTAGTTTCCAATCATTCCTATTGGATTGGACCGGGTTTATCTACATGGATACTTGGTGCTTATGACTCGAGAGCTAGACAATTAGATGAAATTGCTTTTGCTGCTCCTTTTTATTTACCAATTGCGGCAGCGGGTAATGATAGAAATAGAACTGATTTACCTGTTATTAATGCTCAACTAAATGCCAAATTTGGTTATGATTTAATTCGTGGAATGCAAAATGCTAAGAACTTTCTTACTGTAGGTGCCGTTACAAATGTTTCAAACTACATTGATGCTTCAAGTGTAACAATGTCATCTTTTAGTAGTTGGGGACCCACTGATGACGGAAGAATTAAACCAGAAGTTGTGGCTAAAGGAGTTACTGTTTTTTCTACTACTTCATCTTCTGATAGTAGTTACGGTAATTTAAGTGGAACTTCAATGGCTTCTCCTGCTGTTTCTGGTTCAGCAATTTTACTACAACAACATTATCACAATTTGTATAGTTCTTACATGAGAGCTGCCACCCTTAAAGGTGTAATTATACATACAGCTGATGAAGCAGGTATTTATGATGGACCAGATTATGAATTTGGATGGGGATTGATAAATACAAGTAGTGCCGCTAGTTTGATTAGTAATAAATCTACTAATAGTTCAATTATTGATGAAAGAACTCTTACTGATGGTAATTCATATTCAACAACAGTTTTTGCTAATGGTTCGGAACCTCTAAAAGTATCAATTTCATGGACAGATAGAGCTTTTAGTAGTGATAACAACGGAGTGAATGATCCTGATACTAAGTATTTAGTTAATGATTTAGATATTTTAGTTTCAAAAGATGGTGAGAATTTCTTTCCTTGGAAACTAAATAAAGATTTACCTTACGAACCTGCCACTAAAGTTTCAACTAACGATGTTGACAATTTTGAAAGAGTTGATATTGAAAATCCATCTGGAGTTTACACAATTACTGTTTCTCATAAAGGAAGTTTAGTTGGAGGTAGTCAAAATTATTCATTAATTGTTTCAGGTCCTCAAGTTACTTTAAGTAACGATTCTTTTAATGTAAATGATTTTGCCGTATACCCAAATCCTGCTAATGATTTCTTGATTGTTACTACTGGCGGAAATGTAATTGAAAAAGCTACATTTTTTGATGTTCAAGGTCGTATGATAAAATCTATTGGCTTAAATAGTGTATCTGATCAAGTTCGTTTAGATATACAAGATTTAAATTCTGGAATTTATATCCTGAAACTATCAAGTCAAGGAAAAGAAATTCATAAAAAAATAGTTAAAAACTAATAAATTAAGGCTCAATTTTTTTGAGCCTTTTTTATTACCATTTTTCTATTTACATTTGCTTATATTTAATTATAAATGCGATCACAATTCATAATTTTATCTATTTTGTTTTCAGTAACAGTTTTTGCACAAAACAAAGGTATAAACTCTAATCAAAGTACAAATAGATCCACAATTGTAAAAGATACTACTAAATTCGTTAGTTTACGGAAAGAGGCTACTGATAATGCCAAACCGCCAATTAACCTCTACAAAATTTATACCCTACAAAAAGATACCACTTTTGTTGATACTACTTTAACTATTCAAAAAGAGTACAAGTATAACTTACTTCGTAAAGATATTTTTGGGTTACTTGCCTTTGCTAATGAAGGTCATACTTATAATACCTTAGATTTTAATTATTCTAATAAAACTATTTTCCCTAATATGGGTTTTACTGGGAAACATTTTAATTATTTAGAAACTAATGATATCAAGTATTACAATGTGCCCACACCATTATCAGATTTGTATTTCAAAACTGTAATGACACAAGGACAATCCTTAGATGCTTTTCTTACTGTTAACACCAAACCTAATCTTAATTTTTCAATAGCTTACAAAGGATTGCGTTCCATTGGAAAATACATCAATAATATTTCAAGTTCAGGAAATTTCCGATTTACTACTAGTTATTTTACAAAAGATAAACGCTATTTTTTAAACGCTCATTTCACTGGACAAGACATTTCTAATCAAGAAAATGGGGGGATTACAGATATTTCACTCTTTGAAAATAACGAAGAGCCTTTTAATAACAGAGAACGTTTAGATGTCTATTTCAGAGATGCAACTTCTTTATTAAAAGGTCATCGCTTTTTTGTAGACCATAACTATAAGTTAAATAAAAACAATCCTAATAATTTGGTGATTTTCCATCAATTCAACCATGAATACAAGTTTTTTCAATTTTCACAACCCACAGTTAGTGAGCGTTTTGGAACCGCTTTTTCTTCTCAAATAAATAATAAAACACGCTATAACCACTTGTATAATAAAGTTGGAACCGCTTTCACCACTAAAAAATACGGAGATGTTAGCGTTTTCCTAGAAGATAATGCTTATAATTACTACTACAGTAATGTTATTTACGATGAATTTGGTAATATTCAAGTGCCCAATGCATTAAACGACCGAATTACTTCATTGGGTGGAAATTATTCATACAACATAAACAAACTAAAAATTAACGCTTCAGTAACTAATAGCATCACGGACCAAAATGTATCAGCAATTGAAGCCAATTTACAATACAAAATTAACGAAGAGTATCAATTTGGATTTAAATATAGCAAGTTAAATACCATTCCTAATTTGAATTTTTCCTTATACCAAAGTAGTTACATAGCCTACAATTGGTCAAACAATTTTAAAACCGAAAAAAGAAACCAAATCCAAGCCGAAGCAAAAACAAAATGGTTGAATTTGGAAGTCAATTATACAGTATTAAACGATCATTTGTTTTTTGCTAACGAAACTAATGATATTGCTAACTTACAAGTGAAACCATTTCAATACGCCAATACCATCAATTACCTTTCGGTAAAAGCAAGTAAAGAAATTCGTGTTGGAAAATTTGCTCTAGACAACACCATTTTATATCAAGCTGTTGATCAGGCTGACAATGTGCTAAATGTACCACAAATTGTAACTCGAAATACCTTGTATTTTTCAGATTACGTTTTCAAAAACGCTATGGAAATTCAAACGGGAATCATTTTTAATTATTTTACCGAATATTACGCTAATGATTACAACCCATTATTAGGTGAATTTTACGTGCAAAACGAAACGAAAATCGGAAATTTTCCAATGCTTGACTTCTTTATCAACGCAAAAGTCAAACAAACCCGAATTTTCCTAAAAGCCGAACATTTCAATTCTTCATTTACAGGATATAATTTCTATTCGGCACCTAATTATCCGTATCGCGATTTCTTAGTGCGTTTCGGATTGGTATGGAATTTCTTTAAATAATTTTTGAAACGAATCGTTCGGGCATTCTTGTAAACCATGTTCCTGCTGTCCGTTGCAATCTTTTTTAAACTTTTTTGAAGTTTAAAAAAGGATTTCCACTACCATCAGGGTTAGTTAGCTTGCTATTTTCTTTTTTGTATTCGTAATATTCCCACTATCTTTGCATAAAAATACCAATTACCTATAACCAATTACCCATCACCTAAAAAGATGAAATACGCAAAAAACATATTAGAAACCATTGGTAACACACCATTAGTAAAACTAAACAAAGTAACTGCTGAAATCGATGCTTTGGTATTAGCTAAAGTTGAAACCTTCAATCCAGGAAATTCTGTAAAAGATAGAATGGCTTTAAAAATGATTGAAGATGCCGAAGCTGACGGAAGATTAAAACCCGGTGGAACAATCATCGAAGGAACTTCAGGAAACACAGGAATGGGCTTGGCTTTGGCTGCTATTGTTAAAGGTTATAAATGTATTTTCGTGATTTCTGACAAGCAATCTAAAGAAAAATCAGATATTTTACGTGCTGTTGGTGCAAAAGTAATCGTTTGTCCAACGGATGTGGAACCAACCGATCCTCGTTCGTATTACTCAGTTTCTAAAAAATTGGGAGAAGAAATTCCAAATTCTTGGTACGTAAATCAATACGATAACCCAAGTAATGCTATCGCACACTACGAACAAACAGGACCAGAAATTTGGGAACAAACCGAAGGGAAAATCACACATTTTGTGGTTGGAGTAGGAACGGGTGGAACCATTTCTGGTGTGGCTAAATATTTGAAAGAGAAAAATCCAAATATCAAAATTTGGGGAATTGATACCTATGGTTCCGTATTCAAAAAATACCATGAAACAGGAATTTTTGACGAGAACGAAATTTATTCGTACATCACCGAAGGAATTGGTGAAGATATTTTACCTCAAAACGTAGATTTTTCATTAATCGATGGTTTTACAAAAGTTACTGATAAAGATGCGGCGGTTTATACTAGAAAAATTGCTTTGGAAGAAGGGATTTTCGTTGGAAACTCAGCTGGAGCAGCCATAAAAGGAACGTTACAATTAAAAGAACATTTCAAGCCAGACGATGTTGTAGTAGTTTTATTCCACGATTCTGGAAGCCGCTACGTTGGGAAAATGTTCAACGACGATTGGATGCGCGAAAGAGGATTCCTAGAAGAAGAAATCACAAAAGCAGAAGATTTAATCAAAGAACATATCGATAAACCTTTGGTGGTAGTTCGTACCGAAGAATTAGTTTCGCACGCCATTGAACGCATGAGAAAATACAAAATTTCACAAATTCCAGTAATTGACGTTAATGGATTTGTAGGTTCAGTTGACGAATCAGATTTATTCCAAAGTTATATTTCTGATAAAAATACAGCTGAAAGACCTATTCGTGAAGTAATGGGAGCACCATTCCCAATGGTAAACAAAAACGCCAGTATTGAAGAAGTTTCTAAATTAATCACCAAAGAAAATCAAGCGGTTTTAGTAGATTTAGGAAATGGAAAACATCATATCATTACGAAACACGACATTATCAACTCGATAAAGTAATCATAGTTTGTCAAGCTGAACTGGTTTCAGCTTCTCAGAAAATATAGTAGAATAGCTGTTCTTTTTAGAGCAGCTTTTTTTACTCCCCAATCAAAACCCCAGAAACATTCCAAGAACTAAAACTGCCGCCTTCGTTTGCTCCTTGTGGAATTTTTACTTGAATGGTGTGCGAGCCAGCTTCTAAATCACCCAATTCAATATAAATAGGATTCGTAGCCGTTCCCGGACACCAATTCGCACGACTCAAATCTGAGGAAGACAAACCATCATTAAAATTTCCAGAAGCAGGATTGAATAAACGATAACCTCCGCAATCTTGTCGCCATGGTAAAAACGAGAATACTTCTTTTCCGTTTAAAACAATGGTGTTTCGTTTCAATAAAAATTCATCGCCATTTTGCCAGCCACCGTGACCTGTTGTAATATAACGCAATTGTGCATTTTTTACCTTTTTATCTATAGTAAAGGTTACTTCTAAACCTTTTTCATGGTTGAACATCGTGGCATATTCTTGACCTGCCATTTCCATTACGTTAGTTGTGTTAAACAATGGAATCGATACGGTATTGTTGTCCAAAATACTTTCACTTGGATGAACCGTAATATTCATGGAAATTTTGTGTCCGCCTTTGTCGTAGTTGCCAATGAAAGTACCAACATAAAGCGACTTTCCAGATAAATTCGGTTTTAATTCTGAAATATCCATACGATACGGAACAATTTCATGCCAATTTTTATCTTTCAACTGAATGTAATTGTATTGTTTGATTCCAAAAGGCGTGAAAAATCGCATTAGTTCAATAATGGGTGAATAGTTTTCAGTAGCTGCAACGCCTTGGTATTTTTTGCCGTTCCCATTTTCGTAGATTGGCAGCACATTGGCACCATTTTGCAACCCAGCAAAAAACGATTGCTTTTTATCTTCTGGAATTACAAAAACCGAACCCGTTCTATCATAAGCATCGCCATTGGATTGTTCCAATAAATCTAAAAATACCAATTCTCCTTTTTTCAATTCAGGGAAAGTAACTTTTTTCACAATTATAGTTCCATTGGCAAAACGAAAAATGCTATCATTCGACTTTGATTCCGACGAAAAATTCACAATTTCATCTTTAAAAATAGGAATCGTAGTAAAACGACTTTTCCATACTAAATCTTTATAGGAAAGTCCGTCAATAATGGTGCTTGGAGTAGTGGTTTTTGCCAATAAATTCGATGGTGAATCATTCTTCAATTTTTCAATTTTGGTAGCACTAATCACAAAATTTCCGTTGCGTACAATTTCCAAAACCAAACCTAAATTTTGTCCCAAAACAGTTGGAGCTCCTTTAACGTTTAATTCATTGGTATACCAAAGTTCAATCGTGTTCGAATTGATAATTGTTTTGGCTTTTTTACAGTTGTAACCCAAAATTTTCTTGGTTTCATCACTAAATTCAAAGCTTTGTTTTTCCAATGAAATGCTGTCTAAAGTGGATGTAGAAGCATTTTTCTTCAATTGGGTTATTTGAAGAAGTGCATTTTTATCTCGTTTTACAAGCGTTTGTTCGTAAGGAAAATTGCTTTTCTGTAAAATGGTGTATTCTGAAGTAATTAGCGTTTCATTGGAATTAGTAAAAATCCAAATGTTGTCCTGGTTTTCTTGTAGTTTTCCGTTGTAACTTTTGGAATAGCTGACTTTTATAGTGTTGTTGTTTGTTTTGGTTTTTTGCGCTTGAACTATTGTAAAAGTGCTGATTAATAGAAAAGTGAAAATGTTTTTCATGGGAATAAATTTGGTTTACAAATATAATTTTTTTTATCTTCGTATTTCAATTTATACGCCATACAGATGAAAGAAGATTTTTTGCACCACCTTTGGTTATACAAACGCTTGGATATAACCCAACTCCAAACCACTACAGGAGAACCGCTTCAAATTTTACATTTCGGACATTATTTACAATCGGCTGGACCGGATTTTTTCAATGCGCAATTGATTATTGGTGACCAAAAATGGGCTGGAAATATTGAAATGCATCTGAAATCTTCGGATTGGTATTTGCACAATCATCAAACGGATGTCAATTATGATAATGTGATTTTACACGTAGTTTGGGAACACGATATCGATGTTTTTCGGAAAAATAATGAAGCTATTCCTGTTTTGGAACTAAAAAATTATGTTTCGAACGAACAAATCAAACAATACCAAAATTTGTTTCGACCCAAATCTTGGATTAATTGCGAAAACGAACTGGCTTCTGTTGATGATTTTTTGATTCAAAATTGGCAAGAACGTTTATTTTTTGAACGTTTGGAACAAAAAAGTCAAGTGGTTACTACTTTGTTACAGGAAACAAAATTTGACTGGGAACAAGTTGTTTATGGCTTGTTACTGAAAAATTTTGGTTTAAATTCTAATGGAGAAGTTTTTTTTGCAATTACTAAAGAATTACCCTTTTCGATAGTTAGAAAAGAACGTGAAAATTTAGATCATCTTGAAGCTTTATTTTTTGGTATTTCAGGATTATTAGAAAATGATTTTGAGGATAATTATCCCAAAGAATTACAGCAAATTTGGTTAAATTTGAAACAAAAATACCAATTGAAATCGATGAAGCAAGAAGTACAATTTTTCAAATTAAGACCCGATAATTTTCCAACGATTCGTTTGTCACAATTAGCCGCTTTATTTCATAAACATCATTCGGTTTTTCAATTGTTGGTTACAAGAAATAGTTTATATGATTTTCGTGAATTTTTCAAAATTAGTGCATCAAAATATTGGGAAACGCATTATCAATTTGACAAAGAAAGTCCAAAAAAAAAGAAATCACTTTCTAATGATTTTGTGGATTTGCTGGTAGTGAATTCGGTTTTGCCTTTGCAATTTGCTTATTCAAACTATCTAGGAACGGATAAAACAGAGGAATTATTAGAATTGATAAAACAAGTTAAAGCAGAATCAAATACAATAATTTCTAAATTTGAAAGTATTGGATTAATTTCAAAAAATGCGTTTCAAACTCAAGCATTGTTGCAATTAAAAAGGAATTATTGTGAAAGAAATAGTTGCTTACAATGTCAAATTGGGATTTATTTATTGAAAAAATAGTGGTAAATTTGTAACAATAAATAAAAAATATGTTCAAAAGAGTATACCTTTATTTTGAAAGAAATGGGTTTTTTGTGGCCAGTCGATTAGCAGATAGATTAGGCATGCGTGCTTCTAATGTGCGTTTGTTTTTTGTTTATATTTCCTTTATTACTGTGGGTTTAGGCTTTGGTTTTTACCTAACGCTAGCGTTTTTGTTAAAGTTAAAAGACATGATTTATACTAAGAGAAGTTCGGTTTTTGATTTATAATCAATAAAACCTGCTTAAATTTTAACTTTTCTTTTTTTTTTGGATACTTTTATTATCTTTGAACAATTAACAACCAAATAATTTTTTATGTCTGCAAAATCTGACGGCTGGGGATCCCGAGTTGGACTAATATTAGCTATGGCTGGAAACGCTGTAGGATTAGGTAACTTTTTAAGATTTCCTGTTCAAGCGGTTCAAAACGGCGGTGGCGCTTTTATCATACCTTATTTAGTGTGTTTTGTTATAATGGGAATTCCTTTGTTGTTTATTGAATGGTCTTCGGGTCGTTTTGGTGGACGCCATGGGAATCATAGTACGCCTTATATCTTGGATTCAATGGTGAAAGGAAGGATTCTAAAATACATTGGTGTATTTGGAATTTTTACTAATATTGCAGTAGCAGCTTACTATTGTTATATTGAATCTTGGACAATGTCTTATGTATATCATTCGATTATTGGTACATTTAATGGAATGAGTCAGGCAGAAGTTGCCAATTTTTTTGACACTTATGTTGATGTAGGAAAATCTACAACTGGAATTCCTTACGAAGCAGTTGTTTTCTATATAGTATGTTTGATATTAAACACTTACATTCTTTCAAAAGGATTGAAAGGAATTGAAAAAGTGGCGAAAATTGGAATGCCATTATTGATTTTCTTTGGTGTACTTTTAGCTATTAGAGGATTAACTTTAGGAACTAGCGGTGCTTCGGAAATTTTCCCTAATGCAAATGCTTGGGATGGTTTAAACTTTTTATGGACACCACAATATGAATCCTTATTAGACTTAAAAGTTTGGATGGCTGCTGCTGGACAGATATTCTTCACATTGTCTGTTGGTATGGGAACCATTCATTGTTATGCGGCTTATTTAGATGCAAAAGATGATATTGCTTTAAATGCTGTTTCTGCAGGTTTTATGAATGAATTTGTAGAAGTAGTTTTAGGAAGTTTAATCGTTATTCCAATTGCAGCAGGATACTTAGGACTAGATTGGATAATTGAGAATGCTGGTTTTGGTATGGCGTTCCAAACCATGCCTTACTTATTCCAGCAATGGGGTGATGTACTTTCTGTTTTAGCTGGAGTTTTCTGGTTTGGCTTATTGTTTTTTGCAGGAATTACTTCTTCATTGGCAATGGGAACACCTTGGATTGGTTTTATGAGAGACGAATTCAATTGGAACCAAACGAAAGGAGCTTGGTCGTTTGGGTTAATGATTTTGATTTTAGGTTTACCTACAGTAATTTTCTTCCAAGAAGGTGTTTTTGATGAATACGATTATTGGGCTGGAACTGTGAGTTTAGTTGTTTTTGCCATGATGGAGACTATTTTATTCTCTTGGATTTTTGGTATGAAAAAAGGCTGGAGAGAAATCACTAGCGGTGCTGATATCAAAGTGCCAAATATCTATAAATACATCATTAAATATGTAACGCCAGTCATGTTGATTATTATTTTCTTAGGCTCTTTGTTTAAACCCTTAAATAATGATTGGTCAGGAAGTTTGAATAGTTTATTTTCTGGTAATGGTTGGACATTAGATAATGGCTCTATTATTAAAACGATTACTCATGCTGGAATTAAGGAACAACTAGCTGTGGCCACTGATGTAGCCACGCAAACGGCATTAAATGATAAAATGTTTTATATTAATATTGCTAGATTTTTACTTTTAGGTTTGTTCGTTTTCATAAGTGTATTAGTTTACTTGGCATTCCAAAAAAGAAGACGAGAAGGTAGAGCAACCGAATAATAACTTTAAAAAGAAACATCATGAATACAGAAGCTTTAATGACTATGCTTATTACTCAAGGAATTGTAATTTCTTTTGCAAGTTATTTTTTCTACAGAGTTTTAACTACTCCACCAAAACAAGAACCTGATTCGTTCAGTGAAAATGACGATGAAAATATAAGTAACGAAGCGTAAATTATATGCTATTTTATAAATTAAAATCCTACTTCCTGTATTCTAGAAATCACAGAAGTGGGATTTTTTTGTTAATAGGTTTAATAGTGTTGATTCAAGTTGCTTTTTATACAGTAAATTTTACTGATTTTTTTCATTCAAAAAACACTTCAAATCAAGATTTAAAATGGTTAGCCGTTCAGGAAGAAATAGACAGTTTAAAAAAAGTATCCAGTGGAAAGAAATATGAAATATATCCTTTTAATCCCAATTTTATTACGGATTATAAAGGATACAAATTAGGACTTTCTGTTGCTGAAATTGACAGGTTGCATCAATTTAGAGCAACAGGAAAATACGTAAATTCAGCAACGGAATTTCAACAAGTAACCAAAGTTTCAGATTCACTTTTACGTAAAATTTCTCCCTTTTTTAAGTTTCCTGATTGGGTGAAAAATAAAAATACTACTAACAAAGGTAAACATTCCTTTTACGATTCTAAACCAACAAAAACTATCGTTAAAAAAGACATTAATCTTGCTTCTAAAGAGGATTTGATGGAGGTTTATGGCATTGGTGATAAAATTTCTGATATCATTTTAAAAGAAAAAGAAAAGTTCGGTATGTTTGCATCCTTAGAGCAACTGCAATTTGTTTGGGGTGTGTCGCCAGAAGCTTATGAAGACATACAGAAACGATTTTTCATTGGGGATAATTTATCACTCAAGAAAATCAATATCAATTCAAGTAATACCAAAACTTTAGCGGCTTTTCCTTATTTTAATTACGCTTTTGCTAAAGAAATTGTAACCTATAGAAGTATGAATGGAGACCTTAAAAAGGTTGAGGATTTAACAAAAATTAATAATTGTCCAGAAGAAAAATTAAAAATAATAGCCTTATATTTGGAGTTTAATTAAGATAACACAATTACAACCCAATTTTATTAGTCAATTTTATGAGCTCAGTATATTTTACAGAAGAACACCAGCTTTTCAGACAAAGTTTTAGAGATTTTTTACACAAAGAAGTTGTACCACATATTGAAAAGTGGGAAAAGACAGGAACCATTGAACGTTTTATTTGGAAAAAATTTGGTGAAATGGGTTTCTTTGGACTAAATTATCCAGAAGCCTATGGTGGAATGAATTTGGATCTATTTTATACCGTTGTTTTTTTAGAAGAATTACAAAAAATTAAATCTTCTGGTTTTGCAGCTGCGATGTGGGCACATGCTTATTTAGCAATGACACATTTGAATGCTGAAGGAGATGAACGAATTAAACAAGATTATTTAGCGCCAAGTATTTCTGGTGATAAGATAGGTGCTTTGTGTATAACAGAACCTTTTGGAGGAAGTGATGTGGCTGGAATGCGAACTACTGCTGTAAAAAAAGGGGATAAGTTTGTGATTAACGGTTCAAAAACTTTTATTACTAATGGTGTTTATGCAGATTACTATGTTGTAGCTGCCAAAACAAATCCGGAGTTAGGAAACAAAGGAATTAGTATTTTTTTGGTTGATACCACAACTCCAGGGATTTCTGCTACTAAATTAGATAAATTGGGTTGGAGAGCTTCAGATACAGCAGAAATTGCATTCGATAATGTAGAAATTTCAGTTGAAAATTTGATGGGTGAAGAAGGAAAAGGATTTCCTTACATTATGCAACATTTTGCATTAGAACGTTTGATTATGGGTGTAAATGCTCACGCGAGAGCTGAATATGCTATTGAATATACTATCGATTACATGTCTCAACGTGAAGCTTTTGGAAAAAAAATCAACCAATTTCAAGCCCTTCGTCATACTTTAGTGGAACATGCTACTGATGTGGAACATTGTAAAATTTTCAATTATGCTGCCGTAGCAAGGTTGAATAAAGGAGAATATGTGGTAAAAGAAGCTACCATGTCAAAATTGAAATCAACAAAAGTAGCTGACGAAACAATTTACAGCTGCTTACAAATGCTAGGAGGTTATGGTTATATGGAAGAATATCCATTAGCAAGGCTTTTAAGAGACAGTCGCTTAGGGCCAATTGGTGGTGGAACTTCTGAGATATTAAAAGAGATTTTATCAAAAATGATAATTGATAATTTAGATTATAAACCTGCTGTTAAATAAAACCATAAAAAATAGGCTGTTCAAATGAGCAGCCTATTTTGTTATAATATTAAATGAAATTTAGATTAAAACTTCTTTGATTCTTTTCATAGCTTCAACCAATAAATCTTCACTTGTGGCATAAGAAAAGCGGATGCAATTTGGATTACCAAAAGCTTCTCCTGTCACGGTAGCCACATTGGCTTCGGCTAGTAAATACATTGAAAAATCAGTTGCGTTTGAAATTAATTGACCACGTAAAGTTTTTCCAAAAAATGAAGAAACATCAGGGAAAACATAGAAGGCACCTTCTGGAATATTAATTTTTAGACCCGGAATTTCTTTGATTAGGTCTACTACTAAATCCCTTCTTTTATGAAAGGCTTCCACCATATAATTAAGAACTTTTGGATCGGCTTCAACAGCAGCAATTGTTGCTCTTTGGGCAATAGAATTTGCTCCAGAAGTAACTTGTCCTTGAATTTTAGTACATGCTTTTGCAATAAATTCTGGTGCACCAATGTATCCAATTCTCCATCCGGTCATAGCAAACGCTTTAGCAACTCCATTAACAGTAATTGTTCTTTCTAACATTCCTGGAATTGAGCCAATGCTACAAAATGTTCCAGAAAAATTAATATGTTCGTATATTTCGTCAGAAACTACATAGATGTTTTCATGTTTCAAAATCACTTTTGACAATGCTTCCAATTCTTCTCTACTGTACACAGAACCACTAGGATTACATGGTGAACTGTACCAAATCATTTTGGTTTTTGGAGTAATCACAGCTTCTAATTGTTCTGGAGTGATTTTGAAATCACTTTCTACCGATGTTGGTACTTCGATAGGAACACCACCAGAAAGTTTGATAATTTCGTAATATGAAACCCAATACGGCGCTGGAAGTATAACTTCATCACCTTCATTCAACATCACTTGAGCAATATTGTATAACGATTGTTTTGCTCCAGTGGAAACTACAATTTGTGAGGGTTTGTAGTCTAAATTATTATCTCTTTTGAATTTTTTGCAAATTGCTTCTTTCAATTCTAAATAACCTTCTACTGGAGTGTACGTACTATAGTTTTCTTCGATAGCTTTTTTTGCTGCTTCTTTAATAAATTCAGGAGTATTGAAATCGGGTTCTCCTAAACTAAGGCTGATAATGTCTTTTCCTTGTGCTTTTAATTCTCTTGCCAAAGCTGCCATTGCTAATGTTTGGGAAACAGCTAAGTTGTTAATTCTGTCCGATAACGGGTTCATAGTTGTGTATATGTTAAATCTAAAAAATGAAAAATCGAAATAATCTAAAAAATATAAATAATTAAAGTCTTACTACTTAATACTAAAATCTTAATACTTCTTAAGCTAATTGTGGTTTTCTTCCTAATTCTTTTAAATGTTTAAAGTGAGATGCTATTGCCGCTCGAGTTGTTTTAAACTCGTGATACGGTAAGTTACATTCTGCCGCTGTTTGTTTTACAATTTCAGCAATTTTATTGTAGTGAATGTGACTAATATTTGGAAAAATATGGTGTTCAATTTGGTGATTTAAACCGCCAGTATAATAGTTTACTAACCAATTTTTAGGTGCAAAGTTAGCAGTTGTGAACAATTGATGAATGGCCCAAGTGTTTTCGATTTCTCCTGTTTCATCTGGAATAGGGTTGATTGTATCTTCAACAACGTGTGCTAATTGAAATACAACACTCAAAATCAAACCTGCTGTGTAATGCATGACAACAAATCCTAAAAGTACTTTCCACCATGTTACCCCGAATACCATTGGTAATACCAGCCAAATTGAAAAGTATATGATTTTTGTGATAACTAAGGTTGTCCAAAGTATGGTTGGTTTTTTAAATTCTCCATAAGATAATTTTCTTTTTAAGTAACGTTTCATCTGTAAGAAATCAGTTGTGATTGCCCAGTTGAAGGTTAATAATCCGTATAAGAAAACTGAATAATAATGTTGAAATCTGTGGTGACTATACCATTTAGCAGTTTTTGAAAATCGTAAAATTCTTCCTGCTTCTAAATCTTCATCGTGACCAATAATATTGGTATAGGTATGATGTAAAACATTGTGTTGTACCTGCCAGTTATAGACATTTCCAGCCAGAATGTATATACTTCCACCCATTAATTTGTTTAGCCATGGTTTTGTAGAATACGCGCCATGATTACCGTCATGCATTACGTTCATTCCCACGCCAGCCATTCCTATTCCAATGATAACATTTAAAAGTAAATATACCCAAAAAGGCATATCCATAGCTAATAGGAAGAAGTAGGGGGTTAAAAATAGACCAAACATCACAATGGTTTTCAAGTGAAGTTTCCAGTTACCAGTTTTGTTAATTTTATTTTCTTTGAAATAATCGTTCACACGTTTGTTTAATGTTCTAAAAAATTTTAGATTGTCTTCTTTTGAGAAAATTGGGGTGGTGGTATTCATATTGTAAATTATAATTTTGTATTCAAATTTTGTCAAAGATACTTAATATAATTTTTTCATTTATGATATTCGTCATTTTTTATTCACCAAAAAGCGTATTTTTGTGCAAAATGTAACGAATGGAAGAAATTATCAAACAGTTTCCTGATTTGTCTGAAAATCAAATACTTCAGTTTCAGAAATTGCAATCACTCTATGAAGATTGGAATGCCAAAATTAATGTGATTTCACGAAAAGATATTGATGAATTGTATACCAGACACGTTTTACATTCGTTAGGGATTGCAAAAATTATCGAGTTCCGTCCAGGTTCTAAAATTATGGATGTGGGAACTGGTGGTGGTTTTCCTGGAATTCCATTAGCCATTTTGCATCCTGAAGTTGATTTTTATTTGATTGATGTTATTGCGAAAAAAATCAAAGTAGTGAATGAAGTGGCTGCTGGTTTAGGATTAAAAAATATAAAAGCCGAACAAAAACGTGCCGAATTAGTCAAACAAGAATTCGATTTCATCGTGAGTCGTGCCGTAACCAATATGCCTGATTTTGTAAAATGGGTTGCTGATAAAGTTTCGAAAAAACAAAACCACGAATTAGCCAACGGAATTTTATATTTAAAAGGCGGCGATTTAACCGAAGAATTAAAGGATTTCCCAAAAGCAACACAATATAATTTATCCGATTTTTTCTCAGATGAGTTTTTTGAAACGAAGAAAGTGGTGCATTTGCCGTTGAAGTATAAGAAGTAGTGATGGGTGATAGGTGATAGGTGATTGGTGATAGGTGATAGGTGATGGGTGAAGGGTGATTTGAAAATTAGTAATTTGTTATTTTATGAAAAAAATAATTCCAATAGTTGTTTTGATTTTTATTTTTTCCTGCCAAGGTTCTGATACTTACCAAGGTAAATGGAAAGTTATGGATGCCAAAGGTAATAAGTTATTTATAGAATTTCAGACCAATGATTTTTCAATTTATGATAGTTTAGGAAAAAACAAGAACTATTCTTATACTCAAAATTCTATTAAATATGAAAATTCTATTAAAACGTACGGCATAACTTTAGAAGACGGAAGAGCGTACAAAATTAGTTTTCCAACTAATGATAAGAATGTAGCCATTATTTTAAATGAGGATGATGTTAAACTGTTTTCGTTACACAGAAATCGTCATCAATCTTTTGAAGAGATATATAGTTTGTATTAAGTAATTTAAAAACTAGCTATCGTAATCAACACAGATTAGATCAATATTCAATAGAGTTTATAGTATTACCAAATAGCGTAAAAAACTTTTTACCACTAAAATGGTGAATATTTTCAAAAAAGCAATACACTAGAATTCTTGTTGAATCATAATCAAGAAAATAAGAATATTTATGGAACAAGAAAATATATTTAGAACTAAATCCGGGTTTTGTCAAATATTATCCGACAGAATCGTTTTGACACGAAATGCAGCAATTGGTAATTTTTCTAAGTTCTTTGTGGGTGATAACATTACAAGGATATTGGTAATTTATTCAGTAATTATACTTTTTCTATTGTTTTTTGCTTTTAAAGCTTTTCAAGATAATAAAATTGCGACATTTCTATTTCATGTTTTTTTTGCAATTTACTTGTTATTTAAAATCAAGCAAAGTTTAAATTTTTCAGCAACTCCAATTATAGAGAGAAATAAAATTAAAGAAGTAAAATTTTTTGATGCTAAATTTGGAGCAACACGTTCTAGATTTGAAGTCATTTTTGAAGATGGAAATGGAAATTTGAAAACTAGATTGATTTTATTGCCTGGCTCATTTGATAATGGCGAATCTGAAACTAAAAAAGCGATAGAAATTATGAAAGCTGAAAAGTTGTTATAATTCTTTAAATAATATATTAATGAAAGAAGTAATATTAAAGTACAGTTATAAAAAAATTATATTAGCTATATTTTTTTCTATTCTAATGATTTCTTTTTTCTTTTATTTATTCATGAATGCGAATGAATTTTCATTAATTAATCCTAATGAATCTTATTCAAAAAATAGTTGGGTTGGTCATCTTTTTTATAAAAATAAAACTTTACTTTCTATAACTTCTTTGATTTTTATATTACTGTTTGGTTATATGTTGATTTTATTGATTAGTCTTTTTTTTAGGAAAGGACTTGTAATAAAAAAAGAATTTAATGATATTTATTTTAATAATAAAAAAATTGAAAGTTTGCACAACATAAAAAAAATTGAAAGAGTTGGAAAGCACTCTATATATTTTTATTTTAATAAAAGGATTAAACAGAATACTTTTTCATTTAAAAAAGATAAGTATGTTTTTAATGCATCTCTTCTTGATAAAAAGTCAGAAGAAATTTATTTTTTGATTAAAAATTTAATAAAATAAAAGAGGCTGTCTAAAAAGTCTAGTTCTTGTCAAGCTGAATTTATTTCAGCTTCTACAAATAATTGATTATCAATTGTTTTTAGATTCCGAAACAAGTTCGGAAAGACAAAAATCTTACTTTTAAGACAGCCTCTTTTTATTTTGTACTTCGTACTTTGCACTTTAAACTATCCTAAAAACGGATATTTATAATCTTCTGGTGTTACGAATGTTTCTTTGATGGTTCTAACAGAAGCCCAACGCAATAAGTTTTGTGCTGAACCGGCTTTATCGTTAGTTCCAGAACCTCTTGCTCCTCCAAAGGGTTGCATTCCTACAACAGCACCTGTTGGTTTGTCGTTGATGTAGAAGTTTCCTGCTGCGTTTTGTAACGCAACCGTCGCTTCTTCCACCGCATAACGACATTGGCTAAATACTGCTCCTGTTAAAGCGTATTCTGAAGTTTCGTCAACTAATTTTAAAGTTTCAGACCATTTCGCGTCTTCGTATATATAAATGGTAACTACTGGTCCAAATAATTCGGTTTCCATAGTAGTGTATTTTGGATTGGTAGTTACAATAACGGTTGGTTCAATGAAATAACCTTTCGATTTATCATAATTTCCACCCATAATTACTTCAGCATCGCTATCGTTTTTAGCTTGGTCAATGTAACGTGCTAATTTATCAAAAGAAGCTTCTGAAATTACAGCGGTAATAAAATTACTCATATCTTCTGGAGAACCCATTTTCATGGAAGCTAAATCTGCTTCTAAATGCGATTTAACCGCTGGCCATAAACTTTGTGGAATATAAACACGTGAAGCCGCACTACATTTTTGCCCCTGGAATTCAAAAGCACCGCGAGAAATTCCTGTTGCCACTTGCGCTGCATTTGCTGATGGATGTGCAATTATGAAATCTTTTCCACCTGTTTCTCCAACGATTCTTGGGTAGGTTTTGTAGGTTGCAATGTTGTTTCCAATCGTTTTCCAAATGTCATTGAAAACGCCCGTTGAGCCTGTAAAGTGAACGCCCGCTAAGTGTGGATTGGATAAAACTACGTCAGAAACCATTCCAGAATCACCCATTACCATATTGATAACGCCATCTGGTAAACCTGCCTCTTTAAAAACTTGCATAATTACATTAGCTGAATATACTTGAGTTGCAGCTGGTTTCCAAACTACCACATTTCCCATTAATGCTGCGCTTGAAGGTAAGTTTCCTGCAATAGCTGTAAAGTTGAAAGGTGTAATCGCATATACAAAACCTTCTAATGGTCTATATTCAACACGATTCCACATGTCTGATGTAGAAGCCGGTTGATCTGCGTAAATTTTTGTCATGAATTCTACGTTGTAACGTAAGAAGTCAATCAACTCACAAGCGGAGTCAATTTCTGCTTGGTGAATGGTTTTTGATTGCGCAATCATAGTCGCTGCATTGATTTTAGCACGGTATGGACCTGCTAATAATTCAGCTGCTTTTAAGAAGATACTTGCGCGGTTTTCCCAAGATAAAGCTGCCCATTTTTTACGAGCTTCTAAGGCTTCAGTAATAGCTTTTTCAACTAAAGCTCTGTCAGCTTGATGATACATACCTACAATATGTTGATGATCATGTGGCGCCGACATTTTTTTGGTATTTCCGGTTTTGATTTCTTCGCTACCTATATATAATGGAACTTCTACTTGAGCATTCCACATGGTTTTGTATGTTTCTGCAACTTTTGCTCGTTCAGGAGAACCTGGAGCGTATGATTTTACTGGTTCGTTAACCGCTTTTGGGACATTAAAAAATCCTTTTAACATGGTGTTGTATTTTGAGATTAGACAATTTTGTGCTTTGATTTACGAAAATATCATAAACGAATACAAAAATACAAAGTATATTTTGAATATTTAGTAACAATTGAAACGAAACTTTTGGTTTGTACTTAGAAAACCTGATTGCCTAGCCCAGACAGTAATTAAAAGCAATTTTTTTAAAAATAATTTATTTTGTTAAAAGGAAAAAGCGACCTAAGAAGCTCTTTTGCTTTTTTACAAAATTTTATTTTTAAAGAAATTCTTGAAATGAATGGCTGGAGTAGCTTCTTACACTTAATTAATTGCAAAAGGAGCACTTAATTTAAATGAAGGTACAATTACTTTAAATTTTTTGGTTGAAGTGAAGTTAACCATTTCAAAGTGACCTTTCATTGCTCCTATGGGTGAAGAGAGCAAGCAACCTGAAGAATACGTATAGGTTTCTCCTGGTTTTATTACTGGTTTTTTTCCAATAACTCCTTCGCCATCAACTATTTCTAATGGGTTTAAGGCATCAAATATTTCCCAATGACGAGAGGTGAGCTGAACGGAATCTTTGCTTTGATTTTCTATAGCGATAAGGTAAGTAAAAGCATAATGAATCTTGTAGTTTTTGAAGTAAGTGCCTTCAAAACTAGTTGAAACAGAAATTTTAATGCCTTTTGTAATTTGACTAACCATGGTGCTAATATAAAATAATTCCCAGAAAAAACATAAATATTATGCAAATTCCTAGTATTAAACTAAATAAGGGATTCAAAAGTAGGAATTTTATAATTGTAATCCAACGATTTTGTTGGTAAAAATTTCTTAAAGAACGATACAAATAATAAGGGAAAAGTATTAAAAAGCAAAAAAAACCAAATATGACTCCTGCCGAAAGGTTGATAAAATCTAGTACATTTATTAAAATCATGCATAAAAACATGAAAGTAAAAAAGGTATAACAAAACACCAAATGTTCGGTATAATTGATTTTTCCTGAATAGAACACAATCCAAAAGATTAGAGTTACGATTGGTAAGGAAAGAAAGATGAAAAATGGAAGTTTTGCGTAATAATAGTCGAAAACTTCTTTTTCAATATCATTTGTTTGAAAAAGTTTTGATTTTTTGTAAGCGGCTCTATTTAGAAAAGTGTCTTCGTATCCTAATGATTTTAGTGCTTCAGTTTCAGTTTGGTTTGGGTATTTTCTGTGGTAATTTCTGAAAGATAAAGCTGTAAAAACTAAAGGATCAGTATTTGCAGGAAATAAAGAATCAATTTCTTTTTTGGTGTAAATAGAATCTTTACTATATGTTTTTGAAGGTTGATTTTCTGAAATATTTAAATGCATTTTAATTTTAGTCAATGCAATAGAGTCTTCTGCTGTAATTTGTTCTTCCGTATCAAATTTTTGTAAGTTTTCATTTTCACCATCATAGTCGTCTTTGGTAAGATTAAAACTTATGAATAGGATTATTGAAACACTCAAAAACAAACGAAAAGGATTGGCGAACGTGTGTCGTTTTCCTTGGTTAAATTCTTTTGCTAAAACACCAGGCTTGGTAAAAATGGAAACAAATGAATTGCGTAAACGAGAATCATAGGCATAGAAATTGGCAAAAAATTCTTCTATAAAGTCTTTTACACTAAGTTTTTTAGTGGAATTAAGTTGGCCACAATGGTGACAATATTTTTCACTCAAATCTAAAGAAGTGTTGCAATTTAAGCATTTTTCACCTCTGTATTTGATGTCTTTTCTGCTCATTTTAGTTTTTAATTACTTCACTATTGGTTGATGAAACGCCAATAACTCTATCGTAACGGTCATTGTTTCCTCTGTAATATACAATTGCGGTATAGTTGTTTTCGGTTTGAAAGAAATTTCCATCAATGGCATCTCTATGCATCACTTTTCCGTTTTTATCTGTTAGTACATAGTGATAATTGGTAAATCCTTGTTTGATAAAGATAGCCTTTTCATACATTTTAGTTTTTGGATTGTACGTCATTTTGTTTTCCTCTGTCATTTTGTAGTTGTTAAACATTCCAACAATGTAGATAGATTCGTCTTTAAAAAATGGTGGTGCATCTAAAGTGAAATAGACCCAAGAATAATCGGCTTCAATATCGGGATTTTCTGTATTAACGTTTTTAACAATAAAATTTCCATTGAAATCAGGAAAATAGGTGTATATATTCTTTTTTCTTGGATAGCTAACGTATAAGAAGGAATTGTAAATATTGTCACCAGACGTTACTCTTGCAACACTGTTATTGACAATTCTTATATTAGAATTGTCTAGGGTGTAATATTCGTTTCCAGCCCAAAATTGCGTTTCTTTATCATAACGATAAATGAGTTCAGTTCCAATGGTATATTGTGGTTTAATGTTTTTGATTTCAGAATTCCAATTAGCATTTTGAAATAGGGATACTTTGATATTTTGAATTGGATCTTGTAAAATTCGGTCACCATAGTTGATACTCATTTCGACATTGTGTTTTTCGTTTATATATTCCATGTCGCGAGCCCTTCTTATATCAATTCTAACGTTAAGAAGGTCTTCAAAAATTATAAATTTTCGGGAGAAAACCACCTCTTGGTTATCGTTATATATTTTGATTAAATAATTTCCGCTTTTGGTAATTCTATTAAAATTATTAGGGAAAACTTGTTGGTAGTGAGAGTATTGTTGTAAAGTATTGTAAGAGTTTTGATAAGTAATAATTCTTTGGTTGTCTACGCCATTTAAATATTCTACTTTGGCAAGGTTTGTGGGTGTCCAATCCGAATTATATTGAGTAATAGTATAATAGTAATCTGCCTCATTTCCGAATAAATCATCAAATTGAAAGACAAACGATTCGCCAAGTTTAAAAAAAGGTAAAACCGTATTGCCTCTTTGAGTAAAAGCAACAGTTTTGATATTGAATGGTGGCGTAATTTCTTCGGCAGTTTGAGCTGAAATCCATTGGCTAGAAAAGGCTAATATTAAAAGTATAACTGATTTCATATCTTGTATTTTATGTAAAATTAGAATAATAGTCTTACTAAAGCAAATTTTATGCAAGAATGTTAAAATTATCAAATTTAGAATCATTATAAATAAGATGTAAAGACTTCGTATTTTTTTGTTTAATCTTGCGCAAATAGTTAAATTTGCACGTTTTAAAAAATTAGTACTAACTATATCTTCAATAAACATGTCAAAAGACATTCGAATTAAAAAAGGTTTAGACCTTAAGTTGAAGGGTGAAGCAGAAAAAATTGTTTCTGATGTAGCCCGATCGAAAGTCTATGCTATTAGACCATCTGATTTTCATGGAGTAACTCCTAAAATGGTGGTTAAGGAAGGAGCAAGTGTAAAGGCTGGTGAAGTTGTTTTTTATTCAAAAAATGATGAGGCTGTAAAGTTTGTATCGCCTGTTAGCGGGACCATTCAAGAGATTAAACGTGGTGATAAAAGAGTTATCTTAGAAATTCTTATTGCTGCAGATTCTCAGGATACTTTCGTAGAGCATAGCGCAAAAAATCCAAAAGATTTATCGGCTCAAGAGGTTAAAGAAAAGTTGTTGGTAGCAGGTGCGTGGCCATTTATTGCGCAGCGTCCGTATGATGTTGTTGCAAATTCTGCTGATACACCAAAAGCAATTTTTGTTTCGGGTATCAATTCGGCTCCACTTGAAGCTGATTTAGAATTCACAATGGCTGGCAAACAAGAAGCTCTGGCAGCTGGTTTAACGGCACTTACTAAATTAACTTCTGGTCAAGTTCATGTTACGGTTAGACCTAATGCAACATTTTTGCCTTCGGTTGATGGTGTAACGGTTCACAAAGCGCAAGGTGTGCATCCTGTTGGATTGGTATCTACTCAAATTGGTAAAATTGATCCAATTAACAAAGGAGAGAAAGTTTGGGTGGTTCAAATGGAAGATGTAGCTATTATTGGTAACTTATTTTTAACGGGTAAGTTAATGCAGTCAAAAACTATTGCTTTAGCAGGAACTGGATTCGAGAAGCCTTCTTATGTTAATGTAACTTTTGGAGCCCAAATTGCTGATGTAGTAGCTGGAAATCTAAAAAATGGAAACTTCAGAATAATAAGTGGTGATGTATTAACTGGTGACCAAAAATCAAAAGATGGTTTCATTGGTTTTTACCACAATACAATGACTGCTATTCCTGAGGGCGATGATTATGATTTCTTTGGATGGAACTTACCAAGACCAAATAAGTTTAGTGTGTACAGAGCGAATATGTTCTCGTTTTTAACACCTAATAAAAAATATGATTTAAATACAAACACCAATGGAGAACACAGAGGTTTTGTATTAACAGGAGAATACGAAAAAGTTTGTCCGCTTGATATTTACCCAATGCAACTGTTAAAGTCTATCTTAGTGAAAGATATTGACCAAATGGAAGCGTTAGGAATTTATGAAGTTGCGCCCGAAGATTTTGCTTTAACAGAATACGTTTGTGTTTCTAAACAAGATCATCAAAGAATTGTGCGTGAAGGACTTGACGTAATGATCAAAGAAGTTGGATAATTGCAACGGAATTTAAATTATAACGAAAAATGAGTTTAAAACAAAATTTACATAATTTAAAAGAAAAGTACAGAGGTACAAAGATGGAGCAAACCTTCAATGCTTTGCACACTTTTCTTTATTTGCCAAATATGACTACCCATGGCGGTACACATATAAAGGATGCTACAGACTTAAAGCGTGTGATGAACACGGTTATCATGGCTATGGTTCCTGTATTGATTTTTGGTATGTTCAATGCTGGTTATCAGCATAACGGTCAAATCTATGGTTTTGACACCATTCAATTTTTAACCTTAGACAATTTTATTGTTGGTTTGAAAAAAATTCTTCCAATGTTAATCGTTTCTTACGGTGTTGGTCTAGGAGTTGAATTTATCTTTGCAACCGTTAAAAAACACGAAGTAGAAGAAGGTTATTTAGTAACAGGAATGTTAGTGCCATTAATTATGCCAGTTGATTTGCCTTTGTGGATGTTGGCTGTAGCAGTAGTTTTTGGTGTAATTATAGGAAAAGAGTTATTTGGTGGAACAGGAATGAATATTCTAAATCCAGCGTTAACTATTCGTGCATTTTTATTCTTTAACTGGGCTGCATGGATGTCAGGTGATAAAGTATGGGTTCACGGTGCAGTTGATGGTGTGAAAAACGCTGCTGGAACAGATGCAATTTCTGGAGAAACAATTTTAGGTTCTTTGGCAGCTAATAAAGAAGTGGGATATTCTACTTATGATATGTTCATGGGATTCATTCCTGGTTCTATTGGAGAAACTTCAACGGCTTTAATTATTTTTGGAGGTTTATTCTTAATATTAACGGGTATTGGAAGTGCAAGAATCATGCTTTCTGCTGTTGTAGGTGCTGCTGTGATGGGATTAATTTTCAACGGATTAGTTGATTCAGGAGTAATTTTGGAAGGAAGTAAATTCTATAGCTTAATGAATTTCCCGTTTTGGCAACATTTGATTGTTGGTGGTATTGCTTTTGGTATTGTGTATATGGCAACTGATCCAGTTTCTGCAGCACAAACTAACACTGGAAAAATCATTTACGGATTCTTAATTGGGTTCTTTAGTATTATGATTCGTGTGTTCAATCCAGCATATCCAGAAGGAGTTATGATGGCTATCTTGTTATTGAATGTTTTTGCACCAACTATTGATCATTATGTAGTTCAAGCAAATGTGAAGAGAAGAATGAAACGTTTAAAAGTTAAAACTGCCTAATATGTCAACTAAAAGAACAGATTCAAATGGTTATACTATCATTTTCTCAATAGTTATGGTAGTAGTTGTAGGTTCGTTGTTGGCATTTTTTGCAAACTTCACTAAAGACCTACGTGTAAAAAACGATCAAGTAAAAGCCCAAATTGATATTTTATCAGCTATTGGCGTAGCTGCAGATCGTTCCAATGCAACAGAAATGTTTGCACAATATATTAAAGAGCAAAAAGTTATTACTGGAGCAGAAGTATCTGATGATGACAAAGCTTATTTAATTGATGTAAAAAAAGAAATGGATGCTGCCAAAAAAGGGAACACACAACGTTTGCCTCTATTTGTAGCTGAAAAAGACGGTAAAACCTTATATATTATGCCAGTAAGAGGTAATGGTTTATGGGATGCTATCTGGGGATACATAGCTTTAAATGATGATTTGAAAAGCATCAATGGAGTTTATTTTGACCATAAAGCAGAAACGCCTGGTTTGGGAGCTAATATTACTGAAAGTTTCTTTACAGAAGATTTTAAAGGAGAATATATATATGATGCTTCAGGAAACTTCAAAGGAATTGAAATTTCTAAATCTAATGGTGATCCAAATAATAAAGACAAATCAGATAATCAGGTGGATGCAATTTCTGGTGCAACTATAACAGGAAATGGAGTAGGAGCTATGATTAATTCTGGTATCAAGTCATATTTACCTTATTTCGAAACTTTAAAAAAATAAACTATGGCAAACGCAAATGTAGAAAAAGAGCCATTGTTCTCTAAAAAGAATTTAGGTTTAGTAAAAGATCCGCTAACCGATAATAACCCAGTTACCGTGCAAGTTTTGGGTATTTGTTCAGCTCTAGCGATTACAGCAGAATTAAAAGCTTCTGTAATTATGGCTTTATCAGTGGTTTTTGTACTTGGTGCTGGTAATGTTTTAGTTTCTTTATTAAGAAATGCAATTCCATCATCAATTCGTATTATCGCTCAACTAGTAGTTGTTGCAGCTCTTGTAATCATTGTAGATTTAACATTGAAAGCATACGTTCCTGATTTAGCAAAAAAACTTTCGGTTTTCATTGGGTTAATTATTACTAACTGTATTATTATGGGACGTTTTGAAGCTTTTGCTTTAGGTAATGGTCCATGGAAATCATTCCTTGATGGAGTAGGAAACGCAGCTGGTTACGGTTTAATATTAATTATTGTAGGTTTCTTCCGTGAATTATTAGGTTCTGGTAAATTGTTTGGTTATCCAGTATTTGGTGACCCAGTAAATAAAACAGGATTATATGCCACTGGCTATGAAAATAATGGATTCATGTTATTAGCACCAATGGCGTTAATTACTTTGGGATTAATCATTGGTTTCCAACGTTCAAGAAATAAAAACTTAATAGAAACAAACTAAGAAAATGGAATTATTAGAATTATTTTTAAAGTCAATTTTTATTGATAATATGGTATTCGCCACGTTCCTTGGAATGTGTTCGTACTTAGCGGTTTCTAAAAAAGTATCAACCGCTGTTGGTTTAGGAGCAGCCGTTATCTTCGTTATGTTGGTAACCGTTCCATTAAACTATTTATTAGACCAATATATTCTTCGACCTGGTGCATTAGTTTGGTTAGGCGAAGACTATGCTGATGTTGATTTAAGTTTCTTAACTTTTATTTTATTTATTGCTACTATTGCAACAATGGTTCAGTTAGTTGAAATGATTGTTGAAAAATTTGCACCTGCTTTATATAACTCTTTAGGTATTTTCTTACCGCTTATTGCTGTAAACTGTGCCATTTTAGGAGGTTCATTATTTATGCAACAAAAAGAATTTAACAATATTACTGAAGCTACTGTTTATGGTGTTGGTTCTGGTATTGGATGGTTTTTAGCTATTGTTGCTATTGGTGCAATTAGAGAAAAAATCAGATATTCAAATGTTCCACCAGTATTTAGAGGTTTAGGGATGACATTTATTTTAACGGGTTTAATGGCTATCGGTTTCATGTCTTTTGGAGGAATGTTAACTGGTGGTGATGAGGCTCCTAAAAAAGAAGTTGTAGAAAATGTAGCAGCTGCTGAAACAGTAGAAGTTAATGAAGTAGCAACTGATTCAACCGCTTTAGAAACTGTAACAGATTCATTAACTCAAACTGTTCAAGAATAATTATGATAGCACTAGAAGTAAGTACAACGGGTTTAATCAGTACCACAGTAATTGCCTTTTTGGTTTTATTATTACTATTGGTTGCTGTTATTTTGTTTGCTAAAGCAAAATTAGTTCCTTCAGGTCCAGTTAAAATTAAAATTAACGGGGAAGAAGAAATTGAAGTAGGTTCAGGTAGTACACTTTTATCTACTTTAGGTGGAGCAAAAATTTTCTTACCATCTGCTTGTGGTGGTGGTGGAACTTGTATCCAATGTAAATGTAAAGTTCTTGATGGTGGTGGTGAAGCACTTCCAACAGAGATTCCTCATTTCAGTAGAAAAGAATTAGCTGACGGATGGCGTTTAGGCTGTCAGGTTAAAGTAAAAGCAAACATGGTAATTGAAGTTCCAGAAGAAGTTTTTGGAATTAAAAAGTTCAATGCTAAAGTTTACTCAAATTATAATGTGGCTTCTTTCATCAAAGAATTTATCGTTGAATTACCAGACGATATGCATTACGAACCAGGAGGATATATCCAAATTGAAATTCCAAAATGTGAAATCAAATATTCGGATATTGATATTACTGCTCATCCAGTAGAACATCCAGGTGAACCAGAAAAATTCAAAGCAGAATGGGATAAATTTAATTTATGGCCATTAGTGATGAAAAATCCTGAAACTGTAGAAAGAGCATATTCGATGGCTTCTTACCCAGCGGAAGGTAGAAAAATTATGTTGAATGTTCGTGTGGCTACTCCACCATGGGATAGAAATATCAATGGTTGGGCTAAAGTAAATCCTGGAATTGCGTCTTCATACATTTTCTCAAGAAAAGCTGGTGATCCAGTTGTTGTTTCAGGTCCTTATGGAGAATTCTTTATTAATGAAACGGAAGCTGAAATGTTGTATGTTGGTGGTGGAGCTGGTATGGCGCCAATGCGTTCACACTTGTACCACTTATTCCGTACAGTAAAAACGGGAAGAAAAGTTACCTATTGGTACGGAGGTCGTTCTAAGCGTGAATTGTTCTATACGGACCATTTCAGAGCTTTAGAGAAAGATTTCCCTAACTTCAAGTTCTACTTAGCACTTTCTGAACCATTACCAGAAGATAACTGGAAAGTAAAAGACGGTATTGATGGAGAAGGTGACGGATTCGTAGGATTCATACACAATGTAGTAATTGATAATTACTTATCTAAACACGAAAACCCAGAAGATATTGAATTGTATTTCTGTGGACCGCCAATGATGAACAAAGCTGTTCAAAAAATGGGTGAAGACTTCGGTTTAGATCCAGATAATATTAGATTTGACGACTTCGGTGGTTAATCTAAAAACAACAAAAACCGATTCAGAAATGAGTCGGTTTTTTTTATGCAATCCATTGGAAATAATTACCTTTGCAACATGGAACCATTATCGCTACAAGACTTACATCATTTGGCCATGAACCATGTGGGAAAAGAACTCGAGAAACAAGGATTTGAGTTCATTGCCATTAACAGCCAACTCAAAAAACATCCGCAATTTGTTTGTGTAGATAAACCTACGAATACCTTGCATTTTGTGATGGTCCAAGCAGTAACTTATCCTGAAAATCCTGCGGAATATGATGTGGTTTTCATGGAAACTTTCATCAACCATGCTAAAACAAAAAACGCCAAAGTTTTGTTTGCTGGTGTTGGTTTTGCCAATGCTTTAGATTTCGAAAAGCCTATTTTACCTAACCAAGATTACATAATTCATTATGAAGGGATTCAAACGTTATTATAGTTTCATTTTTGCACTTTTATTTTTAAGTTGTCAAAACGAATCAAAACCAACATTTTTCATCATTCAAGGCGAAGCACAAGGAAGTACGTATGCTATAAAATACATTGCAAATGAAGAAGTAACTTCAAAAATGGAAATCGATTCGTTATTAACCGCTTTTGATTTATCACTTTCGACTTACCGACCAGATTCTAAGATTTCCAAAATTAACGCTGGCGATTCTACGGTTGTTGTTGATGATTTTTTTATAAAAACCTTTGAAGTTTCCAATCAAATTTTCAATGAAACTAACGGACTTTTCGACCCTACAATCGGTGTTTTGGTAAATGCTTATGGATTTGGTCCCAATAAACAATCGGTAACTTTGACTCAGAGTCAAATTGATAGTACGTTGCAATATGTTGGTTTTAATAAAGTTAAGTTAAACGAAGATAAAACGGTTTCGAAGCAATTTAAACAAACTTATTTCGATTTCAATGCCATTGCTCAAGGTTATTCGGTTGATGTTGTGGTAGATTTTTTAAAGTTTAAAGGAATTGAAAATGCGATAGTTGAAATTGGTGGCGAGTTATTTGCATTAGGAAAAAATACGATTGAAAATAAAAATTGGGTAGTAGGCATCGATGATCCTTTACAAACCCCTGAAGAAAGAAAATTAATAGCTAAAGTTAACCTAGAAAACCTAGGAATGGCAACTTCAGGAAATTATAGAAAAGTAATGCTTGATGAAAAAACGGGTGAAAAATTCGTTCATATTATCAATCCAAAAACAGGTTTATCTCAAAAAGGAAATGTATTAAGTGCAACCGTTTTGGCAAAAAATGGAGCCATAGCTGATGGATACGCAACGGCTTTGATGATAATGACATTGGAAGAATCAAAAACTTTTTTACAAAATCATCCTGAATTATATGTGATGTTGTTGTACACAGATGCTGATAATCAAATGCAACAATATTTGACAGATAATTTTAGAGAATTAATCTTAGAATAATTCTAAAATAGCTATTTTTGTTAAAGTTGATATAATAAACAATCTATTTTTTAGTTAATAGTGTAATTTTATTCTCATTAAATTACAACTATATGAAAAAAATTAAACAAACAATTTGGCTTTTGATGCTTACTCCTGTATTCATCTTTGCCCAAGAACTAAAATTGGACAGTCCAGTTCCAATGGATCCAACAGTAAAAACCGGAAAACTAAAAAACGGATTAACTTATTACATCAAGAAGAATGCAAAACCTGAAAACAAAGTTGACTTACGTCTTGTTATCAACGCAGGTTCTATTCTTGAAAATGATGACCAACAAGGTTTAGCGCACTTTATGGAACATATGTGTTTCAACGGAACTAAAAACTTTCCAAAAAATGAACTTGTTGATTATTTACAAAGCATTGGTGTAAAATTCGGTCAACATTTGAATGCTTATACCAGTTTTGATGAAACGGTTTATTTTCTTCCAATTCCTTCAGATGACCCTGCAAAATTAGAAAAAGGTTTTCAAATTATTGAAGATTGGGCTTTTAATACAACCTTAACTCCCGAAGAAATTGACAAAGAAAGAGGCGTTGTATTGGAAGAATACAGAATTGGCTTAGGAGCAGACAAGAGAATGATGGGGCGTTTTATGCCAAAAATGATGTATAATTCTCATTATGCAAAACGGCTTCCTATTGGTCAAAAAGAAATTTTAGAAAACTTTACTTATGATAAAGTAGTGAATTTCTATAAAGATTGGTACCGACCAAACTTGATGAGCGTTATAGTTGTAGGTGATATCGATGTAGCTGAAATGGAGAAAAAAATTATCGCTCATTTTTCTAAATACAAAAATCCAAAAAACGAACGTCCTAGAAAGAAATTCGATGTTCCTAATCATAAAGAAACTTTTGTTGCTGTAGAAAGCGATCCAGAAGCTGCTTTCACACAAGTTCAATTACTTTATAAAGATTATGAGGAACCAAAAGTGATTAAAACAATTAGAGATGTAAAGGAAGAATTAACAATAGGTTTGTTTGCAACTATGTTAAACAATCGTTTAGAAGAAAAACGAAATTCACCAAATCCTCCTTTCACTTACGGATATTCGTATTATGGCGGAACCTATGCTAAAACAAAAAATGCATTTCAATCATTTGCCATGGTACCGCAAGACAAACAGCTTGAGGCGTTAAAAATTCTTGTTGAAGAAAACGAAAGGGTAAAAGCATTTGGGTTTACAGCAGGTGAATTAGAAAGGGCTAAAACTGAATTTTTATCACAAATAGAACAACAATACAACGAAAGAGATAAAACTGAATCAGAAAATTATGTGTGGGAATACCAAGCTAATTTCCTTCAAAATAACCCAGTTCCTGGAATTGAATGGACTTTTAAAACCATGAAGCAATTATTGCCTACAATTTCTTTAGAAGATGCCAATAAATTAATTAACGGTTATATCAAAGAAGATAACAGAGTAGTTATTTTAACAGGACCAGAAAAAGAAGGTATAGTGAAACCTACAGAACAAGAAGTTCTAAATGCTATTAAGGTTGATAAATCTTCAATCACAGCTTATGTTGATGAAGCTGTAGCAGAGAGTTTATTGCGTAATCCTGTAAAAAAAGGTACTGTTGTTAAAAAAGAAACTAACGATAAAATTGGAACAACCACATTGACATTATCAAACGGAGCAAAAGTTACCTACAAAAAGACAGATTTTAAAAACGATGAAATTCTTTTTGAAGCATTAAGTTTTGGAGGTTCAAACTTAATAGGTAACGAAGAATACGAAAAAGTACAATGGGCAATGAGTGGTGTTACAGATGCTGGTTTCTCTGGAATGAAATTGAACGACATCAATAAATTTATGACCGGAAAAATTGCTAGAGTAAATCCGTATGTAGGAGGAACTCAAGAAGGGTTCCGTGGTACTGCTGCACCAAAAGATTTAGAATATCTTTTTCAAACAGTGTATGCTTATTTTACTGATTTGAATTTAGACAAAGAAGCTTTTGAAAGTTATAAAATTAAACAAAATGGATTTATGTCCAATATGAAAGCCATGCCAACAATGCATTTTCAAAATGAATTGTATACTTATTTGAATCAAGATAATCCACGTTTCAAAGGAGTTTTACCAGATGAAGCCGCTTGGGAGAAAACAGATTACGAATTAGCATATAAAAAATTCAAAGAGCGTTTTGCTAATGCAGCCGACTTCCATTTTTACTTTGTGGGCAACATTGATGACCAAAAATTAGAAGAATTTGCTAGTCTTTATATTGCTTCATTACCTTCAAATGGAAACACAGAAAAAGCAGTTGATTTAGGTTACAGAATGAAAAAAGGCGACTTGAAAAAAGTAGTTAAAAAAGGTAAAGACCCAAAAAGTACAGTAAATATTATGTTCTATGGTGATACAAATTACGATGCCAAAGAAGCTCTGGCTTTGCGTGCAGCGGGTGAAGTTTTAACCATAAAATTAATTGAAGAACTTCGTGAAAACGAAAGTGGAGTTTATGGAGCAAGCGCCAGAGGAAGCATGAATAAAGTGCCTTACGGAAGTTATAATTTTACAATAAATTTTCCATGTGGTCCTGAAAATGCAGAAACATTAACACAATCCGCTTTGAGAGAATTAAATAAAATTATCGAAAACTGTCCTGAAGAAAAAGACGTGAACAAGTTTAAAGAGGCTGAAAAATTAGATTATAAAGAAAAAATTAAACAAAATAATTTTTGGATGTCTTATTTAACTCGTTCTTTTATCTACGGAGTTTCAGCGGATGAAATTTTGCAAGTAGAACAAAAAATTGATGCAGTTACTGCAAAAGATATTCAGGCTGTGGCTAAGAAATATTTGTCAAAAGACAAAGTTGTGGCTATGTTGATGCCAGAAGAATAAGCTAAATGAAATATGATTTTTCAATTAACCATGGTTTTTACCGTGGTTTTTTGTTTTAATGAGACATTATTTATAACAAATCGGAATTATTTCTCCTTTGGCTAAACAATATTTTTCTACCAATTCGGGAGCAATTTTAGCTGTATAATCTTCTTCAATTACAGTGAAACCAATACTTCTTAATTTGTCGAAATAATCTCTGCCATAAACACGAACGTGATCGTATTGTCCGAAGATTTTGGCACGTTCTTTTGGATCGGTTATGGAATCATCAGCAAAAGTTGTCGCTCTTGATAAATCTTGAGGGATTTGAAATATTCCCATTCCGCCCGGTTTTAAAACACGATACAATTCTTGCATGGCTTTGGTGTCATCAGGAATATGTTCCAAAACGTGATTACACAAAACGATATCATACGAATTATCTTCAAATGGTAAGTAGCAAATATCCGCTTTTACATCTGCCAAAGGCGAAAACAAATCGGTAGTCGTGTAATCTAAATTCGATTGTTTTTTAAAGCGTTTGTAAAATTCTTGTTCGGGAGCAAAGTGCAATACTTTTTTAGGAGCCGAAAAAAAATCGGTTTCGTTTTGTAAATACAACCATAATAAGCGATGCCTTTCTAACGACAAAGTACTTGGTGATAACACATTATTTCTTTGGTTACCATAACCATAAGGCAAAAACATACGAAAGCTTTTTCCATCAATAGGATCCGTAAAACGATTGCCCTTCAATAAAAAAGCTAAAATGGGTTGCACCACAATACTTAACCTGATAAGAATAGGTCTTGGAATGGTGTTGAGTATTAGTTTAAAAAGTTTTTTCATAAGTTATTACACAAAGATTCACAAAGAAATCACAGAGGTTCACGAAGTTATTCTTTTAAGTATTTATATATCTTTTTATGTTGTTTTTGAGTATTTTGGAATGAAAATTAATTAAAAGTCCTAAAGGGAAATCACCAAGTTTTAAATAAGTTAATACTTGAGCTTTATGAACATCTGTAAGTAATTCAACCGTTTTTAGTTCTATCACAACTTGATTATTTACAAGTAAATCGATTCTATACCCGTGGTCGAGCTCAATACTTTTGTAGGTAATTGGTAAGGAAACTTCTTTCTCCACTTTTAAACCTGCTTTTTTGAGTTCGAAAATTAAACAATTTTGGTAGGCAGATTCTAAAAGTCCTGGTCCAAGAATTCTGTGAACCTCTATAGCACAACCAATTATTTGGAAAGATAAATTATTTAATTCTTCACTAAGCTCATTCATTTTTAACATTTTTTGCGAATCTCTGTGATTTCTTTGTGAATCTCTGTGTTATAACACTAGCGGTTGCTGTCTCAAGCCATCTTCTTCATTACTCACAATTCCTAATGCTTCATAAATATATGCGAAAGTAGATAACAACTCCGGTTTTCCGTCTACGATTGCTACATCGTGTTCAAAATGTGCGCTTGGTTTTCCATCGGCAGTTGTGATAGTCCAACCATCTTTGTGTTGTTTGATGTTTTTGGTTCCTTGATTAATCATGGGTTCAATGGCAATCACCATTCCGTTGACTAATTTTTTTCCACGACCACGTTTTCCGTAATTAGGAACTTCTGGATCTTCATGCATTTTTCTTCCTAAACCGTGTCCGCATAATTCACGAACTACACCATATCCGTGTTTTTCGCAGTATTGTTGGATAGCGTAACCAATGTCTTCTACACGATTTCCAACTTTAGTTTCACGAATACCAACGTATAATGATTCTTTTGTAACTTGTAATAATTTTTTGGTTTCGGGAGCTACTTCACCTATTTCAAAAGTATAAGCATGATCACCATAAAAACCGTTTTTCAATACACCGCAATCTACCGAAATAATATCACCATCTTGTAAAGGAATATTGTTCGGAATTCCATGAACTACCTGAGTATTCGGACTCATGCAAAGTGAATTGGGGAAACCATACATTCCTAAAAAAGCAGGTTCAGCACCATGCGAACGAATAAAATCTTCCGCAAGCTTATCTAAATACAAAGAAGTTACACCTGGTTTAATTTCTTTGGCAATCATTCCCAAGGTTTTTGATACCAATAAAGCGCTTTCACGCATTAATTCAATCTCTTCTAAAGTCTTAATTACAATCATAATGCAAATTTTCGAAGCAAAAGTACGAAATCAAGTTCAAATTCAAGTTCAAGTTCAAGTTCAAATTCAAATTCAAGAACAAGTTCAAAAATCAAGTTCAAGTTCAAGTTCCAATATTTAAAACTTAGTGAACTTTGTGCCTTCTTTGTGTCCATTGTGGTTAAAAGAAAATATTCCAATATCAAAAATCACTTTGTCTGTTCGCTTCGCTCGGGTCCAAATTCCAACATCTGAAAATCTGAAAATCAACATGAGAAAAGTCATATTTTATCCTTTATTTACTAACTAATTTTGCCTTATAAATTTGATTAGGCATGAGTAAATATGTAACCGCAGCGGAAGCTGTACAAGTAGTAAAAAGTGGTGATAGAGTTTATGTGCAAGCTGCAGCAGCTACACCAACTATTTTAACCAAAGCTTTGACCGAAAGAGCTTCAGAACTTAGAAATGTAGAAATTTGTCATTTGCATACAGAAGGTGATGCTCCTTACGCCAATCCAGAATTGGCAGAAAGTTTTCATGTGAATTCGTTTTTTATTGGTGGCAATGTGCGTCATACATTGAAGGCTGGAAACGGTTCTTATACTCCAGTTTTTTTGAGTGAATTACCACATTTGTTTCGCAAAAAAGTGGTGCCTTTAGATGTGGTTTTTATTCAAGTTTCACCCCCTGATTCTCATGGCTATTGTTCTTTGGGAGTTTCAGTGGAAGCTTCGATTGCTGCTATTGAAAATGCAAAAACGGTAATCGCTCAAGTAAATCCGAATATGCCAAGAACTTTTGGTGACGGCATTCTTCATGTTTCTGAAATTGATTATTTGGTAGAGGTTGATATTCCAATTTACGCACATGATGTAGTGCCTTTTACAGTAGCGGAAGAGAAAATTGGAGAATATATTGCGTCTTTGATTGATGATAAAAGCACATTGCAAATGGGAATTGGTTCTATTCCAAATGCGGCTTTGAGTAAACTTACCAATCATAAAAACCTAGGATTGCATACAGAAATGTTTTCAGATGGTGTAATCGATTTGATTGAAAATAATGTGATTGATTGTAATTACAAATCAGTTTACAGAGGAAGAGTTTTAGCAACCTTTCTATTGGGTTCCAAACGATTGTATGATTTTGTGGATGATAATCCGTTTATTGAATTAAAGGAATCTTCGTATGTGAATGATTCGGCTAAAATTCGTAAAAATCCTAAAATGGTTGCAATTAATTCCGCTATTGAAGTAGATGTTACAGGTCAAGTTTGCGCGGATTCTATTGGAAGTAAAATGTATTCGGGTGTTGGTGGACAAATGGATTTTATTCGTGGCGCATCTTTAAGTCTGGGTGGAAAGGCAATTATTGCTTTACCTTCAATCACCAAAAGAGGTGAAAGTAGAATTGTACCTTATTTAAAACAAGGCGCTGGAGTTGTAACCACGCGTTCACACGTGCAATACATCATCACTGAAAATGGAATTGCCGATTTATACGGAAAGACTTTAAAACAGCGTGTGAAAGAAATGGTTAAAATCGCCCATCCATCGCATCAAGAGCAAGTGGAGAAAGCGTATTTTGAAATGGTTAATTGTTTTTAGAAAGAATATAGAATTTAAATTTTGAGTATAGACATTATTAGTTTGTTTGATGAAAAATTTTCAAAAATATAGTGTATTGATTTTAAACTTTTTAATCAAATTTTGTGTAATTTGAAAATATTTCAAAATTTAACCTTTTGCCAACATTAAATAGTCTACCTTTACATCGAATTAAATTATTTCATAGATGAATATTTTTGTAGGAAGTCTTCCATTCAGTATTGAGGAAGCAGATTTAAAAGGTTTTTTTGAAGATTATGGTACTGTTGATTCAGTAAAAATCATCACTGACAAATTTACTGGAAGAAGCAAAGGTTTTGGTTTCGTAGAGATGCCAAACGATGCTGAAGCTCAAAAAGCAATTGATGAGTTAAACGGTGGAACAGTAGAAGGAAGAACTATTGTAGTTAACAAATCTGAGCCAAAACCAGAAGGCGAAAGAAGAAGCTTCGATCGTAACGGTGGTGGTAACAGAGGTGGTTACAACAGAGACAACAACAGAAGTCGTTACTAATAGCTTACCTGTTATACAATCAAAATCCCGAAATTTTCGGGATTTTTTTTATTCTGGATTTGCCAATACTCTAAATAATTCTAAACTTGATGCCAAATAGGAATTTTCTAAAGCAATTTCTGATAATTTGGCACTTACTAAACTGTTTTCGCGGGTGTTGATGATGAATAACGAACTTTCACCCATTTCAAACAATCGGTCTTCGGCTTCTAGCATTTGGGTGAAATTAGCAACCAATTGATTGTTTATTGCCATTTGTTTTGTAAACGAATTGATTTCTTGCTGTTGGGCATTAATTTTGTTGTTCAAACTTTGGGTTTCAAAATCTAATCCCAATTCACTATCTTGAATTTTTAGTTTGGCTAATTTCAATTCAGCACGTTCTTTTCGAAGAAATAATGGAAAATAAAAATTCACTCCAATTTTATAATCTTCAAATCGATAATTATCAAAAGCACTAGGTTCTGAAAGATAATTGTAACTTAAATCAACTTTTGGCAGCAAACTGTTCGCTTTCAGTTTTTGATCTACTTTTAGCATGTCGATTTTAGTTAATAAAGCATTAATTTTAGGATGATTCTCTAGTGAAATGTTTTCCAAATTCAAAACATTTAAGGTTTCCAAAAAAGTTTCTTTCAGGTTTTGTTGTGGAAATAATCGATCCTCTAATTCTAATGGGACATTATCTTCTGTCCAAAGAAAGTTGGATAATTCTAATTTTGCTTTTAGCAACTTTAATTCTGCATTTTCCAAATTTAATGCTCTAGTTCTTACTGTTATTCCTGCTTCAACGCTATCAATTGCTGGTTTATCACCAAATTCAATCGATTTAATTACACCATCATAACGAATTTGTGCATTTTCTAGAAACTCTTTATATAGTGCTACTTCATCATAACTTCTTTTCCATAAAATGTAACGGTTGCTTGCTTGAAAAAGCACTTCGGTTAGCATTAAATTTCTTTCGGCTTCATTTAGCTTTTGGAATAATTTTGCTTTTCTAATGCCGGCCATTCTTTCGTTAATCCAAAGTCCTTGTCCAATGGGAACAGCTATTCCTAAAGAAGTTAATCCTTGATTAGGTAACGTATTTTCTGGATTGATGTAAATTCCTTCGTTGTTGTCGAAAGCGGCTTTAATTTCGATTCCGTACCAAGTTGGGATTTTGAAACTACCGTCAAAAATAGAGTAGTAGTTTGAATTTGCGTATTGTTTTTCGTTATAATTAGCTTCTAGTTTTGGGTCAAAAGCGCCTCGAGCTTTCATTAATTCTGCTTGAGCTTCGGTAATTTTTAAATTAGCTTGTTTGACTAAAGGATGAAATTTTTTCACATAACCCAAATATTCCTCGAAAGTAAATTCATTGGAATTATTTTGAGCTCCCATTACAAATGGAATTAAGGTTATTAGATACAATAATTGTTTCATTCTCATTACTTTTTAGCTGTTGCACTAGTTTGTGGTTGGTAAAAATTTGGTGGGAAACCGTTCAGTGTTCGCCAAATTTCGAACCAAATTGGCACGTCTTCTAAAAGTGCAATTGATTGTGTTCCAGCACCAATACTCAATTGTTCTGGCCATTTTTTATCTTCAGGGTCTGGAGCTACTAAAATTCTGTATTTGCCATTTTCACTGATGAAATTTTCTTTAGCAACAATAACTCCACCAAAAGTTCCATAGGATACACCTGGCCAACCACTAAATACAATTGTAGGCCAACCATCAAACCAAACGCGCACTTTTTCACCTTTGTTGATTAGAGGAAAATCTACTGGGTCAACGTAAGTTTCCACTGCAATTTCAAAATCTGCTGGCATAATACTTACTACTGGTGTTCCTTCTTTAATAGTTTCTCCCAAACCTGATTGTAAGGCACGGTTTACATAGCCGTCTTGTGGAGCAGTAATGTAGTACATTCCATTACGAATTTGGTAATTTGCATATTGATTTTTCAATTTATTTACTTGTGCTTCGGTGTCGTACTGAGTACTTAATGCTGTTTGTTTGTCGCTATTTGCTTTTGCGGTTTTTTCGGCATATTCTGCTTGGATTCGGTTGAGTTCCATGGTTGCATTTAGTACTTCGTTTCTGCTAGCTAAATAACTGTTTTCTTGCGTGATGATTTTGGCTTGCATTTGTTGTAATTTCACGCGTTTTTCTTCCACATCAGTCATTGGTTTTAAGCCTTCTTTATTCAAACTAACCGAACGATTGTACTGAGTTTCTGCAATGCGCAACTGCGTTTTAACGGCTTCTAAATCAATACTATCGCTTTTAACTTTAAGGTTTGCTTGCATTAGTTTGTTTTGAGCCTGTTTAAATTTTAAGTTTCTTTCACTGTCGATAGCAAAAATTTGACTGTTTAAAGCTTTTACTTTTTGCTCATAAGATTCTACGGCACTTTCTTTGGCTTTGACTTGATTTCCAGTGTTTTCTACTAAATTTGGATCGAAATAATCGTCTTTTACTTCTGATAAGAAAATAATTGTATCTCCTTTTTTAACGTAATCACCTTCATTTACATACCATTTTTCAATTCTACCGGCAATTGTAGTATGAATAGTTTGTGGTCTTTGATTAGGTTTCAATGTAGTAACATATCCAGAGCCAGGAATATTTTGTGTCCAAGGTAAAAACAAGAACACAAGAATTATGATGGCAAAAGCCCAAACAAATTTTCGAATGGCTTTGTATTGTTTGTTTTCAGCAAATATTTGAGTTGATTTGTATTTGTCAAAATCAATCCATTGGTCAATCCTATTTTTTGATAAATTTAGCATGATTTCTTAATTTTTTGAAATGATTTCTCCTTTTTCAAGAACGTATGTTTTGTTCATTTTTGTTTTCCAATATTCGTTTTGAGAAATTACCACTAGTGTCCAATTGTGTTTATCACTTGTTAGATAATCAATAATTTCATTAGCTTGTGAAGTATCTACTTTTGATAACGGTTCTTCTAGGAATAAAATTTTTGGTTCGTTGATGATACATCTTGCTAATAAGATTTTCTGAATTATTGATGAATTTATTTGTTTTCCTTCGCCATAAATTCGGGTGTCAAAACCAGAGGCTAATCCTTTAATGTAATTGGTTAATCCTAAATTATCGGTAACTTCTTTAAGTTTTTGGTTTGTAATTTTCGGATTTCTACAAGTTATATTTTCTAGAATAGTTCCTTCAAAAAGGGTATCATTTACCGTAATAATTCCTATTTTTGATTGGTAATCTTCGGTTGTATATTTTTTATAATTTAAATTATTAACAAATACATTTCCATTGGTTGGTTCAATTAACCTACTGAGAATTCTTAGTAATGTAGTTTTTCCTGAGCCATTTTTCCCTTCAATTAATACACATTCGCTAGGTTCAATTTTTACATTGATATTTTGTAAAACTGCATTTTCGCTGTCAGGAAACTTGAAACAAACATTATTTGTTTCAATTATTAAAGGTTCGTCTTCTAGTTTGTAGTTTGGATTTGCTGTTTCACTTTCAATTTCCATGTCAACTACTGTTCCTAGTTTCTCTAGAGAAGTAAGAACGTCATAAAAGAGTTCTAAGCCCGAAAAGAGCTTTTCAACAGCTGTAATTATTGTTAAAATAATAATTTCTGCAGCTACAAACTGACCAATATTCATTTGTTGGTTCAATACCAATATACCACCAATGATTAATAAACCCGCAGTAATTAAAACTTTAAATCCAGTTAATTGAATAAACTGTCTTCTTAAGACTGTAAAGTGGTTTTCACGCTGTTTTAGATAGCCTGCAACGATTTGGTCGTTTTTTTGTAAAGAAAATTCAAATACATTTTTACTTTTAAAACTTAAATGGTTTCTAGCAATTTCTTGTATCCAATGTGCAACTTGGTATTTGTATTTTGACTCTTTTAAACTGGTTTCTAAACCTGCATTGAAGTTAATTTTAAAAATAAAATAGAGAATTGCAATAACAATGAATCCGAAAAATATAAAAAATGGATGATACAAAGATAGAAGAATAACACCAAAAAGAATTTGTAAAACTGCCGCAAATATATCTAAAAGAAGTTTGGAAAATCCTTTTTGTACACTTAAGGTGTCAAAAAATCGATTAGCTAATTCATGTGCGGAGTAGTTGTAAAGTTGGTTAAATTTAATTTTAGGGAACCTATACGCAAATTCGAAAGATGAGCGTACAAATATTTTTTGTTGTAAATTTTCAGTAATGCGGTATTGCATGATTTTTAAAATACCAACGAAAGCCACTCCAATAACCACCATAATTACTAGAATTATCCAAGAGGTACTCACTTTTCCTGCTTGAATAAAATTTACAATAGATTGAATTCCTAATGGTAATGATAAACTGATTACACCGCCTAAAATGGCATAAAGTAAAATTTGATAGATATCTTTTTTGTCAACTTCGATTAATTTCCTAAATCGTTTAAGTGGTGTCATTAGTTTAAGGTTTTTTGAATTAGGTTAATATAAAAATCAGAAATACAGTTGGTTTCAGCGGCATTCGTAATTGTTTTGAAATGATCTCTCAAAAAATGTTGATGTAAAGCACCCTGAACTACTGATGATGCTAAGCTTTTTGCAAAAGGATATTTTGGATTTACTTCTTCAATAAGTTCAATTAAATTACTTACAACTCTTTTGTAAACCATAAAGAACCCTTCTTTATTTTCTTCATCAACTTCTTTAGTTAAAAAAGTTTTAGAATATTCTGCGATAATGATTCTACTTAAGATAGCTTCATTGATATGGGGTGTAGCCAAATCATCTTCAATAGGTTGTGTAACAATTAATATTGCTTTATTTAGTTTTTCTATTGGATTTGACATATTGACTGTAGCAAATACTAATTTGTATTCCATCCAAGACCAATACCATGAAGATAAATACAGCAGTAATTTGTGCTTGTTTTCAAAATATCTATAGATAGAACTTTCATTAGATTTTATTTTTTCACCAAGTTTTTTAAATGTGAAGGCATCAAAACCTATTTCATCGATTAGTAAAATGCTTTGTTCAATAATTTTTTTTCCCAAATCTGAGGTTTCAGGATTTTTAACATACAGTTTGTTGTTAATAACAATATTAAAGTTTTGGATTAAGAAGTTCATCTTTATTTTTTTAACACGCAAATATAATAGTAATACTTTTAATTTAGTAAAGTTTAACTTTTAATTAATATTTGTGAGTACAGTTTTCTTTTTAGAAATGTTGAATTAAGTTATTCCAAAATCTTTGATTCACAAAAAAAACTCCTGACGAATCAGGAGTTTTCAAGATTAAGAATAAAGATGAAATAAAGATATTATTTTGGACTAAATGGCAATGCTGATTTGTGAACAATTATTTTGAGTTTGCCATCTTTCCCTTTTTTGAAAACCCAAGTTTTATCAACCATAACTTCGTTTCCTTCTTTGTCAGTAACCCAAACATTACCCATTGTAATTGCTACAGAACCATAAATTTGAATTCCTTCATTATTGGCACCTGCGTTATCATATCTAGCCTTTACCCATGGCTTTAAAGCAAACCCTTTGTCATTAGGATATTTTGAATCTCCACCCACAAAATATGCTAAAGCTCCAGCCTTGTCATTTCTAAAGGTTTGATCACCAAATGCTAATGTTGGTTTAAAAAATACTTTTCCCTCGTCATAATTATATGCTGTTGAAAGTACTTCTTCAGCATAAGCTTTGTAGTCTCCTCCCTCTTCTTTTATTTGACCAATTTTTACTAAGGCATCACACCATGCTTGTTGGGCGGCATTCACTTCATCATAAGTGATGATGGTTTGAGCACCTTCTTCAACGTAAACTAATCCTAACTCGTCAATGACTTTCTGAACATTTTCGTTAGTTTTTAATACGCCTTCTAGTTCATTTTTTGCATCTTCTTTAACTTGATTGCAGGAAAGTGCCAAAATACCTAACAATGACACTAATACTAAATTTGTTTTTTTCATAGTTGTACACATTTTTTGCCTACTTTGTAATCCAGTGTTCGGCTTTTCTGGTGATTAAAGAGTATGAAGTTAACTTTAGGAATACATCAATTCTAATTTGTTTAGTTTCTGTATTGTGCAGGTAAAGGAAGGTTCATTAACGTTTCTTCAAGAAATTCGACTTTTCCTGTATGAATATCATATACGGCTCCAACAATTAATATTTCTCCTTTTTTGTACGATTGGTAAAGAATAGGGTCTAAATCTCTCAAGTTATTTACCTGATCAATGACATTTTGTCTTACGGCGTTGTTTACAGGATCACCAGGTAAATGCATACATTTTCTAACGGCTGGTTTAATTTCGTTTATTAGTGTTACAATGTGGCCCGGAACGTTCTCTGGTCTACTTACCGCTGCTGCTACTGCACCACATTCTGTATGGCCTAGTACAACTATTAATTTAGTTTTTAATTTAGTAACTGCAAATTCCATACTTCCATAACTTGCAGCTGCTGAAACTTGACCAGCAGTTCTTATGATGAATAAATCACCTAATCCTTGGTCAAAAATTAGTTCGTTTGGTACTCTAGAATCTGCACATCCAACAATAGTTGCAAATGGTGCTTGACCCGATTCAAGCTCTCTGATGGTTTCACCACTTTGTCTGGGTTTTATTGATTTTCCTTCAAAGAATCTTTTATTCCCACCCATTAGTTTTTTTAATCCTATTCTTGGATCCGCATAAGCTGAATCTCTATCAACTATGTAATATTCTTTTCTTAATTTCTCATCATTTACAACATTTTCATAAGTGATTTCTTTTGCGTTTTTCGATTTTTTTTTATTTTGCCCAATACAAATTGTTGTAAAGGTTAACATAAGTAAGCTAAATAATTTAATTGTTTTCATGGTATGATTTTTTTGGTTATTAAAAGTTATGATGTAGACTAATTTGTAATTGATTTTTTCCAATGTTTTCTAATGATTGATTCATAAACCCAAATTGCATTCTTAGACTTGTATTTAATTGATAGCCCATTCCTGCATAGAGTCTATTTCTGTCAAATAATGGCACAGTTCTATTACTTCCAATATTTCTTTCTCCATTTATAAATATTTCATTGTATAATGCCAAATAAATCGTTTTTGGTTCGATTATTTTTTTATTAAGCGGAATATTTAAAAATAAATTATAACGATATCTAGTTCTGAAATCTTGATTTTCTACAAATCGTTGCTCATATCTAAACCGATGTGAAAAATGAAATCTTCCAATTTTCTGAGGAATTAAAGCTTCTTGGTATATTCTATTTTCGTTAAAAGTTTCATCGTTTTCGCCGATTGTCCCAGTTGTAATATTTGCTACTCCAAGGGTAAGTAGAACATTAGTATTTTCTGGTTTGAAATAAACGCCACCTCTTAATAAAAGTTGCTCTAAGTCGCCACCAAAATTAAAATTTCGATATTGAACATCACCTTGAACACCCCATTTTTCATTTAATTTACCGTTAAAGAAATACATGTACCAAGCTCCTAAATCATCTTGTGCTGTAGTTTGAGCTTTAAGGTTTATACATATAAATAAACTTGTTGCTAAAAGAATAACTTTACATTTCATTTTGTAAATATTTAGCGCAAATATAATAGTAATACTTTCATAAAATAAAAGTTTAACTTTTAATTATATTTTGTTCCAAAAAAAAAGCCTCTTATTGAGGCTTATAATTTTTAAACTAGCGAAAATCTTGACATTACATCAGGTTTTTCTATATTCATTAGGTGTAATATTGTTGGAGCTATATCACCTAAAACGCCATCTTTTATACTTTTCAAATCGGGGTCAATTAAAATTATTGGAACTGGATTTGTTGTATGTGCGGTGTTAGGAGAACCATCTTCATTGATCATAGTTTCGCAGTTTCCGTGGTCAGCAATTAATAAAGTGGTATAATCGTTTTTTAAAGCCGTTTCAATGATTTCTTTAACACAAATGTCAACAGCTTCACAAGCTTTAATTGCAGCTTCCATAATACCGGTGTGTCCCACCATGTCGCCATTGGCAAAATTTAAACATACAAAATCAACTTCGCCTTTTTGTAATTCAGGAAGTAAAGCGTCTTTCAATTCGAAGGCACTCATTTCGGGTTGTAAATCGTAAGTGGCAACTTTTGGAGAATTTCTTAAAATGCGAGTTTCTCCTTCAAAAGGTGTTTCTCTTCCGCCAGAAAAGAAAAAGGTTACATGCGGATATTTCTCAGTTTCTGCAATTCGGATTTGTTTTTTGCTATGTTTTTCTAAAACTTCACCTAATGTTTCTGTGATATTATCTTTGTCATAAATTACGTGAATGTTTTTAAATGTATCGTCATAATTAGTCATGGTTACATAATACAAATTTAGTTTATGCATATTGTATTCATGAAAATCGTTTTGGGAAAGCACTTCGGTTAATTCTCGACCTCTATCCGTTCTAAAATTGAAGAAAATAACAACGTCATCCTCTTGAATGGTTGCAATTGGTTCTTGGTTATCATCTACTAAACAAATTGGTTTTATGAATTCATCAGTAATGTCAGCTTCATAACTTTCTTGTATACTTTTGGATGCATCCTTACTTTTGGTTCCTAAACCATGTACTAATAAATCATAAGCAAATTTTACTCTTTCCCAACGTTTATCGCGGTCCATAGCATAATACCTTCCAATTACAGAAGCTAATTTGGCATTGGTGTTTTTTAGAAAAATAGTTAAATCGTTAATGTAGCCCAAACCAGATTTTGGATCCACATCGCGTCCGTCAGTAAAAGCATGGACAAACATTTTTTGAACGCCTTTTTCTTGTGCTACTTCAAGTAAACCTTTTAAATGAGAAGTATGCGAATGCACACCACCATCTGAAACCAAACCTAAAAAATGAACTTTTTTATTGTTTTGAATGGCATAATCAAAAGCATCAATTAAAGGTTTTTCTAATTTCATGGTTTTATTTGATACTGCCAAATTGATTTTAGCTAAATCTTGATAGACAATTCTACCAGCACCCAAGTTCATGTGACCCACTTCAGAATTTCCCATTTGTCCTTCTGGTAAACCTACATTTAAACCATCGGTTCGCAATTGAGCATGCGGGTATTTTTGGTATAAACTATCAATAAAAGGAGTATGAGCTTGGTCTATAGCAGAAACTTTTGGGTCGGGCGATTTTCCCCAACCGTCTAAAATCATCAGGATTACTTTCTTGTTCATCTTTAACTAAATTTACACAAAGATAAACATTGGAATAAAGTTTTAAGGAGATTTTATACTTTTTTAATCCAATTTTTTGCTTGGTTGTAATCAATGAAGTAACGAACACTAACCGAAAACACATGATTTAAATTATCACCAATTAATGTATTGAAATTGCTTCCAAAATCACGATTGATTTCTCTAGTAAATGTTCCTGCATTATTTCTATACAATACCGAAAGTTGGCTACCAGGAGCAAACCACCAAGAATACGTTAAATCTAAATTCCAAGTGCTGAAATTAGAATTTCTGTTGTTAGTGTATGATGTTGTTTCGTTGAAAGTTCCGTTTTCATTCAAAGTATAAATGGTGTTGTTTTCGGCAAAAGACCAGTAATGACGGACTAACAAATTAAAATTCATATCACTATTAATTGAAAATTTGCTGGTAATAGTATTAGTGTATGTATCTCTATCACGTTGGGCAAAATAGATAGCATTAGCATCTCTGTCAATAAAACCTACTTCATTGTTTTGTTTGGAATAATTGAAGCGATATATCATCGCAAATTTATCGCTAAAGCGGTATCTTGGACTCACGCTGAACGCATAGTTGTAACGGTCTTTTTCGTAAGTGTTTGTGAAACTTGGGTTTACATCCAATGCAAATTTATAGTTGTAATTAGATGAAAAAAACACAAATCCACCATAAGTTTGTGGGTAAATAGCAAATCTTCCAATGCTTCTAGGTTCATAATAATCATAAGTTTCAAACGGATTGAAATTTACTCCAGCACCATAATAGTGATTGTTTTTCTTATCCGTAGAATTGAGATTAATATTAAAATTATTGTCTTGAATTTTTCCAGTCTCATTGTTAAATTCAGAATAAGAATTGAAATTCAATCTAAAGGTATTGAAAATTTTTGTCGGATTCAAAATGCGATAACTAGCATTGGTATACACCGAACTATAATTAGTTAAAAAGTTAATGCCTAAATCGTTGTTATCAAAGTCTTTAGAAACATAATTGCCGCCTATTCCAAAGCGAACTTTTCCGCTGGTTTCAGCAAAGTAAATAGAAGAATTTACGCCGCTTTTAACGGTTTCTCCATAAATACTACTCATTTTTACATCACCAGAAAGGTTGTAAGTATTCTTTTTAGTATTCAAATCAAAAAGTAATCCGGTAACATTAGCATCTCTGAAACTTCCATCTCTAGTTACATTGGTATTAATTAATGTTACGGATGAATTTTGGTTAAAACGTTGATCAAAAACAGTTACATTATAATTAGTTAAAGGCGAAACAACAACTTCTCTAGTTTCGTTAGTAATTTCATTAACTGCAGTTGCTGTAGTTTTTTCTGTTATGGCGTTTAGAAAACCAATACCTAATCCATCTTTATCTCTACCTGAAATTTTCATGGCATTAAGCAAATTGATACTCGCAGGACTTCCTGTAATTGATTCGTTATCATTTAGAGGGATTTCTAATCTAGGTGTTTCCCCAATTCTTCTTGAATACAATAAATCACCTTTATTGAATAAATCTGTTCCTTCTGTAAAAAATGGTCTGTTTTCATTGAATTGTTGTTCAAATGGTCCAAGGTTTAAAATCACATCATCAAAACGTGTTTGTCCAAAATCTGGAATTAAAATAGCGTCTAATGTGTAAGCATCATTAATACCGTATTTGATGTCGAATCCACCTTTGAATTGATTTGTTGTCACATTATTATTGTGATTTAAATAACTTGACGCATAAGGAATCAAGAAAAGTCGAGTAGGAGTTTTAATTGATTGAATACCTTTTAAAATTCCAGCTTGTTGAATTACTGCTCCAATATTTGCATTTACAGGATTCCAAGTGTAAATTTGTCTGTCTCTTCTCAGTTCTCTGAGGAAATTGATTCCCCAAGTTTGGTTGTTTTCTTCGGAAAATCGAAGTGCAGCATACGGAATTTTCATTTCTACTGTCCAACCAAAATCAGTAACTTTTGCCTTGCTTTCCCAGATGGCATTCCAAGAAAAATCTTCGCCAGATTGTTCCGTTGCAACACAATCTAATTGGCCTCCAGCTGCAGTTACAAAAAACCTAAAATCTTGTTGACCGTCATTATAACCATTGATAAAAACTCCAAAAACATCACTAATTCCAAAATTATCACGTTCTGCAAATTCTTTTAAAATTTTTGAAGGTTCATTGTCATAAAGTAATGCACCAATGTAAATTGCATCATTATCATATAGAATTTTTACTTCCGTTCGTTTTTCATTGGCAATAAGTTTCCCATTATCGGGCTCAAACATTACAAAATCTGTGGCAGGCGCAACGGTGTTCCAATCGTCTTCATTTAGAATTCCATCAATGCTAATTGGATTTTTAATTGTTGTGGTTATTAATTCTTTTTTTGAACTAGTAAACAATTTATTGGTTTCTTGAGCGTTACTAATAACACAATAAGCAATTAAAAACAAAGTAGTTGCAACACTTTTTGCCATAAATATTGGTTTGTCGCAAATGTACATTTTTACTTTAGTTTTAAAAATAAATTGTAAAATTTTTAACTTTTGTAGGTTTTTATCGATTAAATGCAGTTAATTTCGATAAAATGTATTAAAAAGTTTGTTTGAAACCAATAAATAAATATATTTGGCAAAATTTAAAAACACACAACACTAAGATTACGAATGATTTACAAATATTTACCGCTATTGTTATTAGCCGCTTTTTCCTCTTTTATTTCAATTCCCCATAAGGATGTTGAGGTAGTTTCTACAAGTACAGATCCAAAAACTCTAGCCGAAAATGCAAAAGCAAATTGGGTTGTTAAAAGTCAGTTAGTATATAGCAAAATAGATACTGGTTATTTTTCGTTACCTAATTTTGAAGCTTTCTCTAAAGCATTTGAAGGTTTTGAACAGTTAAAAAATCAAGGTGTTATAACAAACAATATTTTAACAATTATAGATTTTAGTTTACCTTCAACACAAGATCGTTTGTGGGTTATTGATATGAATACGCAAACTATTTTGTTTCAATCTCTTGTAGCTCATGGGAAAAACTCTGGCGATAATTTTGCTACTCATTTTTCTAATGTTTCAGAATCGTTCCAAAGTAGTTTAGGCTTTTATACCACTGCGGAAGTATATCAAGGCAAGCATGGTTTTTCATTACGTTTAGATGGTGTTGAAAAAGGAATTAATGACAATGCAAGAAACAGAGCCATTGTATTACATGGTGCTGATTATGTTTCAAAGAAATTTATTACCCAACACGGAAGATTAGGAAGAAGTCAAGGTTGTCCTGCTGTTCCATATGAAATACATGAGCAGTTGATTGAAACCATTAAAAACAAATCCTGTTTGTTTATTTATCATCCATCAAGAAACTATGTGGTTAAATCTAAATTAGTTTCTTAGTTTTTTGAATAGTTCCAAATCAAGATTGTAACAATCGTCATAAAAGTGCAGGTCATTTTTATCCACTGAATTTGTCCAATACAACAAATGAACCTTAACTTCTTTTTTTATTGGTATCAATTTACTATTTTTTGTAGCAATAATAGAATCAATTTTTTCTAAGTTCCAGGAATCATTTTCAAGTTTCATAACTTTTTTAGCCAGTTTTAGTGGATTTTCAACTCTAACACAACCTGAACTTATTGCTCTGTTTTCCCTTCCAAAATTTCCTCGGTTATTTGTGTCGTGTAAGTAAACGGAATGACGGTTTGCAAAGTTAAATTTTACTAGCCCAAGTGAATTATCACTGCCAGGTTGTTGCACATAACGATACGATCTGGCTTTTTCTGGAAGCCAATCTTGTGCACTTACTATTTCTCCTTTGCTGTTATAAATTGTCATCCTATTTTTTTCAAAATAATTTCTGTTTTTAGAAGCAGCTGGTGTTAAATCTTCTTTTAAAATAGTTGGAGGAACCGTCCAAGTTGGGTTAAAAACAAAATTGGTAAGTTTCGAAGATAAAATGGGTGTTTTTCTAGTTTTTTTTCCAATAATAACTCTTTCGGAAGTAATGGTGTCATTAGTTATTACGTAACTCATTATGAATTCTGGTAAATTGACCAATAAATAAGTGTCTCCAAAGTTACTTGGAAACCATTTCCATCGCTCTAAATTAGCAAAAATTTGTTCTCTTCTTTCATTTTTAGAAAAATTTAAAGCCTTAATTGTTCCAAATCCAATGATTCCATCAGCCTGTAAATGATGTCTTTTTTGGAATTTTTTAATAGCTTCTACAGTGGTGCTGTCATAAATATTTGAAATCAAACTGTCTTTATTTTTGTAGTCTTTCCAATAGATAAGTCTTTTTTTTATGTCTCGAACCACATCTAAAGTATCATTTTTAACAATTTTATTTTTGATACTTATTTTTCCAAATTTGTAACTCGGAAAGGATTCCAAAACCACTAAACTATGCTTGATTTTCTTGTAAATTTCATTTTGAGGTTTAATTCCTTGGAATAACTCCTTAATTTTCTTCTCCTTAATTGCTTTTTCAAGTGATTGCGATAATGAAATTTGTTTTTTGTCTAAATCCCAATCAGAATAGATGTCTTTGGGATTTAATTTTCCACTATGTAAATGATTGGCTAATTTTTCAAAAGATTGTGTCAATAAAACATCATATTCTAGGATTTCATCATCTTGTAATTGACTTCTTTTTTCTTCTAGGTTCTTAATTTTTTCAATTTGATAATCTTCAGGAAACAGTCCGTCTTGGTAACAAAGTTTAATTTCATCTATTAAATTTTTTCTATTTTCTTTGTTGTACCAAATTTCAAAATTGCCAAGAATCTCATAAAATTTTTTGATTGAGTCATTTTCCTTTTCTAATAAGTGGGCTTTCATTGGCCGAACAATTTCTTCTGTTTCAGGTTTTTGGTACTCTAAAACAGTTTTGTTTTCAATTTTAGCAGTTTTGTTTTCACAACTAAAAAGAGAGAGAAAAAATATAAATAGTGTAATTTTTTTTATCATGAACTTGTCAAATTTGATTTGAACATTACAAAATGCGTACCAATTTCGGCAATTTCAAAAGACGTTCCATGGATTTGATAACCTAAATTTTCATAAAAACCTACTGCCGAAGCTCTTGCGTTAAACCAAATCAAATTACATTCGTTTGCTTTGCAATATTCTTCTACTTTGTTGATTAGTAGTTTTCCAAAACCATAACCTTGCGCATGTTCTAAAACAGCCATTCCTCTAATTTGGTATTGTTTTTTTTGATTAAATAAGTTGTTTTGTTTTTCAAAAACAGATACAATTGCCATTAATTCTTCTTCTTTGTAAAGTCCAAAATGTTTGGTTGTTACCAAGTCGTCTCCATCAAAAGCACAAGAACTCAAAGGCTTTCCTTGACGTAAAACAGCGTGACGAACAGGAAAAGTGCTAGCGGAATCAATTATTTTAATAGTAATCATTTGTGTTTTTAGAATTTAAATCATTTTTTGTATTGATTTTGAGCTTTTTAAAGCTGATTATAAAATTACTTCTATTTTTTTCAAAAAAAAATTTGCACATAAATAAAGTTTTAAAGTATATTTGCACCCACAAAATGAGAGAATCATTCTGTATGCGGAAGTAGCTCAGTTGGTAGAGCTCCAGCCTTCCAAGCTGGTTGTCGCGAGTTCGAGCCTCGTCTTCCGCTCTAAAACCCGATAAAGTTTTAAAAAGTATCACCTGCGGAAGTAGCTCAGTTGGTAGAGCTCCAGCCTTCCAAGCTGGTTGTCGCGAGTTCGAGCCTCGTCTTCCGCTCTATAAAAAAGCTTTGCAAACGCAAAGCTTTTTTTATTTCAAGTAGTTTAGTTCCGTTTCTGGTTCTACTTCATAAGCTTCATTGTTTCTAGTAAAAATTCGGGCTGTTAAATTTCCTTTCAAAATAATAGAATTGCCGTGTACTTCTAACCAACTACCTTCTCTCAATCCTACAACTGGTTGTGAGTTGAAATGGTGAAATTCGTTAATTCTAGTTTCGCGAGTTTCTCCCATGTGAGTAGAACCTTCAATTGGGTCTAAATAATGCGGATTTATATTAAAAGGAACAAATCCAAACGTTTGGAAACTTGGCGGATATACTATAGGCATATCGTTTGTTGTTCCCATGGTTAATCCGCAAATATTGCTTCCGGCGCTAGTTCCTAAATATGGGATTCCATTTTTTACTGCTTCTTCTATTGTTAGCAAAACATTGTTTTTATAGAGTTGACTTACTAATAAAAATGTATTTCCTCCACCGGTAAAGATTCCTTTTGCTTGTTTTATTGCTTCGGTTGCGTTTTCAAATTCGTGAATTCCTCTCACTTGAATATTGATTTTTGAAAATGCTATTGCAACTTTTTGGGTATATTCATCATGTGAAATACCACTTGGTCTGGCATATGGAATGAATACGATTTCTTCAATACCTTTAAAATGTAAGGCTAATTTTGGTAATAAATAATCTAAATATTCACCATTGTGTAAGGTTGAGGTGCTTGCAATTATAATTTTTTTCATGGGTTGAATTTTTTACAAAAATACGTGTTTCAATTAACATAACTTTATCAAGTTCTTAGTAAATATTTATGTACAAATGAAGTAATTTTACATAAATTCATTGTAATGATTAAAAAAATACTTTTCCTATTATTTTTTAGTAGCCAAATTTTGTTTTCTCAAGTAAAATTGTTAAAAGGTAAAATTGTTTCAGAATCTATAAATTTAGAAGGCATTCATGTAATTAATAAAACATTTGGAAATGCAACAACATCAAGTTCTGGAGGCTATTTTTCTTTGCAAGTTCGTTTAAACGACACGGTGTATTTTAGTGCTATCCATTTGGAAGCAAAGCAATTAGTTGTCAGCGAGAATGATTTAAGTAAAGAATTGCTTTTCGTCTCAATGAAGTCGTTAGTAAAACAATTGGATGAAGTAACGCTTATCAAATATAAAAATATCACACCTGAAGCATTAGGAATCATAAGTAAAGGAACAAAAACCTATACGCCTGCTGAAAGAAGGTTAGCTGCTGCTGGCGAGTTTAAATGGTACAGTCCGTTGTTAATTCCACTAGGAGGCATGAGTGTAGATGGATTGGTTAATGCTATTTCAGGAAGAACGGCAATGCTTAAGAAGGAATATGAAGTTGAAAAAAAGGAATTTTTCATGGAAGATCTAATGCTTACTTTTGGAAGAACTTTCTTTCAAGAGCAATTGAAAATTCCCGAAGAAAATATTGACGGCTTTTTGTTTTATTTAGCAGAAGACATGGAGTTTAGAAATTTTTATAAATTACACACTAAACTGATGGTGGAGTTTGAGCTCAATAAGCTAGCAAAACAGTATTTAGAAAAAATAAAAGGATAACACTGATTGTAATCGCATTGACTTTAAAGGTTGCATTAGAAAAACAAAACAAATGGTATTTATTGTTAACAATCCAAAATAAACTTTAGCTTTATGAAGTACAGTTTTTTAATTTTCAGTATTTTATGTATATCTTTTTCTTTTGGCCAAGTTAGAAATGTCACAATTTCAGGACTAGTTTCTGGAAAGGGAATAGATACAGAATCGGTTGTGGTTTCAAACTTGACTAGTGGTGTAATTTTGGCTACAAATGATGATGGTATGTTTGCTATTAAAGTTAGTTTGGGTGATACCTTAAGATTTTCAGCGTTTAATTTGAATCCAAAGGAAGTGGTCATCAATAAAGATATTTTACAATCAAGAAAATTGATGGTTGAAATGACTATAAAAACTAACGAACTTAAAGAAGTTGTTGTTAAAAATCAAACAATTACTACTGAATCAGTAGGTATTATTTCGAGTGATATTCCCGTTTATACTCCAGCAGAAAGAAGATTAAAAACCGCATCAGAAATGAAAACAGAAGTAGGTGTTAATGGCGGAGCAGAATCAGGAATTTCCATGTCGTTAGATGCTATAATTAACGGAATTAGCGGAAGAACAAAAATGCTTAAAAATGAACTTAAAGTTGAAAGAAAAGAGTTTTTGGAAGAAGAAGTGACATTAATCTATGGTCATAATTACTTCATCACAAAACACAAAATACCAAGTGAATATGTTAAAGCTTTTATTTTGTATCTAATTGATGACGAAGGTTTTGTTTCAAATTTTCAAATAGAGAATAATCCTAAAACAGAATTTATTATCACCAAAAAATCAATTGAATTTCTCAAACGTTTAAATGAAAAATAAATGAAGCTAACATTACTATTCTTGCTTTTTAGTCCTTTTGTTTTTTGGGGACAAGATTTACCTAGAGAAGTACTTTACGGTAGAATTGTAGCCGATTCTATGGATGTCAACCAAATTACAATAGTTAACAAAAACACAAATCTATTTGCAATTTCTAACGATAACGGTAACTTTTCAATAAAGGCCAGAGTTAAAGATACCTTGGTTTTTAGAGGTTTAAGCTTCAATTCTTTAGAATATGTTTTGAAACCTGCTGATTTTAAAGTGGATGAATTCATAGTAAAATTAGAAACTAAAATCAACGATTTAAATGAAGTTGTTATTTCGCCTAATTCATTAACGGGAATTGTTGAAATTGATACCAAACGTTTAAAAGTATATGGTGAAGACTTTTTAGGAATAGACTATTCATCACTTCAATATGAAAATGATAAATATTCTAAAGTAGTAAACCCTATTGCAAACGCTGGTTTTAGTGAGTTGTCTGGAATAGATTTTGTCAAAATGGGGGAAATGTTTGTTTCAAAAAAGAAAAAAGAAAAGTGGAAAATGCAAAGGGCAGAAGGCTATGCTTACGAAAACAGAAAACGTGAAGTTCAAGCCATTTCTTTTAGCGAACATCTGTATCGAAGATATTCATATAATTTTTTCACAAATGACTTAAAAATTGCTCCAGAAGATTTAACTTCATTTATTGCTTTTGCAGAACCAGGATTAATTGCTCTAGTCGATTATTTAAAACCTGAAAACGAAATTAAATTTATTGATTATTTAATTGATAAATCAAATGAATTTAAACGTAACAAAATTTTAGAAAGTACGACTAATAAAAAATGACAACAAAGAAAACTTTTTTATTAAGTTGCGCAGTATTGTTTTTCCTCGCTTCTTTTGCAATTCACAAATTTTATGTTTCGGTAACTCAGGTAGATTTCATCGAAAATAAAAAGCGTGTTGAAATAACTACTCGAATTTTTATCGATGATTTAGAAAAGGCTTTGGAAAAGAAATCCTCAAAGAAAGTTTATCTTGCCACTAAAGACGAAGTTCCAGAAGCAAAAGATTTGATTAAGGGTTATTTATCCCAAAAAATCACAGCATCAATCAATCAAAAACCAGTTTCAATAATTTTACTAGGAACTGAAATAGAAAACGATGTATTAATTTGTTATTTAAAAATTGATTTCTCCGAAAAAATTACTACTTTCGAACTCTATAATAACGTTTTGACAGAAATTTACTCAGACCAACAAAATTTAGTTCATACTAATATTAATAATACCAAAAAAAGTTTTTTACTAACCAAATCTGATAAAACAGCTCTAATCAAGTACTAAGAAATGAAAAAGAATATTTTTTTATCCTTTACACTAGCTTTTGCCTCTTGTTTTTCATTAATTGCTCAGGAAACTAAACCTGAAGAAAAAACCAAAGAACAAGGGAAATACAATACCAATAAATTCCGACAAATGTATGACATCATGGCAACGCCAAACATGTTTCGTACAGCTTCAGGAGCGCCAGGTCCAGCGTATTACCAGCAAAAAGCAGACTATAAAATGAATTTGGAGTTAGACGATAAAAATTCCAAATTATACGGTGTGGAGACTATCACATATCACAATAATTCTCCTGAAAATTTAGAGTATTTGTGGGTGCAATTAGAACAAAATATTGAATGTCCAGATTCTAAAACCCCTTTAGTTGAATCTCAAAATATGGACAGAGCAATCACTGCGGATCGTTTTGTTAAAAAATATATGGATAAACCTTTTCCTGGCGGATTTAATATCGATTATGTAAAAGATGCCAAAGGAAAAGATATGAGTTATACCATTAATCAAACCATGATGCGTATTAATTTGGCACAACCATTAAAAAGTGGTGAAAAGATATCATTTTCTATTAAATGGTGGTACAATATTGTAAACTATCAAGAAGGAGCAAATAATGGTCGCTCAGGTTTTGAATTGTTTGAAGATGGAAATAAATTATTTGTAATGGCACAGTTTTTCCCAAGAATGGCAGTTTATAATGATGTAGAAGGTTGGCAAAATATGCAATTCTGGGGAAGAGGCGAATTCGCTCTGCCATTTGGAGATTACGAAGTAAATATTACCGTTCCAGCTGACCATATCATGGAAGCAACCGGAGTTTTACAAAATAGAAAAGAAGTTTTCACGGCAGAACAACTAAAACGTTGGGAATTAGCAGAAAGAACTTTTGATAAACCAGTTGTCATTGTTACGCAAGAAGAAGCAGAACGTGCAGAAAAAAGTTTCTCAGATAAGAAGAGAACTTGGAAATTCAAAGCACAAAATGTACGTGATTTTGGATTTGCAACATCAAGAAAATTTATTTTAGATGCAATGGCTGTTCAATTGGAAACTACAAAACCAATGGCAATTTCATTATATCCAAAAGAAGGAAATCCACTTTGGGGTGAATATTCAACAAGAGCAGTTGCTCATACGCTAAAAACGTATTCTCATTATACTTTTGATTATCCGTATCCAAAAGCAGTTTCTATTTCTGCTGAAGATCAAGGAATGGAATATCCAATGATTTGCTGGAATTACGGAAGACCAGATAAAGACGGAAAATATTCAGATAGAATTAAATACGGAATGTTAGGTGTAATTATACACGAAGTAGGTCATAACTATTTTCCAATGATTGTAAATTCGGATGAAAGACAATGGAGCTGGATGGATGAAGGGTTGAATACCTTTTTGGAATATTTAACTGAAATTTCTTTTGATCCAAATTTTCCAGCCCGTAGAGGTCCAGCGCAATACATTGTACCTTATATGAAAGGAAACCAACAGTTTTTAGAACCTATTATGTCAAATTCTGAAAATATTTACCAATTTGGAGCCAATGCCTACGGTAAACCAGCAACCGGATTGAATATATTGCGCGAAACGATTATGGGTCACGAATTGTTTGATCACGCATTCAAAACGTATGCAAACCGTTGGAAATTCAAACATCCAACCCCAGAAGATTTCTTCCGAACTATGGAAGACGCTTCAGCCATGGATTTGGATTGGTTTTGGAGAGGTTGGTTCTACTCAACAGATTATACAGATATTGGTGTAAAAGAGGTAAAACAGTATTTTATTACCGAAAATCCATCAGCTGAAGTGAAAGAAATGTTCAACCGTAGAGGAAGAAAAATAGCAGATGCACAACCTATGATGTATTTGGTAACAGAAGGAACAGAAGATTATAAACCAGAATTGAACAAATCGTTCGACTTTAATTCAATTAAGGTTTTGTCAGATTATGTAGACTCTAATTTTTCAGCTGAAGAAAAAGCGCAATTAAAATCACCAAAATACTTTTATGAAGTAGAATTTGAAAAACCAGGTGGATTAATTATGCCAATCATAGCCGAATTGCATTTTGAAGATGGAACTACTGAATTACATAAGTTTCCAGCGCAAATTTGGAGAAGAAATAACGATACCGCAAAACGAGTTTTCGCAACCGAAAAGAAAGTAGTAAAAATTCAAGTGGATCCAAAACTAGAAACAGCCGATATTGATACTACGAACAATGTTTGGCCAAGATCTAGTCAAGAAAAATCAAAATTTGACGAACTTGATAAAAAATAATTTAACAAAGAAGGCACTTTTTTTAAGTGTCTTTTTTGTTTCTAACGGTTAAAAATTTGGTAACTTTGCTTCAAAATTAGAAAACAACTATGTTTGGAATTGGATTTTCAGAATTTATCTTCGTCATTTTAGCGGTGTTGATGCTATTTGGTTCCAAAGAGATTCCGCAAATTGCGCGATTTCTTGGTAAAACCATGGCACAATTACGTAACGCTACCAATGACCTCAAAAGCGAAATTCAAAAAAGTGCTACCGATAATGGAATGGATATGAATTCGCTAACTGGCGGAATTTCAGAAGAAATAAATAAAGCCAAAGAAGGCATTACCAAAATGGTTAATCCAATGGATTCTATCACATCTTCTATTCAAAATCCTGTGGAGCAAGTAAAAGAAGATATCGAAAATTTAACCGGACCAATCAAAAGACAATTATAATTGGAAGAATTAATTAGCTTAGACAAAGAACTTTTTCTATTCCTTAACGGATTAGGCTCCGAATCGTATGACGGGTTTTGGAAAATAATCACCAAACAAATTAATTGGGCGCCATTTATCTTAGTTGTTTTTTATTTGATACAACGAAAAATAGGTTGGAAAAATTTAGGAATCGTAATTTTATTTCTAGCTGTTTTAATTGCTTTCACCGACCAAATAACAAATTTATTCAAATATTCCTTTGAAAGATTACGTCCCTGCAACGACACTGATGTAAATGGAATCGCTAGAATTGTAATTCACCGTGATTCATTTAGTTTCTTTTCTGGTCATGCCTCAAACTCTATGGCGACTACTACTTTTATTTTTCTGTTGTTACGAAAACATTACAAGTTTACCTTTTTACTATTCTTATTCCCGTTAATTTTCGCTTTTAGCCGCATTTATCTAGGATTGCATTTTCCTAGTGATATTTTAGTAGGCTATTTATTTGGAGCTACTTTCGGGTTTGGATTTTTTAGATTGTATGCTTTATTGGAAAGAAAATACAATTGGCAAACTGAGACTGTAAACTGAGACTGTCAACTACAAAACTCTTGTAACAGTCAAACCATCACGAATTGGCAATAAAACCGTTTCTACTCGAGCATCTTCATTGATTAATTTGTTGTATTCCAATAAAACTTGAGTGCTTGTGTCTTTCGGATTTACTTCTTCTAAAACTTTGCCGCTCCACAAAACATTGTCGGATAAAATAATGCCGCCTTTATTCATCATTGGAACAATTAGATGAAAGTAGTTGATGTAATTTTCTTTATCGGCATCAATAAAAACCAAGTCGAATTTCTTATTTAATTTTGGTATTATTTCCAAAGCATCACCTAAATGCGAGAAAATTTGGTTTTTCCAAGGTGAAGCTTCAAAATATTTGTTTTGGATAGTTACCAATTCTTCGTTAATGTCAATGGTGTCTAAACTGCCGTTTTCTTGCATTCCTTCTGCTAAACACAAAGCAGCATAACCCGTATATGTTCCAATTTCTAAAATGTGTTTCGGACGAATAATTTTGGACAACATACTCAAAACTCTTCCTTGAAAATGACCGCTAAGCATTCTCGGTTGCAAGATTTTTTGGTGTGTTTCTTTGCTGAGTTGGACTAATAATTTCGGTTCTGCTTGCGAATGATCGCTAACGTATTGGTCTAGTTCTTCGGAAATGAAATGCATTATTTTAAGATTTTTTGTAGCTTTTTTGGGTTTTGAGAATTGTTCCAAAATAAATGTACAACTATTTCGTTGCTATAAATTCTGTAAAAGAAAGAAACATTTTGATGAATTATTCCTTTTCTGTAATCTTTATTGAAAGTGTATTCTTCAAAACAATATGGATTTCCTTCAATAATAGTCATACATTTTTCAACTTCATCAATAAACTCATTCATTGTTTTAATTCCCCAATTTTCAAATATGTAATCTATAATGGTGTAGTAGTACTTTTCTGCAACTGAAGTCCAAACTACCCTCATAATTAAGAATATTTTCCTCTTGATTTATCTAATATTTCTTTAAATGGTTTGGTCTTTCCTTTACTATATTCCATTTCACTTTCTTTTAGTAAATCAATAATTTCTTCTGATTTATCATCAATAGATTTTGAATAATTCTCAAATACTGAAGCGACAATACGTAAAACACGCTCGTCTGCATGCTCTAATTGTAATTTTATATATTCTTTTAAATCTATTGCTCCCATAACATCATTATTTATTACAAAAATACAAAAAGAATTCATCCAAATTTCTAATTTCTGAATTCTAATTTCTAAATTCCTTACTTTTGCACCATGCAAACCGAGAAAAAAGACATACGAGCATTAACTAAAGAACAATTGCGTAATTTTTTTGTTGCCAATGGCGACAAAGCGTTTCGTGGCAATCAGGTATACGAATGGTTATGGCAAAAACGAGCGCATTCCTTTGAAGATATGACAAGTATTTCCAAAGAAACACGAGCAATGCTAGAAGCTAACTTTGTAATTAACCACATCAAAGTGGATACGATGCAACGAAGCGAAGATGGAACCGTTAAAAATGCCGTTCGTTTGCATGACGATTTAATTGTAGAATCGGTTTTAATTCCAACGGAAACCCGAACTACGGCTTGTGTTTCTTCGCAAGTAGGTTGTAGCTTAGATTGTAATTTTTGTGCTACAGCGCGCTTAAAACGCATGCGAAACTTGGAACCAGGAGAAATCTACGACCAAGTGGCTGCAATTGATAATGAAAGCCGTTTGTATTTTGACCGACCGCTTTCGAATATTGTTTTTATGGGAATGGGCGAACCTTTGATGAATTACCCAAACGTGATGAAAGCCATAGATATGATTACATCTTCGGAAGGATTGGGAATGTCGCCAAAACGTATTACGGTTTCTACTTCTGGAATTCCAAAAATGATTAAGAAAATGGCCGATGATGAAGTGAAATTCAAATTGGCAGTTTCTTTGCATTCGGCAGTGGAAGAAATTCGAAATGAAATTATGCCGTTTACCAAAAACTTTCCTTTGACTGATTTGCGTGAAAGTTTGGAATATTGGTACAGAAAAACAAAAAGTAAAGTTACTTACGAATACGTAGTTTGGAAAGGAATCAACGACGATAAAAAATCGATAGACGCTTTGGTGAAATTCTGTAAATATGTACCATGTAAGGTAAATTTGATTGAATATAATCCAATTGACGACGGAATGTTTCAGCAGGCCTCTAACGAAGCAATTGAAGCCTATATTTCTGCATTAGAAAAAAATAATATTGTGGCAAAAGTTAGAAGAAGTAGAGGTAAAGATATTGATGCCGCTTGCGGACAATTAGCAAATAAGTCATAAAGTTTTTGGAAGTTTAAAAAAATGTCTATATTTGCAGCCTAAATGAAAGGGGGTGCCTAAATTATGTTAATTATACCAGTTAAAGACGGAGAAAATATCGATAAAGCGTTAAAACGTTACAAAAGAAAATTCGATAAAACAGGAACAGTACGTCAATTAAGAGCTCGTCAGGCTTTTATTAAACCATCTGTTACAAATAGAATGAAAATTCAAAAAGCAGCTTATATTCAAAGATTGAAAGATTCTGTAGAAATCTAATTTTTTTGATAGCAATAGTAAAACCGTTAATTAATAAAGTTTATCTTTGTTGGTAACGGTTTTTTATTTTTATCTATGGACCAAAATATAATTGCATTTAAAGAATATCTGGTGAAAGAAAAAAATTATTCTTCTTTGACGGTTTTGGCATACGTGCAAGATATTGAAGCGTTTCAAAAGTTTCTTGAAATTGATTATAAAGAAATTTCTTTGGTAGATGTTTCTTACGGATTAATTAGAAGTTGGATTGTTTTTTTGGTAGAGAATAAAAACAGTAACAAAACTATTAATCGTAAAATTGCTTCCTTACGGTCTTTTTACAAATTTCTTTTAAAAATTGAAATGATTGCTATTAGTCCATTGCTAAAACATAAATCATTAAAAGTTCCAAAAAAACTTCAAATACCGTTTTCTGAACAAGAAACAAAAGCTATTTTTGAGATTATTGATTTTCCTGAAGATTTTGAAGGAATTCGCAATAGGTTAATAATTGAACTTTTTTACACAACTGGAATTCGAAGAGCAGAGCTCATTGGTCTAAAAAAATCAAATGTTGACTTTCATAGAAAAACACTTAAGGTTTTAGGTAAAAGAAATAAAGAAAGGTTTTTGCCTTTGTTGCCATGCACAATCACTTTGCTTACAAATTATCTAACTTTACTTGAAAAAGAAAATTTTGAACAAAAGTCGGAGATGTTAATTTTATCAAAAAAGGGAAATAAAGTAAGTGAATCGTTTGTTTATAGAATAATTAATGATTACTTTAGTGGTGTGTCTCAAAAAGTAAAAAAGAGTCCGCACGTTTTGCGTCATACATTTGCAACACACTTGTTGAACAACGGAGCTGATTTAAACTCGGTAAAAGAACTGTTAGGTCATGCAAGTTTGTCTTCCACACAAATTTATACGCATAGCAGTTTGGCTGAGTTGAAAAAAGTTTACGAAGGAGCACATCCCAGAAATCAAAAATAATTCGTTTAATTAAATGGTATAGTTATGAAAGTAAATGTGCATGCAGTAAATTTTAATGTTGATCGAAAATTGGTCGACTTTATTCAAGAGCGATTAGATAAATCAGAAAAATATTATGACCGAGTGGTTTCATCTGATGTTTTTTTGAAAGTTGAAAATACAAGTGATAAAGAAAACAAAACAGTAGAAATTAAAATACTGGTTCCTGGGGATGAATTTATGGTTAAGAAAACCAATAAAACATTTGAAGAGGCTACTGATTTAGCGGCAGATTCTTTAGAGCGTTTGTTGGTAAAAAGAAAAGAAAAATTAAGTTCCCATTAAGAATTGAAAAAAAACACAAAAAAAGTTTTGATTAAAAAATAAATTATATACATTTGCAGTCCGTTAGAAATAGCGGACTTTTTTTATTGAAAGAGATTAAAAGCCGCCGGTGTAGCTCAGCTGGCTAGAGCAGCTGATTTGTAATCAGCAGGTCGTGGGTTCGAGTCCCTCCATCGGCTCAAGTTCTTTAAGTAATTGAAAATAAAAGGTTTGGGGAGATACTCAAGCGGCCAACGAGGGCAGACTGTAAATCTGCTGACTAAGTCTTCGCAGGTTCGAATCCTGCTCTCCCCACAAAAGAATTTAGAGGTAGAACTTTTTATTTTAAGTTTCTAATTTCTAACTTCTGATTTACATTAGCCGGTGTAGCTCAGGGGTAGAGTGCTTCCTTGGTAAGGAAGAGGTCACGGGTTCAATTCCCGTCATTGGCTCTTAAATGTGTATAAATTTTGAACACTAATATATAACTAAGATTAAAATTATTAAATCATGGCAAAAGAAACCTTTGATCGTTCGAAGCCCCATTTAAATATTGGAACTATCGGACACGTTGACCACGGTAAAACTACGTTAACAGCTGCAATTACTAAAGTATTGGCTGATGCTGGTTTATCAGAAGCTAAATCATTTGATCAAATTGATAACGCTCCAGAAGAAAAAGAAAGAGGTATTACTATTAATACATCTCACGTAGAATATTCTACAGCTAACCGTCACTACGCTCACGTTGACTGTCCAGGTCACGCGGATTACGTAAAGAACATGGTTACAGGTGCTGCTCAAATGGACGGTGCTATCTTAGTAGTTGCTGCTACAGATGGTCCAATGCCACAAACTAGAGAGCACATCCTTTTAGGTCGTCAAGTAGGTGTGCCTAGAATGGTTGTATTCATGAACAAAGTGGATATGGTTGATGATGCTGAATTATTAGAGTTAGTAGAAATGGAAATCAGAGACTTATTATCTTTCTATCAGTATGATGGTGATAATGGTCCTGTTGTTCAAGGTTCTGCTTTAGGAGCTTTAAATGGTGAGCCAAAATGGGTTGAAACTGTAATGAACTTAATGGAAGCAGTTGATAACTGGATTGAATTACCTGTTCGTGACGTTGAAAAACCATTCTTGATGCCAGTTGAAGACGTATTTACAATTACAGGTCGTGGAACTGTTGCTACAGGTCGTATCGAAACTGGAGTTGCTAATACTGGAGATCCAGTTGAAATCATTGGTATGGGTGCTGACAAATTAACTTCTACAATTACAGGAGTTGAAATGTTCCGTAAAATCCTTGATAGAGGTGAAGCTGGTGATAACGTAGGTTTATTATTAAGAGGTATCGCTAAAGAAGATATCAAAAGAGGAATGGTTATTATTAAGCCAGGATCTGTTAAACCACATGCTCACTTCAAAGCTGAGGTGTATATCTTGAAAAAAGAAGAAGGTGGACGTCACACTCCATTCCACAATAACTACCGTCCACAGTTTTACGTTCGTACAACTGACGTAACGGGTACAATTTCTTTACCAGCTGGTGTAGAAATGGTTATGCCTGGTGATAACTTAACAATTGATGTTCAATTATTAAGTCCAATCGCTTTATCAGTTGGTTTACGTTTCGCTATCCGTGAAGGAGGTAGAACAGTTGGTGCTGGTCAGGTTACTGAAATTTTAGACTAATTTAGTTTAATAAAATAAATTTTAAAGCCAGTTGATGCTTTGTGTCAACTGGCTTAAATAAACGGGCGTAGTACAAGGGCTAGTATAGTGGTCTCCAAAACCATTGATGGGGGTTCGAATCCCTCCGCCCGTGCAAATTAGAAAAGCAATGGCAAATTTTGTTAATTATATATCTGAAGCATTTCAAGAATTGAAATCAAATGTAACTTGGCCAGAATGGTCAGAAGTACAGCGTCTTACCATTATTGTAGCTGTGTTTTCTGTTATCTTTGCTCTTTTAACTTATGGTGTTGATCAATTGTTTGTTAAAGCACTTGAAGGATTTTTTAACATTCTAAAATAATTTTTATGGCAGAAAGCAATGTTAAAAAATGGTACGTTGTAAGAGCGGTAAGTGGGCAAGAAAATAAAGTTAAGAATTATATTGAGACTGAAGCTGCTCGTTTGGGCATGTCAGATTATATTTCTCAAGTGCTTGTTCCTACAGAAAAAGTAGTTCAGGTTAGAGACGGAAAAAAGATTGCTAAAGATAGAGTTTACTTTCCAGGATATGTGATGATTGAAGCTAATTTAACTGGTGAAATTCCTCACATTATTAAATCTATTCCAGGTGTTATCGGTTTTTTAGGTGAGACTAAAGGTGGAGACGCAGTGCCTTTAAGGCAATCTGAAGTAAATAGAATGCTTGGTAAAGTTGATGAGCTTTCAGTCAAAGTTGATAATATCGCAATTCCTTATGCAGTTGGAGAAACGGTTAAGGTAATTGATGGTCCTTTTAATGGTTTTAACGGAGCTATTGAAAAAGTAAATGAAGAAAAGCGTAAACTTGAAGTTATGGTGAAGATTTTTGGAAGAAAAACTCCACTAGAGTTAAGTTTTATGCAAGTTGAAAAAGTATAATTTTTGTTACATATACATTCACATCTTAGCTTCCAATTGTTAGATGTGCTAAATTTTTAAAAGAAAATGGCAAAAGAAATTAGTAAAGTAGTTAAACTACAAGTTAAGGGAGGTGCAGCGAATCCATCGCCACCGGTTGGACCTGCTTTGGGGGCTGCTGGGGTTAACATCATGGAGTTTTGTAAGCAGTTCAATGCTAGAACTCAAGATAAACCTGGCAAAGTTTTACCAGTACAAATTACTGTGTACAAAGACAAGTCTTTTGATTTTGTTGTTAAAACGCCACCGGCTGCAATTCAGTTATTGGATGCTGCTAAAATTAAGTCTGGTTCTGGCCAACCAAATCGTAAGAAAGTAGCGAGTGTTACTTGGGATCAAATCAAAGCTATTGCAGAAGACAAAATGGCAGACTTAAATGCTTTTACATTAGAAAAAGCTATGAGTATGATTGCTGGTACTGCAAGATCTATGGGTATAACAGTAACAGGAAACGCTCCTTTTTAATCGTTAAAAGAATTAGACATGGCAAAATTGACTAAAAAGCAAAAAGAGGCTGCATCTAAAATTGAAAAGAACAAATTATATAGTTTAAAAGATGCATCTGCATTAATTAAAACTGTTGCTTCTGCTAAATTTGATGAGTCTGTTGATATCGCTGTTAAACTTGGAGTCGATCCACGTAAAGCGAATCAAATGGTAAGAGGTGTTGTAACATTACCTCATGGAACTGGAAAAGATGTAAGAGTTTTAGCTCTTGTTACTCCTGATAAAGAAGCTGAAGCTAAAGCTGCTGGTGCAGACCACGTAGGTTTAGATGACTATCTTCAAAAAATTAAAGACGGTTGGACAGATATTGATGTAATCATTACTATGCCAGCTGTTATGGGTAAATTAGGTCCATTAGGACGAGTTTTAGGACCAAGAGGTTTAATGCCGAATCCTAAAACTGGAACTGTAACTATGGATGTTGCTAAAGCTGTTCAAGAAGTTAAAGCTGGTAAAATTGACTTTAAAGTTGATAAAACTGGTATCGTTCATGCAGGAATCGGGAAAGTTTCTTTTGAAGCTGATAAAATTTTCGATAATGCTCACGAAATTATTCAAACATTAATAAAATTAAAACCAACTGCGGCTAAAGGTACTTACATTAAGTCTATTCACTTATCTAGTACTATGAGTCCTGCTATTGCTTTAGATCCTAAAGCTGTATAATTGGTAGTTAAAAATTTTTAGTATGACTAGAGAAGAAAAATCAATCGCTATTCAAGATTTAACTGCTCGCTTGGCGGATGTAAATATTGTTTACTTAGCAGATACTTCAGGTTTAGATGCAGATACTACATCTAATTTAAGAAGAGCTTGTTTTAAAGCTGGAATTAAATTAGAAGTTGTAAAGAATACATTGTTAGAGAAAGCAATGGAAGCTTCTGTTAATGATTACGGTGATTTACCTTCAGTTTTAAAAGGTAACACAGCTTTGATGATCGCTGAAACCGCTAATGGACCGGCAAAAATCATTAAGGAGTTCCGTAAGAAAAGTGACAAGCCTCTATTAAAGGGAGCTTTCATAAATCAAGAAATTTACATTGGAGATAATCAATTAGATAGCTTAGTAGCAATTAAATCTAAAGAAGAAGTTATCGCAGAAATTATTGGTTTATTACAATCTCCTGCACAAAGAGTTATTGCAGCTCTTCAGAATCAGCCAGGTAAGGAAGATTCAGCAGAATAATAAGTACGCACTTAATAAATTATATTTTTACAAAACATTTTAAAAGATAGAAAAAATGGCAGATTTGAAACAATTCGCAGAACAATTAGTTAACTTAACAGTTAAAGAAGTTAACGAATTAGCAACAATATTAAAAGATGAGTATGGTATCGAACCAGCTGCTGCAGCTGTTGTAGTTGCTGCTGGTGGAGATGCTGGAGCAGGTGCTGCTGAGCAAACTGAATTTACAGTAGTATTAAAAGAGGCTGGTGCTTCTAAATTAGGAGTTGTTAAAGCAGTTAAAGAATTAACTGGTTTAGGTCTTAAAGAAGCTAAAGATATGGTAGATGCTGCTCCAACAAATGTTAAAGAAGGAGTTTCTAAAGATGAGGCTGAAGGTCTTAAGAAAGCTTTAGAAGAAGCAGGTGCTGTAGTTGAGTTGAAATAATTTTTACTCATTAATAAGCTAGGTTTAGGTCTTGAGAGTGCTCTCAAAGACCTAAACCATTTTTGCGTATATTAAATTATTGTGTTTTTATGCGTATAAAAGTATTCAGTAACGAAGAAAAAAAATGAACTAACTTTCCTTGTTTATTTTTAAAGATGTATTGATTACTAAAAAGGAAGTATTACAATGACAGTGTTTTTTACACAAAAATTACTTTTTTTAAATCAAAATTTTGTCCATTGATGATAACAAATCAGACTGAAAGATTAAATTTTGCTTCTACAAAGAACATTCCTCAATATCCAGATTTTCTAGATATTCAAGTGAAATCGTTCAAAGATTTTTTCCAATTGGAAACAAAATCTGACGAAAGAGGCAACGAAGGGCTGTACAATACCTTCATGGAAAATTTTCCAATTACTGATACGAGAAACCAATTCGTGTTAGAATTCTTAGATTATTTTATTGACCCTCCACGTTACACAATTGAAGAATGTATTGATCGTGGTCTTACTTACAGTGTGCCATTAAAAGCACGTTTAAAATTGTATTGTACTGACCCTGAACATGAAGATTTTGAAACTATTGTGCAAGACGTTTATTTAGGAACTATTCCGTACATGACACCAAGCGGTACTTTTGTAATAAATGGTGCAGAGCGTGTAGTAGTTTCTCAATTACACCGTTCACCTGGAGTTTTCTTTGGACAATCTTTCCATGCAAATGGAACCAAATTATATTCAGCAAGGGTAATCCCTTTCAAAGGCTCTTGGATTGAATTCGCTACCGATATTAACAGTGTTATGTATGCATATATCGATAGAAAGAAAAAACTTCCTGTTACAACTTTATTTAGAGCAATTGGTTTTGAAAGAGATAAAGATATTCTTGAAATTTTTGACTTAGCTGAAGAAATTAAAGTATCAAAAACAGGTATCAAAAAATATATCGGTCGTAGATTGGCTGCACGTGTATTAAATACATGGCATGAAGACTTCGTTGACGAAGATACTGGAGAAGTAGTTTCAATCGAACGTAATGAAATTATTTTAGATCGTGATACGATTCTAGATAAAGATAATGTGGAAGAAATCATTGAAGCTGACGTTAAATCTATCCTTTTACATAAAGAAGATAGTAATGCAGCTGATTACACAATTATCCATAATACATTACAAAAAGACCCAACAAACTCTGAAAAAGAAGCTGTTGAGCATATTTACCGTCAGTTGCGTAATGCTGAACCGCCTGATGAAGAAACTGCTCGTGGTATTATAGATAAATTATTCTTCTCTGATCAACGTTATAACTTAGGTGAAGTTGGTCGTTATAGAATAAACAAAAAATTAGGCTTAGATACTTCAATGGACAAACAAGTTTTGACCAAAGAAGATATTATTACTATCGTAAAATATTTGATTGAATTAGTTAACTCTAAAGCTGAGATTGACGATATCGATCACTTATCTAACCGTCGTGTAAGAACAGTAGGAGAACAATTGTCAGCTCAGTTTGGTGTTGGTTTAGCTCGTATGGCTAGAACTATCCGCGAGCGTATGAATGTTCGTGATAACGAAGTGTTTACACCCATAGATTTGATCAATGCCAAAACATTATCATCTGTTATCAACTCATTCTTTGGAACAAACCAGTTATCTCAGTTCATGGATCAAACGAATCCATTAGCTGAAATTACTCACAAGAGAAGATTATCTGCTCTTGGTCCAGGTGGTCTTTCTCGTGAAAGAGCAGGTTTCGAGGTACGTGACGTTCATTATACACATTACGGACGTTTATGTCCAATTGAAACTCCAGAAGGTCCAAACATTGGTTTGATTTCTTCTTTAGGTGTTTATGCCAAAGTTAATGGAATGGGATTCATTGAAACCCCTTACCGTAAAGTTGAAAATGGTGTAGTGGATATCGTTTCTAAACCCATCTACTTAAGTGCTGAAGAAGAAGAAGGAAAAATGATTGCTCAGGCAAATATTGAAATGGACGCAACAGGTAAAATTACTGCTGAAAAAGTTATTGCTCGTGAAGAGGGTGACTTCCCAGTGGTAGAACCAAATGTTGTTCATTATACTGACGTTGCACCTAACCAAATTGCTTCGATTTCAGCTTCATTGATTCCTTTCTTAGAACACGATGATGCGAACCGCGCTTTGATGGGATCTAACATGATGCGTCAGGCTGTTCCTTTGTTAAGACCAGAGTCACCAATTGTTGGTACTGGTTTAGAAAGACAAGTAGCGTCAGATTCAAGAGTGTTAATTAATGCAGAAGGTTCGGGTGTTGTAACTTACGTTGATGCTGAAAAGATTACTATCAAATACGACAGAACAGAAGAAGAGCGTATGGTAAGTTTTGATTCAGATGAAAAAACGTATCAGTTAATTAAATTTAGAAAAACGAACCAAAGTACTTGTATCAACTTAAAACCTATTGTTAGAAACGGGGATAGAGTTGCAAAAGGGCAAGTTCTTTGTGAAGGATACGCAACGCAAAGTGGTGAACTAGCAATTGGTAGAAACCTTAAAGTTGCCTTCATGCCTTGGAAAGGGTATAACTTCGAGGATGCGATTGTAATTTCTGAAAAAGTAGTTCGTGATGATATTTTTACTTCAATTCATATCGATGATTATTCTTTAGAGGTTAGAGATACTAAATTAGGAAACGAAGAGTTGACTAATGATATTCCTAACGTTTCTGAAGAAGCAACTAAGGATTTGGATGAAAATGGTATGATTAGAATTGGTGCAGAGGTTAAGCCTGGCGATATTCTAATTGGTAAGATTACTCCAAAAGGAGAATCAGATCCTACACCAGAAGAAAAATTATTACGTGCAATCTTTGGTGATAAAGCCGGTGATGTAAAAGATGCTTCATTAAAAGCTTCTCCATCATTACACGGTGTGGTTTTAGATAAAAAATTATTTGCTAAAGCTGTAAAAGACAAACGCAAACGTTCAAAAGACAAAGAAGATATCGACAAACTTGAATTAGAGTTTGAAGTAAGATATAATGAGTTGAAAGATGTTCTTGTAGAAAAGTTATTTACTATTTTAAACGGTAAAACATCGCAAGGCGTTATGAACGATTTAGGCGAAGAAGTATTGCCAAAAGGTAAAAAATATACTCAAAAAATGTTGAATGCAGTAGAAGACTTTGCTCACTTAACAAAAGGGCAATGGGCTACTGATGATGCAACCAATAAATTAGTAAACGATCTAATTCACAACTATAAAATCAAATTAAACGATTTACAAGGTTGGTTAAGAAGAGAGAAATTTACAATTACTGTGGGTGATGAATTACCAGCTGGAATCTTAAAATTAGCTAAAGTTTACATTGCTAAAAAACGTAAATTGAAAGTGGGTGATAAGATGGCAGGTCGTCACGGTAACAAAGGTATTGTAGCAAGAATCGTTCGTCAAGAAGATATGCCATTCTTGGAAGATGGAACTCCAGTTGATATTGTATTAAATCCACTTGGTGTACCTTCTCGTATGAACATCGGTCAGATTTATGAAACTGTTTTAGGTTGGGCAGGTCAAAAATTAGGAAAGAAATTTGCTACTCCAATTTTTGATGGTGCAACATTAGACCAAATTAATGAACTAACTGATGAGGCAGGAATTCCAAGATTTGGTCATACGTATTTGTATGATGGAGGAACAGGAGAACGTTTCCATCAGCCAGCTACAGTAGGTGTAATCTACATGCTGAAATTAGGTCACATGATTGACGATAAGATGCACGCACGTTCTATTGGTCCATACTCATTGATTACGCAACAGCCATTAGGAGGTAAAGCTCAATTTGGAGGTCAACGTTTCGGAGAGATGGAGGTTTGGGCTCTTGAGGCTTATGGAGCTTCAAGTACTTTGAGAGAAATCTTGACGGTTAAATCAGATGACGTTATTGGTAGAGCAAAAACCTACGAAGCAATCGTTAAAGGTGAAACTATGCCAGAACCAGGTTTACCAGAATCATTCAACGTATTAATGCACGAATTGAAAGGTCTTGGATTAGACATCAGATTAGAAGAATAATAAACAGTAGCAGTCTCAGTCGCAGTAATCAGTTTTGCGACTGAAAACTGGGACTGAAAACTGTAGCTGATTAAAACGTTTTTTATAAAATTGATAGTAGTAATATCATGACAAAATTAAAAGATAAAAACACCGTTAAAAGATTTAACAGAATTACGATAGGTTTAGCTTCTCCAGAATCAATCCTGGCAGAGTCTAGAGGTGAGGTTTTAAAACCTGAAACAATTAACTATCGTACGCACAAACCAGAAAGAGACGGTCTTTTCTGTGAGCGAATTTTTGGTCCCGTAAAGGATTATGAATGTGCTTGTGGAAAATACAAAAGAATTCGTTACAAAGGTATCGTTTGTGACCGTTGTGGTGTAGAAGTTACTGAGAAAAAAGTACGAAGAGATAGAGTAGGTCACATCAATTTAGTTGTGCCTATTGCTCATATTTGGTATTTCCGTTCGTTACCAAACAAAATTGGTTACTTACTTGGATTACCATCTAAAAAATTAGATATGATTATTTACTACGAGAGATACGTAGTAATTCAAGCAGGTATAGCTAAAAATGTTGATGGTGAATCATTAAATAGACTAGATTTCTTAACGGAAGAAGAATATTTAAATATTCAAGATACACTTCCAATGGAAAACCAATATCTTGATGATTCAGATCCAAATAAATTCATCGCCAAAATGGGTGCAGAATGTATCATGGATTTATTAGAGCGCATCAACCTTGATGATTTATCTTACGAATTGCGTCATGCAGCTAGTAATGAAACATCTAAACAACGTAAAATGGAAGCGCTTAAGCGTTTACAAGTGGTAGAATCATTCCGTGAAGCTAACGAAAATAGAGAAAATAATCCATCTTGGATGATTTTAAAAGCTATTCCAGTTATTCCACCAGAATTGCGTCCGTTAGTGCCACTTGATGGAGGTCGTTTCGCTACTTCAGATTTGAACGATTTGTACCGAAGAGTAATCATTCGTAACAACCGTTTGAAGAGATTAATGGAAATTAAAGCTCCTGAAGTAATTTTACGTAACGAAAAACGTATGTTGCAAGAAGCGGTTGATTCCTTATTTGATAACACCAGAAAAGCTTCTGCTGTTAAAACAGAATCTAATCGTCCATTAAAATCATTGTCTGACTCATTAAAAGGTAAACAAGGTCGTTTCCGTCAAAATTTATTAGGAAAACGTGTAGATTATTCAGCACGTTCGGTAATTGTTGTTGGACCTGAATTGAAAATGTATGAGTGTGGTTTACCAAAAGATATGGCTGCTGAATTATACAAACCATTCGTTATTCGTAAATTGATAGAGCGTGGAATTGTAAAAACAGTGAAGTCTGCTAAGAAAATCATTGATAAAAAAGAGCCAGTAGTATGGGATATCCTTGAAAATGTAATTAAAGGACATCCAGTATTATTGAACCGTGCTCCTACGCTTCACCGTTTGGGTATTCAAGCGTTTCAGCCAAAATTAATTGAAGGAAAAGCGATTCAGTTACACCCATTAACTTGTACGGCATTTAACGCCGATTTTGATGGTGACCAGATGGCGGTTCACTTACCTTTAGGGCCAGAAGCAATTCTAGAAGCACAATTGTTAATGTTAGGTTCTCACAATATCTTGAACCCTGCTAATGGAGCTCCTATTACAGTTCCTTCTCAAGACATGGTATTGGGTCTTTATTATATGACCAAAGAACGTTTATCTACTCCAGAACTTAAAATTAAAGGAGAAGGACAAACTTTTTACTCTGCTGAAGAAGTTAATATCGCTATTAACGAAGGTAAATTGGAATTAAATGCTCGTATTAAAGTAAGAACAAAAGATTTCAATGAAAATGGAGAATTGGTTTACCAAATTATTCAAACTACAGCAGGTAGAGTATTGTTTAATGAAGTAGTTCCTGAACAAGCAGGTTTCATCAATGAAGTATTAACCAAAAAGTCATTACGTGATATTATTGGTAAAATTCTTGGTGTAACAGATGTTCCAACAACTGCTGCGTTCCTTGATAATATGAAAGATATGGGATATAAATTTGCCTTCAAAGGTGGTTTATCTTTCTCATTAGGAGATATTAGAATTCCAGACCAAAAAGGACAATTAATTGAAGACGCTCGTCAGCAAGTAGATGTAATTACCATGAACTATAACATGGGATTAATCACTAATAACGAACGTTATAATCAGGTAATTGATATTTGGACTTCAGCTAACGCCTTATTAACAGAACTTGCAATGAAAAATATTAGAGAAGACCAGCAAGGTTTCAACTCTGTATATATGATGCTTGATTCTGGAGCAAGGGGTTCTAAAGAGCAAATTCGTCAGTTAACGGGTATGCGTGGATTGATGGCTAAGCCTAAAAAATCAACTGCTGCTGGTGGAGAAATTATTGAAAATCCAATTTTATCAAACTTTAAAGAAGGATTATCGATTTTAGAGTATTTCATCTCTACTCACGGGGCTCGTAAAGGTCTTGCGGATACCGCTTTAAAAACTGCCGATGCGGGTTACTTGACAAGAAGGTTACATGACGTTTCTCAAGATGTTATTGTAGGTTCTGTTGATTGTGGCACGCTACGTGGAATTGAAGTAACTGCTTTAAAGAAAAATGAAGAAATTGTTGAAACTTTAGGGGAAAGAATATTAGGTCGTGTGGTATTACACGATGTAGTGAATCCTTTAACTTCTGAAGTAATTATAAATGCAGGTCAAGAAGTAACAGAAGCATCAATCAAATTATTAGAAGGTTCGCCTATCGAAAGTGTTGAAGTGCGTTCTCCGCTTACTTGCGAGGCTGAGAAAGGTATCTGTGCAAAATGTTACGGAAGAAACTTAGCTACTGGAAAAATGACTCAAAAAGGAGAAGCTGTTGGTGTAATTGCCGCACAATCAATTGGAGAACCAGGTACACAGTTAACATTACGTACATTCCACGTGGGTGGAGTAGCAGGTGGTTTATCTGAAGAGTCTAGTATCGTTACACGTTTCAAAGGTCGTTTAGAAATTGATGATCTTAAAACAGTTAAAGGTGAAGATAATGAAGGAAACCAAGTTGATATTGTTATCTCTCGTTCAACAGAATTAAAATTAGTTGACGTAAACACGGGAATTGTATTAAATACACATAACATTCCTTACGGTTCAAGCATCTTTGTAAAAGACGGCGATTCAGTTGAGAAAGGAACAACTATCTGTAAATGGGATCCATATAACGGAGTTATTATTTCAGAATTTACTGGTAAAGTAGAATACGAAGATATCAAACAAGGTGAATCATTCTTAGTTGAAATTGACGAACAAACTGGTTTCCAAGAAAAAGTAATTTCTGAATCACGAAACAAAAAATTAATTCCAACATTACACATTTATGGTAAAGATGGCGAATTAATTCGTTCGTATAACCTTCCAGTTGGAGCACACTTAATGGTGAATGATGGTGAGAAAATTAAAGCAGGTAAGATTTTAGTGAAAATTCCACGTCGTTCTTCTAAAGCAGGAGATATTACAGGAGGTTTACCAAGAATTACTGAGTTATTAGAAGCTCGTAACCCATCAAATCCTGCGGTAGTTACTGAAATTGACGGTGTAGTAACCTTCGGAAAAATCAAAAGAGGTAACCGTGAAATCGCAGTTGAATCTAAATTTGGTGAAGTGAAGAAATATTTAGTAAAACTTTCAAACCAAATTTTAGTTCAAGAAAATGACTTCGTAAGAGCGGGAACTCCACTTTCTGAAGGAGCAATTACTCCAGAAGATATCCTAAGAATTAAAGGGCCATCAGCTGTTCAGCAGTATTTGGTTAATGAAATTCAAGAGGTATACCGCTTACAAGGTGTAAAAATTAATGATAAACACTTTGAAGTAGTTATTCGTCAAATGATGCGTAAAGTAAGAGTAGTTGATCCAGGAGATACTCTGTTCTTAGAAGATCAGCTAATTCATACCAAAGATTTTATTGTAGAAAACAATAAATTATACGGAATGAAGATGGTTGACGATGCTGGAGATTCTGAAAACTTGAAACCAGGTCAAATTGTTTCTGCACGTCAATTAAGAGATGAAAATTCATTGTTAAAACGTAATGATAAAAACTTAGTAGTAGCAAGAGATGTGGTTCCTGCAACTGGAACACCAATCTTACAAGGTATTACAAGAGCATCGTTACAAACTAAATCTTTCATTTCTGCGGCATCGTTCCAAGAAACAACTAAAGTATTGAACGAAGCTGCAGTAGCAGGAAAAATAGATACTTTAGAAGGATTAAAAGAAAACGTAATCGTTGGACACAGAATACCAGCAGGAACTGGTATGAGAGAATACGATTCAATAATAGTAGGTTCTAATGATGAATATCAAGAACTTATGGCTTCTAAAGAAGAAGTAAACTATTAATATTGAAATTATTTTTATAATTAAAACCTAACAGTTCGTCTGTTAGGTTTTTTTTTATGCAAATTTTTCCCTAATCTTGTGGAAGATTTATTTACATTTAATCAAAATCATTGAATTTATTCTTAAGCTAAAAATAGTGTAAAATGGAAAACAATAACAACCCACAAGGACAGATAAATATTGAATTAGATGAGAAAATTGCAGAAGGTATTTATTCTAATTTAGCTATCATCAATCATTCAAACTCAGAATTTGTTCTAGATTTTATTGCTTTGATGCCTGGTGTTCCAAAAGCTAAAGTAAAATCAAGAATCATCTTAACACCGCAACACGCTAAACGCTTACTTAAAGCAATGGCAGAAAACATCAGAAGATTTGAAGCACAACACGGCGAAATCACTGAAGGTGAAACACCAAACATTCCTTTAAATTTTGGACCCACAGGGCAAGCGTAAATAACTTAATTTGTCATGCTGAACTTGTATCAGCATCTATCAATTGATTTTTTTTAACTGAAATCAATTCAGCATGATGAATTTTTCTTTTATCAAAACCATGCAGGTAATCCAAGTAACTTCCAATGACCAACTCCAAATAGTAGCCAATTTAGCAAAGGAAATTTGGCCAATAGCTTATGGTAATATATTGTCAAAAGAGCAACTTCATTACATGCTCGATAGATTTTATAATTTAGAAGCTTTGCAAAAACAAGTAGAAAGCGGTCATGTTTTTTATTTAGCCCAAAGCGAGAACCATGAATTTGTAGGTTTTCTTTCATATGAAATCAATGGCGAACCCAATAAAACAAAAATCCATAAAATTTACGTATTACCAAAAACACAAGGAACAGGAATGGGTAAACAACTTTTCGAAGTAGTAAAAACCAAAGCACAAGAAAACCAACAAACTGCAATTTTCTTAAACGTAAACAAATACAATAACGCGCAAAATTTCTACCAAAAACTAGGTTTTACTATTATCAAAGAAGAAGTAATTGATATTGGTAATGGTTTTGTAATGGATGATTATGTGATGGAAATCAATATTTAACGATTCCTTTCCCCATAATTCCTTTTACCAGTAAATTTTCCTTTGTTACTTGGTAAACTGGCTTCTTCGGTTTTGCTTGAAGGCTCAATTAAAGTGTTAAGTTCTTTAATTTCAGCTGGGGTTAATACACGGTATTTTCCAACGGGTACATCTAAAGAAATATTTATAATGCGAGTACGTTTTAACGCTATTACCTCGTAATCTAAATAGTCACACATTCTACGAATTTGACGGTTTAAACCTTGAGTCAATACTATTCGGAAAACGTATTTACTAACTTGTTCTACTTTACATTTTTTGGTAATTGTCTCTAAAATTGGAATACCATTAGCCATGCGTTGAATAAATCTATCCGTTATTGGTTTGTTTACGGTTACTATGTATTCTTTTTCGTGATTGTTTCTGGCTCTCAAAATTTTGTTTACAATATCACCATCATTGGTCATAAATATTAGTCCTTCGCTGGCTTTATCTAATCTTCCAATAGGAAATATTCTTTCAGGATAATTGATGTAATTTACAATATTGTCTTTTACATCTAAATTTGTAGTACATTCAATTCCAACAGGCTTGTGAAACGCTAAATAAATTTTTTCGTCTTTCTTTTCCTGAATCAATTGACCATTGACGCGAACTTCATCATTAGGGCCAATTTTTGTTCCCATTTCTGGAATTACACCATTAATTGTAACTCTGCCTTGTTCAATCAATCGATCCGCTTCTCTACGCGAACAAAATCCTGATTCAGATAAAAATTTATTAATACGAACTAATTTGTCTGCTTCCATATTGCAAAGATAACGTATTTTAGTCAGTTGTTTTAAAGGTTGTTTTGTATTTCTTCCAATGAAAATTACTTCAAAGTACAACGAATCATCCGGTTATTTCCGTAAATATCTTGTCGCAGTTGAATGTTTTTAAAGCCCAAATTTTCTAAAAGTGCTACAGTTTCAGCACCTAAATATTGGTTAATTTCAAAAAATAAATAGCCATTTTCAGTTAAGCTTGTTCGAGCCAAAGTTGCAATTTTTCTGTAGAAAAGTAAAGCATCGTCATCCGCTACAAATAGTGCCAAATGCGGTTCGTATTCCAATACATTTTTCTTGATTTCCTCTTTCTCAAGCAAACGTACATAAGGCGGATTTGATACAATTATATCCCATTTCTGATTTTCAAGTAATAATTCAGTATGTGATAAAATGTCTTTTTTTATGAAATGAACAGTAATATTATTGGTTAAAGCATTTTTTTGAGCTACTTCCAAAGCACCATCTGAAACATCAATTGCTGAAACTTCTGTCATTGGAAGTTCTTTTTTTAAACTTATTGGAATACAACCCGAACCAGTTCCAATGTCAATTATTTTTAATGAATTTTGATTAAAATCTGAGTTTTCTTCAGTAATTGTATCAATAATCCATTGTACTAATTCTTCTGTTTCTGGTCTTGGTATTAAAGTATTGGCATCCACTTCAAAACGCAATCCAAAAAACCAGGCTTCTCCCAAAACATATTGTATTGGTTTTTCCTTTTTTAACTCTTCTAAAATGTTATTCCAATGCTCTAATTGTTCGTTATTGATTTCAAAATCGGGCTCAAAAACTAAAGCAATTCGGTTTTTTTTATGTAAAAAAGTAGAAACAATATAGAAAAAACTCTCGATTTCCATAGAGTCATAAAGAGTTTCTAAGGAACTGACAAAATGGTTTTTATACTGTTTTAATAACATGAAATAAAAGATGAAATTAAATGATATTTACTTCCGCTTCAATGGCAATTCCAAAGGTTTCGAGAACCGTTTTCTGAATATTTTTTGAAACAGCTTCTATTTCAGCCCCTGTTGCATGGCCATAATTTACCAATACCAATGCCTGATTTTTGTGAATACCTGCATCGCCAAAACGTTTTCCTTTGAATCCTGCTTGTTCAATTAACCAACCCGCAGGAACTTTTACAAATTGGTCAGAAACTTTATAATGCGGCATTTCAGGGTGTTTTTGAATCGCTTTTTCATAATTCTCCACCGAAATTATTGGATTTTTGAAAAAACTACCACTATTGCCTAGTTCTTTTGGATCAGGTAATTTACTTTTACGAATAGCAATTACCGCTTTGCTAACATCTTGAATGGTTGGTTCCAAAATATTTTGTTGTTGCAATTCGGCTTCAATAGCACCATAGGAAGTTTTTAATTGGTGATTTTTCTTGGTTAATTGAAAAGTAACCGAAGTAATAACATATTGATTTTTTAGTTCTTTTTTGAAAATACTTTCACGATATTCAAAAGCACATTGCTTATTAGTGAAAACTTTTTTTTCTTGCGTTTGTATTGCAATGGCTTCGCAACTAATCATAGTGTCTTTAATTTCAACGCCGTATGCTCCAATATTTTGAATAGGAGTAGTGCCAACATTCCCTGGAATAAGTGATAAATTCTCAAGTCCACCAAAATTTCTTTCTAAACACCAAAGCACAAATTCATGCCAATTTTCACCTGCTTGAGCTGTTACCCAAACATATTCTTCTGTTTCTTTGGTAATAGAAATACCTTTTAAATTAACATGAACCACCGTTTTTTCAATGTCTTTGGTCAATAACATATTGCTTCCTCCACCCAAAATAAAAACATCTTGATCTTGTTCTAAAACAGCAGTTAATGCAGCTTCAGAAGTTACGGAAACAAATGATTTTGCAAATGCCTCTATGCCAAAAGTATTGTAATTTTTTAAAGAAAAATGGTGTTGCATTTCCATATTAGAATATTTTTTTCAAATGTAGTGTTAAAGTGGGAATTATTAAAATGTTTAATTGAAAGTCAAGATTCAGTTCAAAAATCAAGTGCAAAACTTCAACAATAAATCTCTGAAACTTTGCATAATAAATCTTCCATAAGCCTTCGACTCCGCTCAGGGTGACAAAGTAGTTATCAGAAATTCAAAGATTATTTCAATTTATTCATTCTGTATTCCAAAAAAATCAAGTGCAATTCCGACGCTTCGGGACAAAAATCAACTGCAAAATTTCAACAAAAATACTCTGTGAAACTTTGTGCCCTACTTTGTGAAACTTTGCGTTACAAAAAACAAACCATATAAGACATAAAAGTTTTTTTAAGTTCACTCTAATTACGTTGACAAGTCCATATAAGATTTTAAAGATTATTTCAATTTCTTCAATCTGTGTTCCAAAAAAAATCAAGTTCAAATTCAAGTTCAAGTTCAACGACAATTGTTTTCGCTTCGCTCAAAAGTTAGCCTACTTCGTAGGAGATTCCTCGTAAACTCGGAAAGACAAGATAGACAAAAAAATCAAATATAACTTCTAATTTCTTAATTAAATTGGAAATATCGAATAACTTTGATACGTTGATTTTATAATGTTTTCCGTTCTTTCGGCGTGCGTATCTGAGATGAAAATTTGTCCAAATACGGCATCATTTACCATAGTTACAATTTGTTGAACCCGACTTTCGTCTAATTTATCGAATATATCATCAAAAAGTAGAATGGGTAATTCGCCACTTTTTTCTTTTATGAATTCAAATTGTGCTAATTTTAAAGCAATTAAAAACGATTTTTGTTGGCCTTGCGAACCAAACTTTTTTATTGGAAAACCACCAATTTCAAATATCAAATCGTCTTTATGAATTCCAGCGCTGGTGTATTGCAGTATTCTGTCTTTTTGAAGTTGGTTATTTAAAAGCGTTTCAAAGTTATGTTCTAACAATTGGGATTGATAATGCAAAGAAACTTGCTCAGCATCACTTGAAATTAATTGGTAATATTTCTGAAAAATGGAAACAAAATTGGCTAAAAATTGTTGTCTTTTTTCAAAAATTAATGAACCTAGTGGAATAATTTGTTCGTCATAAATGGCTAAATTGTCTTTGTCAAAGGTTTGATTAGCCGCAAAATATTTCAAAAGCGCATTTCGTTGACTTATTAATTTTTGGTATTGAATTAATTGATTCAAATACATTTGGTCTAACGAACAAATCACGCTGTCCATAAAACTTCTTCTGGTTTCGCTACCTTCAATAATCAAGTCGCTATCAGATGGCGAAATTATTACTAAAGGAATTAACCCAATATGCTCCGATAACTTTTCATATACTTTATTATTTCGCTTGATGACTTTTTTTTGCCCTCGTTTTAAACTGCATGCAATTTTTTCCTCTTTCTCATCTTTCAAAAAAACAGCATCAATTAAAAAGAAATCTTCATCATGCTTTATGTTCTGAGAAGCTAACGGGTTGAAATAACTTTTTCCATAGGCCAAATGATAAATGGCATCTAAAATATTGGTTTTTCCAACACCATTTTTACCCACAAAACAATTAATTTTACTTTCAAAATCAAAAGACTGATTTGAAATATTTTTATAGTTTAATAAGGTAAGGTGTTTTAAAACCACAATTTTCAAGTGTTATAGAAAAGTTTTTTTGCAAAAGTAGTGGTAAAATGAAAAATAACAGTAAAAAGAACTTTTAATTTTGAATAAAAATTATATTTTTGCACCTCTTAATAATTTAAAATAAATGGCAACATATAACAAAAGAGGTTACAAAAGCCCAAAACCAGAAGTAGAAGATACTAATGCTGAAAACGAATTTGAAGAAGTAGTAGCTTCAGGTGAAAGTACTACAGAAGAAGTTTTTAATACACTAGATGAAACCGCTTCTAAAACGGAAGAATGGGTAGCCAAAAATCAAAAAATTATTTTAGGAATTGTTGGAGCTATTGCCTTGTTTACGGTTTCTTACTTACTTTATAACAAGTTTGTTGTAGAGCCAAAAGAAAATGATGCTAAATCTGTTATGTTTCAATCGCAACAATTTTTTGGTAACGCTTTATCAAATCCTGTAGCAGCTGATTCATTGTTTAAGTTAGCTTTAAATGGTGCTGAAGGAAAACTAGGTTTTACCGGAATTGCTGATGAATTTTCAGGAACTAAAACTGGAAACCTTGCCAATTATTACGCAGGTCTTTCGTATTTGAATATTAAAGATTTTAAAAACGCAGAGGCGTATTTATTGAAATTTAAAACAGATGACGAAATTTTAGCCCCAAATGCTTTAGGTGCATTAGGTGATGTGTATTCAGAATTAAATAAAGTTGAAGACGCAATCGCTTCCTACCAAGCTGCAGCAGCTAAAAGTGATAACGATTATACAGCGCCAAGATTTTTATTAAAAGCGGCACAGCTGGCTTTGTTGAACAACAAAAAGGCAGAAGCAAATAAATTATTTGTTGAAATTAAAGAAAAATATGAAACTTCAAGAGAAGCATTAAATATTGATGCTTACATCTTGATGACTGAGTAATATGGCAACAGAAAATAAAAACTTATCCAATTACGATAAAAACTTAATCCCAAACGCGAATAACTTTCGGTTTGGGATTGTTGTTTCGGAATGGAACGAACAAGTTACAGAAGGTTTGTATAATGGAGCGGTTCAAGCTTTAACTGATTGTGGTGCTCTACCAGAAAACATCATACGCTGGAATGTGCCAGGAAGTTTTGAATTGATTTTTGGTGCCAAACAAATGCATGAAAAACTAGATTTAGATTGCATAATTGTTATTGGTTGTGTAATTAAAGGCGAAACCATGCATTTCGAATTTGTGTGTGAAGGCGTTACGCAAGGCATGAAAGATTTGAATTTAATGTATGATATTCCAACGATTTTCTGTGTCTTAACAGATAATAACATGCAACAATCTATTGATAGAAGTGGCGGCAAACACGGAAACAAAGGAGTTGAAGCAGCTATCGCAGCAATCAAAATGGTAGATTTGAACAGAAAAGGATAAATCAAACATTTGAAAATGATACCAAAATCCCGATTTTTGTCGGGATTTTTTGTTAACAAATATTTGAGATAAAAACGAGTAAAATTTTGTAATTTTGGTTTTTAATCGAATTAATTAGTTGAAAATTGTTTGCAAAACCTAAAAATAAAAAGTTTCAATACCAACCTCGTTTTTCTGGTGATACCTTAAATGAAGCGAAGGATAAAAATTTTGTTTCAAAATGGAAACAAGAGCAAACCAAAAACAAAAGTTTTAAAACCGCTTTATCAGTAAAAATGTTACTTCTTTTATTAATTTTAGTGGTTGCAGGAATGTATTATTTAGACTCTATCGTAAATAAATAACAAATTATGGCGCTTTTAAGTAAAAGAAAAAATAAAAAATACAACTACCAACCCCGATATTATCAGGGCGAAGGTAACCCCTTTGAAATTAAGCCAAAATTTGATGAATTTCGTGTGACTGTAGGTTCTGATAATGGTTTGAAAAACAAATTTATAAAGGCAGTCAATGATTTTAAAACCAATCAAAATCAAGAAGCAAACAAGCGAGTTTTACTAATAGTTGTCATCTTGTTACTGCTATTTCTTTTTATTATCGATTTTGATTTGTCTATCTTTAGAATGAAATAAATGACGAGTATCATTCAATTACTACCGGATCACGTGGCTAACCAAATTGCCGCAGGAGAAGTCGTACAAAGACCAGCTTCTGTGGTTAAAGAACTCATGGAAAATGCCATCGATGCCAAAGCAACCGATATCAAGCTAATAGTAAAAGACGCAGGTAAAACATTAATTCAGGTTATCGATAACGGCCAAGGAATGAGCGTTACTGATGCGCGTTTGTGTTTTGAACGCCATGCTACTTCCAAAATTCGTCATGCCGAAGATTTATTCGATTTGCATACCAAAGGTTTTCGCGGAGAAGCATTGGCATCAATTGCCGCTATTGCTCACGTAGAATTGAAAACCAAACAAGACCAAGAAGAATTAGGAACGCACATCATTATCGAAGGAAGTAAATTTGTAACGCAAGATGTTGCCGTTTTACCAAAAGGAACTTCTTTTTTGGTCAAAAATCTATTTTTTAATATTCCAGCGCGTCGCAATTTCTTAAAATCGGATACGGTTGAAATGCGTCATATTTTTGATGAATTCCAACGCATTGCTTTAGCACATCCCACTATTTATTTTACGCTAATTCACAACGGTAGCGAAGTTTTTAATTTGCCATCGAGCAATTATCGTCAAAGAATAGTCAATGTTTTTGGTGGTAAAACCAATGAAAAATTAGTTCCTGTTAGTGAAGAAACCGAAATTATTAAAATTAGTGGTTTCATTGGTAAACCAGAATTTGCCAAAAAGAGTAGAGGCGAACAATTCTTCTTCGTCAACGACCGTTTCATTAAAAACGGCTATTTACATCATGCAGTAATGAGTGCTTATGATGGTTTATTACGAGAAGGCAACCAACCCAGTTATTTCTTGTATTTGACCGTTCCACCACATACGATTGATATCAATATTCATCCTACAAAAACGGAAGTCAAATTTGATGATGAACAAGCTCTTTACGCTATTTTAAGAGCGGCAGTGAAACACAGTTTAGGTCAATTTAATGTGGCACCAGTTTTGGATTTTGATCGCGATGCAACTTTAGATACGCCTTACGATTACAAGGACAAAGAAATTGGTTCACCGTTAATTCAAGTGGACGCCAGTTTTAATCCTTTTGCAACAGAAACGCCAGTAAAAAAAGCTTCTTTCAAAACGTATTCGGATGGTTTTACTAAGCGAGAAAATTCGGGAAGTTGGGAAAGTTTGTATGTCGATTTACGTCAAGATACAGAAGAAATTGCTTCTATTTCCTTCGAAAGTGAACCAGTTACTAGTAAACTTTTTGATGATGTAACCAATGAAAATACGTTTTCTAGAACGTATCAAATTCATAAGAAATACATTGTAAGTTCTATAAAATCTGGAATGTTAGTGATTGACCAAAACAAAGCGCACCAACGCATTTTGTACGAGCAATTTCTAACGAATATTACGGTCCAACAAGCCTCGAGCCAACAATTATTGTTTCCTTTTGAATTGTATTTTTCTCATGAAGAAATGGCTTTAGTGAAAGAATTGCAACCTTCGTTAGAAAGCACTGGATTTGTTTTTGGAACCAATGGAAGTGATAGTATCCAAATTTCAGGAATTCCAATTCACATTCAAGAAAGTGAAGTTGGAATAGTTTTCGAAGAATTAATTGCTCAATTACAAAACGAATTACCAGAAAATAATTTTTCCTTATTTGATGGCGTTGCCAAATCTATGGCCAAAAGTATAGCCGTAAAAACCGGAACCTATTTGACCGAATTGGAACAAGAAAATTTGGTTAACAGCTTATTTGCTTGTAAAGAACCCAATTTTTCACCATTTAACAAACCCACTTTCATCACACTTAGTGTGGAAGATTTAGATAAAAAATTCACGATATGATGCCAATGACAGATATGGTTAAGCATTTGCTAATCATTAATATAATATTTTTTGTAGGAAGTTTTTTAGTGCCAGAAGCCACAGAAATTCTGGCGCTACATTATTTTGAAAGTGATAAATTTCGTCTTTGGCAACCTATTACACACATGTTCATGCATGGCGGATTGATGCATATTTTCTTCAATATGTTTGCCTTGGTTTCTTTTGGAAGCGCTTTAGAGCATTTTTGGGGTGGCAAAAAGTTTTTGTTTTTCTATTTTTCTTGTGGAATTGGCGCTGCTTTGGTGCATTCGGCGGTAAATTATTTCGGATATCATCAAGGATTAGATTTTTTAGTTTCGGAAGGATTTAATAAATCAGAAATTGTTTCTTTATTAGCACAAGAAAAATTTGATACACGTTGGCAAGAAATGATGAATCCAAGTGATTTTTCACAAATGATGCAATCATACATTGGAAAAGCCGTTGGTGCATCAGGAGCGGTTTACGGATTGTTAGTAGCGTTTGCTTTTATGTTTCCAAATGCAGAATTAGCATTGATGTTTATACCAATTCCAATTAAAGCTAAATATTTTGTTCCAGGTTTATTGCTAATCGATTTGTATTTTGGATTAAACGGTGGTTCACTTTTTGGTGGCGGAACAGGAGTAGCACATTTTGCTCATTTAGGCGGCGCCTTATTCGGATTTATTATGATGTGGTATTGGAAGAAAAACCAATTTAATAATAATAGGTGGGATAGGTAGAAGGATTTATTTGATAAGTTATGGGTAATAGGTGATGGGTAACAGGTAATTGGTAATTGGTGATAGGTAATTGGTGATAGGTTTGAGAAGATTGAGAATAGACTTGTTTTGTCTTTCCGAGTTTACGAGGAATCACCTATGAAGTAGCCTAACATTTGAGCGAAGCGAAAACATTTGTCCTTGAACTTGAACTTGAATTTGAACTTGATCTTGATTTTTCTGGAACACAGATTGGATAAATTGAAATAATCTTTGAATTTCTGATGACTACTTTGTCACCCTGAGCGGAGTCGAAGGCTTATGGAAGATTTATTATGCAAAGTTTCAGAGTTTTTTGTTAAAGTTTGCACTTGATTTTTGTCCCGAAGCGTCGGGATTGGAATTTGGAATTTAAAATTTAAAATATTGGAATTTGTTATTGCACTTGATTTTTGAATTTGCACTTGAAATTGATTTTTAAACTATGAATTTTATAAACGATTTAAAACTACAATACAAAACCGGAGGAATAGTACAAAAACTAATCTTCTGGAATGTGGGTGTTTTTATTCTTTCCTTGGTGTTTTTTTATCAGTTTGCCGAACGTTATTTTGACTATCCTAGTTGGTTAGCTTTAGATTCTGAAGTAACTATTTTTATTAAAAACCCTTGGACACTTTTTACGTATATGTTCTTGCATAGCGGGTTTTTACATTTGCTGTTCAATATGATGGTTTTACATTTTTCTGGCAGGTTGTTTGCTACATATTTTACAGGTCGTCAATTGTTTGGACTATTTATATTAGGTGGCATTTTCTCTGGTATGGTGTATTTGTTGTCGTATTTTCTATTGGGAATGTTTTCTCATTTAGTCGGGGCAAGTGGCGCTATTATGGCAGTTTTGATTGCAACAGCAACGTATTCTCCAAATATGATGCTCCGATTTCCACTCATTGGTAATGTAAAACTTTGGCATTTTGCTGCTGTGATATTAATTCTTGATTTGATTCAATTACCCATGCAAAACACAGGCGGACATATTGCACATTTAGGTGGAGCAATTTTTGGTTATCTTTACATTAAATTGTTGCAACAAGGAACTGATTTATCAAAAGGAATTTCAAAATTGCAAGATGTTGTTGAAAATTGGTCCAAACCAAAAACAAAACACAATTTTAAAAAAGTACATCGCAATACGAATCCAACAAAAAGTACGTTTTCTAATACAGAAAAAGACATGCATCAAAAGAAAATTGATGCCATTTTAGATAAAATCAGTCAATCTGGTTATGATAGTTTGACCAAAGAAGAAAAACAATATTTATTCAAAGCAGGAAAGTAAATGCAACAAGAATCATGGATTAGTAAAATCGCATTCTTTTTTAATAAGGTCTTGGCTTTACTAACTTTTCTTGCTTATATTTTACCGTTTTTGGCTCCCAAATTATTCCCGTTTTTGAGTGTGCTAACGCTTTTAATGCCGCTGTTTATCATCCTGAATTTCATTTTTTTTGTAATTTGGGCTTTACAGTTGAAGAAAAAAGCGTTCTTATCAGCGTTTGTTTTGTTAATTGGATTTACCTTCATTAGTAAGTTTTACAAATTTTCGGAAACTAATTTACCTGAATCTTCTCATGATTTTAAATTGATGAGTTTCAATGTGCGTTTGTTTAATTTATACGAATGGCTTCCAGAGAAAAATATTCCTGAACAAATTACCGATGTTATTCAAGACTACAATCCTGATATTTTATGTTTGCAAGAATATTCGCCAAATGATGCAGTCCGACTGCGAAATTTTCCATACAAACATATTGTTTTACATGGCAATCGCAACAAATACGGTCAAGCGATTTATTCCAAATTTGAAATTGTAAATACTGGAGAAATTACATTTCCCAATTCAAGTAATAATGTAATTTTTGCGGATATTGTGAACCAAAAAGATACCGTTCGAGTGTATAGTATGCATTTGCAATCGATTAAAATTAGTACCGATATTCACGAGCGCTTAGATGAAAACAAATCAAAATTCATTTTCAAGCGAATTAGTCATGCTTTTAAAGAACAACAATTGCAATCGGAATTAATGAAAGCGCATTACGATTCGTGTAATTATGCAAAAATTGTTTGTGGCGATATGAATAACAGTGCTTTTTCATATGTGTATCGCAATATCAAAGACAACATGAACGACGCTTTTGAAGATGCTGGAACAGGTTTTGGTAAATCCTATAACTTCAAGTTTTACCCTGCACGAATCGACTATATTTTTGTGGATGATAACATTCAAGTAAAAGAATACAAAACCAATGACCAAGTCAAGTTAAGTGATCATTTCCCATTAATGACACGCTTGGAATTCAAAAAAGATTAAAGTTGTTGGGTTTTCAAATACGAAACAGCGTGTCTTCCTTCGTTGAATAAAACATCTAAAACACTTAAATTAGGTAAAAATCCGTGTTTTTCTTCAAAAACTTGGGTGTAAGGTTCGTTTAGGAAAGTATCTTTTTTCCCGTTTGCCAATGTTCTGAAATCGGATTTGTTGGGAACTTCATGAAAATATTCTGTGGTTTTTTCATAAGGCAATTGAATGCCCAAAGCTGAATTCACAAGTTCGAAAATCTCAAAATTTAAGTCCATTAAAAATTCGTGTTTCTTTTCAAAAATTGGTCTAAAATCATCCTCGAAATATTCAAAAAAAGGCGAAGTACGATAAGCCGCTTCTAACGATTTAAAGTGATTTTTTTGCCACCCAAAATCGTTTTCAATACGAACATCTTTGTATTTTTGATGGGCTACTTTACTATGTTTTATTGGAATATTTAGCATCTGAACACCGTTTGGACTATAAATGTACATACGGTTTCTATTGGTTTGTTTTTGGAAATTATCTTCCACTTCAAATGTAATCGATGAAGCTTGTAATAGAGCCACATAATGACTAATTGATGGAAAATAAGTAGGATAAAGTATAATATTGTTCATAAAACAGCGTGAATTTTAAAACACGAATTTCACTAATTTTCACAAATTAATTCGTGCTAATTAGTGAAATTCGTGTTAGAATAGGTTTAAGCTTCTTCTTTATTTTTCTTTTTCTTCCAAAAATAATCGCCTGCAAAGTAGATGCCTAATAAAATAAGGAAATATTTGAAATACGATTGCGGTTCGCCTTCACCAGAAACAGTGGTAAACAATCTATCCCAACGGATTCTCCAATTTTTGATTCCATCGTTGATGCCATCAATACTCATCCAAATGAAAATAGGTTTTCCTACGATGTGGTCTTCAGGAACAAATCCCCAATAACGCGAGTCTTCCGAGTTATGACGATTATCTCCCATCATCCAATAGTAATTTTGTTTGAATGTGTAAGAATTGGTTTCTTGACCGTTAATTTTAATAACATCGCCATTAACTTCTAATTGGTTCTTCTCGTATTCAGTGATAACCATTTTGTAAAACGGCAAAGTTTCTTTGTTTAAAGTAACTGTTTTTCCAGCTTCTGGAATGTAAATTGGTCCTAAATTGTCAACATTCCAGTTTTTGGTATGAGGGAAAATAGCTTTTTCAATTTCTTCAGAAACAATTCTTTCTACAAATGTTATTCCTGGAACATTTTTCAATCTTTCGGCACTAGCATTAGTTAAAGCTTTGAAAATTATAGTATCAGGTGGGATTTGATATGCAGGATCAGTTATTTTTAAATCACTAAATAAATATTCAAAATTTATTGGTGTTTTTCCATCAATCGCAACCTTGTATGAATACTGCACTTTTTGGCGGTCTTCCATTTTTAAAACTGAGTTATTGTTGTAAACAATTCCGTCAATAATTTTTATAGAATCTCCTGCAATTCCCACGCAACGTTTTACATAGTTTGATTTTTTATCAATAGGTTTTCTTATTCCCACACTAGTTCTGTCACCAAAAAAACGAACCGTATCCGTTGGCCAGTTGAAAACTACAATATCATTACGTTCTATTTTTTGGTATCCCGGTAAACGGAAATATGGCAATTGTGGAAATTTGGTATACGATTTTACTTTAGCAATAGGTATAGTATCATGAACCATTGGTGCGGCAACGGTTGTCATTGGCGTTCTGGCTCCGTAATTAAATTTACTAACGAATAAGAAATCGCCCACTAATAACGATTTTTCCAAAGAAGAAGTTGGAATCGTATACGGTTGAATGAAATACGTGTGAACAAAAGTCGCCACCACTATAGCAAATGCTAACGAACCTACGGTATCTAAAGCTTTGTTTGGCGCTTGCAAATCTCGGTTTGCATGGTAAGTTACTTCTTGTGTGTAATTCACATAAGCGATATATAATCCTAAGGTTAATACTCCCAAAAACATATCAACCGTTGATTTTTTACCAAATGTTCTTAAGGTTTCTATCCAGATTATCGGAAAAATAAATAAGTTGATAATGGGAATAAAAAGCAACAAAACCCACCATTTTGGTCGGTTGATGATTTGCATTAAAACGATGCCGTTGTAGATGGGAATAAAAGCTTCCCAGGGTTTTCTGCCAGCAGCTGTATATAATTTCCAAGTTCCGATTCCGTGAATCAATTGAACTACTAAGATGAAAAGTAACCAAGATGATAATTCCATAATTTTATTTTTATAAAAGAAAATAGAGGTTAGAAGTTAGAAAATAGACTGTAAATCAGGCTTTAATTCAGTCCTTTTTGAAAGCCCATTGCCATTCTTTGAAATTCTTCTATTTTATTTTCTATGTTTTGATGTGTTATTTCGTTTATATAATTTCTGTGTTTTGCAACTATTAATTGTGTTATCAATTCGAACGATGAGCCTAAAGAAACATCAATAAAATGACTAAATGATTTACCAGTTCTTGAAGATCCTTCAGCAATATTACTAAGAATAGAAACAGAACACCTATTCATTTGAGAACTTAAATCATATTGTTCGTGTTTTGGAAAAAGAATTATAATATCAGAAATGTCTTTGGCAATTTCAATTCCTAATAACCAAATTTTTAAATTTTTATAATTATGTCTCTTTCTTTCACTCATTAACCTAGCGTCTAAAGTCTAACATCTAATTTCTAACTTCTATTTTCTAAACCAAGGACGTCCTTCATTGAAAAAACTCCTTTTTTGCCAACTAACCATTCTGCGGCAACAACTGCTCCAAGAGCAAAACCTTCCCGACTACGAGCGGTGTGTTTGATTTCGATTTGGTCCACGGTGCTATCATAAAAAATGCTGTGTGTTCCGGGAACGTTTTCTATTCTTTTGGCTTCAATTTGTATTTCGTTAGCTTTTGGGTTTTCTAATGTCCATTGGCTGTAATTCGTGTTTTTTATAATGCCTTCTGCCAATGTTATTGCGGTTCCGCTAGGAGCATCTAGTTTTTGTGTATGATGAATTTCTTCCATCGAAACTTGATATTGTTCCAAATTTGCCATCATTTTGGCTAAATAATCATTCAATTCAAAAAACACATTCACACCCAAACTAAAATTGGAAGCATAAATAAAACTTCCGTTGTTTTTTTGGCATAAATCAACCATTTTTTGATAATCCGCTAACCAACCTGTAGTTCCTGAAATCACTGGAATTCCTTTTTCTAAACAAGTAGAAATATTAGTGACTGCGCTGTCGGGTATGCTAAAATCAATGGCAACATCGGCATGCTCTAATCCTTCAAACGTATTGTTTTGGTCTTTTTTAAGTACAATTTCATGACCACGGTCAAGAGCAATTTGCTCAATAACTTTTCCCATTTTTCCGTATCCTAAAAGTGCAATTTTCATATTTATTTAGTAGGTGTGATTGAAATTTTGTTAGCTAAAATGATGTTAAAATTCGTAAGTTAATTTTAAACCTGTATTGAAACGGTTATTCATTTGGTTGTGATAAATATCTGGACTAACAGATAAATTGTCGTTGACATTAAATTGTAACAAGTGGGCATCAACATTGGCATCAATAATGTTTAAAATGTAGATTCCAGCAGTAACTAAAACGGCTAAATCTCTATTTCTTTGATGAAAACGTTGTGCACGAATTAAACGGTCATTGTCAACACCACCGTAAATAGGGTGTTCTGGGTCAAAAGTACCGTCTAATCTTCGCTTGTATTCGTTTCGAAACTCGTTATATTTTTTATTTTGGTCTAAATAAGTTCCAACAGAAATTCCCAATCCCAAGTAAACAATTGGCATTTTCCAATATTTTTTGTTGTAAGCTTGACCTAAGCCAGGAACTAATGCAGAATAGAATGCCGCTTTTGCAGGTGCATTGGGATCAATAACTCTTTTAATGGTATCTTTTGGGATAATAGCCAATTCTTGCTGTGAAAAAGCAGATTTCCAACAAAAAAAACAAAAAAATAAAAAAAGGTAATGAAGTTTTTTCACTACGAATGAATTAGTTTTAAAATACGATTGAAATCTTCCTCTGAATGAAAAGGAATGGTTATTTTTCCTTTACCATTACCTGCAACTTTAACATCAACTTTAGTTCCGAAATAATTAGCAAATGCTTTCTTTTCGTCTTCTTTGATGTCAAAACTGTTTCCTTTTGGTTTGGCAGTTTTTGGTTTTAAACTTTCCTGATAATTTTTGACCAAAGCTTCTGTTTCTCTAACCGAAAGATTTTGAGTTACAACTTTATGATAAATATCGCTTTGAATGTCTTGGTTTTCAATATTAATCAAAGCTCTGCCGTGGCCCATTGAAATAAAGCCGTCACGCATTCCAGTTTGAATAATAGGATCTAATTTCAATAAACGCAAGTAATTGGTAATCGTAGAACGTTTTTTTCCAACACGCTCGCTCAATTCTTCTTGTGTTAAGTTGATTTCGTCGATTAATCTTTGGTACGAAATGGCTACCTCAATTGGATCTAAATCATGACGTTGTATGTTTTCTACCAATGCCATTACTAGCGATTCGTTGTCATTAGCCAAACGAATGTAAGCAGGAATGGTCTTCATGCCAATTAATTTTGAAGCACGCAAACGACGTTCTCCAGAGATTAATTGGTAGGTATTGAAATCTAATTTTCTAACAGTAATAGGTTGAATTACGCCTAATTCTTTGATAGAAGCGGCTAATTCTTGTAACGTTTCTTCATTGAAATTGGTTCTAGGTTGAAACGGATTAATTTCAATAGAGTCAATGTCTAATTCTATGGTACTTCCAACAACTTTATCTGCATTTTTATCCTCAACCGACTTAATATCGTTATCTGGATCTTTCAATAATGCTGATAATCCACGTCCTAAAGCTTGTTTTTTTACCGCTTTTGTCATCTTTTTCTATTATTGATTTTTCTTTATAATTTCTTCCGCCAAACTTAAGTAATTGGTAGCGCCTTTACTGGTTGCATCATAATTAATGATACTTTCTCCAAAACTTGGTGCTTCACTCAATTTGATATTTCTTTGGATAATGGTTTCAAAAACCATGTTGTTAAAGTGTTTCTGAACTTCTTCTACCACTTGGTTTGATAGGCGTAAACGCGAATCGTACATGGTTAATAATAATCCTTCAATATCTAAATTTGGATTATGAATTTTTTGCACACTTTTAATAGTGTTTAATAATTTTCCTAATCCTTCTAGTGCAAAATATTCGCATTGAATTGGAATCACAACACTATCAGCAGCTGTTAAGGCATTTAATGTTAACAAACCTAATGAAGGAGCACAATCAATAATAATATAATCGTACTTGTCTTTCACTGATTCCAACGCCTGTTTAAGCATGTATTCACGATTTTCTTTATCAACAAGTTCAATTTCAATGGCAACTAAGTCAATATGCGCCGGAATTACCGAAACATTTGGCGCCGTGCAAGAAATGGTAGCTTCTTCAGGTGTATTACTGTGCTCTAAAATTTGATAGGTTCCAATTTCTACACTTTCAACATCAATGCCTAAACCAGAGCTGGCATTAGCTTGAGGGTCAGCATCAATTAGTAATACTTTTTGTTCTAAAACACCCAAAGATGCTGCTAAATTAACTGAAGTAGTTGTTTTTCCTACGCCACCTTTTTGATTGGCAATTGCAATGATTTTACCCATTTGATATTTAAAAATTTGAAGTGGTAAAAATACAATTAATTATGGTTTTTTCAAGGTAAATTTGTTAACAATGGTTTAAAGTTTTTATGTCAATCTTTTAGGTGTGAGAATTAAGAGTATTTGGAGCTGGATATTTAAGTTTTGGGTTTAAAGTTTAAAGTTTAAAGTTTCAGGTTTCAAGTTTCAGGTTCTAAGCTGAAAAGTTATCCTTGTCAAGCTGAATTAATTTCAGCTTCTCAATTGATTTTTGCAATTGAAATTGACTTTTGAATTTGATTTTTGCACTTGAAATTGACTTTTGAAGCTGATTTTTGAACTCGATTTGAATTTTCTTTGTAAATTTGCACTTTAAATAAAAAATAATGAAACTAGCGATACTTACCATGGGACTTTTAGCAATTGCTGTAGCAGGAATTGCAATCAAAATTTGGTTAAAAAAAGACGGAAAATTTTCAGGAACTTGCGCTAGTCAAAGTCCATTTTTAAACAAAGATGGTGAAGCTTGTGGCTTTTGCGGAAAAACACCAGACCAATTTAAAGATTGTAACGAACCTTCTCATTCTTAAATTGCCAATAATTCATTATGTTTCTTGATATTCTACTCTTTGGATTAGTAGCGGTTGTATTGTTTCAATTGCTCTATTACGTATTTGTTTTTGGAAAATTTAGTTTTAGCAAGACGGTTGTATCCGCAAAAAAAAACATCCCAATTTCCGTGATTGTTTGCGCAAAAAATGAAGCTGAAAACATCAAGAAATTTGTTCCACTTTTACTTGAGCAAGAATATCCAACTTTCGAATTAGTGCTAATTGACGACGCTTCCAGTGATGAAACTCGCGATATTTTTGAAGAATTTGAAAAGCAATATGCCAATGTTAAATTAGTAAAAGTAGACAATAACGAAGCTTTTTGGGGAAATAAAAAATATGCTTTAACACTAGGAATCAAAGCAGCCAAACACGAATATTTACTTTTTACTGATGCTGATTGTTATCCAACATCAAAGCATTGGATTGCCAACATGAGTGCTAATTTTACCATGAAAAAAACCATTGTGTTAGGTTATGGCGCTTATGAAAAAATTAAAAATTCGTTTTTAAATAAAATCATCCGTTTTGAAACGCTTTTGACAGCAACTCAATATTTCGCTTGGGCTAAAATTGGCAAACCTTACATGGGTGTTGGTCGTAATTTGGCCTACAAAAAAGAAGAATTTTTCCGAGTTAGAGGTTTTATGGATCACATGAAAATTCGTTCGGGTGATGATGATTTATTTATAAATCAAGCGGCAACAAGTGAAAACACAGCTATTTGTTTTACACCTGAAAGTGTTACTTTTTCAGAACCGAAAGAAAGCTACAAAACCTGGTTCAATCAAAAAAGAAGACATGTGGCTACGGCTAAATATTACAAAGGTTTTGATCGTTTTCAATTAGGATTTTTCTATTTAACGCAGTTGTTATTTTTTGTGCTTACGGCTGTTCTTTTATCGTTTCAATACCAATGGATGATAGTGATTGGAATTGTAGTGTTTAGATATATTTTTACTTGGATTTCACTAGGTTATGCCGCTGGAAAACTGAAAGAAAAAGATGTGATGTATTGGTATCCAATTATAGAAATTTTTCTTATCTTCACACAATTGAATGTATTCATTACCAATATTTTTGCAAAACCTGTACATTGGAAATAACCTCAGAAATTATTCAAAAAAACATTGCCAAAGCAAAATTGGGTGACCAAGTTGCTTTCACCTTTTTATTGGATTTTTTTTGGAATGAAGTGTACGGCTTCATGCTCAAACGCACTGAGAACGAAACCGATGCTGAAGATATTGTTATAGAAACCTTTGCAAAAGCCTTCGATAAAATTGCAACTTACAATCCAGAATTTGGTTTTAACACTTGGCTGATTGCTATTGCAAAAAATGTACATATCGATATGCTTCGAAAAAAGAAAACATCATTATTTATTGATATTTCAGAAGATGATAACCACCAAGCTTACAGCATAATTGATGATTCCAATTCTGCGGAAGATGAATTGATTATTGAACAAAACTTAGCTCAGTTACTTCAATTCATCAAACAATTAAAACCTGCTTACCAAGAAGTAATTCAAATGCGATACTTTCAAGAAATGAGTTACCAAGAAATGGCAGAATCGCTTGAAGAACCTCTGAATAACATTAAAATTAAACTACTTAGAGCCAAAAAATTATTGGCAGAAATTATTATTAAAAAGAGGTAGTATTTGTTCTTTAATAATCATTTCCTAAACCTTTCTTAATTTTCTAAACGCTACATTCTAAATTTTAAATTCTAATCGTATCTTTGCTTTTCAAAAAATTGAATTATGAATACGGTTGATGCAAATGTTTTTCCACCAAGGGAACCAAAACCCAAATGGTTGCGCGTAAAATTGCCAACAGGTCAAAAATATACAGAATTAAGAGGGTTAGTCGATAAATACAAATTAAATACCATTTGTACATCAGGGAGTTGCCCGAATATGGGTGAATGTTGGGGCGAAGGAACTGCAACGTTCATGATTTTGGGTAATATTTGTACCCGTTCGTGTGGCTTTTGTGGTGTAAAAACAGGCCGACCAGAGTCTGTAGATTGGGATGAACCCGAAAAAGTAGCGCGTTCTATCAAAATCATGAACATCAAACATGCGGTAATTACTAGTGTGGATCGTGATGATTTAAAAGATATGGGCTCGATTATTTGGGCAGAAACAGTGAAAGCCATTCGCCGAATGAATCCCAATACAACTTTAGAGACATTAATTCCTGATTTTCAAGGAAATACTACTAATATTGACCGAATAATTGCAGTTGCTCCAGAAGTGGTTTCGCACAATATGGAAACAGTAAAACGTTTAACTCGCGAAGTGCGTATTCAAGCGAAGTATGAGAAAAGTTTGGAAGTTTTGCGCTATTTGAAAGAAAACGGCATCAAAAGAACTAAATCCGGAATCATGCTAGGTTTAGGCGAAACTGAAGAAGAAGTGATTGAAACGTTACATGATTTACGCGATGCCAAAGTAGATATAGTTACCATTGGTCAATACTTACAACCTAGTAAAAAACATCTTCCAGTAAAAGAATTTATTACGCCAGAACAATTTGAAAAATACGAAAAAATTGGAAAAGAACTAGGATTCCGCCATGTGGAAAGTGGTGCTTTGGTACGTTCGTCTTATCATGCGGAGAAGCATATTCATTAAGCTGGAAGTTGGATGCTGGAAGCTGGAAGATACTAAAGTTCCAAAATAGAAATTCTAAATTCCAATGAGAAGCTGAAATAAATTCAGCTTGACATGGATAACTTTTCCACTTTGAACCTGAAACTTGAAACAAAAATTTTGAAACCTGAAACAAAAATAAAAATCGCCATAAACGGTTTTGGAAGAATTGGAAGAAATTTATTCCGATTACTTTTAAATCATCCTACCATTGAAGTTGTTGCCATCAATGACATTGCTGATGCAAAAACGATGGCGCATTTACTCAAATACGATAGTATTCACGGTGTTTTATCAAATACTATTTCATCAGATGATACACATATTTTTGTTGATGAAAAGACATTTTTATATTTCAGAGAGCAGCAAATTCAAAACCTGAATTGGAAAGGTTTGCAAATCGACATAGTTATCGAAGCTACGGGAAAATTTAAAACTTGGGATTCCATTCACGAACACATAACTGCTGGAGCCAAAAAAGTAATTCTATCCGCACCACCAGATGATGAGCGAATTAAAACTATAGTTCTTGGTGTGAACGAATCGATTTTAAACACTGACGATATCATTATTTCTAATGCTAGTTGTACTACAAACAATGCAGCACCCATGATTAAAGTCATTCAAGAATTGTGTGAAATTGAACAAGCTTACATTACAACAGTTCATTCTTATACTACCGACCAAAGTTTGCACGACCAACCCCATAAAGATTTACGAAGAGCGCGCGGAGCTGCCCAATCTATTGTCCCAACAACAACAGGAGCTGCAAAAGCATTAACAAAAATTTTTCCGGAATTAGAGGGAAAAATAGGCGGTTGTGGCATTCGTGTTCCGGTTCCAGATGGTTCTTTGACAGATATTACGTTTAACGTAAAACGCCAAGTCACGATTGAAGAAATCAATGCGGCATTTAAAAATGCTTCGGAAACTTCTCTTCATGGTATTTTAGCTTATACAGAAGATCCAATAGTTTCGGTTGATATTATTGGGAATACACATTCTTGCTTGTTTGACGCCCAATTAACATCTGTTATTGATAGAATGGTGAAAGTTGTGGGTTGGTATGATAATGAAATTGGTTATTCCTCACGAATAATTGATTTGGTTAAATTAGTGTCAAATAAATAATTTTTACTACATTTATATTTCTAAACGTTTTGATAAATTCAAACTAATTGAAATTAAAGCTATATTTTTTTCTTCTAATTGGGTTAATTTCGCCTAATTTATTTTCGCAGACACTCTATGATGAAGTGGCTCAAATTAACGATAGTGTTGATTATTACCTAGAATTAGCACTTTTTAATAAAGATGTAAAAAAATCTTTTGATAAAGCTATCGTGTATTCTGAAAAAGCCATCACTTTCGCCAAAAGAGAAAAAAAAGAAAATAAGTTAGGAAACTGCTATTTGGTTTTGGGTAGAATTTACTACGATTTGCAAAAAATGGATAATGCAGTAGAAAATTATATACGAAGCATTAACTTTTATTCAAAATTTGAAACTAACCAAAATCTTGCATTTGCCTACTATAACTTGGGGAAATGTTATCTTGAAACAAATAAAATCGAAATTTCAGAAATATATTTTAGAAAAGCCAAAGAAATATATGAAAGCTTAGATTTTGACGATTCAATAGAATTAATTAATCTCCAAAAAGGAATTATCAAGAAAAACAAAAAAGAATATGATGAAGCAATTCTCATTTTTGAAAATGTTGTTGCTAATATTGATAAAGAAAATTTATATGAAACCAAGATTGAAGCATTGTTTCATTTAGGGGAAATTGCCTTTGAACGTGAAAATTTTGCACTTGCTAATTCCTATTTTATTACTGCATTCAAACTTTTTGATACAATGTCTAACAATATTGGTCTTCAAAAACGCATTTTAAAGAGTTTGATTACTACAAATAAAAAGTTGAAACAGTACGATGCGGCTCAAGAATATTCTGATGCTTATATTCAAATTAGTGATTCTCTTGGTAATTTTTTGAATAAAAACATGTTTGAATCAATGTATGACAAAATATTATTTGACAAACAATTAATTACTATTGAACAACTAGATAAAGAGAAAAAAATCCAACAAAAAAACCTTCGCTTCTCTAAATTAATTAGTATTTTGAGTATTGCATTGATTTCTATTTTGTCTTTACTGAGTTATTCTTTGTTTAAAAACAATAAAATTAGAATTAATACGAACATCTTATTACAAGAGAAAAATCGTGAGCTTATCAAAGAAAAAGAAAAAGTAGAGCAAGCATCAAAAGCCCGTTCCGAATTTTTAGCCACAGTAAGTCATGAATTACGAACTCCATTAAATGCTATTAATGGAATAACTTACCTGTTATTACAAGAAAACCCCAAAAAAGAACAACTTGAATATTTAAAATCGCTTGAGTTTTCGGGAAATTATTTACTAAATTTTATCAATGATATCTTAGAGATTAACCGTTTAGAATCTGATAAAATTCAAATTGAAAAAATGAATATTAACATTCATGAATTGGTAGGAAATATTTCCAATTCGTTTAATGAATTTATTTCTGCCAATAATGTAACGTTTTCTAAAAAAGTAGCTCCTACAATTCATAATTATATCATTAGCGATAGCATCAAGTTAAGCCAAATATTAATCAATTTAATTAATAACGCGGTCAAGTTTTCAAAAAACGGAAATGTTTGGCTCACTATTGATCAAGTAGAAGAAACGGCCAATACAGTTACTTTATTTTTTGAAGTAAAAGATAATGGAATTGGAATCCCAGAAGAAAAACAGTTGGCTATTTTTGAAAGTTTTAGTCAAGGTTCTGTAGAAATTAATAGGACTTATGGTGGCACGGGATTAGGATTATCAATTGTGAAAAAATTACTAGAATTGTTCAATTCTGAAATAAAGTTAACCAGTAAGGCTAATCTTGGTACTTCCTTTTCATTTGTGATTGAATTTGAAAAAGGAGGGTTATTAAGTGAAGCTATCCCGGTTGAAATAATTGATAATAGCAATGTGTTTAAAAAGTTAGAAGGTAGAAATATCTTGTTAGTTGAAGATAACAAAATTAACCAAATGATTACCAAACGTATGCTTGAAAATAGTAAAGTGACATGTCATGTCATTGATAACGGAGAAGAAGCAATTGCTCACCTTAAATCAAACACTTACGACTTGGTTTTAATGGATGTTCACTTACCCGGAATTAACGGTACTGAAGCCACAGAAATTATTCGAAATTTTGATTCCAAAACACCAATTATTGCTTTAACGGCAATTTCTTTAAACGAAAATAGAGAACTATTACTTTCTTTTGGAATGAATGATGTAATTACAAAACCTTTTATTCCAGACGATTTTTACAAAACAATCAGCCAAAATTTACCTTAAATTATAATGCTTTGATTAGCTGGAAAATTAATTTTCTAACCCAAGGCTCCGCTTTTTTAGCTGCTTCCAAAACTTCTTCGTGATTGACTTCTTCAATATTTTCTTCGTCACCCATATCAGTAATCACCGAAATCCCTAAGCAATCCATATTCATGTGTTTGGCAACAATTACTTCAGGCACGGTCGACATACCCACGCAATCAGCACCCATTGCTTTTACCATTTTATATTCGGCTAAAGTTTCAAATGTTGGCCCTTGTAAACCTAAATAAACCCCAACTTTTAAATCTAATTGAATTTCTTGGGCAATAACTTTCGCTTTTTCCATCATGGCTACTGAATACGGTTCGCTCATATTTACGAATCTTGGACCAAAACGCTCATCATTCATACCACGCAAAGGATGTTCAGGAAACATATTGATATGATCTTTGATTAACATCACATCACCCACTTGAAATGAAGGGTTTACGCCACCAGAAGCATTGGAAACAATTAATTTTGAAACGCCTAAATATTTCATCACACGAACTGGAAAAGTAACTTGTTTCATATCGTAACCTTCATAATAATGGAAACGACCTTGCATAGCCACTACTTTTTTATCGCCAATGGTTCCAAATAGCAATGCACCTTTATGTCCCGCAACAGTAGCAACAGGGAAATTTGGAATTTCTGAATAAGGCAAAGTATATTCCACAGTAATATCTTCAATAAATCCGCCTAATCCTGAACCTAAAATCACACCATACTTTGGTGAAAAATTGGTTTTATTTTGAATGAACGCTACGGTTTCTTGAACTTTTTCCCACATAATGTAAAAGGGTTGCATTAAAATCATCTCGTTGTGAAAGTAATTCTGTTTTTATGGGTAAATAATACAATTGCTCGTTTGGAATTTTCCCTTTTAAACGCATAAAATCTTTCTCAGTGGTAATGATTAATTGGTTATTGGCACTATTTTTTATTTTCAAAATATCAGCTTCCGAAAAATCATGATGATCTGGAAAAACCAAAGTCGTATCCTGTTCTTGCTTCAAATGATTAAAGAACAAACTTGGATTGGCAATTCCAGCAAGAATTACTTTTGGACTAATTAACGAAGTAACTTCCAATTTTCCTTCTTGATTGTACACAAAATCATCATAAACAATTGTGCTGAAATAAACTGGCAAATTGGTTTTTAAACGTTTTCTGATATTTTCTTGTGCAAGTTCGGATAAATCAGGCGGACATTTTGTGACAATTATCAGGTTTGCTCTTTTTTTTCCAAAAGCGGGTTCGCGTAAGTTTCCAAAAGGCAAAATATAATCATCCACAAATAAATCGTTGAATGTGGTTAGTAAAATATAAAATCCTGCTTTCACTTTTCGGTGTTGAAAGGCATCGTCTAGCAAAATCACATCAGGGTTTGCTTTTTCTTGTAATTGGGCAATTCCGTTTCTTCTATCTGCATCAACGGCAACGGCAACCTTTGGAAATTTCGAATAAAACTGAAAAGGTTCATCGCCAAGTAGTGCTGCATTGGTAGAAGCATCAGCTAAAACAAAACCTTTTGATGTTCGTTTGTAGCCTCTGCTTAAAGTAGCTACTTTTAAATCATGAAACAACCGAATCAAATATTCGATGTGAGGCGTTTTTCCTGTTCCACCAACACTTAAATTTCCAACGGCAATAATTGGAATTTCATACGACTGGCTTTTAAATAGTCCAATATCATAGCACCAATTCCTTAAATAAGTAATGAGCCAGTATAAAATGCTGATGGGAAAAAGTAGTTTTCTAATGAAATTCATTTGTTATTTGTCTGTGTAATGACCCATTGCTGAAACAATTGTTACTGTGACAATATTTTCTTCAACTTTATAAATCATTCTATCTCTTTGATTAATTCTCCTAGACCAATAACCTGAATATTCATATTTTAAAGCTTCGGGATTTCCTACTCCTTCAAATGGAGTTTCAGAAAGTTCAAAAAGTATTGTTTCAATTTTTTTAATAGTAGCTTTATTTCCAGATTTGTAGTGTGCCTGTAAATCTTTTCTTGCGATTGAATCAAAATCTACAAAATACTTCCCCATATATCATCAAGATTTAACCTTGTAACTTCACCATTTTTAATATTTTCCTCTGCTTGTTTCATTTTGGCAATAAAAGCATCACTGTAAATACTCTTTTCTTTTTTTGCTTTTTTATTGTCTGACTCAATAATTTCAACGTCTTTACTATCTGCAAAAAAAGTTTTAGCAAATTCTAAGAAAGCTTTACCTTTTTTAGTTCGTTCGTTAATTTTTATGGTTATTGTTGTCATGATTAGAGAATTTAATATACAAATATACAAAAATCATGCTAATAAATTTTCCGCCAAAAATCTTAATGTAACAAATTCCTTTTTTTATCTTTGAAAGAAATAATTAGTTTATGAAACTTGCTGCACTACTTCTAATTCTTGAGGAAATGGCTCCATTGGCTTATGCCGAAGATTTTGATAACGTGGGACTATTGGTTGGAGATAAAAACCAAGAAATTTCAGGAATATTGGTTTGTCATGATGCTTTGGAACAAGTAATTGAGGAAGCTATTGCAAAAAAATGTAATTTGGTAGTTTGTTTTCATCCAATTTTATTCAGTGGTTTGAAGAAAATTACGGGTAAAAATTATGTAGAACGTGCTATCATCAAGGCTATCAAAAATGATGTAGCTATTTATGCGGTTCATACAGCTTTAGATAATCATCAAAACGGAGTTAATAAGATTTTTTGTGAGGCATTGGGATTAAAAAACACCAAAATTCTTATTCCAAAAGAAAATTTCATAAAAAAACTAGTAACTTATACGATTCCTGAAAATGCAGAAAAATTAAGAAATGCTTTGTTTGATGCTGGAGCAGGAAAAATCGGGAATTATGAAGATTGTAGTTTCAATTCGCAAGGCATTGGAACGTATATGGGTAATGAAAATTCCAATCCAGAAATTGGAGAACGTTTCGAATTTGTAGAAAACACCGAAATTAAGATTGAAGTTACTTTCGAAAAGCATTTGGAAGCTAAAATTTTAAAAGCACTTTTTGCGAATCATGTCTATGAAGAGGTTGCTTATGAAGTTTACCAATTAACGAACAAACATCAAAATATTGGTTTAGGAATGGTTGGTGAATTGCCAAAAAGCCTATCGGAAACCGATTTTTTGAGTTTAGTTAAAGAAAAAATACAAACTGGAGGTATTCGTCATTCTGCATTTTTGAATAAATCAATTCAGAAAGTGGCTGTTTTGGGTGGTTCGGGAAGTTTTGCTATAAGTGCCGCAATTGCTAGTGGTGCCGACGCTTTTTTGACGGCAGATTTAAAATATCACCAATTTTACGAAGCTGAAAACCGATTGCTTTTGGCAGATGTGGGACACTTTGAAAGTGAAAGATTTACAAAAAATTATATTGTTGATTATCTTAAAGAAAAAATCACTAATTTTGCCATCATTTTATCAGAAGAAAATACAAACCCGGTTCAATACTTTTAATATGGCAAATACAAAAGAGCTAAGCGTAGAAGACAAGTTAAAAGCAATTTATGCTTTACAATTAATCGATTCTAAAATAGACGAAATCAGAAATGTAAGAGGAGAATTACCCTTAGAGGTAGAAGATTTAGAAGACGAAGTTGCAGGACTTTCCACTCGTTTAGAAAAATTGAAGACTGATTTAGAAGTAATCGAGACTCAAATTAAAGACAAGAAGAATGCAATTGATGAGCACAAAGCAAGTATTAAAAAATATACGGAGCAACAAAAAAATGTGCGCAACAATAGAGAATTCAATTCTTTAACTAAAGAAATAGAATTTCAAGAATTAGAAATTCAATTGGCTGAAAAGCACATTAAAGAAATGAAAGCTTCTATCGAACACAAAAAAGAAGTTTTAACACAAACTAAAGAGCGTTTAGAAGCAAAACAAACGCATTTAAAACACAAAAAAGCAGAATTAAGCGATATCATGTCGGAAACAGAAAAAGAAGAAAATTTCTTAACTGCAAAATCTGCTGAATACCGTGAAAAAATTGAAGCTCGTTTATTAGAGGCTTACGATAGAATTCGTGGTAGCGTTAGAAATGGTTTAGCAGTTGTTTCTATTGAGCGTGGCGCTTCGGCTGGTTCATTCTTTACTATTCCACCACAAACGCAAATGGAAATTGCAGCTCGTAAAAAAATCATTACTGATGAGCACAGCGGAAGAATTTTAGTAGATAGTGTTTTAGCAGATGAAGTTAAAGAGGAAATGGAAAATATTATTGCAGCAGCACTATAAACCTATTAGAACAAAAAAATGAAGCCCTTGTAAAAGGGCTTTTTTATGTGTTATTTTCTAAAATTCATTGGAATATGATTAATGTCAATCAGTTATTCATAACGTAATGCTTCCACTGGGTCTAGTTTTGCAGCTTTTATTGCTGGAAATAAACCAGAAACTATTGCTACTAAAAAAGTTGTGGCAAACGCAGCAATAATGGCTAACCATGGAATGGTAAATTGGAAACCAATAGCCATTGATATTAAAAATCCAGCTGTAATTCCTAGAATGATGCCAACTATTCCACCGAGTTGACCAATGACTAATGTTTCTGTAAAGAACTGCCAAGCAATTGTTGCTCGTGTAGCTCCTAGTGCTTTTCTGATGCCAATTTCTCGAGTACGTTCAGAAACCGAAACTAACATAATATTCATTAATGCAATAGAAGATCCAAAAACTGTGATTACACCAATTATCCAAGCAATGTAACTTAATGCTTCGGTATTAGAAAGTAAAGTTTGAATCAAATCATCACTTCGTTCTATACCAAAATTATTTTTTTCAACTGGATTGAGTTTTCTAACCATTCGCATGGTAATTATAGCATCTTCAACAGCTTCATCAAGAAGCGCATCATTCATAACCTTAACATCTAAACTATAGTTAATTGAAGGCGCAGAAAATATAGAACGTGCAATTTGTGTTGGAATTAAAACTCTTAAATCTTGACTGTTTCCAAAGGTTGAGCCTTTTTCTTTTAAAACACCAATAACTTTGAATTTAGCTCCTCTTATAGAAATTACTTGATCAATAGGATTTTTATCTTTAAATAATCCTTTTTCAAAATCTGAACCTAAAACACAAACATAATTATTGTTGATAATATCAAAATTGTTGAAATTTCTTCCTTTTGTTACTTCTAAACCTTTATTAGGACAATAGTGCTCATCAACACCTAAAATAGCAATTTCTGGATCAGTTTTTTCGCCTTGGTATTTCACTTCAACACCACTTGCCGCTGTGAAATATAAAGAGGTTGAGGTAAATGGAAAGTTGTATTTGTTTTGAAAAGCTTTGGCTTGCGGGTATGAAATAATTGGATTTACTTTTTGTTCTACATCATTTTGATTGATTTCTGAAGAAAAATCATATTGATTTATAGAAAAGGTATTGGCTCCCATGGAAGCAAAATCTTTAAGAATGGTATTTTGTAAGGCAGAAACTACAGTAAGAATTCCAACTAATGCTGTAATTCCTAATGCAATAATAAATACCGTTAGTGACGTTCGTAAGACTTGACTTCTAATAGAATCAAGTGCAATTTTCGTATTTTCTTTAAATAATCCAATCATATCTATTAGACATTTATTCTTTGATTTTGTTACAACATTACTCCATTTTTTTGTTTTTTTTATTTAGAGAGTTTTACCTTTGTGTCAACTTATAAGCCATGGAAAACATCCTACTTTTATTTTTATGTTTGCTTTTGGGTGTTGCGCTTCAAAAAGTGCCACAATTTCCAAAAAATGCTTACCAAAGTTTGAACCAATACGTGATTTACGTTTCGCTTCCGGCTTTGGCGTTGTATTACATTCCAAAAATTACCATTTCATTGGCTTTGCTGTATCCGTTAGGAATTGCTTGGTTGGGATTCGGACTTTCTTTCTTGTTTTTTTACACTTTGGGAAATTATTTCAAATGGTCGAAAAAATTAACGGGTTGTTTAATTTTAACCGCTGGGTTGAGTAATACTTCATTCGTAGGGTTTCCCATAATTGAAGCTTTATATGGCGCTGAAGGATTGAAAACCGCTATAATTGTAGACCAACCAGGTTCATTCGTAGTAGTAACCACTTTAGGAATTTTAGTCGCTGCCAGTTTTTCAAGAGGCAATTTGAGTACTTCTGAAATTCTGATGAAAATTGTGAAATTTCCGCCATTTATCGCTTTTTCAATTGCCTTATTTTTTACGATTTTTTCTTTTGAATTTCCCAATGCTTTACAAAACGCTTTTTTACGAATTGGAAATACGGTAACTCCAGTTGCATTGGTAGCCGTTGGTTTGCAATTGAAAATTGATAAGAGAAGTAAACATTGGTCATTTTTAGGTTTGGGATTGTTTTTCAAATTACTGATTATGCCTGCATTTTTCTATCTGTTATATAAAATAATTTTAGGGGGAAATGGTTTAGAAATCAATGTTTCCATTCTAGAATCTGCGATGGCACCTATGATTACAGGAACTATTTTAGCTGCCAATTACGGTTTAAAACCCAAGTTAAGTAGTATGATGGTTGGTGTTGGTATTCCGTTGTCTTTAGTTACTGTTGCTTTTTGGTATTGGATTTTGAGTTTGTAGTTTTGTAACACAAAGTTTCACAAAGTTTAGCACGAAGTTTCACTAAGCTTTTTAAAATCCTTTGCGACTTAGCGCCTTTGCGAGCAAAAAAAATTGTGTTCCATTTTTGTAACACGAAGTTTCACTAAGCTTTTTAAAATCCTTTCCGACTTAGCGCCTTTGTGGCTAAAAAATCTGTGTTCAAAAAAAATAAAATTAGTTATCTTTACACTTCAATTCCATACTATGAATCCTGAAATTATCAACCAACTACAAGCTATTGTTGGACCAAATTTTATCTTTACAGACGTTGCCACTAGAACGGATTACGGACATGACGAAACGGAAGATTTGAACTTTCCGCCACAAGTCGTGGTGAAACCAGCAACAACGGAAGAAGTAGCCCAAATTCTAAAAATTTCCAATACGTATAAAATTCCAACAGTTCCTATTGGTGGAAGAACAGGATTGAGTGGTGGCGCTTTGGCTATTTATGGTGGTATTGCGATTTCGATGGAGCGTTTCAATAAAATTATTGAAATTGATGAAAAAAACCTTCAAGTTACTACTGAACCTGGTGTAATTACGCAAGTTCTTCGTGAAGCCGTTGCCGAAAAAGGTTTGTTTTATCCTGTTGATCCTAGTAGTATGGGAAGTTGTTTCATTGGTGGAAATATAGCAGAAAATTCGGGTGGCGCTCGAGCTTTGAAATATGGTGTGACCAAAGATTATGTACTAAATTTAGAAGTGGTTTTACCAACAGGCGATATCATTTGGACAGGAGCCAATACTCTAAAGAATTCAACAGGTTATAATCTGACACAATTGCTTGTTGGAAGTGAAGGAACTCTAGGCATTGTTACTAAAATTGTCTTGAAATTATTGCCTCAAAACAAACATAATATCTTGCTTTTGGTTCCGTTTTATAAAGCGGAGCAGGCTTGTGAAGCGGTTTCAGCGATTTTTAGAGCGGGAATTACGCCAAGTGCTTTGGAATTCATGGAACGCGATGCGATTGATTGGACATTGCGCTACATTGATGGAGTAAATATAGAAATTAAGGAAAATATTGCTGCCCATTTGTTAATTGAAGTGGATGGGAATTATCCTGAAATTTTGATGCAAGAAGCGGAACAAATTTTGCAAGTGGTGGAACAATTTGAAATTGATGAGGTTTTATTTGCCGATACCGAAGAACAGAAAAACGCTTTGTGGAAGATGCGAAGAGCAGTGGGAGAAGCTGTAAAATCGAATTCGGTTTATAAGGAAGAAGATACGGTTGTTCCAAGATATGAATTGCCAAAATTATTACATGGAATCAAAGAAATTGGCAAGAAATACGGCTTTCACTCGGTGTGTTATGGTCATGCGGGCGATGGCAATTTGCATGTAAACATCATCAAAGGCGAAATGAGCGATGCCAACTGGAATACCGAAGTTCCCAAAGGCATTCGAGAGATTTTTGAATTGACGGTACAATTGAAAGGAACGTTATCTGGCGAACACGGCATTGGTTTGGTACAAAAAAATTATATGGATATTGCGTTTTCCAAAGTACATTTGGAATTAATGGAACGCATCAAAGCTATTTTTGACCCCAATAATGTATTGAATCCCGGGAAAATTTTTCCTGATGGGGAATGATTTTCATTGTTTCGCGAACTTTTTAAAAATTACAAATCCAATTAAACTTCCAACTAAAAAGGAAACAATAAAATTTATCAAATTAGGTTCAGGATGACCGTTACTGGCTGATGTTGCACTAAAGAATAAACTCATGATAAAATTCATTTCATGTGAGTGATAGTAACATATATCTGGAATTAATAAATCGTACAATATTGTAAAACTAAAAATAGAGGTAATAAAACCTCCAATAACTATAAATACCCATTTATTAAAATTTGTATTTTTCATGTTTTTTAATTTAAAAGCGTGAATAAATTTTATCAGATTTTTTAAAATATATTATTAATTTGAAAATTTATTTCACTTTTATAAACCAAGTAGGGTGTTCTTTGTTTTGCCAAAAATCTTTTACTTTTTTGGTGTTCAATTTTCCGTTTTCTTTAATTTCAATCAATTTTTCTCCGCCAAAATATAACTTTGAGTTCATTAACTGCCTGTTTTGCCCACCAGAAGATAAGGTTTCAATGTAAATTATACTGTTATCAGTTATTAACTCAGGTTTTTGGTTTACTGACAACACTAATGAATCTTTAAAATTAGGTCTTCTTAAAGTGTCGTAAATCGGAATTGTTTGAAAATATACTGTATCATTTTTAATTTCCCATTTTCCTTTACTCCAACTTGAAGCTAAATCAAAACTCCAAGTATAAATAAATGTTTTATCTGAATTAATTTTTAGATTACTTCCAAAATGATTGTAGTATTCCCCTTCAATATTTTTTTGTTCAATATTGAAGAAAAGTAAAATGAATAGTATTAAATATAATTTCATTCTAAATTGGATTATATTTCAATTACTTCCCCAAAAACTCCAACAAATTCGCATCCGCATTTTTGAACGTTGGTGGTTGTTCGATGATGTTGGCGATGCGTTTTTTATTCAATTTCATCGTAATGTCAGCTTCGGTTGTGAATAATAAAGCGGTTAAAAACGGGTTGTTGATATGTGGAATTAACTCGGATTCTAAATCGGTTAACTCGCAAATTTTTACCAACTCTTGTTTTTCGGTGGTGTAAATTTTATACGTCATGGCCAACTTTAGTTTGTTGTCCTCAACTATCGTTTTTACGTAAATGTTTTGTAATTCGGGTTTTCCTACGGTTTTGGCTAGCGTGAGTTTGGCAAAAGTACCATTGGCAATACTAGCTCTAACTTGGTTGAAAAACTCGGTATAAGTGATATTATTTTCATTCATATTATAATCCTAAAGCTTTTTTGGTTTCTTCATCAAACATTGTGGCAAATAATTTGTTTTGTTTGTCTTTGTTAAGAAATTTCCATTTCCCATTGGTTACTTCGTCTGAAACAGCTATCAATGTTGCTCTTGATAAAATAATGAATGTGTTGGATTTTTTATCGAATGTAACGCTTCTAGCTTCTAAATTTGTTTTGAATAGATCAATCATCATGTTAGCCTCTTGTTCCATTGGGTCTACAAAAGTCATGTGCATTTCGTTGTCATAATCAACTAAACAGAAAGTTTTGTTTCCCACTTTTTTTAGTTCTCCAAAAGTAAAATTAGGTGTTTTTTCAACAATTTTGATACTGTATTGTTCGTTTTGCATCATTTGTTTCATCATTTGCTTCATGTCTTCTTTTGGAATTAAATCAAAGACTTTTGGATATGTAGTCTCAAAAATTTCGTCAAAATCCATAGAAGTTCCTGCTTTGTAGGCTTTTAAAGCTTCTACTTTTAATACATTCATGTCTTGCGCCACAACAGAGCTTATAGCTAAAAAGCATACGATAATTAGGGATTTCAATTTCATAGTGTTTGTTTTTTTTTATGTACAATTACCAAAGATAAAAAATCTTGGATTACTTATTAGGAATTAGAGGAAATATTTGTTTTTGTTTCAGGATTTAAGTTTCAGGTTTGTAGCACAAAGTTTCACAAAGGTTTCACAAAGTTTCACGGAGTTTTTTGTTTCAGGTTTCAAGTTTAGAGTTTGTAGCACAAAGTTTCACAAAGGTTACACAGAGTTTCACGGAGTTTTTTGTTTCAGGATTCAAGTTTAAAGTTTGTAGCACAAAGTTTCACAAAGGTTACACAGAGTTTTTTGTTTCAGGATTCAAGTTTAGAGTTTGTAGCACAAAGTTTCACAAAGTTTACACAGAGTTTCACGGAGTTTTTTAATAGTATTGTGTTAAGAGAGTTACATAGAGACGTTTCACTTTGTTATTAGAACGCTGATGACTCTGATTTTACTGATGATTACGGATTTTCTTATTGAAACTGATTTATGATAAAGTTCTTAGAAGGAATTGTCCCCTTGAGGGGACTTTAGGGGTGTTATGCTTCAAGTTTAAAATTTGTAGCACAAAGTTACACAAAGGTTACACAGAGTTTCACGGAGTTTTTTGTTTCAGGATTCAAGTTTCAGGATTCAAGTTTGAAGTTGATTTTTGAAGTTGAAGTTGATTTTTGAACTTGATTTTTATTCTTGTCTAAAATTCATAAAAAATCCCTAACTACTTTTCAGTAACTAGGGATGTTTTTATTTAGAAAGGTTTTTTTATTCGTTAACCAAAACCCATTCGCCAGAAGCTATCATGCTTTCAGCCTTTTTGTATTTCATGGTTTCGCTTTTGCCACTCATTACATGTTTGATAGTAACGGTGTCATTACGGTTGATTTTTGGCATTTCACGCGTTATCGTTTCTGTTACTTGCGGACGATTTTGAGTTTGTGCACCAGCTTCTCTGTTACGAGCAGCTAATTCATCCGAATTTAAAACTTCTTCTTTACTTTCGGTGTAATTTACTTTTTGTTTCACTTCTTTGGCCTCACTAATTTCATTTGGATTTTGTGAAGGCAAATCACCTTTAAACAAGAACGAAATTACTTCTTTGTTTACGCCATCCATCATTTTCTTGAATAATTTAAAGGCTTCAAATTTGTAAATTAATAAAGGATCTTTTTGTTCATGAACCGCTAATTGGACCGATTGTTTCAATTCGTCCATTTTGCGTAAATGTTTTTTCCAAGCCTCGTCAATAATCGCTAAAGAAACGTTTTTCTCGAAATCGGTAATTAAAGATTTTGCTTCTGTTTGATAAGCTTTTTCTAAATTGGTAACAATATTTAACGATTTAATTCCATCAGTAAACGGAACTACAATTCGCTCGTATTGTCCATTGTTGTTCTCAAAAACATTTTTGATAATTGGGAAAGCCTCGGTAGCATTTCTTGCAGACTTATCTTCATAATGAGCTAAAACGGCTTTGTAAGTTTTTCCAATGATTTCTTTCTCTTGTAATTTTCCAAATTCAGCTTCTGAAACTGGAGCGCTAATAGAGAAGTAACGAATCAATTCGAATTCATAGTTTTTGAAATCGCCTGCTAATTTGTTGTTTTGAACAATTAACTCGCAAGTGTCGTACATCATATTCGCGATATCAACTTTTAAACGCTCACCATGTAAGGCATGACGTCTACGTTTGTAAACTACTTCACGTTGCGCATTCATCACGTCATCGTATTCCAATAAACGTTTACGAACACCAAAGTTATTTTCTTCTACTTTTTTCTGCGCTCTTTCGATAGATTTTGTCATCATGGAATGTTGAATAACTTCGCCTTCTTTCAAGCCCATTCTATCCATCACTTTTGCCACTCTTTCTGAACCAAATAAACGCATTAAGTTGTCTTCCAATGATACATAGAACTGCGAACTTCCCACATCACCTTGACGACCTGCACGACCACGCAACTGACGGTCCACACGACGCGAATCGTGACGCTCTGTACCAATAATTGCTAAACCGCCTGCTTTTTTTACTTCGTCAGTCAGTTTGATATCGGTACCACGACCAGCCATATTTGTTGCAATAGTTACAACGCCTGGTTTTCCTGCTTCCGCAACAATTTCTGCTTCACTTTTGTGCATTTTAGCATTCAATACATTGTGATTGATACCACGCATTTTCAGCATTCGACTCAATAATTCAGAAATTTCTACTGATGTTGTTCCAATTAAAACTGGTCTTCCAGAGTTAGACAATTGAACTACATCTTCAATAACCGCGTTGAATTTTTCACGAACGGTTCTATAAATTAAATCGTCTTTATCTATTCTTGCAATTGGACGGTTTGTTGGAATTTCAACCACGTCTAATTTATAAATTTCCCAAAATTCGCCAGCTTCTGTAACTGCTGTTCCTGTCATACCCGCTAATTTGCTGTACATACGGAAATAATTTTGTAAAGTTACAGTTGCAAAAGTTTGAGTAGCTGCTTCAATTTTTACATTTTCTTTAGCTTCAATAGCTTGGTGTAAACCATCCGAATAACGACGACCGTCCATAATACGACCGGTTTGCTCGTCTACAATCATAACTTTATTGTCCATGATTACGTATTCGGTGTCTTTTTCAAACAAAGTATACGCTTTCAACAATTGAGTCAAGGTGTGAATTCGTTCTGATTTGATAGAGAAGTCTTTGTATAATTCTTCTCTTTTTTCAGCTTCCTCTTCTGTTGAAAGATTTAATTTTTCAATTTTAGCAATTTCAGTTCCAATATCTGGTAAAACAAAGAAACTTTCATCGGTATCTTGTGATAAGAATTCAATTCCGTTATCCGTAAGTTCAACTTGGTTATTTTTTTCTTCGATAACAAAATACAAGGCTTCATCCACTTTTGGCATTTCACGGTTGTTGTCTTGCATGAAGAAATTTTCCGTTTTTTGCAACAATTGTTTGATTCCTTCTTCAGATAAGAATTTGATTAACGCTTTGTTTTTCGGAAGTGCTCGGTGTGAACGTAATAAAAAGAAACCACCATCTTTGGTATTTCCTTCTTTGATCAAACGCTTTGCTTCGGTTAAACAATCTGTTGCTAATTTTTTCTGAAGAGTAACTAAGTTGTCTACTTTTGGTTTTAACTCGTTAAATTCATGTCGATCACCTTGTGGAACAGGACCAGAAATGATTAATGGTGTTCTTGCATCATCAATTAGAACCGAGTCAACCTCATCAACAATGGCAAAATTGTGTTTTCTTTGGACCAAATCCTCTGGCGAATGTGCCATGTTATCACGCAAATAATCGAAACCAAATTCGTTATTTGTTCCATAAGTAATATCGGCTTCGTAAGCTTTTCTTCTTGCGGCAGTATTGGGTTGATGATTATCAATACAATCAACTGTTAAACCGTGAAATTCAAAAATTGGAGCTTTCCAAGTACTATCTCGACGTGCCAAATAATCATTCACAGTTACTAGGTGAACGCCATTTCCAGTCAAAGCATTTAAGTATAAAGGAAGTGTTGCTACCAATGTTTTACCTTCACCCGTTTGCATTTCGGCAATTTTACCTTGATGAAGAACCACACCACCAATCAACTGAACATCATAGTGAATCATATCCCAAGTGATGGCTTTTCCAGCAGCATCCCAAGAGTTAGCCCATACTGCGTTATCACCTTCTATTGTTATATACGGTTTTGTAGCTGATAATTCACGATCTTTTGGCGAAGCAGTAACCGTAATTAAAGTATTTTCTTTGAATCTACGAGCCGTTTCTTTTAAAACTGCAAATGCTTCAGGAAGAATATCGTTCAATACTTTTTCTGAAATTTCATAAGCTTCTTTTTCAATAGCGTCTATTTGCGTGTAAATATCTTCACGAGCATCAATATCAGTTGTAGTTTCCGCTTGTTGCTTTAGAGTACTGATTTTATTGTCTTTTTCAGAACGCGCATCTTTTATTGTTTTTTTGAAAAAATCAGTTTTAGCTCGCAGTTCATCGTTTGAAAGTGCTTGTAAAGCTGTTTCAAAAGTTTTTACTTTGTTAATAAGCGGTTTGATGGCTTTGATATCTTTTTCAGATTTATCGCCTACAAATGCTTTTAATATGGAATTAATTAAACTCATTGGTTTATTGTTATTTATTGAAATAATTTAGACAAAATTACAAAAAAAAAGCCTCTTGGTGAGACTTTTCTGAGGTTGTGTTTTTATCTTTTTTTAATACTCATCCTCGTTCCAAAGATAATCTTCGTCAGTAGGATAATCAGGCCATATTTCTTCCATTAATTCGTATACTTCACCTTCATCTTCTATCGACTGTAAGTTCTCAACTACTTCTAGAGGAGCACCAGTTCTGATAGCATAATCGATAAGTTCGTCTTTGGTAGCTGGCCAAGGCGCATCACTCAAATAGGATGCTAATTCTAATGTCCAATACATTTTGATACTGATTTTAGTTTATGCAAAAATAAATTTTTAACTTAAAAAGTCAAGTTTTTTTTGATTTATTTTACTATTATTTTTAAGAACGTGTTTTTAAATCCCAATTTTTAAATTCCAAATTCCAAAATTGGAGTAATTTTTATTCTTTTACGCATTTGGAATTTGGGATTTTAATATTGAAATTTTACTTTCTTGGAATCCATTTTACTTCATCCGCGTTCAAATCGTGGGACAACTTTCGTGCCAATACAAAAAGGTAGTCAGAAAGTCGGTTGAGATAGGTTAATACCTGAATATCTGTCGGTTCTAATTCGTGTAAATGTACTGACAAGCGCTCAGCCCTGCGGCAAACACAACGCGCAATATGACAATATGACACAGTGGTGTGGCCACCCGGCAAAACAAAATGCGTCATTTGAGGTAATTCGGCATCCATTTTATCGATTTCAGTTTCTAAATAGGTGATGTCTTCGTTTGAAATTCGGTTGATGTTTAATCGTGGTTGACCGTTTTTTAAAGTTTCTTTTTCTGGTGGAGTGGCTAAAATAGCACCAACAGTAAACAAACGATCTTGGACTTCAATTAAAACAGCTTTGTATAGCGGATTGATATCTTGGTCACGAATCAATCCTATGTGAGAGTTCAATTCGTCAACAGTACCGTAACTTTCGATTCTAATATGGTGTTTAGGAACTCTTGTGCCGCCAAAAAGTGCTGTAGTTCCTTTGTCTCCTGTTTTGGTATAAACTTTCATTTTTTTATCTTTTGAAAATTATTGTTTCAACAGCAATTGAATTTTAGTAAACCAATTGCTATTGTTCTTGTTTTTTCTTGTAGGATTTTAGTTTGAATGATTTTCTATGATTCAAATTTCTTGATTCTTTATTTTTCACTAATCGCAAAGCAATGTATAGAAAAGTTAAAATCGCTACTAAATAATACATTATTTAAATTTTGGTAAAGATAACTGAAAAATGTTAAGGGTAAAAATCAAGTTCAAGTTTAAAATAGTCTCAGTCTCAGTCACAGTAAAATTAGTGTTATTCGAGTTTAATTATAATTCCAATTTCAATATTCAAAAAATTGCGCTATAAACTTAGAACTTGAAACTAAAATTAAACATATAAGATTGTCAAGATTATTTCAATTTCTTTAATCTGTGTTCCAAAAAAATCAAAATCAATCCCGACATTTCGGGTCAAAAATCAAATCAAGGACAAATGTTTTCGCTTCGCTCAAATGTTTGCCTACTTCGTAGGAGATTCCTAGTAAACTCGGAAAGACAAAACAATGTCAATCCTTAATTTCTTACTTCTTACAACTAAAACTATCTGTTCTTCACATCACTTTCAATAACACCATCACGTAAACGGATAATTCGGTGTGCGTGAGCTGCGATGTCTTCTTCGTGTGTTACTAGAACCACAGTATTTCCATTGGCATGGATTTCGTCAAAAAGATTCATGATTTCTACCGAAGTTTTACTGTCTAAGTTTCCTGTTGGTTCATCGGCTAAAATCATGGCGGGTTTGTTTACTAATGCTCTTGCAACTGCTACACGCTGGCGTTGCCCTCCTGATAATTGGTTGGGTTTGTGATCCATTCTGTCGCCTAATCCAACTTGCGTTAATACTTCTGTTGCACGATTGTTTCTGTCATTTTTTGAAAAACCAGCGTAAACCATTGGAAGTGCCACATTGTCAAGTGCTGTAGTTCTTGGCATAAGATTAAAAGTTTGGAACACAAAGCCAATTTCGATATTTCGAATTCCTGCCAATTCATCGTCTTGCATTTCGCTTACATTTTTTCCGTTAAGAATGTAAGTTCCTGATGTGGGCGTGTCTAAACATCCTAAAATATTCATTAAAGTTGATTTTCCAGAACCTGATGGTCCCATTAGCGCTACATATTCGCCCTTATTGATGACTAAGTCGATTCCTTTCAGTACGTGAATAATTTCATCGCCAAGTGGAAAATCTCTAGTTATTGCTTTAATATCTATAATAGGTTTTGACATGAATTCAATGTTTTAAATTAAAATTTAATCCTTTATTTATAAGTAGAGAAAAGTACCATTTTGTTACACTTAAATTCTAATTCGTTCCAAAATATGTGAACCAATCGTTTTATTTGGATTGATGATGAAGTGTTCTTTTTGTTGTTCGGCTCTAAAAAACACTATTCCCCATTGAAAAGTATCAATCGTAACCGAAACTTTTGGATGATTTTTTATGATTTCCCAAGCTTCTTCCATATCAACCGACCAATGAATGTCATCGAAAATCCAAACGGAATCATTTGAGATTGTTGGAAGTAAAGCCTCAAAATAATCTAAAGTTGCATTTTTGGAATGGTTGCCATCGAAGTAGATTAGGTGATGGGTGATGGGTGATGGGTGATGGGTTTTGAAATAGGTTGAAAATTCGGTAGTTTCAAAATTCACATTAGGTTTTGGATAGGTAAAATCTCTACTATTCGCATCTTCAAATTGTTTCTCAAAATTCTTTTTTGCTACATCTTGTGTGTTTTTACATCCTTCTAAAGTTGTTATTATAGCTTCTGGGTTTCCTAAGGCTAAAGAATTTGTTGCCAGTCCTAAAGAAGTGCCAATTTCTAAAATACTCTTAGGTTGAAAATAACGAACAATTCTAAAAAGTAATTCTGCATTTTTTTGAGTAATTCCTGCGGTTTGGACAATTTTATAAATTTCTCTGGTATTTGATTTAAAAACGCGTGAACCTGCACCAAAATCCGTTACTTCAATCGTGTTTTTATTTGCTAAAAGTGATTTTCGGTAGGATTTTAAAGTTTCGTATTCTGGATATTTAGTGTTGTCATAAAAACATTTCGTAACCAAATCAAATACAAATGGCGAATGCACTCCATGTTCATTTTTGGAATGGAAAAGGAATTTCAGATAGGATTTAATTATAGTCACAGTTTTCAGTCACAGTTTTCAGTCACAGTTTTCAGTTACAGTTTTTTCTGTACACTGCGACTGCGACTGAATACTAATTATTACTCCATTTTACTCGATAATTCAAACCAGCGCTCTTCTTTTTCTTCTAAAGCTTGAATGATTTTTTGTAATTCGTTGGCTTTCGCTTCAATTTTATCATCCGAAACTTTTCCGTCGGCGAATTCTTGTTCGATTTGTTTTTTGTTGTATTCTAAATCTTTGATCTCTTTTTCAATTTTGTTGAATTCCTTTTGTTCATTGAAATTTAAACCTGTTGAAGCCGTTTGCTTTTCTTTCCAATTTGTCTTTTCAGTACTTACCGAATTCAAAACTTTTGGTTCAGCCGAATCTTCATACGCTCTAAAATCGGAATAATTTCCTGGGAAATCTTCAATTTCGCCTTCGCCTCTAAAAACAAATAAGTGATCTACGATTTTATCCATGAAATATCTATCGTGACTCACCACTAATAAACATCCTGGATAATCTAAAAGGAAACTTTCTAATACATTTAAAGTTACAATATCCAAGTCATTCGTTGGCTCATCCAAAATTAAGAAATTCGGATTTTGAATTAAAACGGTACATAAATACAAACGTTTCAACTCGCCACCACTTAATTTTTCTACGAAATCGTATTGTTTTTTGGCATCAAATAAAAAACGTTCCAATAATTGCGAAGCGGAAATAATTTTTCCTTTCGTTAACAGAATATATTCGCCATATTCTTTGATGATATCGATAACTTTTTGACCTGGTTTCGGGTTGATTCCGCTTTGTGTGTAATAGCCAATTTTAATCGTATCGCCAATAATCACTTTACCCGAATCAGGTTGAATAGTTTGGGTTAAAATATTTAAAAAAGTGGATTTTCCTGTTCCGTTTTTACCAATAATACCAATGCGTTCACCACGTTGAAAAGAATAGGAAAAATCATCTAAAATTTTTCTATCTGGAAAACTTTTATTCACTTTTACCATCTCGATAATCTTGCTTCCCATGCGTTCCATGTTGATTTCCAACTCTACTACATTTTCTTTTCTACGACTTTCAGCAACTGCTTTGATTTTGTAAAAATCATCTTGACGTGATTTCGATTTGGTCGTTCTAGCTTTTGGTTGGCGGCGCATCCATGCCAATTCTTTTACGAATAAATTTTGTGCTTTGTCAATACTCGCATTTTCAGAAGCCAAACGTTCTTCTTTTTTAGCTAAATAATAGGAGTAATTCCCTTTGTATTGGTAGATTTTTCCATTGTCTAATTCGATGATTTCATTACAAACACGTTCCAAAAAGAAACGGTCGTGCGTTACCATAAACAGCGTAATGTTTTCTTTTGCAAAATAATCTTCAAGCCATTCAATCATCTCTAAATCCAAGTGATTGGTTGGCTCGTCTAAAATCAATAAATCTGGTTTGCTAATTAAAATAATTGCTAACGAAAGACGCTTTTTTTGTCCACCAGACATGTTTTTGACTTTCATTTTCAAGTCTTCCAACTTCAGTTTGTACAAAATTTGCTTGAATTGCGTTTCAAAATCCCAAGCGTTGTGGCGGTCCATATCGTCAAAAGCTCTTTGATACGCTTCTTCGTCGTTCGGATTTTCTAACGCTTTTTCGTAGCGTTCAATTACTTTCAGAATTTCATTATCTGAAGCGAAAATGTTTTCTTCAATGGTTAATTCGTCTTGCAAATTGTTGTTTTGAGACAAAAACGCCATTTTAATCTCTTTTCGGATAATAACTTGACCCGTATCTGGTTCATCCAAACCATTAATCATGTTCATAATAGTGGTTTTTCCTGAACCATTTTTAGCAATAAAAGCTATTTTTTGATCTTTGTTAATTCCAAAGGAAACGTTGTCAAACAAAACACGTTCGCCGTAGGATTTCGATATATTTTCGACTGATAAGTAATTCATAATACAATTTAGAGTTGCAAAAATAGTTTATTGTAACTGATGATACAATCTTTTAGAATTAAATAAAAAAAGCCATCAGTTTTGACGGCTTTGGATTATTATTTTAAAATTTCTACTTCTAAATGACTTTCTTCAAAGATTTTAATAAAAGCCTTAGTGTAATCTTGTTTTTCTGCTAAATATGGGTTTTCCAAAAATTTCTGAGGATTAACAGCAATTAATGGATACCAAGTGCTTTGTACTTGAATTTGAATTTTATGTCCTTTTTTGAAGGTATGTAACACATCTTGCAATCTAAAATTAACTTCTGTAGTTGTGTTTGGCGTTAAAGCTTCTGGTTTTTCAAAACTATTTCTAAAACGAGCAGGCATAACCTCGCTTCGAACCATTTGGTGATAGTTGGCATAAAGTACATTTGGTTTGTCTTTATTTTGAGGTTCGTCTGCAGGATATACATCGATTATTTTCACAATGAAATCAGCATCAGTTGCTGTTGAAGCAATTTTTAATTTTGCCATAATTTCACCTGCCAAAGTAATATCTTCTGTTAAATAATCTGTTGTAAATGTAACCACATCAGGGCGGCTTAAAGCAAATCTTTGGTCTTCCGTCATGTAATTTCTTGGTGTGAAACCGTTGTATTCTGCATAATTGATACTGCTTGGTACAGGATTATTTGGATCACTGTAGTATTCGCTAAATTGATTACTTTCGCTTTTTTCAGTTTCTAATTTTCTATTGGAACTTAGATAAAAATTCAGTTTAGTACTTTCTTTAGGCGGCCAATTTTGGAAAGTTTTCCATTCTTTTTTTCCTGTATCAAACATATAAGCTTCAGGAAGTTGAGCATCCTTAGATTTTTCTTTCAAGTAATGATTGAAGAATTTATGTTCAATATTCTTTTGATAGAAAGTTGCGATGCTGTCTCCAAAATAAATATCGTTGTGATAATGCTTTCCAGCTTCTCTCGACCATCCACCGTGAGAAAATGGTCCCATTACAATCGTATTTTTTGCTTTAGGATTGTTTTTTTCAATTGTTTTGTAAATGTTTAGTGGTCCGGCTAAGTCTTCGGCGTCATACCAACCACCAACAGTCATTACGGCGTGATTGATTCCTTTTAAATGTGGTAATAAATTTCTAGATTTCCAGAACTCATCGTAATTGGGATGATTTACGATTTCTTGCATGAAGAAGTTGTCTTTGTAATATTTATCAACTGCTTCTTTCAATGTACCCAATTCTCTGTAAAAAATGGAACCATCTCTTGAAGTTGTCTTAATGGATTGGTCTGAATACCAAGCTTTGTCTTCAGGTTTTGTTTTTTGAACTCCAAATACAGGAAATGTTCTAAAATATCCCATTAAAAATGCACCATTATGATGAAAGTCATCGAAAAAGAAATCTGAAATTGGAGCTTGTGGTGACGATGCTACTAAAGAAGGATGATTGGCTAAAGTTCCAACAGCAGTGTAAAATCCAGGATATGAAGTTCCATATTGTCCAACTTTTCCGTTATTGTTTTTAATATTTTTGATTAGCCAATCGATAGTATCATAAGTGTCAGAACTTTCATCAACATCTTTCTTAGTTTTTTTTACAACTTGAGGCGTCATATTGGTGAAAGTTCCTTCACTCATGTATCTTCCTCGAACATCTTGATAAACAAAAATATACTTGTCCTTTTGAAGGTAAGTATTTGGGCCTAAAGACCTTCTGAAATTCTCTTCGCCATAGGGTGCAACGCTGTAACAAGTCCTTTGCATCAAAATTGGGTATTTGTTTGTTGAAGAAATGTCTTTAGGGGTGTAAATGGCAGTGAAAAGTTTTGTGCCATCTCGCATTGGAATATACACTTCTTTTTTGTCATAATTTGCTTTTATATCCTCTTGCGAGAAAATAGAAAGTGAAGTTAAGAATAAAAACAGGGTAATTATATTTCTCATAAAATGTGTTTTAGATTTCGAAGATATTAAGTTTTTATTCAAAATGAAGATTGACTAATGTTAAAATTAAACTTTTAATTATATTCGCATCATGCAGCTATCAATAATCATACTCAATTATAATGTACGCTATTTTTTAGAGCAATGCGTTCTTAGTGTTCAAAAAGCATTGGAAGGCATTGATAGTGAAATTATTGTCATTGATAACGCTTCATCGGATGATAGTTGCGAGATGATGAAAACCAAATTTCCGCACATAAAACTAATAGAAAATGCAGCAAATTTAGGTTTCCCAAAAGGAAATAATATTGGAGTCGCTCAAGCTAAAGGCGAATACATTTGTATTTTAAATCCCGATACGGTAGTAGCGGAAGACACTTTTTCTAAAATTCTGAACACTGAAAACTGGAAACTGAACACTGGCATCATCGGTTGTAAATTAATTGACGGCGCTGGAAATTTTCTTCCCGAAAGCAAACGTGGCGTTCCAACGCCTTGGGTCGCTTTTACTAAGATTTTTGGATTATATAAAATTTCCAATTATTTTGGAAAATATTATGCCCAACATTTATCTGAAAACGAATCAGGAAAAGTAGATATTTTGGTAGGAGCTTTTATGGTGATGAAGCGCGAATTGTATCTTAAAGTTGGTGGTTTTGATGAAAATTGCTTTATGTATTCCGATGATATTGATTTGAGTTATTTGGTTTTGAAATCAGGGAAATCGAATTATTACTTTCACGAAACTTCGGTGATTCATTATAAAGGCGAAAGCACTGTTCGAGACGGAACGTATATGAAACGTTTCCGTGAAGCGATGCAATTTTTCTATAAAAAACATTTCAAGAAATCATGGTTTTTTGATGTCATGATGCAAGTAGGAAGTTTTGTTTTTAGTCTTTTGAAGAAGAATCAGCAGAAGAATGAAGTTCGAACTATTGATGAATTTGTTATATTTTCAAAAGGAAATTTAGAGTTAAATCTATCAAAAAAAGCAACTTACTTATCTGATTTTAGTGAATTTGAGAATCAACCTCAAAAAAATCTTGAAATTATATTTGATACGACTACTTTTAGTTTTGCTGAAATTATTACTTTTATGCAGTTAAATAAGGGTAAAAAACTAAGTTTTAAGAATTATATTTCGAGTTCTAATTACTTGATTGGAAGTAACAACTCAAACGATAGAGGGCAAATAATTTTGTTGTAAATAATTATATATTTCTTTACAAATCGAATGAAAAATTAGTATTTTTGCAAACCAAATACAAAAACACAACTTTAGTTTAAAGATATGGCAAAGTTTGAATTGAAATTACCTAAAATGGGTGAAAGTGTTGCAGAAGCAACAGTTACTAACTGGTTAAAGAAAGTTGGTGATAAAATTGAAATGGATGAAGCAGTACTTGAAATTGCTACTGATAAAGTAGACAGTGAAGTGCCTTCAGAAGTTGCAGGAACACTTGTTGAAATTTTATTTAATACCGATGATGTAGTTCAAGTGGGACAAACAATCGCTATTATCGAAACCGAAGGCGGTGCCGTTGCATCAACTCCAGAAGTTAAAGTAGATGTTCCAGTTGCAGTTGCTGAAGTAGCTAAAGCGGTAGAAGTAGCTAAAGAAACTGTAACGCCAGCTGATTTTTCGGCATCAGATAAATTCTTCTCACCTTTAGTTAAAAACATTGCGAAAGAAGAAGGAATTTCATTAGCAGAATTAGAGTCAATTGCTGGTTCTGGTAAAGATGGCCGTGTTAACAAAGAAGATTTATTAAATTATATCAAAAATAGAGGAAGTCAAGTTAGTGTTCAGTCTTCAGTGGTAAGTGTTCAGCCAGTATTGGAAACAAAACCAACTTCAAACGTGAAACCAGAAACCGCAACAGTTCCAGTATCATTAAACGGTGGTGATGAGATTGTTGAAATGGACAGAATGCGTAAGTTGATTTCGAAATACATGGTAGAATCGGTTCAAACTTCGGCTCACGTTCAGTCGTTTATTGAAGTTGATGTGACTAACATTGTTAAATGGAGAGATAAAGTTAAAAACGCTTTCGAAAAGAGAGAAGGAGAGAAGCTAACTTTCACGCCAATTTTCATGGAAGCGGTTGCAAAAGCATTGAAAGATTTCCCGGGAATGAACATTTCAGTTGATGGAGATTATATCATCAAGCGTAAAAATATCAACTTAGGAATGGCGGCAGCTTTACCAAATGGAAACTTAATTGTTCCTGTAATTAAAAACGCGGACCAGTTGAATTTAGTTGGAATGGCAAAAGCAGTAAACGACTTAGGAAATCGTGCAAAAGCTGGAAAATTAAAACCAGATGATACACAAGGAGGAACTTACACCGTTACGAATGTTGGTACTTTTGGTTCTGTTTTCGGAACGCCAATTATCAACCAACCGCAAGTAGGTATTTTAGCTCTAGGTGCTATCAGAAAAGTACCAGCAGTTATCGAAACTCCAGAAGGTGATTTTATTGGAATTCGTCAAAAAATGTTCTTATCGCACTCTTATGATCACAGAGTAGTAGATGGAGCATTAGGAGGAAGTTTCGTAAAACGTGTAGCAGAATATTTAGAAGCGTTTGATGTAAATAGAGATTTCTAATCTTAAAATAAATTAATTGTAAACCCGATAGTTTTTAAAACCTATCGGGTTTTTCTATCTTTGCCTTATATAAAATCACTATGGAATTAAAATTAACACGCCCTATCTGCTTTTTCGACCTTGAAACTACAGGAATTGATGTGGCAAGAGACCGAATCGTAGAAATCTCAATATTTAAAGTATATCCAAACGGAAATAAAGAAAGTAAAACTTGGTTAGTCAACCCAACCATTCCCATTCCGCCTCAAACTACTGCTGTGCATGGAATTACAAATGAAAAAGTAGCTAATGAGCCAACATTCAAAGAATTAGCTTCTCAAATCCATAACATGATTAAAGATTCCGATTTGGCAGGATTTAATTCGGACCGCTTTGATATTCCGCTTTTAGCCGAAGAATTATTACGTGCTGAGGTTGATTTTGATATGAAAAACCGAGTTTCTGTCGACGTACAAACCATTTTCCATAAAATGGAAGAACGAACATTAAGCGCGGCTTACAAATTCTATTGCGGACAAAGTTTAGAAAATGCCCATAGTGCAGAAGCGGATACCATGGCAACCTACGAAATTTTAAAAGCACAATTGGATAGATATGAAAATTTAGAAAATGACATAAAATCATTATCTGAATTTACAACGCGAAAAAAATCAGTTGATTTCGCCGGATTCATCGCCTTAAATAATGAAGGGAAAGAAATTTTTACTTTCGGAAAACACAAAGGCGCTTTAGTTGACGATGTTTTTGATAAAGAACCCGGTTATTTCGGTTGGATTCAAAACGCTGATTTTCCATTGTTTACCAAAAAAGTACTGACAGCAATTAAATTAAGAAAGTTAAATACGAAATAGGTAATAGGTAATGGGTTATAGGTAATAGGTTTTGTTCATCACCAAACATCCATCACCCATCATCAAACATCCATCACTTTAGTAAAATGAAAATAATCTGCATAGGGCGAAATTACGCCGACCACATCACCGAATTAAACAACGAAAGACCATCGGAACCAGTTATTTTTTTAAAACCAGATACTGCTGTAGTTTTGAAGAAATTTCCATTTGTAATTCCAGAATTTAGCCAAGATGTGCACCATGAAGTGGAAGTTTTGGTTAAAATTAATAAAGTGGGGAAGTACATCGAAACCAAGTTTGCTCACAAATATTACGATGAAATTGGTTTAGGAATCGATTTTACCGCTCGCGATGTTCAAAATCGATTGAAAGAGAAAGGCTTGCCTTGGGAAAAAGCAAAAGCATTTGACGGTTCAGCGATTATTAGTGACTTTTTACCGAAAAAAGATTTTACTTCTGTAGAAAACATTAATTTTGAATTGAAAAACAACAATCAAGTAGTTCAGAGTGGCAATACGAATTTAATGCTTTGGAAAATTGATGAGATAATTTCTTACATATCACAATATTTTACCTTAAAAAAAGGTGATATCATTTTTACAGGAACTCCTAAAGGTGTTGCAGCTGTTAAAGAAGGTGATGTGTTAGAAGGTTTTATGGAAGGAAAATCGATGTTTAAAGTAAAAGTAAAATAGAATATGGCACTACAATACAATTTAGCTAAAGTTTATGAAATATCTGAAAACGATAAAGACTTTGCTTTGCAGATTGTACATTTGTTTCTAGAAGAAGTTCCTGAGGAAATAAGCTCAATAAAAGTAGGGATCGAGGAAAAAGATTATTCAAGAACCTATGCAGCATCTCACAAGATTAAACCATCTTTAGATTTATTAGGAATGGATTTGGCTTATGATGAAAATCTTCAAATTATGGCTTGGGCAAAGTCAGAAGGAAAGAAAAAAGAAATTAAAGACACTTACAAACTGCTCAAAGAACGCGTTGATTTAGCGATCAAAGAAATCAAAAAAGATTTCAAAATTTAAATCCCCCAAAAAACTAACCTACTAAACATGAAAGCTGCAATTGTTACCATTGGTGATGAAATTCTTATTGGTCAAATTTTAGATACCAACTCTTCCTATATTGCAAAAGCACTTGATAAAATTGGTATTGGAACTCATGAAATGCGTTCTATTTCTGACGATAGAGAGCATATTTTAAACACACTTCAAGAACTACAAAATCAAGTGGATGTTGTAATTGTAACTGGTGGATTAGGGCCAACAAAAGATGATATCACCAAAAAAACATTTTGTGATTACTTTGAAGATGAGTTGATTGAAAACGCTTCAGTTTTGGAACATGTGAAAAATATAATTGAAGGTATTTATAAAAGACCAATTACCGCCATCAATATAGAACAAGCACAAGTACCTTCAAAAGCTAAAATTCTTTTCAATAAAATGGGAACTGCTCCAGGAATGTGGATGGAAAAAGATGAAACTGTTTTTGTTTCACTCCCGGGTGTGCCTTATGAAATGAAGTATTTGATAGATAATGAAGTTATTCCTAATTTAGTTGCCAAATTTAAGCGTCCATTTATTGTTCACAAAACTATAATGACTTACGGTAGAGGAGAAAGTCTTATTGCAGAACAAATTGAAAATTGGGAAGATAATTTACCACCTTTCATCAAATTAGCGTATTTACCAAGTCCTGGTCGTGTTAGGTTGAGATTAACTGCCAAAGGAATACAAGAATTGGAATTACAAGAAGCAATTGCTCAAGAAGTTGAAAAGTTGCAAGAGTTAATAGGGGATATTATTGTAGGTTTTGACGATGATGAACCTATAGAAGTTGTAGTAGGAAATCTGTTACAATCAAAAAATCTAACGCTAGCTACAGCAGAAAGTTGTACTGGCGGGAAAATAGCACAAGTGATTACTTCAATTTCAGGTTGTTCTGCCTATTTTAAAGGAAGTATAGTGAGTTATGCTACAGAAGCTAAATTGAACATTTTAGGAATTCCTCCAGAACTAATTTCTAAATATAGTGTAGTAAGTGCTGAGGTTGCTAAAGCTATGGCATTGGCAGTACAAAATATGATGCATTCAGATTATGCTATTGCAACAACAGGAAATGCAGGACCATCTAAAGGCGATGCTGATGCTGAAATAGGAACCGTATTTATTGCTCTCGCTACTCCAAAATTTGTTGTTGTTGAAGAATTTAACTTCGGACAACCCCGTGAAAAAGTGATTGATAGAACGGTTAACAAAGGGCTTGAACTGCTATATAAAGAAATTTTAAAAAATTAATAAAAGATTGTTGTGTAATTCGATTCAATTTTGTTTCTTTGCACCCTGATTTTGAATAACGAAATAAAAGATTAGAATAATGTCAAGAGTTTGTGAACTTACAGGTAAAAGAGCAATGGTAGGAAACAACGTTTCTCATGCTATGAATAAAACTAAAAGAAAATTTTCTGTTAACTTAGTTAAGAAACGTTTCTATATCGCAGAAGAAGATAGATGGGTTACTTTAAAAATTTCTACTGCTGCGTTAAAAACTATTAATAAAAATGGTATTGCTGCTGTTTTGAAACAAGCAAAAGCAAACGGATTAGTAAAATAATCTGGTAATCCTTAAAAATAATTTAAGATGGCAAAGAAAGGAAATAGAATTCAAGTAATTTTAGAGTGCACAGAGCACAAGACTTCAGGTGTAGCAGGAACTTCTCGTTACATTACTACAAAAAATAAAAAAAATACTCCAGATAGATTAGAAATTAAAAAATTTAATCCAATCTTAAAAAGAGTAACTGTTCACAAAGAAATCAAATAATTGAAATTTTAAATTTCAAATAAAAATAATTAGTCATGGCAAAGAAAACCGTAGCAACTTTACAGACATCATCTAAAAGATTAACCAAAGCTATTAAAATGGTTAAATCTCCTAAAACAGGTGCTTATACTTTCGTAGAATCAGTAATGACACCAGAAGAAGTTGATGAATTCTTAAAAAAGAAATAATTTAGTTATATAACTAAACATAACATAAGCTACTTTCGTTTGAAAGTAGCTTTTTTATTTTTACATTTGCCAAGCCAATACAACTTAGTGTGTTTGAAATTAAATCAATTGGAATATGAGTTTTTTTAAAAAATTATTTTCTTCTGAAAAAAAAGAATCTTTAGATAAAGGATTAGAAAAATCTAAAACTTCTTTTTTTTCAAAATTATCTAAAGCAGTTGCTGGAAAATCTAAGGTTGATGATGAAGTTTTAGATAACTTGGAAGAAATTCTTGTTTCTTCTGATGTAGGTGTAACTACTACATTAAAAGTTATTGAGCGAATCGAAAAACGAGTTGCTGCTGATAAATATCTTGGAACCGATGAGTTAAATCAAATCCTAAGAGAAGAAATTGCAGCTCTTTTAGCTGAAAATAATACAGAAAATCCAATAGAATTTGAAGTTCCTTCCCATAAAAAACCTTATGTAATTATGGTTGTTGGAGTAAACGGCGTTGGGAAAACTACAACTATTGGTAAATTAGCTTTTCAATTTAAAAAAGCAGGATATAAAGTAGTTTTAGGCGCTGCTGATACTTTTAGAGCTGCAGCAATTGACCAGTTGCAAATTTGGGCAGATAGAGTAGGAGTTCCAATAGTTAAACAACAAATGGGAAGCGACCCTGCATCAGTGGCTTTTGATACTTTACAAAGCGCTGTTGCTCAAAATGCAGACGTTGTAATTATTGATACTGCCGGTCGTTTGCATAACAAAGTGGGCTTAATGAATGAATTAGCTAAAGTTAAAAAAGTAATGCAAAAAGTAGTTGCTGATACTCCTAATGACGTCTTGCTTGTTCTTGATGGTTCAACAGGACAAAATGCTTTTGAACAAGCCAAACAGTTTACAGCAGCAACTGAAGTAAATTGCTTAGCAGTTACTAAATTAGACGGAACTGCAAAAGGCGGCGTTGTTATTGGTATTTCCGATCAGTTTAAAATTCCTGTGAAATATATTGGTGTTGGTGAAGGTATTGAAGACTTACAAGTTTTCAATAAATTCGAGTTTGTGGATTCATTTTTTAAATAATATTACATTTTCCCCCAAATGCTACATTTTATTAAAAACATTAGCTCGCTTAAGTTATTGCTTGCAGCAGTGGTTATAGGTGTATTAACCTATTTTATTGAAAAATCATTTCCATCAATCTTTATCATGTCGAGATTGATTGTTTTTTTAATGGTTTTTTATGCAATTATTAAATTTATAAATAAAAAGTTTAATTGGTAACAGCGTTAATTTTTGACCATAATTCGTTATCAAAGTTAGAAAGCGCAAAATTTGAGCCGTCAGCAGGATCACCTAGTCTGATAATTACCAGTTTTTTGCTTGGTACCACATAGATTTTCTGATCATCTCTTCCTAAAGCACAATACATATCACTTGGAGCATTAGGAATTAAAGTTCCATTAAATTGAAATTGTGTTTGAGGTAGTCTGTAACTATTTTTGCCATTTAGCCACCACATGTAACCATAGGCTAAATTAAGGTTTTGTGAAGTATTTGTAGCAACTGCAAAATAATTGGAATTAACAATCTGAGTTCCATTCCAATTCCCTTGATTTAATGCTAATAGACCAAATCTAGCCATACTTCTCGTATTGCTGCCGTAAACCCTATTGTTACCACTTTGAAACCAAGCTCCAGTCATACCAATTGGATTTTTAAGTTTAGCATTGAAATAATTTTCCCAAGTTTGATTCGTAGCAGAAGCAACCACATCTTGTAATTTAACATAAACATTATGATAAGCCCATCTTGTACCAGCATCAGCTAAATAGGTCAAGTTTTGAGGACTTACTCCATCTCCGTTACCATCGTTTAAACCTGAAGTCATGTTTAGTAAATGCTTACAAGTAATTAGATTTTCTTTATTTAATGGAGCGCTGGTCCAACCTGTTCCAATATAATCCGAAACCTTATTATTTGTATTGATAAAATTTTCTTGTTCTGCAATGCCCACAACAGCAGTAGTTAATGTTTTTCCTGCACTTGCCCAATACCAAGGTAATGTTGCAGAATGACCATTAAAATAGTTTTCCAATACTATTTTTCCATTGTGCAAAACAATAAATCCTTTAGTGTTTTTTTGATTTAAATAATCATACAAAGATTGTATTTGTGATATATTCCAATTCAAACTTTCAGGAGTTTTAGTCTCCCAAACATTTGAATTATTTGGTGGAAAATACATAGCTTCACTAATTGGTTCTGTAACATCATTATCATTTGAAGAGCAATTGCATAATACGAAAAGAAGTGCAAAAGCGAATAGTATATTTTTCATTTTCAGTAGTTTAATGAATAAGACAATAAATGTATAAAATAGTTTAATTGATAGGTAATAAATTTGTATTTTTATGGTCATTAATTTTACAATCGTGAAAACTTTATTTTATTTCATTCCCTTTTTTCTTTTAGTTTCCTGTAAGCAAAAAATCAGCGAAACAGAACTTCAATTCCTTAATGGTTATTGGGAAATTGAAAAAGTAATTCTCCCAAATGGGGAAACTAAAGATTATAAAATCAATGAAACTATCGAGTTTTTTGAACTAAAAGATAAAATAGGTTTCAGACAAAAATTAATGCCACAATTAGACGGAACTTATTTAACCAATAACCTTCAAGAAAAACTTGAGTTGCTCAATGTTGATGGTGTTACCATGCTACAATATCAAACAGATTACGCTTCTTGGAAAGAAGAAATCATCTCAGTTTCTAAAGAAAAATTAGTGTTAAAAAACGAACAAAACTTAGAGTACCACTACAAAAAACCTGTTGCATTCACAATAAAATAATATGAGTAAACGATTCAATGAAGAAAACGCAATTAGCGATGTACTCAAGCAATTTATTTCCCACAACAAACTAGAAGCGGGGCTCGACGTAGTAAACGTTCGCGATGCTTGGAAAAACTTAATGGGAAACGGAGTAAATTCTTATACTACTGAAATTCAATTGAAAGGAACAACATTATACGTAGCATTATCTTCAGCAGTTTTGCGCGAAGAATTAAGCCTAGGGAAAGAAAAAATCATCAAAATGATTAACGAAGAACTCCGTAAAGATTTAGTTACAACTTTGATTTTAAGATAAAAAAAATCTCGTTTCGTCAAGAAAACGAGATTTTATATTTTATTCATAAACTGTCAACTGCGACTAAACACTGAATATTAAAACTGCTCTCTTCCAGCAAAATGGAAAGCACCTTCAATAGCAGCATTTTCATCAGAATCAGAACCGTGAACAGCATTTTCACCAATTGAAGTAGCATATTTTTTACGGATAGTTCCTTCAGCAGCATCAGCTGGGTTTGTAGCACCAATTAACGTTCTAAAATCCTCAACCGCATTTTCTTTTTCTAAGATAGCCGCCACAATTGGACCTCTCGTCATAAATTCAACTAACTCACCAAAAAATGGTCTTTCGCTGTGAACTGCGTAGAATTTTTGAGCATCAGCTACCGTTAATTGCGTTAATTTCATCGCTACAATTCTGAAACCACCTTCAGTAATCATATTTAAAATTCCACCGATGTGTCCGTTTTCAACCGCATCAGGTTTAATCATTGTAAATGTTCTATTCGTTGCCATTTTTTTCGTTTTAAATTGGGTGCAAAAGTAGTTATAAATCTTTAAAATAGAAACAAATTACAGCTTTTTTTGAAGCGAATGGTTCTGGCTTTCTTGGTTTCCATTTTCCTGCTTTTCGTTACAATCTTTTATAACTCTGTCAGAGTTCAAAACTCTGACAGAGTTATAAAAGGATTTCCACTACAATCAGGGCTATAGAGTCATTTTCGGCGTTCTTGCACTTTTGTTTTTACAAGGTAATTACTGTAAATTCGTGTTCCAAAGGTTTTAATTCCTTCAATAGAACCGCAATCAATGCGTCTCCGTAAGACTCATAAAAAGTACTAAAGTTAGCTGAACGTTCCTGTAAACTTTGGTTAGGAAATAATGAATTTTGCAACTCTTTTATTTGGTCTAATTGTTCTTGGTGTTTTCTTTTTTCAGCTTTTAGTAGTCTTTTTTCTAAATTTTCTAAACCTTTAATTTGTTTAATTTCCTGAGCTTTTACAGCACCTAAAAACGATTTGTCAGTTTGATTAGCTATGGTGTACAAATCTTCAAATTGTTTTTTTAGAAAGGCTTTTTGTTTGCTAAAATCAATCGTAAAATTGGAATATTTTTTCGTTTTTTTGTTGATTAAATCTTCTTGTTTTTGAAAAATATCCGTCCAATTCAAACCTAATTTATCCAGTTTGTCATGCTGTTTTTCGGTAGCTAATAAAACAGAATTTCGAAGTAACAAAATTGGAAACGTAACCTCATTCGCTTCAAAATTAGATTTCAATTCAAACCAATACGCTAGTTCGCCTCCGCCACCAATATAGCATAAATTAGGCAAAATAACTTCTTGATACAACGGACGTAAAATCACATTCGGACTAAAATTCTTTGGATTATTTGCTAGTTCAGTTAAAATTTCACTTTCAGAAAATGATAAATGCGTGTTATTGATTTTGTAATTTCCATTTTCAAAAACTATGCGTTCTCTCAAATCATTTTGAATGTAAAACAAGTTGATTTCTCTCGGATTTACTTGAACATTATATTTTTCTAACAACGGAAGCGTTTCATTAACCTTTTTAAACGAAGTTTGATGAAGTAATTCTTCTTTAACATAAGGAATAAAAAGTTTTTTTAGCGCTAAATCATCACCATCAACAATCACTAAACCTTCATTTTTGAATAATTCATTGGCTAAAAATCGAGTGGCATCAGCTAAATTTCCGTGTTCTAAATACGATTTTTTAAATAACTCACGAAGATAATTGGCATTATTTCCTAAGCCTAATTCAGTTGAAAACTGCTTAAAAACTTTCTCTAATTCAGTAGTGTTTAATCTACCAACCGGACCTTTACTTTCTTTTTTCCACTGAATTTTCTTTCCTTTGAAATTGAAATAATTGATTTCATCAAAATCATGATCTTCGGTTGCCATCCAATAAACTGGAACAAAATTATTCTCTGGATAAGCTGTTTTTAATTCCTTCGTTAAATTAATAACCGAAACAATTTTATACAAAAAATACAAAGGACCAGTAAACAAATTCAATTGATGACCCGTGGTAATCGTAAAAGTGTTAGAGTTTTTTAAAAGTTCAATGTTATTTGAAGTAGTTTCAGAAACCTCAAAATTTTGGTATTGATTTGTTAATGCTTTTGCCAAAATTTCACGATTTTCAATTGGAAAATTTTTTCTTTTTTCCTCAATCTGCAATTGAAAGTTTTCTAAAGATGGAAACCGATTGTATAACGATTTTAATTCAGCCTTTTGGTCTAAATAATCTACGATTAGTTTTGAAAAATATCCCGAATTTTGATACGTAATACAGTCGCTTGGCATTTTGGCAATTTTTTTGCTAAAATACTAAAATTCTTTATTTCTTAATTGGATTTAACAAGGAGTTAGGATTTGATGTATTTATCTAATCAAACTAAAATGTCCTTTGTACTCTTTTCCATTTTCTCTTGTCACAACGAACCAATAATCTGTTGAAGGAGCTTCAATACTATTATATTTTCCATCCCAACCTGCAGAATTTGAATTGAATTCATATAGTAATTTCCCATATCGGTCAAAAATTTTGACTTTTAGATTTGGTTCGTTCTCTGAAAATTTAATTCTCCAAAAATCATTATAACCATCACCGTTTGGAGTGAAGAATTTTGGATACATCAATAAATAGATGTCTTCAGATGAAATTCCACATCCATTTTTATCTCTAACATAAACGGTGTATTCGCCATTTTCTAATCCGTAAAAAGTATGGTTGTCTTGAAAATCAATTCCGTTTAAAGAATATTCATAGTTTCCAAAGCTGTTAGAAGCTAGTAATACTGAAATAGTATTTTCATTTTGTGTCCAATCAGAAGTTATGATTTCAGAAATAGTTCCAATATTTGAATTTACAACGGTAAAGTTTTTGGTTGATGAACATATAGTAGTTCCATGATTTTTTGAAACGGTTACTGAATAATTTCCTGGTTGTGAAACAGTAATTGAAGGAGTTATTTCTCCCGTTGACCATAAATAAGTGTCATAACCATTTCCAGTATTTATTGTTATGGTTTCGCCTTCGCAAATTGGCGTAATATCATAAATATTCAAAAAAGGTTTATTTACTAACAGTAATTCTAATGCTACAATTTGGAAACAAGTGTTTGGCGATTCAATTCGAACATAAAATAGATTATTTCCAATGGATAAATTGTAATTGGAACTATTTTGCACTTCATCTGAGACTAATTGGTTTTGAGCGCCGTTTAAAGAATAGTAATATTTAAAAACATTTCCAGTTGAGGAGATTAGAAACAAATTGTAATTAGAAAGATTAACATTTTCAAAACCATTATTCAAATCATCACAAATAGTTTCTGAATAATTATTAGCATTTAATGTATTGATTAATTGTATTGAAATAGCAAGTCTTGTAGGACTTTCGCAACCATTTATAGTTTGAGAAGCATAATAGGTTACACCGTTTTGTAATAGTGTAGAAGTTGGTAATACGGAATTTCCAGTTGAACTATCATACCAAATAATATCTGTTCCAGTAATCGCTATACTATTTATAGTAGCATTTTCTGTACTACAAAAACTTTGATTTTGGTTTCCAATTGGAGCAGAAGTGTTTTGAATAGTCACTAAAACAGGAACTCTTTCACTTTCACAGCCGTTTATGGTTTGTGAGGCATAATACGTTACTCCATCAATTAATAATGTGTTAGTTGGTAAAATCGTTCCATTAGCTGGAGCATTGTACCAAGTAATATTTTGCCCTGATATAACAATATCGTTTAACGTTGCGTTTTGCTGGAAGCAGAATTGTTGAGGGGATGATGAAGTTGGTAATGCAACTGATGAAATAGCAACATTTTGTGTTTGAGAACTTGTATTTCCATTTCCATCATCATAGTTCCAAGTAATGGTGTAATTTCCAGGATTAGTATAGCTTAATGGATTTGTTGTGGTTCCGATTATAGTGCCAGAACAATTATCAATAGCGGTTGGTATTGTTGAAATTATAGTGTTACAATCTCCTGTGATTAAAGGTAGATTTGAAATTGTAGGTATAGGTGCTTCTAAATCACCAACAATTACATTTAAGGTAATAGTGTTATCACAATTTTCAGTTCCGGAGATAATACAAGAATACTCACCATTGTTAGTTGTATTTGCATTTGGAATTATGGGATTTTGTTCTGTAGAAGTAAATCCGTTTGGACCTGTCCAAGAATATGATGTTCCTCCAGAGGCAGTTAATTCAAGATCAGAGCCCAAACAAACTGGTGAATTAGAATTTGCATTTGTTGCAGAAAGACAATCAAGAAATTTTACTAAAAAAGTGTCTTGTTCAGGAGAAGAACCTTGAATAGTTTGATGCGCATTAGGGGTTGATATGCCAATCGTATTGCTATTAGAAGATCCATATAAAAATATGTTGTCTAAGTTGTCTACTTCAATTCTAGGATTTTGGGTAGCATTGTCACCAGTGTAATAAGTTCCCCATTCTCTTTGCCCGCTTGGATTAAGCTTTGTTAAAAAAACATTGTGATAAGGATTTTTTGTTGAGAGATATGAGTTTGGAGTTGCAATTCCTGTTGAAGAATTAGTTTCTCCACAAAAATAAATTTCATTTATATTATTAACAGATAGTTGAGCTATTCTTTCCGGAAAATATGTACCCCATACTTTAGTTTGATTTATTAAATCAAATTTTATTATGGCATAGGAATACGAACCAATTGGAGCAGCTTGGTAATTTTCTAAAAAAACACCGGATGTAGAAATATTAGATGTACTACTTGTTCGACCAATTAGGTATATGAAGTTGTTCTTTAAATCACCTTTAAAACTAAATAAATCATCGTTTTCCCCTCCAATGTAAGTTCCCCATGACAAAACTCCATCTAAATTAAACTTCAATATTGTTGCGTCTCCTCCACCAAAATTTGAAGTTTGGTATGCTCCTGGTGTGCTAATATTTGAGTTACTTAGACTTATTCCTGTTACGTAAAGAAAATTATCATCATTAACAAAAATGTTAAATAATCCATCTGGTCCTTGACCACCGTAATATGTTGACCAAATTCGTTGTCCATTTTCGTTGAACTTTACAATAAAACCATTACTATTATGATTGTTTGAACCTCTTGTTGGTTGATGTGAGTTTATCGTAGCTATGCTAGTATTACTATTTGTTTGCCCACATAAGTAAACATTGTTTTGATTATCGAAAGCTATACCCGAACCATAATCATTGTTTTCGCCACCATAATATGTTGCCCATTCATTAATTCCATTACTATTTAGTTTAATTAAATAGGCATCGTTAAAATTGTTTTTTTGAGGTTGATGGGAACCGGGTGTCCCTAAATTAAATTGGTTTATTACATTTCCTGTCGCATAAACATTAAAATTGTTATCTACTCTAATGTAATTCATATTTGCTAAATAATATGTTCCCCAAATTCTTTCGCCCTCTGTATTAAATTTGGCTACAAAACCAGCTGAAACTTGAATTGATGATAAATGAGTTCCAGAGGTTGCTATATTATTTAGACTAGATGTTGTTCCTGAAATATAGATGTTGTTATTATTATCTGATGTTATAGTGTTTGGGAATTCTATACCGGCTCCTCCATAATAAGTCCCCCACAACCTTATAGGAACAGGATCAATTACTATAGTTTTCTCAGAAGAATTCAAATCACCTTCAAAACCATAAACATTCTTTTTTATCTTTTTGTAATTGATTTTGATTTCGTTTTTTCTATTCTCTTGCTCAGTCCAACTCATTGGAATGGTTTCTTCCATTTGACCAAAACGAAGATTCATTTTAATTTTATTATCTTCCAAATCCGTTTTGGTACCATTAAATTTTAATTGAATATCAGAAACTTTTCCGCCCGGTTTTACAATGAAATTATATTCAACAGCTTTTGTGGAATCATTTGGAATAAAAAAAACAACATCAATTTGATTATAAATGTTCTGATAAGTAACTTTTTTGTATTTATGAATATTTGTTATTCCATTTTTGGCATGAGCAACATTATAATAATTATCATAGTCTTTAGATTTTTCTTCAGCAATTAATTTTATATTTTGACTTGTGTTCAAAAAGTCAATATCAATCCTATGATAATTATATTTTAAGGAATAATCAGGTATTTCATTTTTATTATCAAAACTTAGATTGGAAGAGTAAAATTCTTTGTCTTTTTCAGTTAATTGAATTTTTTCAGTTTCGTAAACATCATAAGAAAAACCTTTTTCTCGTAACTGCACATTTAAACCATTTGTGTTTAAGAGGTATTTTACAGAGGTATTAGGCTTATCTTTTTGGTCAACAATTTGTCCTTTGTTTTCAATGAAACCAATTGAGTTATCTTTAACCTGACCAAATGATAAAGAAAAGAAAAAAGATAAAAAGAGTAATGATAAAATTCTCATGTAGAAAAATATTTCCACAAAAATAATAATTTAAAAGACATTGTATTCAAATTATTACAAATTAGCTCGAAACAATTTTTAATTTTACCTTTGCAAAAACATTCAACTTGAAAGACATTCTCTTAATCACACCGCCTTTTACCCAACTGAATACACCGTATCCAGCAACGGCTTATTTGAAAGGTTTTTTGAATACCAAAAACATTTCGGCATTCCAAATGGATTTAGGTATCGAAGTGATTTTAGAACTATTTTCCAAAAAAGGTTTAGCCGAGATTTTTTGTCACATCGAGCGAAGTCGAGATGCTTCACCCATCACCCATCACCCATCACCAAATACCCAAAGAATATATTCCCTTAAAGACGATTACATCAAAACAATAGATGCTGTAATATCATTTCTTCAAGGAAAAAACCCATCTTTGGCGCGACAAATTTGTTCTGGAAATTTCTTACCAGAAGCCTCTCGTTTTGACCAATTAGACGATATGGAATTTGCCTTTGGTTCTATGGGAATGCAAGACAAAGCCAAACATCTAGCTACTTTATATTTAGAAGATTTATCGGATTTTATTGTAGAGTGTGTCGATGAAAATTTTGGATTTAGTCGCTATGCAGAACGTTTGGGAAGAAGCGCGAATTCTTTTGATGAATTATATAATCATTTACAAAATGAACTAACTTTTATAGATAAAATCACCATAAAAATTCTGAAAGAACGAATAGAGAAAGTTGAACCAAAATTAATCTGTTTTTCAGTTCCATTTCCAGGAAATTTATACAGTGCTTTCCGTTGTGCCCAATTCATAAAAACCAATTTTCCGAATATAAAAACAGCAATGGGCGGAGGTTTCCCAAATACCGAACTCCGTGAATTAAAAGATAAAAGAGTTTTTGAATTCTTCGATTTCATTACGTTAGATGATGGAGAATTACCTGTTGAATTAGTTTACGATTTTGTCACATCGAGCGAAGTCGAGATGCCTTTAAAAAGGACTTTTCTTCTAGAAAACAACCAAGTCATCTACAAAAACAACTCCACTCGCCACGATTACAAACAAAGTGAAGTAGGAACTCCAGATTATTCTGATTTGTTGTTAGATAAATACATTTCTGTAATTGAAGTAGCCAATCCCATGCACAGTTTATGGAGCGATGGCCGTTGGAACAAACTCACGATGGCGCACGGTTGCTATTGGGGAAAATGTACATTTTGCGATATTTCTTTAGATTACATTAAGTTATACGAACCTATAGCAGCCAAAATTTTGGTAGATAGAATGGAAGAATTAATCTCTCAAACGGGCGAAAACGGATTCCATTTTGTAGATGAAGCCGCACCGCCAGCTTTGATGCGTGAAGTAGCTCTAGAAATCATAAAACGGAAGTTAGTAGTCACTTGGTGGACTAACATTCGTTTTGAGAAAAGTTTTACAGCTGATTTATGTTTGTTATTGAAAGAATCAGGTTGTATAGCCGTTTCTGGTGGATTAGAAGTAGCTTCGGACCGACTTTTAGAATTAATCAAAAAAGGAGTAACGGTCGAACAAGTAGCACAAGTAACTAGAAATTTCACGGAATCAGGCATCATGGTTCACGCTTATTTGATGTATGGTTATCCAACACAAACCATTCAAGAAACGGTCGATAGTTTGGAAATGGTGCGCCAATTGTTTGAATTGGGCGTTTTACAAAGTGGTTTTTGGCATCAATTTGCCATGACAGCGCATTCGCCAGTGGGAATGTCTCCTGATGAATTTGGCGTAATTCCAGAACAAAATGAAATTATGTTTGCTAATAACGACATTAATTTCAAAGATAAAACAGGAATCAATCACGATAAATTCAGCTTCGGATTAAAAAAATCGCTGTTCAATTACATGCACGGTATTTGTTTTGATTACGATTTGCAAGATTGGTTCGATTTTAAAATTCCAAAAACCAAAATTCCTTCGGATTATATATACAATTGTCTTCAAAACGAACAAAATTTCACTACCAAACCTAATGCGAAAATCATTTGGCTTGGAGCAATGCCTCAAACCGAAATATATACTAAATCCAAAAAAGGAAATTCATGGGAAATGATGAAGTTAACATTCCACAACAAAACTCAAAACTTTGAAATTGCTGTCAATGCCAATGAAGGAAAATGGTTGGTTGAAATGTTGGAGAAAGTTTCCGTTTATTCCAATGATAAAATAACTTTTTCTCAGTTAAAAGCCGATTTCGAACAAGAATTGGAAGATTTTGAGTTGTTTTGGTATTCCAAACCAATGCTGACTTTAAGAAGTAGTATGTTATTGGTATTGTAATTTTTTAGAATTTACAAAATTATCTAACAGAACAAAAAAGAGCATTCGGTTATTTGGTTTCAAGTTTAAAGTTTCAAGTTTTTTTGAATTTAATATCGAAGCTAAAATAATAGTATTTTTATTCAACTCAGTTGACTCTGATATAACTGCGACTGAAAATTGCGACTGTGACTGAAAACGACAAACATTGGAATTTGGGATTTAAATATTGGAATTTTAATTGGAACACAGATTAAACTGAAAACTGTAACTGCGACTAAAAACTACAAACATTGGAATTTGGAATTTAAATTTTGGAATTTTAATTGGAAAACAGATTAAACTGAAAACTGTAACTGCGACTGAAAACTACAAACATTGGAATTTGGAATTTAAATTTTGGAATTTGACATTGAATTTGTCCTTGATTTTTTTTCAGCTAACTATATTTATTTTCCAAATTTATCACGATTTCCCTCCATTAAAACAGTTCCTTTTTGTAAATTTACAGACTTAAAAAAACGAATATGAATGTAAATTACAAGCTTTTAGTTGCCAATGGACCTGCTTTTGAAGTTTCAACTCAAGACCTTCAAAATTTTGATGCCATACCAGTAGCGGAAACGCAATTTCATGTACTCAAAGACAACAAACCCTACAAAGCTGAAATCATTTCGGCCGATTTTATTTCCAAAAAATACACCGTTAAAGTAAATAATAACACTTATGAAGTGGCGATTTCTGATGCTCTAGATGAATTAATCAAAAGCATGGGAATCGAACGTGGCAGAACAAAAGTGGTAAATGCCATCAAAGCACCAATGCCAGGTTTGATTCTAGAAATTAACGTTTCTGTTGGACAAGAAGTTAAAGAAAACGATCCTTTATTGATTTTGGAAGCCATGAAAATGGAAAATTCGTTTCTTTCACCTCGAGATGGAATCATCAAATCTATCGCAGTCGAAAAAGGTAATGCAGTAGACAAAGGACAATTGTTAATTGAATTCGAATAAATAGTTTAGTTTCAGATTTAAAGTTTAAAGTTGTGGGTTACATTATATGTAAATATCAATATCAACTTAAACTTATGCATAAACTTCTTCAACCTGAAACTTGAAACTTGAAACAAAAAATATAATGAAAGAAATTAAAAAAATATTAGTTGCCAATCGTGGTGAAATTGCTATCAGAGTAATGAAAACTGCGAAAAAAATGGGAATCAGAACGGTTGCCGTGTATTCTTCAGCCGATAGAAATGCATTACACGTTAAATATGCGGATGAAGCAGTTTTAATTGGTGAAGCAGCTTCGAATCAATCGTATTTGCGCGGTGATAAAATCATTGAAGTTTGTAAAGAACTTGGAGTTGATGCCGTTCATCCAGGTTATGGATTCTTGAGTGAAAACTCAACTTTCGCAGAAGCTTGTGAAAAAAACAACATCATTTTCATTGGTCCAAAATCAAAAGCAATTGAAATGATGGGAAGTAAATTAGCAGCAAAAGACGCTGTTAAAGCCTACGGAATCCCAATGGTTCCTGGAACTGAAGATGCTATCACCGATATCGAAGCAGCAAAGCAAATTGCAACAGAAATTGGTTTTCCAATTCTAATCAAAGCATCAGCTGGTGGTGGAGGAAAAGGAATGCGAGTGGTGGAGAAAGCAGAAGATTTTGTTTCGCAAATGGATAGAGCGATTTCGGAAGCTACCAATGCCTTTGGAGATGGTTCGGTTTTCATTGAAAAATATGTTACGAAACCACGTCACATCGAAATTCAAGTTATGGCGGATAGTCATGGCAATATTGTGTATGTTTTCGAAAGAGAATGTAGTATCCAACGTCGTCATCAGAAAGTAGTTGAGGAAGCGCCATCGGCAGTTTTGACTCCAGAGAAACGTAAAGAAATGGGTGAAGCGGCTATCAAAGTAGCAAAGGCTTGTGACTATTTAGGTGCTGGAACTGTGGAGTTTTTGATTGACGAACATCACAATTTCTATTTCTTGGAAATGAATACGCGTTTACAAGTGGAACATCCAGTTTCTGAATTAATTTCTGGTTTGGATTTGGTAGAATTGCAAATTCGTGTGGCTCGTGGTGAAGTATTACCAATCAAACAAGAAGACTTACAAATCAAAGGCCACGCTATGGAACTTCGTGTTTATGCTGAAGATCCAATGAATGATTTCTTGCCAAATGTTGGTAATTTAACCAAATACCAATTACCTGTTGGTGAAGGAATTCGAGTTGATAACGGAATCGAAGAAGGAATGGATGTGCCTATTTACTACGACCCAATGCTTTCTAAATTAATTACTTATGGTGAAACGCGTGAAGAAGCTATCGAATTAATGATTAAAGCGATTGATAATTATTTGGTAGAAGGCGTTCAAACTACGTTACCATTTGGAAAATTTGTTATGGAGCACGAAGCGTTCCGTTCGGGAGATTTTGATACTGGTTTTGTGAAAGCCTATTACGATGCTGAAAAACTAAAATCGAAATTAGATACCGAAGCTGAAATTGCAGCCATGCTAGCGTTTCAACAATATTTAGAGGATCAAAAAGTGTTAAGATTACCTAATTAAGAGTATTAAGATAAAAGTATTAAGAATTAAGATAACTTTTAACTTGAAACCTTAAACTTGAAACAAAAAGTAAAATGGAAGATAAAATCAAAATATTAAACGATAAAATAGCTTTAGCCAAATTAGGTGGAGGCGAAAAAAGAATAGCAGCTCTTCATGCTAAGAAACGATTAACAGCAAGAGAACGAGTAGAATATTTATTAGACGAAGGTTCATTTGAAGAAATTGGAATGTTAGTTACACACCGTACTACCGATTTTGGAATGGAAAAAGAAATCATTTATGGTGATGGAGTAGTAACCGGCTACGGAACTATCAACGGAAGATTGGTTTATATTTTTGCGCAAGATTTTACGGTTTTTGGAGGTTCGTTATCAGAAACACATGCCGAAAAAATCTGTAAAGTAATGGATATGGCAGTAAAGAATGGAGCGCCAATGATTGGATTAAACGATTCTGGCGGTGCTCGTATTCAGGAAGGAGTTCGTTCACTAGGAGGTTATGCGGATATTTTCTACAGAAACGTTCAAGCTTCTGGAGTAATTCCACAGATTTCTGCGATTATGGGACCATGTGCTGGTGGAGCCGTTTATTCCCCAGCTATGACCGATTTTACCATGATGGTAGAAAACAACAGTTATATGTTTGTAACTGGTCCAAACGTTGTGAAAACGGTTACCAATGAAGAAGTAACTTCGGAAGAATTAGGTGGAGCGGCTACTCATGCCTCTAAATCGGGAGTTTGTCATATTACGTCTCCAAATGGTATTGAATGTTTGGAAGATATTAAACGATTATTGAGTTATATCCCTCAAAATAATAGAGAAACTACACCAAAATTACCTTTTGTGTTGCAAGATGAAGTTCGTGAAAAATTGGATACAATTGTTCCAGATAGCGCCAACAAACCATATGATATGCACGAAGTAATCAGCGGGATTATTGATGAAGATTCTTTCTTCGAAATTCATAAAGATTTTGCTGAAAATATCATTGTAGGTTTTGCTCGTTTAGGCGGAAGAAGTATCGGAATTGTTGCTAACCAACCTATGGTTTTAGCCGGTTGTTTAGATGTAAATAGTTCGATTAAAGCAGCAAGATTTGTTCGTTTTTGTGATTGTTTCAATATTCCTTTGTTAGTATTAGAAGACGTACCAGGATTCTTACCAGGAACCGACCAAGAATGGAACGGGATCATCACACACGGAGCAAAATTATTATACGCATTTAGCGAAGCTACTGTTCCTAGAGTTACGGTAATTACTCGTAAAGCATACGGTGGAGCTTATGACGTAATGAATTCAAAACACATTGGAGCTGATATGAATTTCGCTTGGCCAAGTGCAGAAATTGCCGTAATGGGAGCAAAAGGAGCATCAGAAATTATCTTCAAAAAAGAAATTAGCGAAGCGGCTGACCCAGTAGCAAAATTGGCAGAAAAAGAAGCGGAATATGCTGAATTATTTGCTAATCCATACACAGCTGCACAACGTGGTTTCATCGATGAAGTAATTTTACCAAGAGACACTAGAAGAAAATTAATCAAAGCGTTTAGTATGTTAGAAAACAAAGTAGTCGATACACCAAAACGTAAACACGGAAATATTCCTTTGTAAAATAAAATATTGTTAAAACTCTCTAGTAAAATAGGGAGTTTTTTTATCTTGCGCTTTCTTTTGGTTTAAGCCTAAAAATTATGATTCTCAAAAAACAGTTATTTTTTCTTTTTTTCTTTTCAATTACGTTAGTTTTTTCACAAGAAACTATCAAGCACAAAGTGGTTTCTGGTGAATCGATTTATGTTATTGCAAAAAAATATAAAGTTACTGAAGCGGATATTTACCAATTAAATCCAAAAGTAAAAGGAGCTGTTTTACAGTTGAATTCAATTATTATTATCCCAAATAAAAATAAAAACAAAGCTAAAACTTCTGAAACTTCTGATAAACTTCAAGAGCACATTGTAATTAAAGGAGAAACTTTATTTGCAATTTCAAAACAATATGGAATAAGCGTTTCAAAATTAAAGGAAATTAATCCGGAACTTGAAGATAAAGGCTTACAAATTGGAACTAAAATTAAATTAAAAACTCCTAAAAATCAGCCAGAAGTTGTTGTTGAAGAAGAAATAACTCCGGGGTATCATGTAGTTAAACCAAAAGAAACAAAGTATAAAATTGCTAAAAAATACGGATTAACTGTAGCAGAGTTAGATGCACTTAATCCTGAAGTTTCTGATAATTTACAAATTGGTTTTGAATTAATTGTTGACAGAAACTTGGCTATTGAATCTAACGACTTAATGAATGAAGATTTGCAAAATTCACAAAGTAGCTTGAACACTTTAGAGGAAAGCGAAAGTAAGCCAATGTCACTAGCAGGAACTGAGAAGGCAGATTTTATTATTGATGCTGCATCAAGAAATTTAGGAACAAGATACAGAAGTGGTGGTACTTCAAGTAACGGTTTCGATTGTTCTGGTTTGGTTTGTGTTTCTTTTGAACAAGCAGAGCATAAATTACCAAGATCTTCATATGAAATGGCAAAAGTTGGTTTTAAAGTTTCTAAAGCCAATGCTCAAAAAGGCGATTTAATTTTCTTTAAAACAAGAGGAAACAGAATTAGTCACGTGGGAATTATTACAGAAGTTTCAGATAATGATATCAAATTTATTCACTCTTCTACTTCTTCGGGTGTAATTATTTCTTCTACCAATGAACCTTACTATGCCAGACGCTTTGTGCAAATCAATCGCGTTTTAGAATAATTTCTTTAGTATAATTACTTTTTTTAAATCCGAAATTATTGGTTTAACGTAAATAAAGTGAAACTTTATTCTTTAAACTTTTTAATATTCAAGAAAATGAGAGAAAAATTACAAAACTATAAGCTTGAAATTATCTTAGTAATTTTATATGTTGCTATTTGCGTTGCTTTCTATTTCCTTTTTTTTGAAAGGTTTTAAATATTTTTACTAAAAGTGCATCTTTTTTTGTCAATTTTTGGATTGAAATTTTTCCATAAATTGTGCATAGCAACATTTTCCTCTAATTCAGGAGTTCTGATGCATTTTTGGATGTTTTTGGCCTTAAAAACTTCATAAAATTCATCAAAAATTATGGCTGTTACGCCCTTGTTTTGATATTCGGGGAGTATTCCTATCAAATAAAATACAACTTCTTTAGAATGTTTTTTTGCTTGTAACAAATGCCACCATCCAAAAGGGAATAACTTTCCATTTGCTTTTTGTAATGCATCAGCAAAATTTGGCATAACAATGGTAAAAGCAATCATTTTATTATTTTCATCAACAATAAATTTAATGTATTCAGGATTAATGAATCCGATATGCTTCTCTTTTATGTGCTTGATTTGCTCTTCTGAAACTGTTACAAATGATTGTAATTTAGCGTACGATTCATTAAATAACGCAAACATTTCATCTATATAAGGTAGTATTTCAGAAGTTTTACTGAAGTTTAAAGCTTTCAGTTTATAACGCTCCTTAATGAGGCGACTCGCTTTTTGAAAGGGTTCTGGATTGATGTCTAAAAAAGAAAATGTACTTTCGATATATGCTTTTTCTACGGTGTAACCAAGTTCTTTAAAATGGGTTGGATAATAAGGTTTACTGAACCATGTTATCATGTTTCCCTTTGTATTAAAACCCTCTGTCATTACTCCCACTTTGTCAAGATTTGAAAATCCTTGTGGTCCTTCAATTTGTGATAAATTATTGGCTTTTCCCAGTACAATTACTTGGTTTAAAAGCGCTTCGGTAACTGAAATATCATCTACAGCTTCAAACCAACCAAATCTTACTTTCGATTTTTGTAGTAAATTAACTTCGTCCCAATTTATAATTCCTGCTATTCTTCCCACTAACTCATTATCTTTATAAGCCAAATACAAATGGAAAGTTGTTTTCTTTAATATTGGATTGTGATTTTTATCGAATGTGTTTATTTCATCATTAATCAATGGCGGTATCCAATTGGGTTCATTTTTGTAATGTTGGAATGCAAAAGTTACAAATTCGTGAATTTCTTTTAGGGTTTTAGCTTCTTTAATTACAATCATAACTACTCTGTAAATTCGTCTTTACGTTTTTTTGATTCTTTTTCGGCTTTCTTTTTCATTTTCTTATCCATTTTACTACCATTATCTTTTTCAATTCTAACTTCTTGGTAATTTTTAGTAAAGCGCCACGACAGTCCCAAACCAGCATTAAATAAATTAGGTGTGTTTTTGTAGTTTTTTCCTATAGAAGCATCAATCTGTAAATCATTAGAAAACAAATAAGCGGCACCAGCTCTGAAAATACCATCACTGTAATAATCCCCATTATATCCTTGATTTTCAATAAAGCCAGACCATTTTTTATTAAATCCTCTTGTTAATGTGATAATATAATCTATACTTGCAAACTCAGAACCAATTTTATTGTAAGCCACATTTGTTACCAAAACCCAACGACCACCAAAATGATTTTGAGCAATAATCATAGCTTTTGGGCTTGCAGGTGCTTCTTCAATTTCTGGCGGACCATAATTAAATGGATTGTCCGAGAAATTTAAGTTTACTCCAGCATAAACACCAACTGCAGGGATTAATTGGCGCCATTTGAATTTTCTATTGGCTTTCCAACTGTAAATATTTACTTTTTCTTCGTAATTTTTAAAAGGGTCATAAATCATGTATTTTACTCCAATTAATGATTTTTTTAATGCAGTTCTATTGGTTTCTAAAAAAGCAGTTGAATAGCTATCATTTTGATATTGAAATTCAGCAATAAATTCTAATTCTTCAAAAAACAAACCCCAACGTAAATCAACTTCTCCCAAAAAACCATTAGCGTTATAATTTAATTTCGCATGATCTTCATTAACAAAATTTAAACCCGTTTCTATTTGAAAAACTGATTTTCCAACGGCATAAGCCATCATCGATTTACCCGGACGATTCGAATTAATTTCATCGGTAAATTGGGCAAATTGAACCTGATATACCAGCAAAAAGAAAACCAAAAGAGATTTTGAGTAGCGCATTTCTTTATAATTTATTTCCAAAAGTACTATTTTATCATAATTTTATGAAACAATTTTAAGGAAATAATTACTTATAGTAGTATATTTGAATTTTAAAAGGACTACAATGGAAATGGCATCTTTTACTGGAGTTTTGAAAACTTTAATGTATATTGTTTTATTTTATTACGCCTTCAAATTTTTAATGCGTTTGCTAGCGCCTTATTTGATGCGTAAAGCAATGGGTAAAATGCAAGAAAAAATGGCACAACAAATGCATCAACAGCAGCAACGATACCAACAAAATCAGTATCAAGAACCTGTGAAGCCAACGATGCCAAAAGAAAAGAAAAAAGTTGGCGAATACATCGATTACGAAGAAGTACAATAAGATTTTTACTACCGAATAACTTAAAGGATATTATTGCAATATCCTTTTTTTATTTACCTTAGCGCTTTATATCTTGATATTTCGTACCAATGAAAAAAATACAACCGTTTTTACCTCACGTTTTAGCTGTTTTTGGCTTTGTTTTAGTAGCATTAATCTATTTTCACCCTGTTTTAGAAGGAAAGAAAATCTTCCAATCGGATATCGCTCAATATACCGGAATGGCAAAAGAACAAAACGATTTCCGCAAGGAATTTAACGAAGAACCGTATTGGACAAACAGTGCTTTTGGTGGAATGCCAACATATCAATTGGGCGCTAATTATCCGCACAATTACGTAAAAAAAGTTGATAGTGTTTTGCGCTTCCTTCCAAGACCAGCTGATTACTTATTACTTTATTTCTTAGGGTTTTACGTGTTGTTGATGGTATTGAAAATTGATCCATTAAAAGCCTTTTTCGGAGCTTTAGCGTTCGGTTTTTCTACTTATTTGATTATCATTTTAGGTGTTGGTCACAATGCCAAAGCACATGCAATCGCTTATATGCCAATGGTTTTGGCCGGCGTTTTATTGGTATTCCAAAGGAAATTTCTTTTAGGTGGCATTCTAACGATGATAGCTGCAGCCTTGGAAATTCAAGCGAATCACTTCCAAATGACGTATTACTTACTACTATTATTATTGGTAGTAACCATTTTTTATATTGTCCAATTTACCAAAGAAAAAGCCTTTAAAGATTTAGCCAAAGCGTTCGGAGTTTTCGCAATCGCTGGGATTTTAGCAATTGGTGCCAATGCGACAAACTTGATGGCAACGGCAGAATATGCCAAATTTTCAACAAGAGATAAAAGTGAATTAACGTTCAATCCTGATGGTTCGCCAAAAACGGATAGCAATGCGATGTCGTACGATTACATCACTGAATACAGCTACGGAATTGCAGAAAGTTTGAATTTAATTGCACCACGATTATTTGGAGGTTCAAACAACGAAGATTTAGGCGCAGATTCTGAAATGTTCCAATTTATTGTACAACAAGGTGTTCCGTCTTACGAAGCGACTAATTTAGTAAAACAAATGCCAACCTATTGGGGCGACCAACCCATTGTAGCGGCTCCAGCGTATATTGGAATTGTGGTTTTCTTCTTTTTTGTACTAGCTTTTTTTACTGAAAAACGAAAAATAAAGTACATTTTAGCTACTGGAGCTTTGGTGGCTTTGGTGCTTTCTTGGGGAAAAAACTTTCCACTGGTTACCAATTTCTTTATCGATTATGTTCCCATGTACAACAAGTTTAGAGCTGTTTCGTCTATTCAAGTGTTGTTGGAGCTTTGTGTTCCTGCATTGGCGACTTTAGGTTTGTACCAATTTTTCAAAATCGAAGACAAAAAGCAACAATTTGACTATTTATGGAAATCAGGTGCTATTGCTTTTGGAATTTTAGTGTTCTTGTTCTTACTAAAAGGAACTTTCGATTTCTCAGGAGCAAGCGATAGCTATTACGCACAGGCTTACGGGCCAGAATTCATGAACTCTTTGAAAGAAGATAGGATGTCGTTGTATAGTGCTGATGTTTTACGCGGAATGGGATTTGTGGCTGTCGTATTTGGATTACTATTCTTATACAACAAAAACACTTTAAAACCACTAACAACGCTAGTTTTAGTCGGATTTTTAATGGTGGGCGATTTGTTTTTTATTGCCAAAAACTATGTAAACAAAGAAAGTTTTGTTGCAGCACGAGAAATGGATCAACCGTTCCAACCTACGCAAGCGAATGCCCAAATTCTTCAAGATACTGCAGTTTTCAGAGTTTTTGAAGTAAATGGTGCGATGAATAGCGCTAGAGCGTCGTATTTTCATCAATCAATTGGTGGGTATCATGCGGCAAAACCTAGAAGAATGCAACAATTATTTGACTATCATATTGCCAAAAATAATGTTCGTGTGTTGAATATGTTAAATGCGAAATACATCATTCAAGCTAACGAAGAAGGTCAACAACTACCATTATTAAACCAAGAAGCCAATGGCAATGCTTGGTTTATAGAGAAAGTAAAATTTGTAAGTTCAGCTGATGAAGAAATTAAAGCTTTGGAGAGTTTGGATACGAAGGATGAAGTGGTAATTAATTCGTTAGTGAATGATATTAAACCAAATACTTTTGAAAAAGATTCTTTAGCTTCTATCAAACTAACAAAATACCAACCCAATCACTTGAAATACGTTTCTAATAACAAAAATGATGGTTTCGCTGTTTTCTCAGAAATGTATTATTCCAAAGGTTGGAAAGCAACAATTGATGGTCAAGAAGCTGAAATTTTGAATGTAAACTACGTTTTAAGAGGTTTACAAATTCCAGCTGGAAAACACACAATCGAATTCAAATTTGAACCAGAAGTAGTAAAAACAGGAAGCACCATTGCTTTAATTAGTACTATTTTGATGGTTTTATTAGTTGGTTTGGGATTGTATTTTCAGAAAAACAACAAGAATATAGCATAATATTGTCATGCTGAACTTGTTTCAGTATCTAAATAAACAGAGAATAATAGAAGAGAAGCTGAAATAAATTCAGCTTGAGAAATTTTAATTTTCAAACTTGAACCCAACTAAAAAAATACTCATCATTTCTTATTATTGGCCGCCAGCGGGTGGACCAGGAGTACAACGTTGGTTGAAGTTTGTCAAATATTTGCCTGATTTTGGAATAGAACCGCATGTTTATGTACCAAAAAATCCAACGTATCCGTTACTTGATGAGAAATTAGTTGCAGATGTTTCTGATAAAGCTATTATTATCAAGCAACCTATTTTTGAACCATACGGATTAGCTGGAATATTCTCTAAAAAGAAAACCCAAAAAATTAGTTCGGGGATTATTCCGAATAAAAAGAAACAATCTTGGGTTGAAAAAATGCTGATTTGGGTTCGTGGTAACTTGTTTATTCCTGATGCGCGCTTGTTTTGGATTCGTCCTTCGGTGCAATATTTGAGTAAATATATCCAAGAGCATCAAATTGAAACCGTAATTACAACAGGACCTCCGCACAGTCTGCATTTAATTGGAATGGAATTAAAAAATCGCCATAAAATCAATTGGATTACTGATTTCAGAGATCCATGGACCACAATTGGTTATCACGATAAATTACAGTTATCGAATTGGGCTGCCAAAAAACACAAACAGTTAGAAAAACAAGTTTTAAACAGTTGTGACCAAATCATAGTAACTTCACCCACAACAAAAAAAGAATTTGAAGCACTGACTTCTAAGCCAATTTCGGTAATTACCAATGGTTATGATGTGGAACAAATTTCCAAAAAACCATTGGATGAGAAATTTACATTGGCACACATTGGTTCGTTTTTATCGGAAAGAAATCCGAGGATTTTATGGAAAGCTTTAGCCGAATTAGCTAAAGAAAACAAATCTTTTTCAGAAAAATTGGAATTGAAATTAATTGGTGCTGTTAGCGATTCGGTTTTGGAAACGATTAAAGAATTTCGATTAGATGGATTTGTCAATCATTTGGGGTATGTTTCGCATGAAGTGGCGCTTCAAGAACAGCGTTGTTCGCAAGTGTTACTGTTAATTGAAATTGATTCGGAACAAACGAATTGCATCATTCCTGGAAAATTGTTTGAATATTTGGTTTCGGAACGACCCATTTTGGCCATTGGACCAGAAAAAGCAGATTTTGCTTCCATAATTAAAGAAACCAATACGGGAACTTTTTTTACTTACGAAGACAAAGATGCATTGAAAACACAATTATTACAGTATTTCGAAGCCTTTCAATCGCAATCGCTTCAAGTGCATGCTGTTGGTTTACAAAAATACAGTAGGAGAGCGCTAACTCAAGAATTGGCAAACATTCTTCATTAAAAATCCTGCTTTACCACTGGGATAAAACAGGACTTTAACAAAACTAACCAACCAAACTATTTACTATGTTATCTTCTATTTCTTAGCGAAGTAGCTTCTCTTTCGATTTCTTTTACGTCTTCCTCAGCCATTTTTGCTTTGGTACCATCTGTACGGTAGTAGTAGAAATCGCCTTCAAAATCATCGTTATCAAATCCGTTATTGTAGAAAGTGTTTCCACCAAAATTTCCACTAGGATTGTATACATAACCATTGTTAAATCCGTTTACTGTTCCGTACACTGAGATGATTTGACCTCTTCTGTTGTACACAATTCGTAAATTACCTACTTGCGTAAGTGCAAAACTGTTGTATCTCATATAAACGCTTCCAGCTCTTCTTATTCTTCCAAAGGCATCGTAGTTAACAAAAACATTACCGATTCTTCTTACTCTACCAAAATGATCGTGCTCAATTCGAACGCCTGCATTACTTGGTCCGTAATAGCTTTGAACATTTGGAGCGCCAAAAGTACTATTGAAATTATTGCCTCTTGGTCTATTTGGAGTTGCAGTTCTTACAGTATTGAAATCAAATTCTCCATTTGGGAAAACAAAAAATTCAATGCCTCTTTCAACGAATACAATCGGCTCAGCGTGACGATAATCAACTGGACGAAATCCTCTTCTAACATCATCAAAAACCCTTTTCTCTGATGCTTCTGCCATTCCCAATCCAAAGAAGATAGTGATGGCAACCAATACTTGAGTAAAATTTTTCATAACACATCAATTTAAGGTTAAACAATCCAACATTTATTTGAAAACTGTTGGTTAATTACCTATAACCAAGTTGCGTGCCAAAAAATGAATTATAGATGAAGAAAAGTTGTTAACAATTTGTTATTTAACAAAAAAGCCCAGTAAATACTGGACTTTTTACGAATTTATTTTAATAAAATTATTGACCTTTTTGTAATTCTTCGAGCATTTGTAAGTATTGCTGTTGCATTTCATCGTATTTTCCAGTCGCTAATAAATATACTAACCAAATTACAAATACAGCACTAATAGCTAAACTCACAATATTTACAATTTTCCAAGTGTTTAGGGAACCTAAGTTGTATTGCTCTGGATTTTGTTTGTATAATTGTTCCGACTTATTAGCCAAATACAGACCCGTTCCCGAAAGGATTACTCCTAAGATTCCATTAGTACAACAACATCCAATGAATGATAATAAACCTAAAATCATTACAGCTGTTTCATTAGGTAATTTTTGTTTTTCCATGTTTTTTAGTTTTTAATTAGTTAGTTTGATTGAAAATTTTAAATAAATAAGAGCCAATAATAACAACTCCATTAAGAATGGCTAATACAATTATGGCTTTGTTGTAGTTTCTTGATTTGTTTGTGAAATGTAAGGCAAGAACAATAAAAAAAGGGATCAAAGTATAAATTGCAGGATACATTATAAAAGCTTCCTGAAATTCACCTTTTGATAAATGTGAAATTGCACGTTGCGTACCACAACCCGGACATTCCACTCCGAAAAGTTGTTTGTTCATGCAAGGCAACATTTTTTCTTCTTCCATCTTTTGATAATTGGTACACAAGTTTACGAAAAAAAAATGTTTTCACAATTATTTCATCTAAAAATTAAATAGTCATCGAAAAAATTTTGGTGGTTGGAATAGTTCTTTTCAGTCGTAAATCAAAAGCCATACAGATATTTCTAATGAAAGGTTTTCCAGCTTCTGTAACTTTTAATGTATTGTTTTGTATGGTGATGAGTTGGTCTAATTCCATTTCATGTAAACTTTCTAAAACTTCATAAATAGCTTCAAATCTTAGCGATTCGTCATTCCAAGACGTTTGGAACTCACACATGATGTTTCGAATATGTGTTCTAATGATAAGGTCTTCTTGAGTTAAATTATGACCTTTAAAAATAGGGAGATAATTTTGGCTAATTAATTGATAATAAGTTTCTAATTCTTTTTCATTTTGTGCAAAAGCGGTCCAACTATCACTTATTGAAGACACCCCTAATCCAATCATCAATTTTGTGTTTGTAGTGGTGTAACCCATAAAGTTCCTATTTAATTTTCCTTTTTTAAATGCTTTGTACATTTTATCTTCAGGAATTGCAAAATGATCCATTCCAATTTCTTGATAGTTATTCGCTGCTAATCTGATTTTACCTTCTTCATAAAGCGTTCTTTTGGTTTCATTTTTTGGAACATCTTCATCTAGAAAACCTCGTTGGCCATTTCCTTTTATCCACGGTACGTGAGCATAACTATAAAACGAAATTCTATCGGGATGCAAAGCGTTTGTTTTATCAATGGTATCTATTACATCCTCTAAAGTTTGGAAAGGAAGCCCAAATACCAAATCATGACTGATTGAGGTATAGCCAATTTCTTTTGCCCAAAAAGTCACTTTTGCTACATTGTGAAATGACTGTAATCGATTAATTGCCTTTTGCACTTTTTCTGAATAATCTTGAACACCAAAGCTAACTCTAGTAAATCCTAAATCGAAAAGAGTTTGAAGGTGTTCTTTTGTAGTGTTATTTGGGTGACCCTCAAAGCTGAATTCATAATCTATAGCCAATCTACTGCTCTGTAAAATATTGGTAATAAGTTTCTCTAAATTTGAAGGGCTAAAAAATGTGGGAGTTCCTCCGCCCAAATGAATTTCTTTTATCATTGGTTTTTCAGGAAATAGCGCGATGTATAATTGCCATTCTTTTAAAACCGCTTCAATGTATGGATGCTCCACTTCATGTCGTTTGGTAATTCTTTTATGACAACCACAAAAAGTACATAAATTTTCACAAAAAGGCAAATGAATATACAAGCTAATGCCTTCTTTTGCATTTGTTTCTTTGAATGTTTTTAACATAGATTTCTCCCAATTTTCAGCAGAAAAACCTTCGTTTTCCCAATAAGGAACAGTGGGATAACTCGTGTATCTTGGTCCAGGAATGTTGTATTTTTGGATTAAAGAAGTTGCCATAATTGAAAATTTAGTTCAAAAGTAAACGCTTATGGAGTAAGTTGAAATGATAATTATCATATCCATGATTTATTTTGTAACATTTATTACAGAACCTCATTGGATTTCCTTGTAAATTTGTCAAAAAAAGAAAAATGAATGCAAATTTTTCAGCAATTATTAATCAAAATCAATTAACTTTAGTTGATTTTTATGCGGATTGGTGTGGACCTTGCCAAATGTTAAGTCCAATTTTACAAGATGTAAAATCTGATTTAGGAGATTTGATAAAGATAATTAAAGTCAATGTGGATCAACATCAGGATTTGGCATCAGAATTTATGGTTCGGGGTGTGCCCACCATGCTATTGTTTAAAAATGGTAAAATGTTGTGGAGACAATCAGGAGTTTTGAGTAAAAAAGATATTATTTCAGTGATTAACCAATTTCAAAATTAAATGTATGAAGTACTTTTTAATTAGTTTGTTTTTTGTGTCAGTTTCCTCATGTATAAAACAAAAAACCGAGGGTGTAAACGTAGTTGACGCTACTGTTTTTGAGCAATCGTTAACCATTGAAAACGCTCAGGTAGTTGACGCAAGAACGGCTTCAGAATATGCCACAGGTAAAATACCAAACGCTATAAATATTGATGTTTTAGAAGATGATTTTAGCACAAAAGTTGCTCAGTTAGACAAAACAAAACCGATTTTAGTTTATTGTAAATCAGGAGTTAGAAGCACCAAGGCAACTGCCATTTTAAAAGAGTTAGGTTTTACAACCATCTACGAATTAGAGGGAGGAATAACGAGTTGGAATACACAAGGAAAACCAATTGAAGACTAAAATAAATAAGCCGCTTAATAGACTGCGGCTTATTTATTTTAATTACTTTTCAAAAAGTCAAAGATTTCGTCTTTTAATCTTACGCGATCTGTTCTTAATTGATTGAGTGTTTCATCAGAAGATGGAGTGGTGTCTGTCTCAATTCTGTAAATTTCATGGTCTAATTCATCATATTTTTCAAATAATTTTTTGAAGTGAGCATGAGAAATCTTTAAATCGTGAATTTTTTCTTCAAATTCTGGAAAATCTGTGATTAGTTGATGTCTTGTAATCATTAGAATGAGTTTAAATGTTTCTCAAATTTACTCATTCAAAATTAAAAAGAACATGACTTAAGTCATTGGTTTTGATTATTTTTTCTTTTTTTTGGGTTTTATTGCAGTTAATTCTTCATATTTTTTCCACTGTTCTTCAGTAAGAATTTTCTTAACTTCTAACCTAAACTTTTCATGCTTTTGTTGCATGAGTTCGTTTTTTTCTAATATAGAAAGATTTGATTCCGTTATTTCTTTAATTTGTCTTTGTAGATCTTCGACATTTACTTTGATAACAGCTTCTTGGAATCCATCAACTCCTACTTTGTCAATAAAAAAAGTTAAAGTTTGGTTTTTTATTTCCTTATCATAGTCAATTTTGGGTCCTTCAGCTGGTTTATATTGTCCTTGTCCAACTCTACGGTCTATTTGGGCATAAGAGACATAAAATCCTCCAAATAATACAATAATTAAAATGATTATTTTTTTCATTAATAAAATAATTTATAATGTTGATATATTATATAGGTTCAGCATACAAATCAAATTCTGTAGCATCAATGATTTTCAAATTTACAAAATCTCCAGTCTTTAAATAAAATTTTGTGGCGTCAATTAAGACTTCATTATCTACATCTGGACTATCGAACTCTGTTCTACCTACAAAATGCGTGCCTTCTTTTCTATCAATTACGCATTTGAAAACTTTTCCAATTTTCTCTTGATTCAAATCCCATGAAATTTGGGCTTGAATATCCATAATTTCCATGGCGCGTTGTTGTTTTACTTCATTTGGAACATCGTCTACTAAGGAATAAGCATGCGTATTTTCTTCGTGCGAGTAAGCAAAACAACCTAAACGCTCAAAACGCATTTCTTGCACCCAATTTTTCAAAATTTGGAAATCCTCTTGTGTTTCTCCTGGATATCCTACAATCAAAGTGGTTCTAATAGCCATTTCAGGAACTGCTTTTCTGAATTCTTTCAATAAATTCGTTGTTTTTTCATAAGTAGTTCCTCTTCGCATCGATTTTAAAACATTATCTGCAATGTGTTGTAATGGGATATCGATATAGTTACAAATCTTTGGTTCGCGCTTCATTAAATCTAAAACTTCCATTGGAAATCCAGTTGGAAAGGCATAATGTAAACGAATCCACTCAATTCCTTCCACTTTAACCAAAGCTTCTAATAATTCAGCTAAATTTCTTTTTTTGTATAAATCTAAACCGTAATAAGTTAAATCTTGAGCAATTAAGATCAATTCCTTAACTCCGTTTTTAGCTAGTTTTTCAGCTTCAATTACTAATTTTTCAATTGGAGTTGAAACGTGTTTTCCTCGCATTAACGGAATGGCACAAAAACTACATGGTCTATCGCAACCTTCAGAAATTTTTAAATAAGCATAATTTTTTGGAGTTGTAGTCAAACGTTCTCCAATCAATTCGTGTTTGTAATCAGCACCTAAAGCTTTCAACAAAAGAGGCAACTCTGTGGTGCCAAAATATTGGTCAATATTTGGAATTTCTTTCTCTAAATCAGGTCTGTAACGTTCGCTTAAGCAACCTGTTACAAATACTTTGTCTACCAAACCTTGTTCTTTCTTATCGGCATATTCTAAAATAGTATTCACCGATTCTTCTTTGGCATTATCAATAAAACCACAAGTGTTAATTACAATAATATTGCCTTCTTGTTCGTGTACAACTTCTTTACCATTGGCTTTCAATTGCCCCATCAACACTTCACTATCATAAACGTTTTTTGAACAGCCTAAAGTAATTACATTGATTTTATTTTTCTTTAACGATTTGGTTCTCATGCTTTTAATTTTGAGGTGCAAAATTACATAAAATTATGCGTTAAGCACAATACCAATTCAACTTTTTGTTTTTTGATGAATTACTCTTTATTTCTATATGGTTAATAAAAAAACACTTCGGTAAGGAAGTGTTTTTATATGTTTTTAATTTGCTAATTTAAAAATTGATTGAGTAGGTGAGTACTACATTGTTATTTGTGTTTTTAACTCTTGCCGTATCAGTCATTCCTGAGCTAATTAAGTTTTGATTGAAGTATTGTGAACTGGTTGCAAAGGCTAAATCCAAGCGACTATCTCCAAAATTATATCCTGTTCCTAGTGAAAATCCGGTTAAATCGCTTATAGTATTACCGTTTCTGTATGGCGATTGTTCAAAGCGATAACCGCCTCTCAAACTAGCTTGTTTGATTTTAATTTCTCCACCAACACGAACAGATATGGCATTACCAAGTTCGTTGTTTACTGCATTGTTTAAATCGTTAAAAACACCTTCATTTCTTGGTCTAAACTCCATGTTAGCATAATTTCTGTTTGAAACATCTATACTTAAGAGGCCACTATTTTTAAAAATGTAAGACATACTTCCAGTTATTTTTCCTGGAGTTTGCAAGGTGTATGTAGGGAAAATGAAAATTGGAGAACCATAATAACGGTTTGCATCACCTGCAGGAACATTTAAATTTCCCGTAGTGTATAAATCTTGAACTAATTCTTCATTAATTCTATTCCAAGTGGGTGACTCATAAGCTACACCAATTCTAAATGCTTCTGTAAATTTGTAAATTGCACCCAAATTGAAAGAAAATCCTCTGCCGTATGCACTTAATTGATTGTCAAATCGAATATTTCGAACCGATGGCTGGGGAGCTTCATTAGGAACATTACTGTTAGTTTCAACTAAACTTGTAGTTCTAACATAATCTGAAAAATGAACGTTTAAATTCATTCCTAAAAATAACTTATCATCATAAACCGAAGCAAAATTGGCAGTAAATTTTCCATTGAATCCTCTTGCTGCGTAATTTAGAGATTGACGATAGCTACCTGAAGGGACATTGCTAACAAAGGAATTTAAATCTTCGTCAAAATTGGTGATATAAGTTTCAAACCCCATATTACCTTGTTCAAAAGTAAAATCTGAAACAGATCCAGTTATATTGGCTTGATTTACAAAATATTGGCTAATAGAGTTATTGGGATTAGTACCACCTAAACTAAGATTTCTGTCAAAGTCGTTTGTTCTTTCATAATTTATCCCCAAACTAAACTTACTCCATTTGTTATCTGGATTTGGATCTTTAAAAATAAAAACTGCACCAGCTTGATTAATGTCTAACGTGCTAAAGTTATCCCTAACTCCTGTTCCAAAATAGTTGGATTTTAAGTTATTGTTAAAGCTACCTCCAGTAAAACTTGCAAAATTATTATTAAAGAATAATGAGCCAGCAGGATTTACATTAATTGCAGATAAATCCCCGCCTAAAGAACCAAATGCTCCACTCATACCACTAAATCTTGCTGTACCTGTAATGTCATCCATTGCATATCGTAATCCATCACTTAATGTTAACTCTTGTGAAAAGTTCATATTAAAGCTCAGGCAAAGAATGGTCAAAATACTAATCTTTTTCATTTTATTAATATTGTTATTATTATTTATTGAATTAAAAGTATGAGATTATATTAACCTCTTCCACCACGACCGCCGCCGCCACGACTTCCGCCACCGCCACCGCCACGACTTCCGCCAAATCCACCGGATGAACCTCTTGATGGAGATGACATACTGCCACCACTACTTCTTGAAGGAGATGAACTTCTTGGAGTATTGTAGTTGTTGCTTCTTGGAGTATTATAATTAGTACCTCTAGAGTTATTATTTCTCGAATTGTTTATGTTAGGATTCTGTCTACTTGAATTTCTAGAATTTTGATTTGCATTATTGTAATTTGCATTTCTATTTCTGTTGTTATTAAAGTTTACATTTCTACTGTTCTGTATACTTCTATTGTTTCTATTGTAAACACTTCCTCTTGGTCCATTGTTAAATGAAACGCCTCTTCTGTTATAGTTATAATATCCGTTATTCCAACCCCATCCGTTATTCCAGCCTGCACCGTACCAACCGTTCCAGCCCCAACCAGCGCCCCAGCCCCAGCCAGCTCCATACCAACCGTTCCAGCCCCAGCCAGCACCCCAGCCTGGACCATACCAACCGTTCCAGCCCCAACCGGCGCCCCAGCCCCAGCCAGCTCCGTACCAACCACCCCAACCCCAGCCATTATTCCAGCCCCAGTTGTCATAGTAGTTAATTGTTACAGCACTAGCATTGCTACCCCAGCCACCATTGGAATTTTCATTCGAACTACGATTGTATACAGTTACAATTGTGTCATTTTCGGAGGTGTAATTATCAACGTCTGTAAAATACCCAAAATCATTACTCATGCTTCTAAACTGAGCAGCATATTGACTTCCCGAATTGTTTGTTTGGGTATTTTGATCATTGTTTGAAGGTCTGTCGTTAGAACCGTAAACTCCATCATTGTCATAATAGGATGAATTTTGATACGACCCGCAAGAAACAACAACTAAGCTCAGTATTCCAATGAAGGAAAACAAGCTAAAATTTCTTAAAATTGGTAATTTCGCTTTCATAACGTGTTTTTTTATTGTTGGACATCACAAAAATAGTTAGTTTTGTCGAATTATTTAGTTAAAATAAAATTAAACAATTTTTGTGCCAAAACATTAAAAATGAGCAAGAACTTAACAAAAAGAGCAGAAGATTATTCAAAGTGGTATAACGAATTGGTCGTGAAGGCTGATTTAGCTGAGAATTCAGGAGTTAGAGGATGTATGGTAATTAAACCGTACGGTTATGCAATTTGGGAAAAAATGCAAGCCGAATTAGATCGAATGTTTAAAGAAACAGGTCATAGTAACGCTTATTTTCCTCTTTTTGTGCCCAAAAGTATGTTTGAGGCAGAAGAAAAAAACGCTGAAGGTTTTGCTAAAGAATGTGCTATTGTTACCCATTACCGTTTAAAAAATGACGAGGAAAAACCAGGAAAATTAATGGTTGATCCCAATGCTAAACTCGAAGAAGAATTAATTGTTCGTCCAACAAGTGAAGCTATTATTTGGTCAACTTATAAAGGTTGGGTACAATCCTACAGAGATTTACCACTTTTGATTAACCAATGGGCTAATGTGGTACGCTGGGAAATGCGAACGCGTTTGTTTTTAAGAACAGCTGAATTTTTATGGCAAGAAGGGCACACTGCTCATGCCACCCGTCAAGAAGCTATTGAAGAATCTGAAAGAATGATGAACGTGTATGCCGATTTTGTTCAAAATTTTATGGCAATTCCAGTAATTAAAGGATTGAAAACTGAAACAGAGCGTTTTGCTGGTGCTGAAGAAACCTACTGTATTGAGGCCTTAATGCAAGATGGAAAAGCATTACAAGCAGGAACTTCACACTTTTTGGGACAAAATTTTGCTAAAGCTTTTGATGTGAAATTTGCTAATCAAGAAGGGAAACAAGAATATGTTTGGGGAACCTCATGGGGTGTTTCTACTCGATTAATGGGTGCGCTGGTAATGACGCATTCTGATGATAATGGATTGGTTTTACCTCCAAATTTAGCTCCAATTCAAGTGGTTATTGTACCAATTTACAAATCGGATGAAGAGTTTGATGCTGTTTCAGACAAAGCGAATGAATTGGTTTCAGCATTCAGAAAAATTGGAATTTCGGTAAAATTTGATAATAGAACTACTCAAAAACCAGGATTTAAATTTGCTGAATGGGAGCTAAAAGGAGTGCCTGTTAGAATCGCCATTGGCCCAAAAGATTTAGAAAACGGAACTTTTGAAGTAGCTAGAAGAGATAATTTGTCTAAAGAAGTAGTTTCTCAAGATGGAATTGTATCTTACATTCAAAACTTATTGGAAGTTATTCAAAATGACTTGTTTGCAAAAGCACTTTCTTATCGTAATGAACATATAACTGAAGTGAACTCGTTTGAAGAGTTTAAGGAAGTATTAGAAACAAAAGGAGGTTTTATTGCGGCTCATTGGGATGGAACTGCTGAGACAGAAGAAAAAATAAAAGAATTAACTAAAGCAACTATTCGTTGTATCGCTTTAGATAGAGTAGAAGAGGCTGGAAGTTGCTTTTTTACTGGCAAACCTTCTGTTGGAAGAGTCTTATTTGCAAAGGCTTACTAAAAGTAAGAAAAAAAAATGCAAAAAAAATTAATCAAGGTATTGCAGAAATAAAAAATGTGTTTATCTTTGCACTCGCATTACAGAAATGATATGTGATGGCCCGTTCGTCTATCGGTTAGGACGCCAGGTTTTCATCCTGGTAAGAGGGGTTCGATTCCCCTACGGGCTACAATTTTTGAAATACTGAATAAAAAAGCTCAATGGCCCGTTCGTCTATCGGTTAGGACGCCAGGTTTTCATCCTGGTAAGAGGGGTTCGATTCCCCTACGGGCTACAAATTAGTTGTAAATAAGTTTTATAAAATAATAATTGGTGTCTCGGTTATTATTTTATTAGTTAAAACCAAAGTGATTGCATATGTAATTGTGGGAGGTTTTTCTTTTTTAACTAGTAGTTTATAACAATTATTACAATTAAAAAAAGAACAAAATGGCAAATCATAAATCTGCTTTGAAAAGAATTAGAAGTAACGAGAAAAAAAGAGTGTTAAATAGATACCAACACAAAACAACTCGTAATGCTATAAAAGCTATTCGTTTAGCTACTGAGAAATCTGAAGCCGCTGCAAAATTATCATCTGTAATTTCTATGATTGATAAATTAGCTAAGAAAAATATCATTCATGATAATAAAGCTTCTAACTTAAAATCTAAATTAACTAAACATGTAGCTTCTTTGTAATCTACGGTTTGGAAATAATATAAAGCTCTCATTCTGAGGGCTTTTTTTTTACGTTAAATTTAGATTATTTTTACTAATGAATTGATTACTATAGTAATTTTAGAAAAATAAAGCGTACCTTTGCACCTTTCAAAAAATAAATTCATGAGTTCTATTAGAAACATCGCAATTATTGCCCACGTTGACCACGGTAAAACTACTTTGGTTGATAAAATTATGTACCACTGTCAGTTGTTTCGTGAAAACGAAAATACAGGAGATTTAATCTTAGATAACAACGATTTAGAGCGTGAAAGAGGTATTACAATTACTTCCAAAAACGTATCCGTAATTTACAAAGGAACAAAAATTAATATTATCGATACTCCTGGTCACGCGGATTTCGGTGGAGAAGTAGAGCGTGTATTGAATATGGCAGACGGTGTTTGCTTGTTAGTAGATGCTTTTGAAGGGCCAATGCCTCAAACGCGTTTCGTATTGCAAAAAGCTATCGATTTAGGGTTAAAGCCTTGCGTGGTTATTAATAAAGTTGATAAAGAAAACTGTACACCAGAAGAAGTACACGAAAAAGTTTTCGATTTGATGTTTGAACTTGGTGCTGAAGAATGGCAATTAGATTTCCCAACAGTTTATGGTTCCGCTAAAAATAACTGGATGTCTGACGATTGGAAAAATCAAACAGAAAATATTGAACCATTATTAGATATGGTTTTAGAAAATATTCCAGCTCCAAAAGTTTCTGAAGGAACGCCACAAATGTTGATTACTTCTTTAGATTTCTCATCATTTACGGGTCGTATCGCTATTGGTCGTTTACAAAGAGGAGTTTTACGTGAAGGAATGAATGTTTCTTTAGTGAAACGTGATGGAAAAATTATCAAAACCAAAATCAAAGAGTTACATACTTTCGAAGGTCTTGGACGTAAAAAAGTAGAAGAAGTTGTTGCTGGTGATATATGTGCTTTAGTAGGTTTAGAAGGATTCGAAATTGGTGATACTGTTGCTGATTTTGAAAATCCAGAAGCATTGGAAACTATTGCTATTGATGAGCCAACAATGAGTATGTTGTTTACGATTAATGATTCCCCTTTCTTTGGTAAAGAAGGAAAATTTGTAACTTCTCGTCACGTAAAAGAGCGTTTAGAAAAAGAATTAGAGAAAAACTTAGCACTTCGTGTGAATGAAACTAATTCGGCTGATAAATTCATGGTTTTTGGTCGTGGTGTACTTCACTTATCGGTTTTAATTGAAACTATGAGAAGAGAAGGTTATGAGTTGCAAATTGGTCAACCACAGGTAATTATCAAAGAAATTGATGGTGTAAAATGTGAACCAATTGAAGAGTTAACTATCGATTTACCAGAAAATCTTTCAGGTAGAGCGGTTGAATTTGTAACGGTTCGTAAAGGTGAAATGTTATCAATGGAACCAAAAGGAGATCGTATGATTATCAAATTCAACATTCCATCACGTGGAATTATTGGTTTGAGAAATCAGTTGTTAACAGCTACTGCTGGTGAAGCAATTATGTCGCACCGTTTCATTGAATACCAACCTTTCAAAGGTGAAATTCCTGGACGTATCAACGGTTCATTAATTTCTATGGAAAACGGAAAAGCAATTCCTTATTCTATCAACAAATTACAAGATAGAGGTAAATTCTTCGTTGATCCTAATGAAGATGTTTACGAAGGTCAAGTTATTGGAGAAAATTCAAGAGGTGACGATATGGTAGTTAATATTACCAAAACGAAACAGTTAACTAACTTCCGTTCGGCGGGAGCTGATGACAAGACCAGAATTGTTCCTGCTATCAAATTCTCATTGGAAGAAGCATTAGAATACATTCAAAAAGACGAATACGTAGAGGTTACACCAAAATCTATTCGTTTAAGAAAAATCTATTTGAACGAAAACGATAGAAAACGTTTTAAAATAGCATAAATTTGAATCCCGATGAAAGTCGGGATTTTTTATTCAATAGAACTATGGAAATTAAATTGAAATTTGGTATTGACCAGTTGCTTTTTGGAATGAAGCAAAAAAATGTTGAGGCAATTTACGGGAAACCTAGCACTCAATATGTGGATGAAGAAGACAATATAGTGTATGTTTATAACCAACAAAAAATGCGTTTAACTTTTTATGATGAAGAAGAAATGCGTTTGGGTTATATAATTGCACAACATCCTGAATTGACACTTTTTGGCGAAACCTTTATTGGTAAATCTTGGAATGAAGTTCAAACATTATTAGCATCAAACAAAATTACAAAACTTGAAACTGAAATGGTTGATGGAACAGAAAACTATTTTTCAGAAGAAAATTGGTTGTTTATTAATGTGGATTATGGCCAAGTTTTTAAAGTGGAATTAGGTGCTGTTTTTAGCGAAAAAGAAGATGAATTCGATTGGAAGTTTAAAGGTTAACTAGCAAAATAATTAAAAAACCATTAAGAAATTAAGTGATTTATCTTTTGTTAGATTTAATGAAACTTAATTTCTTAATGTTTTAAACAGTATTTTAAGCCACGGATTAAAGGAATTACACTGATTTAATCTAAATTGATAATTCGTGAAAATCAATGTAATTAGTGACAAAAACTAAATAAAATAACCATTTAGAAATTAAGAAACATTAAGCAAGAAATACGTTGAAACATAACGCAAAACAACTAAATGAAACTTAATTTCTAAATGGTTAAATTCTGTTTTAGTTTAAAATTAATTGTTGATTTTGATTAATTCAATTTCAAAAATCAAATCTGCATTTGGAGGAATTACCCCGCCAGCACCTTTTTCACCATAAGCTAAATTTGCTGGAATTAAGAATTTGTAAGTTGAACCTTCAGTCATTAATTGAACGCCTTCTGTCCAACCTTTAATTACTTGATTCAAACCAAAATCTATGGTTTGATTTCTTTGCTTGCTGCTGTCAAAAATCTTTCCATTTACTAGCATTCCTGTGTAATGCACTTTTACATTACTTGTTGCTACTGGTTTTTTTCCAGTTCCTTCTTTAATTACAATGTATTTAATTCCGCTGTCAGTTTGCTTAGCATTGGCAAATTCCATGGCTATTTGCGCTTGTCTTTCTTTTTCCTTTTCAGCTTCTATTGCGGCTTGTTTTTTCTTTTCAGCTTCTTTTACAGCTGACATTTTTTCAAATGCAACTTTGTTTTTGTCTTGCTGAATTTTGTCATTTTTTTCCTTATCAGCAAAATATGCTGCTAATACTTTATCCGCTTTGAACTTTTTAGCAGCTTTCCCTTTTCTTGTGATGGTCATAGAGGTAATGATGTCATCTTGTGCGATTTTATCAACCACTTCTTGACCTGAAGTTACTTGGCCAAAAACAGTGTGTTTACCGTCTAACCAAGGAGTATCTTTATGAGTTATAAAGAATTGACTACCGTTAGTACTTGGCCCAGAATTTGCCATAGAAAGTACACCAGCTTTGTTATGAAATAAATTAGGATGAATTTCGTCTACAAATTTGTAACCAGGTCCGCTAGCCCCTGTACCATCTGGGCAACCGCCTTGAATCATGAAATTGGCAATTACACGGTGAAACTTTAATCCATTATAAAAAGGTTTTCCTTTGAATTTTTCCTCAACTTGATTGTTTTTACCTTCAATTAATGAAACAAAATTTGCAACTGTGATAGGTGTTTCTTGAAAATGTAATTGCAATGTAATGCTACCTTTTGAAGTTTCTATTTGGCAGAAAAGTCCGTCATCTTGTTTTTTCTTTTGAGCGTTCACGGTGAACAGACAAGTTAGTGCTAATAAAGAAAGTATTTTTTTCATTTTATTATTGGTTTGGCAAGTTTTCTAAAAGTTCAATTTCAAATACAATATTTGCATTAGGTGGAATAACGTTTCCAGCACCTTGACTTCCATAGCCTAGCGCTGAAGGGATATAAACGATTACTTTATCGTTAAAATTCATCAATTCAATTGCTTCGATAAACCCTAAAATTAAGCCTTGTTTTTCGCCGAATTGAAAAGGGAAAGGTTTGTAACCGTTTGTTGCGGCTCTGTTTGTGTCTAGTTTTCCAAAAGCGTCTGCAGTAGCAGCTACACTAGTATCAAACAAATCGCCAGTTTCTAAAAATCCGGCATAATTAATGAATACTTGAGTTCCGTTTGCTGGTTTTTTTCCATTTCCTTTGTTTACAAATTTGTATATCACACCAGAAGCTGTTTTAGTTCCTGTTGCTATTAACTCTTGTATTTCTTTTACTTTTAGTTCTTTAGCTTGGGCTTGTTTTTTCTCGTTTTCTTTTTGAAGTTCGGCTTGTTTTGTATAGTATTCTTTGAAAGTTTTTACAGCATCAAATTTTTTTGCGTCACTTCCTTTTCTGATAATTGTGATTTTTTCTATTTTGTCATCTTGAACAATGGTATTTACTACTTCCATTCCTTCAACTACTTCGCCAAAAACAGTATGTTTACCGTCAAGCCATGGTGTTTCCTTGTGAGTGATGAAAAACTGACTTCCATTGGTTCCAGGTCCGGCATTTGCCATCGAAAGAATACCAGCTTTATCGTGTTTTAATTCAGGGACAATTTCATCATTAAATTCAAAACCAGGTCCACCAGAGCCATCGCCCATTGGGTCACCACCTTGAATCATAAATTCATTGATAACACGGTGAAATTTTAAGCCATCGTAGAACGGTTTGTTTTTGAATTCTGCTGCAACAAATTCATTTTTTCCTTCGGCAAGAGAAATAAAATTAGCTACTGTTAATGGTGTTTTATCGTAAGTAAGTTTTAAAATGATGTTTCCTTTAGAAGTGGTTATATCAGCGTAAATTCCGTCTTCTAAATTTTGATGTTCTTCTTTACATGAGAAAAATAAAAAACTCATTACGAGCATGAATACTATACTTTTTTTCATTTTTAATTATTTATGGTTTGGATCTTTTTTTAAATCGGTTAAAGTTACGGTACAAATTAAAGGTTCATTTGCTTCAATTTTATCAGTATCACCACGATAGCCATAGCCCATGTGAGAAGGAAAAATAAAGGTAATACTTTCTCCTTTTTTCATTAGTTTGATGCCATTGCGTAAGCCCATCATGATATTTTCTTTATCTACGTAGTATTCTTGAGGTTTTAGTTCTTCTTTGGAATAAATCAAGTTGTTTTTTAAATCACGAACCTCGTATTCAAAATAAGCAATATCACCTCTTTGTGCCAATGGTGTATCTTCTTCAGATTTAGTTTCGTATTTGTACCAATAGCCTTTTGTGGAAGCAATGAATTGGCTTGAAGAGTCTGCTTTTATGACGGCTTCAATTAAATCTTCTTCATTGGCAACTAAAATTTTATTACGCTCAATAGATTCTTTTATGAAGGAATTGTCAGTAGTAGCTTTTGGTTTTCGGGCTTGTTGTTGAGAACATCCTAAAAAAACAAGTGTAGCAAAAAAAAGTAAGGCAATTTTTCTCATCAGATTAACATTTTTCTTGCGCTAAAATACTAATAAATTGTTGGATAGTTTCGTTCAATGGTAAAAAAGATTTACCGCCAGCAGCATTCTTGTGGCCACCACCGTTAAAGTGATTTCTGGAGAATTCATTTACATCAAAATCACCTTGAGAACGGAATGAAATTTTAATAATTCCTTCTTCTTTGTTTTCTATGAAAATAGCAGCAAAATCAATTCCTTTCAAACTTAAACCGTAATTTACAATGCCTTCGGTATCACCTTTTTGGTAATTAAAAGCATTTAATTCATCTTGAGATAAGGAAATATACGAAGTTTGATATTGCGGTAAAACTACCAAATTTTGCAAAGCTTTGCCTAATAATTGCAAACGACTGAAGCTTGATGTATCAAAAAGTAAGTTGTGAATTTCACTGGTATTAGTTCCTTTTTCTATTAAATCAGCGACACAACGGTGGGTTGCGGCAGTAGTTTTAGGAAATCTAAAGCTTCCAGAATCTGTGGTGATTCCTGTATATATGCAAGTAGCTACCTCTTTTGTAATCAGGTGATTATAACCTAAACCGTTGATAAAGTCATAAATCATTTCACAGGTAGAGCCATAAGAAGTATCTGAGAAAGTGACAACTGGATAGGCTTCTGGTGCTTGATGGTGGTCAATCATTACCATAGGAACGCTCAACTTTTCTAATGCTTGCTGCATCGCATCACCAGTTCGGTGTAGGGCATTGAAATCAAGTGTGAAAATTAAATCACTATTGGTTAGTAGTGCCAATGCCTTTTCGTATTCTCTTTCAAAAATTACTACATTTTTAGTATCAGGCATCCAAGCTAGAAACTCGGGAAATTCATTAGGTGAAATAAACACTACTTCGTGCTGTAATTGTTTCAAAAAATGGAGTAATGCTAATGAAGATCCCATAGCATCGCCATCAGGGTTTCGGTGTGAGGTGATGACAATTTTTTTGGGCGTATGGATAAGTTGGTAAACTGCCGTTAAATCTTTTTGTTGTAACATGAATTTGTTTTTTTATACAAAAGTTTACTGATGAATCAAGTGTATTGTAATTATCGAATCAATGAGAAATGGTTTCTAATTATTCGTCCGTTTGGAAGTTCTAAAACAAACCAATAGTCTTGTGAGGGTAAGGGTTGTCCGTTGAATGTTCCATCCCAGAAATCGTTACTTTCTGTGAGTTGTTTAATTAGTTTTCCATAACGGTCAAAGATAGCAATTTTGTAGTTTTGTAAACCCAATTGACTTAAATTATTTATAAACCAATAATCGTTAAAACCATCGTTGTTTGGGGTGAAATATTTAGGGTAATCTAAGATATAGAAAATTCTAGAAACCGTACCGCAACCTGCTATGTCTGTAACATAAACAGTATACATTCCCGGTGAAAGATTAGTGAATGTAGCTTCGCTTTGAAAGTTTGTTCCGTCAAGCGAATATTCATAAGTGCCAATTCCAGAAGTTAGGATAGTGGCACTATTAGAAGCAGCAAAATCTACCACTGTAATTTCTTCAATAACTGGAGCGCTTGAAGCTGTAACAGTATAAGTTTTAGTTACGGAACACCCTTCATTGTTTGTAATGGTTACGGTGTAAGTTCCGGCTTGGTTGATTGATATTGTAGGTGTATTTTGTATTGGGTTTGTATTCCATTCGTAGGAAGCAAATCCTGTTGGTGCTTGTAAGTTAATAGAAGTTCCTAGGCAAAATTCTCTAGTTTCATTGGAGAAATTTCCAGATAAGCTATTTATGGTTATTTGTATTGGGATAGCTGGGTAACAACCTTGAACATTGGTGATTTTGGCATAAAGTGTTTGTGTAAACGGCGTTGTATTGGTATAATTTTCAGCAATTGGTGTAGTGCTATCAGCCGTTTCGAATAGTTGCACTTGAAAAGTATTGGGTAAATTACTAAAAATTTCAGCGATAATTTCGTTAGTAGTAAAAGATGTAATGCCATCTTGATTGCCTACGGTATCACAAATTGTGAATTCAGTAGTGTTAATTTGCAAATCAGGAGCAAATTCTATTGTGATTTCAGAGGTAGTGGTGCAATCTGGGCCAAAATTGATATTAACAGCATAGATTCCTTCTTGGATTGTTGGATTAAAAGGTGGAGCTAAAGTTAATGTAGGATTAGTTTCTCCTGGTAATGGGTTGTTGTTCAAAAACCATTGGTAGGAAGTGGCATCAGCACTTGTAGCATCTATGGTTACGGTTTCGTTTTCACATACTGGATTTCCATTGGCCACTAAACGATCATCGCCTAAATTGATACCAAAATTAAAACTTCCGCCTCCAAGAAAGATAGCTGAGTCAAAACGGTGATTGCCTTCATCTGCTATTACTAATTTGATATGATAGGTAATTCCCGGGGTAACATTTGCTGAAGCTACTAAAACTTTGGTTTGTCCGTTGTAGTTTGTTGGGTGTTCGTCTCCATTAAAGGCATCAAAAAAAGCTTCATTTGCGGGTGGACAAATAGTTCCTGGTCCGCGAACGGTGTTTACTCTAACAGGAATATTGGTGTTTGGAATTACTGCAAGGTTTTGGTAGGGTTGGGTAGTATTGGCTTCTTTTAACAAAAAAGCAAAACCGTCAGTGAAATTACATTGGTTGGGTGTGGGACTAGTGAGATATTGTTCTGATGAAAAGATAAAATCAAAACTCACTTGGTTTCCTACGGGTACAAAATCAAATTCTAAAACAGTAGCGTTAAAGGTGTTGTTTAGGTTCAGTGCTTGGTTTAAATCTTGATCGCCGTCCCAACCCATATTGCCGCCATCGTCTGATAGTGAGGTATTTGGTCCGGGAGCGTTACTAATTTTTCCTGTTGCCAAAATAATTCCGTTTTGGAAGGGAAAACTGGAGTTGTTTCCGTTAAAAAAACCCCATGATTTTGCTCCATCAGAGAAGTTTCCACCCGAAACACTTACGTTTGAAACGGTAGCGCAGGAGCTGTTTATCAATACATCTTCTACTAATTGTTGGGCAGTAAAACCTTCATCTACAAAGATGTATTGTCCAAATGTTGGTAGGGAACAACAAAAAGCAACTACTGCAAAAAAGAACTTAAATCGTATATTCATAGCAGTTGCAAAGGTACTATAAATCTCGCTTTTTAAGAATAAAATAAGATGTTAAAATAAATATAATTGTCCATACTAAAACGATACTAATTTGGGAGAAATGAATGCTGTAATCTCTTAGTACTTGTTCGCCACCAATAGTGGTTTCTATTGTTTTTACTGCATTTAATCGGGTAATGGGTTCGCTGATCAGGTTGCTCATGGCTTCTAAGGGTAAAAAATCAGCTATTTTATCTGCTAAATCTTCTTTTTTACTGTTTCCATCTAGAATTGCAAATTTAAAAATACCATAAAACAGTTTTTCTAAAACGAACCAAACAAACAGAAATCCCAAAGCAAATGCACTTCTTTTAACCAAAATACCTAAGAACAAACAAAAGGAGAAGAAACCAAGGAGTTTTACAAAAAAAGCACCCAAGTATTCTAAATCAGAAAATACAATGCTAGCTTCGTTATATGATGAGAAAGAGTAGCCAAGAATTAAGGTTAAAAGAAAAATAAATAGGGTGGTTGCTAGTGCAAAACTTAATACAACTAAGAATTTTGAAAGGATAAATTCTTTTTTACTTAAACCGTCTATAAGGTTTTGTTTTAAAGTGCCGTAGGTGTATTCGTTAGCCATCATGGAAACAATGACAATAGCAAGAAATATTTTAAAATAAGCTCCCACATAGGTATTGAAATGCCAAATGTAAGGGAAATTAAATATGCCTTGATCAGCAATTCTAATTTCAAATGAACCTATACTAAATTTGATAGAAGCAATTAATGCAATGAAACTTAACAAAATGAAGTAGGTGAGTACTAAAATTTTACTGGCTCTGTTTTTCCAGATTTTTTGAAATTCTATTGAGAGTAATCGTTTCATGAGATTAGTTGTTGTTTGTAAGTTGTAAAAATTGTTCTTCAAGGCTATTTTTTCTTTTTACTAAATGGTCTAAAGCAATATTATTTTGGAATAAAAAGGCATTTAAATCGCTGGCTATGAGTTCTTTTTTGGTGTATACCAATAACTTTCCGTTTTGTTCTACCATTTTTTCAATTTCGGGATGTGTTGCTAGTACTGTTTGCAACTTTTGTATATCGTTAGCTTGTAATTCGAAGAAACTAATTTGGTCTAACATATTGTTTACGGTGCCTTGATAGAGCATTTCTCCTTTTCGGAGTACAACTACATGACTACATACTTTTTCCACTTCATCTAGCAAGTGCGACGCTAGTAAGATTGTGGTTCCTTGAGCAGCAATTACTTTGATAATATCTCTAATTTGACGAATTCCTTGCGGGTCGAGACCGTTTGTGGGTTCGTCTAAAATAAGAATTTCCGGGTCGTTTAATAAGGCAGATGCAATGGCTAAACGTTGTTTCATTCCTAGAGAGTAGGTTCTGAATTTGTCATTTTTTCTTTCCAAAAGTCCTACCAGTTCAAGTTTTTCATCAACTTTTTGAAAGGAAGTTCCTTTAATTTTACAAACCAATTCCAAGTTTTCTTTTGCCGACATATACGGATAGAAGTTTGGGCGTTCAATGATGGCACCCACTTTTTTCAGTGCCTCGTGCGTGGCAACCTTTCCGCCAAACCATTCGAAGCTTCCAGAAGTTTTGTTTACAACATTTAGAACGATGCCTAACGTGGTTGACTTGCCAGAACCATTTGGGCCAAGAATTCCGTAGACATTTCCTTTTTGTATTTCAAACGACACATTTTTTACGGCATGTACGTATTTGTTGAATCGTTTGTTGAGGTTGCTGATTGATAAAATTGTTTCCAAAATAAGTTTGTTTTTATTAGTAGACGAAGGAGTAAAAAAAATGTTACAATTTTATGGTGAATCTATTTTGAGATGCGAGTAAAAAGTATAAATTTGCGTTTCAATTCGGGATGTGGCGCAGTTGGTAGCGTACTAGCATGGGGTGTTAGGGGTCGCTGGTTCGAGTCCAGTCATCCCGACTTAAGAAAAAAATGTTTATCTTTGTTTTTTTATGGGGATGTAGCTCAGTTGGCTAGAGTGCTTGACTGGCAGTCAAGAGGTCGTGGGTTCGAGCCCCATCTTCTCCACAAAAAGTCTTTCAAAGCAATTCAAAACCCTTTAAAATGATGATTTTAAAGGGTTTTTATTTTCCTCAATTCACCAATTTATTCAATTTTGACCAAGATGGAGGGGCACAATTCGGGGCACAACGTTTTTTAAATAAATTGTGCCCCTCGATAGCTCGAACTACCTGTATTTACAAGCTGTTCAGCTTTTAAACATCTTGACTTTTGATGTTAGTTTTTCGAAATTTAATTAACACTAAAGGTTACCAAAAATGAATGCAACAATCAATGTGCTTTTTTATATCAAAAGAGCAAAAATCAACAGCAATGGACTTGTTCCTGTTTTTATCCGAATTACAGTTGACGGCAAACGTATTGATAAAAGTACTGGTAAATATGTTTTACCAGATAAATGGAGTGTTGAAACATCACGTTTAAAAGGGAATTCAGAGGAAAGCCGTTCACTAAACAATCATCTTGATTTATTAAGAAATAGTGTTTTTGAAATTGAGAAAACAATGTTATTAAAAGGTTTGAATTTGAATTTTGAAAACTTTAAAAATGAGTATTTTGGTATCGAAAGCGCAAAACGTTATTTAGTTCCAATATTTGAAGACCATAACTTAAGAGTAAAAGAACTCGTTGGTAAGGAATACGCTATTGCAACCTACAAAAGATATGTGACTTCACTTCGACATTTGAAAGAGTTTTTGGTTTATAAATTTAAAATTTCAGATATAGAAATTGAAAAAATTGATCACGCATTCATGACCGACTATGAATTCTTTTTGCGAACAAAAAGAAACTGTTCGAATAATACAGCTGTCAAATATGTGAAAAATTTTCATAAAGTAGTAAACATTTGTTTAGCTAATGGTTGGCTTAAAAAAAGTCCCTTTATAAATTATAAACCAAAGATTAAAGAAGTGGTTCGAGACTATTTACTAGAAGATGAAATCAATGCCATTCGAGATAAAAAAATCACCTCATATAGATTGGATTTAGTTAGAGATATTTTTATTTTTAGTTGTTATACAGGGTTAGCTTACATTGATGTAAAACAACTTAAAAAATACAACATTTCAATTGGGATTGATGGCGATAAATGGATTTTCAAAAGTCGTCAAAAAACAGATGTCAATTCCAAAATTCCAATTTTACCACCTGCATTGGAAATTTTAGAAAAGTACAAAGAACATCCAAAATGTTTGAATGAAGGTTTTTTGTTACCAATCTTATCCAACCAAAAAATGAACGCCTATCTAAAAGAAATCGCGGACATTTGCGGTATCAACAAAGAACTTACATTCCACATTGCCCGACACACTTTTGCAACCACAGTAACTTTAAGCAATGGAGTGCCAATCGAAACCGTAAGTAAAATGTTAGGGCATACGAATCTGAAAACAACACAGCATTATGCAAAGATTTTAGACAAGAAAATCAGCGAGGATATGCAGGTTTTAAAACAAAAATTTAGTAAAAAAATTAATAACCGAACAAGCTCTTTATAAGCTTGTTCGGTTAATTTTATTTCACAATCAATTTCTGTGTACTTACCTTTTGATTGTCTTTAAAGAGAGTAACCAAGTACACTCCAGATTCAAAAGCATCAAGAGCTAGAGTAGTGGTTGCAGTGCTGTCAAGTGGTGCTTGACGGATGAGTCTTCCTGAGAGGTCGTAAATAGCATAAGTTAAGGCTTGCTCAGTGGTATTGGTTTTTAGAGTCACCGCAGAACTCGCAGGGTTAGGATAAATTTCTAAAGCAGCTTGTTGTTCAAAAGTAGGCGTGTTTAAAGGAGTTACACAAAGACCAGGACTAAGCTGTGGCGTAGTAAAATAGATTTCTTGAAAAGAATTACCATTTCCAAATTCACCATAGTAATTAGTACCCCAGTACCACACACTGCCATCAGTTTTAGTAGCCATGGTAGTTTGAAAACGAAACGATTGAACATCTTCCCAGTCGTTGTCTGTACCTATTTGAACGGGAGAAAGTTGCTGTTGTGTGGTGCCATCGCCAAGAATTCCATTATTGTTAATGCCCCAAGCCCACAAAGTACCATCGGATTTTACACCATAACCTCTTGATAAACCTGCTGCAAAACTTTTCCAAGTACCATTAGAAATTTGTTGAGCAAAGTGAGTTACTGAAGGAGTACCACCTAGACCTAAACCAGGTCCGCCCCCCCATGACCATAGTGTGCCATCTGCTTTTTGGGCAAGTATATACTGATTACCAACACGGAATTTAACCCAATCGTTAGCTGTACCAACCTGTGTAGGAGTATTTACAGAATTAGGTGGATTTCCGTTTAGCAAAATGGAAGATTGGTTTTGTCCCCATCCCCAGAGCGTACCGTCAGCTTTTAAAGCAAAAGCAGTTCTACTGTCTCCAACAGCGATATCAACCCAATCGGAAGCGGTGCCAATTTGTCTAAAGTCTCTTTGAGCGGCACTAGTGGGAATACTTCCTGTTTGAAAAAAGTCGTTTTGACCGCATCCCCAGATTGTGCCATCAGTTCGTAATGCAATGGTGAAATATTGACTAGGAGCGACTTTTTGCCAGTTAGTAGCCGTGGTTACTTGTTGGAAGGAGAAAAAAGTGGTTGTGGTTGAATTGACACCAAGACCGCCATGTAAATTGCTGCCTGTTGCCCAAAGTGTACCGTCTGTTTTAATCACAAATGTATTTTCAGGACCTATAAAAAATTCATGGGTGTTTTCAGGCATGTTTACAAGAACAGGGTTAGGATTTGCTAAAATATTTGTTGCAAGTTGACCATTACCAGAAGTTCCCCAACCCCAATAAGTACCATCAGAACGGTAACCTATAGAATGCACTCCACCAAATTTGATGTATTCGTAACATTGGGCTTGGCTTAAAAAGCCAGTTAATAGAAATAAAAAAAGTACTGTTTTTTTCATAAGCTTTGGTTTATGTTTTAAAGAGGCGGATTTACCCGCCTCTTGTAATATTAATTAGTCAATAATTACTTTTTGTTGCCACAAGATAGTGTTTTTATCCATTACAACCAAAAGATACATGCCTTTAGCATAAGCTCCTGTATCAAAAGTTATTGCATCTGTAGTGGTATTGGTTGATTTTTGAACAAGTTTTCTTCCAAATAAATCATACAAACCAATGTCTACGGCTGTTGTGCTTTTTGGGTACTTAACGTGTAGTAGTTCTTTAGCAGGATTTGGATAGGCTGAAAAAGAAGCATCGTCTTTAAAGGTTTGTGTAATCGTTTTTTCTGAAAAAGCAATTCCATTACATGTAGGTATTACGGTTTCAAACTGATTAGCACAATAGTAATACCTGTCTTCTTTTACAATGGTGCCTAATAGGTGCCATATAATATTCACATCAGTAAATCCATCATTTTGAGGAATTACTATAACGTCAATAGAATTAGCACCTGGCTGTAATACAAACGAAGAAGGGATAAGAATAAAGTTATTGCCATTAACACTTAAAGTTACATTAAGTTCCTCAGTAAATCCATTCTGTATATTCAAAGTATAAGTATAGGAACAGTAAGGGGTGTCATTGGTTTTAATATCTTTCACTTCAAACTCTTTAATCTCACAAGCATCACATTTTGAAGAAATGAATTGTAAAGGAGCAGAGGTTACACGACATCCACCGTTGGCTAGTGTTAAGGAATAACTACCATCAGTTCCTAAATCGTAATTTCCTGCAACAGAATTTCCTCCAGATATTTCAGGATTGTCATTAAAATTCCAACTCCATTGTTGAAATATTCCTGTATTTCCGATAATGAAGTTTTTAAAATCGGAACAATCTTGGAAACATCCAGAGGGGAAAACCCAAAGGAAATTTTCAGGATTTTTAGGTAAATCTATTTCACTTGAAAACGAACAACCACCCGCTGAGGCTGTAACTTTATAAGGGCCTCCATCGGTAACATAGATTACAGAACCGGTTTCGCCATTACTCCAATTATAAACTACATTTTCACCATTAGAAGCAACCGCAGAAACTTCAATCAAATAATTGGGTTCGCATCTAACATTGTATGAAAAACTAATACTTTGAATTTGTTCAATTATCGTTAGTGTTTCATTAATTACTTGACTGCATCCTGAAGAATTAGTAGCCACAACGGTTAAATCATAAGTTCCAGTAGATAGCAAACTTGTAAAATCAGCAATAGCATTGTTATTGAATTGAGTATACAATTGGTTGTTTACATACCACTGAATAGTATTAGCATTGGTGCTAACTTCTAAAATCATATCTGTATCTTCACAAAAAGTGCTTTCCCCTTTGTAACGTAAGGTTGGCAATTTATTAAATACAGGCTGTATTTGGTTTGAATTGTATCTGCAACCATCTTGGTTGATAACTGTAACCCAATAAAACCCTGTATTACCCACTTGAATTTCAGCTAAATTATTAGGTAATCCAGGAATCGGAGTATTACCATTCATCCAAATATATTGTACAACTTCACAATTATCATTGTTAGTTTGGTATTTTAGAGTAATAAGTTCGCCCTCACAAACACTACCATTATTGGGTGTAGCAACAAGTTCACCAAAAAAGCATTCTTGAGGTACTAAGAATTCTTCTGATGTAAATGTTCGTGAACAGCCAAAGGAATTAGATACGGTACAACTAACTTGTTGTAAAGTAGAAGTGGTAAATACTTTAGAGGGTGCTTCTAAAGTACTAGTAGATCCGTCTCCAAAATCCCAAAAGAAAGTTAGGTCGTTAGATATAAATCCAAATATGTTAAAATTAACACTACTATCAAAGCATTTAGGAGTTTGAAAATCAATACTTAGCAATGAACTCACCCCTTGAATAGTAACAGTTTGTTCTTGGGAGCAAACAGGCATGTTAACACCATTATAAACACCAGTAATTTCTATTTTGATATCATAAGCACCAGATGGTAGATTAGCTATTTCAGGAACACTAAAACTTGGGTTATATGCTAAAGGACCTGAGAATGCAGATGCACCAGCTTGTTTGTAATAAAACTGAATTAAATAACTGTCAAGCCCAGAGAAAATGGTACTATTATCAATTAAATTGATATTGAATGTATCATTCGAGCTACAGGTAATGGAATAAGAAAAATCAGCCAAATAAGGAATAACAACATCTTTGACAGCTGCTAGGCCAGCACCATTTTCATCATCTTCACATTCATATCTTGCTCTGTAAATTGTTTTGTAGACGCCTGGTAAGCCAGTAAGTTGATTGCCGGTAATAGTATAACTATTTTGTCCAGCACCCAAAATATTCCAAGTACTACTCAATGGAGTACCTGTATGACTTCCAACTAATGTAATAGTTCCACAGGAACTTAAAAAAGAGGTATTGGTTACAGTTTCGTTAGGTGATTCGCATGATTGACCATTGCTACAAAATTGTGAAATTAGTATTGGATTTGAAAATCTGGTACAGTTATTTGAATTAATAACTTGGTATTTGTATTCACCAAACCCCAGACTAGAATCTACTTGTAAAGTGGTGCCATTAGCTCCAATAATTTCAACATTATCTTTAAACCATTGAATAGTGGAAGTATTGCCTGTGGATGCTACTATAGTTGCATTAACGCTAGATAATTCACAAAAACTATTGGAATTAGATGACAAAGTAGCTGTTGGTTGTGGGTTAGGATATACAGACATTACATAACTAACAACCGTACTGCTTGCACAATCAGAAGAACTAACAATTCTTGCTGAAATTATTTTATCCATTAATTGATTACTGTTGTTAGGAAACTGTGTGGTAAAAGTAAAAACTCCAGGAGCTCCAGTAAATACTGTACTTCCATTTGTCCATTCAATTACATCAGAAGCCCCAAGGGTTGCTCCGTTGATGGCTTGAACTTCAAAAGTTACTGGCGTGAACGAACAAGCTGGATTACTATTTGTTATAATCTCAATTTGTGTTTGAGGCTTTAAAGTTATAGTCTTAATAAACTGAGGAGATACAGTACATTTCCCAATAGTCAAAATTAAATCCACTGTTGTTGAGACGGTTATATTGTTCCAGTTAATTTCTATTGCATTTGTCCCTTGTCCATCAGAAATACTTCCAATTAAAGGATCAGATAATGCCCAATGATACGTGTCTCCATCCTCAAAAGGTAACAACGAGTTTGTGTCAATAGCTTCATAAGTAGAAATAGAATTGCTACAAACATTGCCAAAGGCACTTGAAATAGTGGCGGGTACATTTATCTCATTTACAATAATAGTGTATGGTAGCGACTCACAAGCTACTGGCAAAACTGTTTGTTGTTTAACTGATATTGTAACAGGAAATGTTCCGTCAAAATTTATATTAACTTGTTCTCCAATGTTTGAACCTTGAATAGTACCTCCAGAAACTTCCCAAACATAATCATAAGCTGGATTTGGACTTTCAACTTGATAACTATAAGTAGCATTTGGACATACAAATAAATCTCCTTCAATACCAGTAGGTTTTTGAGGTTGAGGTAATACTTGAAAAGGAAATGATTTAGGGTCGCAATAATCAGGATTGTTTATGTTTAAAACATAATTACCTGCATTAGAAAACAAGTAGCTAAATTGAGCTCCATAACCAATTGCAATTTGAGAACCATTATTGTTATTCAATGTCCAAGAGGTTTGAGTAGCATTCTCAGAAAGGGTAAAAGTAGCAGTTTCATTTTGACATACTTTTTGCTCTCCTTCTATTGTTAATGGTTTTTTTACCTTAATGATTATTTCAGCTTGACCACCACAATTTAAAAGTGTATTCATATATGTGGCTCTTAATGTCAATGTTTCTGCACTATTCGGTTTAATGATAATTTCGTTTCTTTGGTCGGTCAATAATATTTCAGCTAGACTGTTAGCATCATTACCTACAATTTGCCATGTTATAGCAGTGGTAGGCCATTGTGGTAATTTATATCTTGCCTGTTCACCAAAACAAATGGTACTAGGTCCTTCAATGGTTCCGTTTGCTTGAATAACTGGTACTTTGGCCGTAGTGATTTGTCTACAATCCACATTACATTCACTTGGATCAAAAGTAATATATCCAAAACCTGTTGAATCCACAGAATCCCATCTGATTTCAACATTACCTCCTGCTTGTGATAATATTGTACCACCAATAACTGACCAATTATAATTGTCTTGACAAACTTCTGAACCATCAAAAGGTAAAGAGTAAATTTCTGTGTCACCCTCACAAATTACTGTAGGACAACTAATTTCAAATCCTTTTCTTTCTGCTTTCACTTCAATTCTATAACTAGAAACACAATAACAAGAATTGGTAACATTTAATTGTACAATGTAATTGCCGTCTTCTTGATAAATATGAGAGGGTTCAAATGCAGTAGATGTTGTACCATCTCCAAAATCCCATAAATAGCTAATGATACCTCCGCCGAGATTAGCTGTGGATAAATTTTGAAAATTAATTAATTGATTGCTACAAGTAAGAAATGGCATTTGATTGTTTGAACCTGCAATTTCAAAATATGCAAAAGGTCTAACAATTTTTTCAACACATAATGTCTTGGTAAAAACAGTGCTTCCATTAGTTATTGTAAAACTAATAGAACCTGAACCTGAGTCTGTCCACCCTATTTGGCAACTTGTGTTAGTAATGTTACTTAAACTACCACCTGTAGCATTCCAAGTAACTGTTGAACCAGGTTGGAGATTTACCAGATTGAAAGTCACATTTGAGTTTTCACAAAATCGAACACATTCTGAATCATTTATGTCTTCAGCATAAATTTCACGGTCTTTGTCAAATTCTATTTCTTGACAGCCCACAGATTGGTTCCATGTGAGCATTAATCCTCCCGTTGGAGGTTGAGAATAGGCATTCTGATTTCCAGCAATCATTAGCATGAAAAAGCTGTAGTAAACAAATAAATACCTTGGGTAACGTGTTAGTTGTTTAATCATAAATATAAAAATTTGGTTAATAAACACAAGATAAGAACAGCGCAAATTGTGAATCTTGATTAAAACAACATCGAACTTTTACATACTCAAGATAAGAATAGAAGTAGAAACTTCTGAAACATCAAACTTGTACATTTAGAATAATTGGTACAAGGAGGATAATAAATCATATTATGATTTTGTCAAAGAAATGAATAAAAGTTTAATGTATTTTACGGGAAAACCGTAATATTTTATTTTTTTTACATTTTTTTAGCTTAAATAAATGTAAATATTTTTTATAAGAAGTATTATTGTTACAATTATAGTATGGAAATATGACAAATTATTTATAGTATTATTTCATTTAAATGATAGAATCAATAGAAGGCTAGCTAAGAAAAGAAGTCGAGAATAGCTGTTAAACTTTTTATGAAATTAAAAATACTCATAAATAAAATTCTAGGACTAAAATTTAAATTCCAAGCATTTGAAAGCTAAAATGACTTTGAGAAATACTACAATAAATTATCTTAGCATTCATTAAAATCATTTCTCTTAAAAATTTTTAAATTTTTCATAGATTTTACCCCTCACGTATATTCCTAAAACGAGTAAAACAATTACTAATACAATATCATACCATTCCATTCCTCAAAAATAGAATAGCAAAACAGACCAGAGAAATTGATAAAGTTATTGCTACCGAATTGACAAGTATAACTTCTTTTTTGACAAGTATAATTTAATAAGAGCTACTAAATATAGTTTCTATAAAGGCTCATCAGGCCAAAAATCTTTTGGTGAACATTCAAGTACTTTGGCAATTAAATTGAGATGAATAATATTGTACTTTGCCTTTTTTGAGGGTGCTTCAATCTGAGAAATGAATGTAATATTTTTTCCAATTGCTAGTGATAACTGTTCTTGCGTAATTTTTTTTTCTTCTCGTATTTCTTTAACTCGCAAGATTATAAAACGTTCTATTTTTTCTAATGAATTGTTCATAAATTAATGAAATGATTCTATAAATCAAGTGATTTAAAAAAATCAGAAAGTTTAATATTTCTGGCTTCACAAATTTTAATTATTGTCTCAAGCCCTATTGAATAGTTAGGATCATTTTTAATACTCCTAACCGTTTTTTCGTCAATATTATGATCAAGCGCAAATGAACGTTGGGATTTAGCTTTACTAATCCATTCACTAGCTATAAAATCTACTATTTTACGATTAACAATTTTCATTTAAACAAAGAAAGTTCTTAGAGTTTAAATAAATTCGGAACAAAATCCGCATATTAAAAAAAATTATTATATTTGTATTTGAATTAATACATTTGCGATTCTTCATATAAAACATTGAAGCATTCGCTTAGAATCTCGTTATCAAAAACTGGTAATTTTTAAACACACGAGATGATAAGTAAGATGCTCACGTCAATACTGGCGTGGGCTCACTTATTCGTGTGTTCGGTATACCAGTACCTTGATAGCGGATTTGTTGAGTTCCACGCTTTTTTTATTCCTAAAAGTTTCTACTCAACAGGCATTCTTAGCACTGCTTTTCTCTTAAGTTTCGCAACAAGTTTTACTAACATAAATAATTCAGGAAGTTTGCACGGCCTGCGCTTGGCTGCAACTAGCAACGGCAGTGTGGCTTCCTTTTTAACCTGTAAACAATATGCCTATGAAGTGAAAACAAAAATCAAAAGATGACTTTTTAATGTCGTTCAATGCCTTTAAGACAAAAAAAAGTCCCCTAACCCGTCGGCAAACTAGATAGAGGACTAAAGCAAACAAAACCAAAGTTTCATTTAACCAAAACAAAAGTATGAATAAAAATGCAATCGTACTACTTTGGGTAAAACTACCTTTACCTAAAATAGTCATGCTTGTCATGTTGCTCACATCAGTAACAATACAAGCTCAAACAAACTTAATAAAAGGTTCGGTCTCTGACTCTCAAGGAGCCTTAATCGGGGTCAATGTAATAATCAAAGGTTCATCTTCAGGAACTTTAACAGATGAAAAAGGAAATTTTCAAATCAATGCAGCCCCTAATGATGTATTAATTTTTTCTTATTTAGGCTACCAAAACAAAGAAGTAGCGGTAAACAACAACCTCACACTTGAAATTGTTCTTCTAGAAGATACTAAAGCACTTAATGAAGTTGTTGTAAATGCAGGGTATTACAACGTAAAAGATAAAGAACGTACAGGAAGTATTGCAACAGTAAAAGCAAAAGCAATTGAACAACAACCTGTAGCAAATCCATTAGCAGCCATGCAAGGACGAATGACTGGTGTATTCATTACTCAAGAATCGGGAAATGCTGGTGGTGGCTTCAGAATTCGAGTTCGGGGTACAAATAGTATTAGAAACGAAGGGAATGAACCTCTTTATATTATCAATGGCGTGCCTTATGCATCACAATCATTAGGAAATACCACTTTAAATTCAGGAGTTTTACCTAATGCAAATAATCCACTGAACAACATCAATCCGGCAGATATTGAAAGTATCGAAGTATTAAAAGATGCCGATGCTACTGCAATCTATGGTTCAAGGGGAGCAAACGGCGTGGTACTGATAACAACTAAAAAAGGAAAACAAGGCAAAACCCAATTCACAGGTCAAGCCTTCACAACAATTGGAACCATAACTCGTAAGCTTGATTTGTTGAGCACGGAACAGTATATTAGGATGCGCCAACAAGCTTTTGATAACGACGGGATAACAACACTTCCAGTAAATGCATATGATATAAACGGTACATGGAATCCAAATAGGGAAACAGATTGGCAAAAGGAATTAATTGGAGGAACTTCAATGATTCAAAACATGCAAGGTACTTTGTCAGGAGGCAGTAACCAAACGCAATATTTAATTGGTGGAACGCTAAGAGAAGAAAATACAGTTTACCCTGGAGATAATAAATACAAACGTGGAGTTGTAAATACTACAATTTCACACGTATCAGAAGACAAAAAGTTAAATTTACAATTCAGTGCCAATTACAGCGCAGATAAAAATACCTTACCAGGTTTAGACCCAACACGTTTAGCATATACGTTAGCCCCAAATGCACCAGCACTTTATCAAGATGATGGAACTTTGAATTGGGAAAACGGAACTTTTGATAATCCTTTAGCTTTTTTGAACGGTCAATACCTGTCAAATACAAACAACCTTATCGCAAACTTACAATTGGGATACAAGCTTAATCAAGAGTGGGAAGTTAAAACTAATTTTGGTTATACAGACACTAGAATTAGGGAACGCAGAACAATTCCCACTACAGTTTACAATCCTTTTGATGTAATCACTAACGATATGGCAACGTTATATTTAAACAACAGCAACCGCCAATCTTGGATTGTAGAACCACAAATAAACTGGAATAAATCTTGGAATAATTGGAAAGTAAATGCCTTTGTGGGGGCAACATTCCAAAACGATTTAGCACAACAATTAGTGCAATCAGGATCAGGTTTTACAAGTAATGCATTAATAAACAATCTGGCTGCTGCAACAAATCGTGAGGTAGTGAACCACGATGAAATTATATACAAATACAACGCCTTCTTTGGAAGATTAAATTTCAATTGGAAGGAAAAATACATAGTAAACATTACCGGAAGAAGAGACGGCTCAAGTCGTTTTGGTCCCGGAAATCGATTTGCAAATTTTGGTGCAGTTGGTGGAGCATGGATTTTTTCTAAGGAAGATTTTATGCAAAACAAAGCAGAATTCGTGAGCTTCGGTAAACTAAGAGCCAGTTATGGAACCACGGGGAATGACCAAATTGGCGACTATCAATTTTTAGACACTTACAACATAACGCCTAACAATTACCAAGGGATAATTGGCTTACAACCTACCCGTTTATTCAATCCAAATTTTGGTTGGGAAACAAATAAAAAACTAGAGTTTGCACTAGAATTAGGGTTTTGGGATGATCGTGTTTTCTTAACTACTGCATATTTTACAAACCGTTCTTCAAATCAATTGGTAGGAATTCCGTTACCTGCTACTACTGGTTTCCCAACAATCCAAGCTAATTTCGATGCAACAGTTGAAAATACAGGACTAGAATTAGATATTAGAACAGTAAACCTTAACAAAAAAGGAGTTAAGTGGGTAACAACATTTAACTTTACTCAACCTAAAAATAAATTAGTTGAGTTCAACAATATTGAAGGGTCAACGTATGCTAATACACTTGTAGTAGGACAACCTTTAAACATTATTAAACTTTACAATCTAACAGGTTTCAATCAAGAAACGGGTGTATATCAATTCCAAGATGTTGATAATGACGGCCAAATTACTGCGCCAAACGACCGCCAAAGTATTGGTAATTTAAATCCAGAATGGTTTGGTGGACTGGGAAACCAAGTAACTTATAAAAATTGGGAACTTGACTTTCTTTTTCAATTCGTAAAACAACAAGGAAGAAATTTTGGAAATTTCTTTCCAGTGGCAGGTAGTTTTTCAAACCAACCAACGGATGTTTTAAGTAATTGGGCTAACGATGGCAATGCTGCTTATTCACAAGTTTACACTTCAGGAACTAATGCAGCTGCAATGCAAGCTTATTCTAGATTCAGAGACAGTAATGCAATAATCAGCGATGCTTCCTTTGTGCGATTAAAAAGTCTAAGTCTTTCGTACAATTTACCAAAAATCGGAACAAGTTCTTTTTCAGGTAGAATCTACCTTCAAGGGCAAAACGTATTGACATTCACAAAGTACAAGGGAGCCGACCCAGAAAATCAAACGTCAGGATTTTTACCGCCACTAAAACAATGGACTCTTGGTATCCAATTCAATCTTTAAACTAACAACAGTAAATTATGAAAACAATATATAAAATAGGATTTATAGTAGCATGTACTTGGCTAAGTTTCACTAGTTGTGAAAGTTTTACTGAAGTAGAGGTGCCTCAATCCCAACTAACAGGACCAGCGGTTTTTCAAGATGAAAATACAGCAACAGCTGCACTAGTTAATATTTATGCTAGAATAAGAGAAGAAGGCATGATAACAGGAACTGCTTTCGGTTTGTCACACCTAATGGGTAACTATTCGGATGAACTCACATTTTACGGGAGCAATGCGCTTTTTCAAAGTTTTAATGACCATACAGTAGTTCCAAGTAATTCTTTTGTAGCAGCACTTTGGAATGCCAGTTACGGTCAATTATACGATTGTAATGCAATAATTGAAGGGTTACAAAATACTAACGCTATTCCAGAGGAAAACAGAAACAAATTAATTGGAGAAGCACTTTTTTTAAGAGCTTATATTCATTTTTATTTAACGCAATGCTTTGGTGAAATTCCATACATCACTACGACCAATTATTTACAAAATGCAACAGTTACTAAAAATAATTTAACTACAATCAATGAAAATCTAATTGATGACTTAGAAAACGCAGAACTGCTTTTGCCCGCAAATTATCCCACAAACGAAAGAGTAAGAGTAAATAAAAGTGTGGCAAAAGCGATGCTCGCTCGTTTGCATTTGTATTTAGGGAATTGGCAACAAGCTGAAACCTATGCATCAGAAGTAATCAATAATGGAATATATTCTTGGGAAACCAATATTGCCAATGTGTTTTTAAGAGAAAATCCCGGAATTATTTGGGCACTTCATCCTGGAATTGCGGGTTTAAATACTAGAGATGCAAGAACTTTTGTTTTTTCTGCTGGACCTCCAATAAAACCAGCACTTTCAGAAAATATCATGAATGCTTTTGAACCAAACGATACTAGAAGAACAAACTGGACAAGAACTATTACAAATGCAAGTGGTCAATCATGGTTCCATGCTTTTAAATACAAAAGAACCTTAAACACGGGAACTTCTCAAGAATACACCATTTTATTTCGATTGGCAGAAATGCATTTGATAAGAGCAGAAGCAAGAGCAGAACAGTTAAATACAATAGAGGCATTAGTTGATTTAAATAAAGTTAGAAACAGAGCAGGTTTAGCAAACAGTACAGCAACCACAAAACAGGAAATCTTGAATGCTATCATACAAGAAAGAAAAGTAGAATTGTTCACAGAACAAGGGCATCGCTGGTTTGATTTGAAAAGAACAGGAAACGCTCAAAATGTTTTGAGTCCTATCAAACCAAATTGGCAAAATACGCATCTTGTGTTGCCTCTTCCTGAAGCTGAACTTATTTTAAATCCAAACCTTTTACCTCAAAATGCGGGCTACTAAATGAAAATAGTAAAGAACATAAGTGATATTTTGCTACTAGTTGTTTTGAGTTTTCAATGGTGTAATTCCCAAAACAATCAGGCTGGTTATGGCACTAGAGACTATAGCATGTGGCACACCATAGAAAAGGAGCGCTTGTCAGAAGATGGAAATTGGGTGGCTTTTGAACTCAGATACAATAACGGTGAAGACACCCTCATGGTTAAAAATGTAAAGAACAACAAAACAAAGCTAATACCAAAGGGAACCAATGGTCAATTTGCTGCAAATAGTAAAGCGTTATTGTACCAAGCTAAGTTTAATCAATTGAAATTGCTGTATCTAAATGATTTTTCTGAACAAACCTTTGATGCAGTGAAAAAGTTTCTTTTACATCCAAATGCTTCAAGCGTGTTGGTTTTATCTAAAGAAAATGAATTGCAACTTATTTCATTAGAAAAAAAAGAAACAATAAAATTCAGCAATGTAAAAGATTTTGAGTTGGGTGCTAATGGCAATTTAGCCATTATTAAGGACACGTCGGTAGTAATTACTACTACCGACAATCCTTTGGCGTCAACCGAAATTACAACAAACGCACTTGGATTTAAAAATCCAATATGGAATTTGGATAAAGTAGCATTTTTTGAAGAATTGCCTCAGGTTGAGGGAGAACATCAAAATCGTAACATCGTGTTTTATGATAGTGATGAAAAGAAAGTGTACCGTCTTGAAACAGCTAATTTTGCTGAATTAACAGAATTAGCCATAATAAAACCTTTTGGACAAAAAGGAATTTTCATAGAAACCAAAGAGGACAAAGTGTTTTTTCATGTAAAAGAAAAGCACAAAAAAGAAAAAGAAGAACCAAAATTGGAAATCTGGGAATACAATTCACCTTTAGAATATCCTTCACAGTTAATTTATGATGAGATTACCCTTAAAGAAAAAGTAGCGGTTTGGTGGCCAAAAAAAAATACCATTCAAATTATTGAAACTTTTGAAAATCCTAAGGCTGTTGTTTTACCCAATAGCAATTATGTACTGTTGAGTAATCCTATAAAGTACGAACCACAATGGGATTTGGCACCTCCTGTTGACTTGTGTTTAATGAACTTAGAAACAAAAAAAACAATAATCTTATTAGAAAAACAACCGCAAAAAGTGCAAACATTTGGAGCTGCTGCCAATGGAAACTACTTGCACTATTATCGCGAGAAAAATTGGTGGGTATACAATATCGAAAAAAACACACATACAAATCTTACGAAAGAGCTTCCGTTTCCCGTTGAAAATTTCAAACAAGATGAAGCAGGTCCAAAGTATGGTTTTGGTTGTGTAGGGTGGTCAGATGACAATCAATACATTTTCCTTTATGATGAATTTGATATTTGGATGATTTCACCAGACGCTAAGAATAGAACAAGAATCACAAAGGGTAGAGAGTCCAATACTATTTTTAGAATTGAAGAAGAGGAATATGTAAACAAATCATACCGTGGAAAATTAGAACTTCTAACCTATACAATAGACACAAAAAAAGGAATACTGATTAAAGCAATTGACAAAAACAAAAACTTCGGATATTATCTATGGACAAACAAAAGGGGATTAGGTAAAATTCATTATGAAAAAACCAAAATCAGTAGAATGAAATTAACAACTAACTACAATAATAAGATTTGGTTAGAAGAAGAGGCTACACAACCACCTAAATTAGTAGTTAAATCAGCCAATTCTAAAACTCCTAAAACTATTCATCAAACCAATGCGCATTTTCAAAAATGGGGAAATAGAAAAACGAATTTAATATCCTATAGTATTCAAAATGGTTCAAAATTAAGCGGCGTATTGCATTATCCAGTTAACCACGATACATCTAAAAAATATCCCATGATTGTTTTTATTTATGAAAAGCTTTCCCAAAGAAAAAATCAATATGAAATACCAAGTTATTACAACGGTGCTGGTTTTAATGTAGCCAATTATATTTACGATGGTTATTTCGTGTTATTGCCAGATATCGAGTATGAAATAGGAAACCCTGGAGTGTCAGCAAAAGAATGTGTACTTAATGCAGTGGAGCAAGTATTAAAAGAAAAAACAATTGATGAATCGCGGTTAGGCATAATCGGACATTCCTTTGGTGGATATCAAGTAGCTTCAATCATTACGCAAACTAATAAATTCAAAGCAGCAGTAGCTGGAGCAGCAGTTACCGATCCAGTCAATCTGTATGTACAAATGAATTGGTCGTGGAACAGAACCCAAGCATGGCGTTTTGAATCACAACAAATGCGAATGGGAACCAATCCTTTTGAAAACCCACAAGGATATTTCGCAAATTCACCACTTTATAACGCAGCAAAAGTGAACACACCAGTACTAATTTGGACAGGAAAAGAAGACTATAATGTCGATTGGAACCAAAGTATTTATTTTCACATGGCTCTAAGAAGATTGAAAAAGAAAAACAAATTATTGTTATTCCCAAAAGAAGGACATACTATTCACAACAAGGAAAATCAAATTACTTTAACGGAGGCAATTAAAAATTGGTTTGAAGAACATTTGAAATAAATTTCTGTAAAATTATCATAAACTAACTCAAAGAGAACCATCAAGTTCTCTTTTTTGTTAACATAAGATTAATAAATAAAAAAGGATGAAAAATTACGGGAAACCCGTAAAATTTATTTTAAAAAAATGTTTTTCTTGCCAAAAATTTTACTTTTTATGAGAAAACATTACAAATTACATTGTTTTTTGAGTTTATTTTCTTTGTTCAGTTTGGGTGTTCAAGCCCAAAAAGTGCAATGGGAAAAGGCTTTAGGAGGCAAACATGCGGAGTATTTATATGATGCTATAGCTACTCCAGATTATGGTTTTATTCTAGCGGGTAGTTCGCTATCTGGAAAAAATGGAAGCAAGGATGAGAATAACCGAGGCGATTTGGATTATTGGATTTGGAAGATGGATGAGTTTGGAAGCATGGAATGGCAAAGCAGCTTTGGAGGAAATAAATCAGATGTCTTGCAGAGTATTGCACTTACTCCCGATGGAGGTTTTATATTGGGAGGAACCTCAAGTTCAGACAAAGGGACAAAGAAAATAGATGCTAATAAAGGACAAGAGGATTTTTGGATTATTAAGCTCAATGCCAAAGGACAAGAGATGTGGCAGAAAACCATAGGCGGTAGCGGTATGGAAAAACTTTTAAGCATTGCTCCTACAAAAGAGGGTGGATATATTTTAGGAGGAACTTCAAGTTCTGATAGAAACGATAAAAACGGCATCAAAGACCCTTATGGTAAATGGGAAGATTCTTATGGGAATTTAGATTATTGGGTGGTTAAACTTGATGACAAAGGAACAATAGAGTGGCAAAAGACTTTAGGAGGAAAATACCACGACGAGTTAAAGAGTGTGCTTCAAACTCCTGATGGTGGCTATTTACTGGGTGGATATTCCAATTCTCCTATTTCAGGAAATAAAACTACAGAACATTACGGATTAGGCGATTACTGGGTAGTAAAACTAGACAACTCAGGGGTTGTAGAGTGGCAACAAAGCTATGGTGGTAGTGGCGATGAACATTTATTTTCTTTACTAGCAACAAAAGAGGGTCATTTTTTATTAGGCGGAAATTCTAATTCAGAGCCAAGCCACACAAAAACGAGTTCCAACCAATCGGGAACGGATTTTTGGTTAGTAAAAATTGATGAAAAGGGAACGGAACTATGGCAAGAGTCCTACCACTTTGGAAAACACGATGTTTTAACGACATTGGCAGAAAATCCAGACGGTAGTATTGTCATAGGTGGCTATGCACAATCGGAGCAACAAAGTACAGCTAGAAGTGCAAAAATGCTAAAAACAGATAAAGAAGGAATTAACGATTACATACTATTGAAAGTTAACAGCAAAGGCGAAGAACTTTGGAGTAAAAATGTGGGAAGTAAGGGGGATGAAGTTTTGAAAAAGCTACTTATCACTAGAGATGGTGGCTATTTATTAGCAGGAACTTCAAACGGTGCAGTATCACGTGACAAACAGTCAGCAAAAGGAGGCAACGATTTTTGGATTGTAAAACTAAAAGACAAAGACAAAAAAGAAAAAGAGCGCATTGACTTAGAAGCAGTACCTAATCCAGCTATCGGATTTACCAACGTAATCATCACTTTTGCCTACAAAGAGGGCACAGCTACGTTGTATGATTTAAGCGGACGAACTTTGCAAACCGTTACCATTTCAGGAGAAAAAACAGTGCCAGTAGATTTAGGAAACTTGCCACAAGGTGTTTATGTAATTGAAGTAAAAACAGATACCGAAAAAGGCGGTGTTAAAGTGATTAAAAAATAAAAATGAAAGCAATGAAATTTAGATTGATATACATTCTAGGCTTATTAAGTAGTTTTGTTCAAGCGCAAACTCAAGATTCAATTCAAATAAAAACTGAAATGCCAACCATAATACCTCCATCACCCACTGTGGCAGCACTAATGAAGTTTGAAGAGGTACCAGTTAGTAATTACACGGGTATACCTGATGTATCGATACCACTATATGGTGTTGGTACAAATTCTAAGTATGTGAACTTAGCAATTAATTTAAAATACCACCCTTTGCAAGTTGCTGTAGACGAACGCTCAAGTGATGTGGGGCTTGGCTGGAGTTTATTCGCAGGAGGAACTATTTCGAGGACCGTTAGAGGAATGGCTGACGAAGTTTACGATACACAAGGTTACTTTAATGGAAAAGGCAAAATTGGTATTTATCATACAAACACTACTTATAAAAATGATTATTACCGATATATTAAACATTTAACTGTGGCAAACGATCCGTATTTTACGGAAGATATAGTAAATAAATTTTTATGGGAAGCAAATGAAAAAGGAATTTTAGATACAGAACATGACTTATGGCAAGTGAGTTTTCTTGGAAAGTCTGCAAGTTTTAGGATAGAGAAAAATATACAAACACAACAATTGGAAGTGAAAAATGTAGATTTAACATCGCCACTTAAAATCGTAAATCATTATAATCCAACAACTTTTGAACCTTTAAGTTTTGATGTTTATGATGAACACGGAATTAAATATGTGTTTGATGTTATTGAACAAACAAAAACAAATTCGTTCTCAACAACTTATTATGTGAGTTTTTCTCCAACAAATCCTAATTCATTTGTAGGAAAAAGCTATACTCACAATAGTGCTTTTCATCTTAGTAAAGTATATGATGCGAACAACCAACTTATATTGGATTTTTCTTATTCCAGTTCTCTTGAGATTACAAGCAATTCAACTACAACGGATTATGATTTAGGGAGCTATAACTCAGCTGTTTCTAATTTCTTAAGAAATAATTATTCACGTGGGATTGACGAACTAGAAGTGGCAGTAAACGCGCAAATTTCAACTAATAGAGTAACAACCAAAAAAATAAATGAAATAATCATTCCTGGGCAAGGCAAAATTCGTTTTGATTTTGTGTTAGGTAGAGAAGATAATAATTTAGTATTACCTCACACTAGCTCAGTGTTTAAGGGTATTGAAGTATTTGATTTAAATAATGTGTTGCAAAAAAAAATTACCCTAGAACATTATTACAATACATTTTATTACAAAAGATTATTTTTAAACAAAGTAAATATTCAAAGTAAAGACAATAATGATGTTGAAGTATACCAGCTAGAGTATAAAGATTACAATGGGAGTATCACTGGAGAAGTTGCCAAAGACCTTTTTGGGTATTTTACCATAAGACCTGACTATTTTACACAGGGAGGTTTTTACTACCGTGAAGTAAACCCTGATGTTAGTGCAACTGAAGTATTACAAAAAATGAAGTTACCAACAGGTGGTAGCATAATTTTTGACTATGAGGCAAATACATATTCATACATTGGTAATCAGCAACTAACAAATTTTGATGCCAATCCAAAAAATTGGACCAGACAAAGCAGAAGACAAATATTTACAAGTTTGACCAATCAAAAAAGACTTCTTTTCACCATTTCCGATGTTCAGGATGTTAATTTTACAGCATCTTATCAGGGGCAATCGGTATCTGATTATCGCTTTTCAATCTATAGATTTGAAAATGGGAACTACACTTTGGTAGGTGGAATTGAGCAATTTGCTTGTGAAACAATGGGTGATTGTAACTTATTACTAAAAAATCTACCTGTTGGCTCCTATTATGTTGATTTTACCTCCGTTGATTTAAATTTCCCAAATACATTCAACGCTTCAATTAATGCATTCTTTAAAAACAGAACAAACAACTTACAATTTTTGTGTGGCGGAGGAATTAGAATTAAAAAAATTGGATTTTTTGATGAGGACAACGTAAGTAAAACATTCTATGAATATTTAAATGAGCCATTTATTCCTAAAAAGGAAATTAACTACAATTACAGCAAATTTAATTCAAACCTTTCTAGTGGCTCACTCGTATTAGGACACCCTATTTTTGAATACAAGAGTAAAAGAGTTTCTATTTTAGAACAAGACTTATCAGCAGGCAGTGTACTTTATGTGGTTAGCCCAGTTTTAGATATAACTAATTATACAGATTATAATAATATTAAAGCAGTTAAAACATCAGGTTCTGATGTTGGCTATCAAAATGTTAAAGTCGAAGAAATTGGGAAAGGTTATTCGAAATATACCTACACATCTCCAATAGATTTCCCAGAACAGCTTAACGATACCTACCCATTCTTGCCTCATTTTAATTACGATTACAAGCGTGGATTATTGTTAAAATCTGAAATATTTGATAACCAATCAAAAATACTATCTGAACAAACCAATCAATATGAATTTGAAGAAAAATCTCAAAATGAACTTATTTATGGGTTGACATTATGGTCAAATTACTCCATTAATGGTTCTGATGTTATATATTCAAACCCATGGGGGGGCTATTTTAACAATTATGATATTTACAAACTAAATGTTAATTGTACTTCAAATAGTCTCGCATGGATTCCTTGTAATTTAATAAAACCTCATTTATATATAGCTGCTTCAATTACTAGGAGTTCTAATGGCTGGGCTAAACTAATCAATACTACCTCGAAAAACTATTTTTATAATAACAGTAGTACACCTAATGTAGTGGTAACGGGAGAATCTTATGTGTACAATTCATTTAACAAGAAAATCGCTGAGCGTTTTTCCACCAACAGCCAAAACGAAACCCTAACCACCAAGTATTTCTATCACTCAGGCAATTCTATACATTCACAAAACAGAATTGCAGAAATTGAGCGCATTGAAACATATAGAGGAAGCGAACTACTTTCAAAATCAAAAATCAATTACAACAACAATTGGACAAACAATGTGTCGTATTTGCCACAAACTATTCAAACGGCCAAAGCAGGTGAAGCATACGAAAACCGTCTTCACTATTTACAATACGACGCTTTTGGTCATCCGTTAGAGGTAAAACAAGAAGACGGCATGCACATTTGTTACATTTGGGGATACAATCAAACCCAACCGATTGCTAAAATTGAAAACGCTACCTATGCCCAAGTGCTACCTCATGTGGCTAACTTGCAAACCCTTTCTAATGGGAACAACGAACAAAATTTAATCAGCGCCTTGAACAACTTACGAACCTTGTTGCCAAACGCCATGATTACTACGTACACTTACAAACCACTTATAGGAATAAGTACCGTAACCGACCCAAAAGGCGACAAACAAACCTATCATTACGATACCTTTAATCGTTTAGAGTTTGTTAAAGACAAAGAGGGCAATATTTTAAGTGAGAATAAGTACCATTACAGAACACAAAACTAAAGCAAGATGAAGAAATTATTTTATTTAGCAATATGCATCCCTGTTCTTGCTTTAGGACAAAGCACAGACCAGAATTATGTAAAATCTACCACTTACAAACAACCTACTACCACGCCGCTTGTAACGCCTGATGTAAGTGCTGCCAATGTTCAAGTGAGTTATTTTGATGGGCTAGGTCGTCCGGTGCAGCAAATTGCACACAAACAATCTCACTCGGGTAAAGATATTGTTACACACATGGAGTACGACGCCTTTGGTCGCCAAACCAAAGAATTTTTACCCTTTGCAAACGATGCAGCTTCTTTAAATTACCAAGATGCCACAGCAACACTCATGGCGCTAAACGGATTTTATTCCGATTATAATGGCGGTACTTCCAATCCGTACAGCGAAAAGCAATTGGAAAATTCTCCATTAAGCCGAGTATTCAAGCAAGCAGCACCTGGTAACCCATGGGCACTAGGAGGCGGTAAAGAAATCAAATTCGATTACCAAACCAATGCGCAAGGGGAAGTTCGTTATTTTAAAGTAGTAGCCACTTGGAACCCTACAAAAGGCTTATATTTACCAAGTATAGTTCAAACTGGACATTACGCACAAAACCAATTGTTTAAAACCATTACTACAGATGAAAATGGAAACAAAACCGAAGAGTTCAAAGACAAAGAAGGAAGAGTAATACTAAAACGTAGTTTTAATTTAACTCCCCCTTCGGGGGCTGGGGAGCTTTACGATACGTATTATTTATATGACCAATTTGGAAATCTTACTTACGTAATTCCACCATTAGCCGAAGGTATTGCCAGTGAGCAAAATTTAAACGGACTAGGATACCAATACCGTTACGACAGCAGAAACCGTTTGGTAGAGAAAAAATTACCCGGTAAACAGTGGGAATTTATCATCTATGACAAACTAGACCGCCCTATTGCCACAGGCCCTGCATTTGACCCTTATGGAGAAGGACAAATAGGCTGGATGGTAACCGAGTATGACGCTTTAGGCAGAGTAACACAAACAGGCTGGAAACAAATGAGTGTTTCAGAAACTCAAAGAAAAAGCAACCAAGCCACTGTAATGAGTGGCGGTAACCCGTTTGTATTAAGCCAACCTGAGATACTGACTAAAAACTTCTACGATACCTACCATACCGCTACAGGCGCACCCACTACCTCACAAACCGTAGAAGGACAAGCCACAGTAGTACAAGTAAAAGGAATGCCAACAGGTTCATGGGTAAAAGTACTAGACCCCACACAACCCCAAGCAGCAGAAACCTCATACACGCTTTATGATAGCAAGTTTAGACCCGTTAGAACCCGCACGAACAACCATTTAGGCGGTTATACCCAAGTAGACACCAAGCTAGACTGGGCAGGAAAAACACTGTACACAGTAACCAAACACAAGCGCGAACAAAGCAGTACGGAGTTATTAGTAAAAGACAGTTTTACCTACACCGCTCAAGACCGTTTAGCAGTTCACAAACAGCAAATCAACCAATTGCCTGAACAATTACTAGCGAGAAATACGTACGATGAACTAGGACAACTCATCAGTAAAAACGTAGGTGGAACTGATATAACAGGCACACATGGATTGCAAAAAGTAGATTACACTTACAACATTAGAGGCTGGCTAAAAGCCATTAATGATACCAATGACATCCAAACAGAAAACGATCTATTCTCTTTTAAAATAAGTTATGAAGATGGAGTAAATCCGCTTTATAACGGTAACATCTCAGAAACTTTTTGGCGAACAGAAAGCGACGACATCCTAAGAAAATACGAATACCATTACGATGATTTAAACCGTTTGTTAGAAGCAAATTACTTCAAACCAGGGCAAGGACCAGCACCAAACAACTACATGGAGCATTTGAAATACGACAAAAATGGGAACATAACAAGCTTGAAGCGCAACGGAGATTTAGACTCAGACGGTATGATGCCTGAACATTTAATTGATGATTTAATTTATGTTTATCACCCTCAAAAGCCTAACCAATTGATGAAAGTAACTGACGACTCTACTTCGCCACAAGGTTTTAAAGACGGCACAAATACAGGAGATGATTACGCGTATGATGCAAACGGTAATTTAACCAGTGACCAAAACAAAGGTATTGATGCTATTTATTACAATCATTTAAATTTACCAACCAAAATAATTTTTGGAAATGGATACAGAATTTCTTATCTTTACAATGCCACAGGGCAAAAAGTAAGCAAAAAAGTGGAAGCAGATGCAATTACAACAACAGATTATTTAAGCGGATTTCAGTACACCAATGCTAAGCTAAATTTCTTTCCACATGCAGAAGGTTATGTGAATGTAATAGAATTTAAAGGCAAACTGAATTACAATTACGTGTTCAATTACACGGATCATTTAGGCAATATAAGGTTAAGTTACGCCACAGATCCCACAACAGCAGCATTGAAAGTAATAGAAGAAAACCACTATTACCCATTTGGTCTAAAACATACCAATTACAACAGCGACAAATTAACCTACATTAAAAGGGAAGAAAATCTAAGAATAGGACAATTAGAAATAACTCCAATTCTTATTGATGATGTTAGAGGAGAATATAATTATAAATACAACGGTAAAGAATACCAAGACGAGCTGGGGCTTAACATGTATGATTACGGTGCTAGGAATTATGACCCTGCAATTGGTAGATGGATGAATATTGACCCGTTGGCGGAACAAATGAGAAGATATAGTCTGTATAACTATGCTTTTAATAATCCAATGAGGTTTGTTGACCCTGACGGGATGAAACCAGATGATTGGAGAAATAAAAAAAATGAATTAATTTATAATACAGATGCGAGCAAAGGGACGGTTGGTTACACAGAATTTGCAACAGAAGAAGATAAAAGAATTGGAACACTTTTACAGAGTACACCTACAGGACAAAAACAATTTGATAAACTGATTAATTCAGATATTCCTACTACTGTAACTTTAATAGAAGGTAGTGGGCCAAGTGCAGGAACAAATGTTTTTAAAACGGGTAATAATGCTCTTTCACCGAATGCTGCAACAGCAACAAAATCAGACATAGAAATATATGTTGGCAGAATCAAAGAGTATAAGGAACTTATTAAACAATATGTTGACGCTGGAAAAAGCGATTTGTTGAATGCTGAACAAAAATTATTGAGTACAGCTAGTTTAGATAGAGCAATAAGTGCAAATATTGGACATGAAATAGAGCATACCGATAAAAATAATCGAAGTATGAATGATGTGGAGTGTGAGGTTGATGCAGAGAAAGTAGAGGAAAATATATTAAAAGGAAATTAAAAAAAATATATGAAAAAAATAATTTTTTTGTTTTTTGCAATTATTGTTTTTGAGTCTTGTGCTGAACATAAGCAGATTTTAAATAGTAGTTTGTATAAATCGATTGGTAATTTTTATTTTCAGAATAAAGAAATTACAAAAAAACATAAACTTGAGGTTTATAAAAAAAATTATGTAGTAATTGATAAAACATTTGGAACAAGCAATTTGGAAGAGGGATTGTATTTTATTTCTTTATCAATTACACATACTACTTCTAACCTACTAGTGATGACAAACAAACGAAATTACATTTTTAAAATAGATGACACAGTAAATGAAAGTTTTAAAAAAGTATTTAATGATGAAATTAAAGACGCTTCAATTAATGAGCTATTTAATAATAAGATATTTCAAGAACGGCTTCAGGAAATTAGTAATTATAATTACAAATTAAAAAATAAACGAACATTAAAACCCTTGGGTAGTGTTTCAGATTAGGTGTTTTTACAAAATTGATATGTAAAACCCGACCGCATTCTATGATAAAAAACAACTAAAAAATGTTAAAATTATGATGCAAATTTACAAGTATAAATACAATGGTAAAGAACTGCAAGACGAACTAGGGCTTAATATGTACGATTATGGAGCAAGGAATTACGACCCGGCTTTAGGACGTTGGATGAATATTGACCCGCTTGCCGAAACTTCAAGAAGATGGAGTCCCTACACTTACGTTTATAATAATCCTTTGCGTTTTATCGACCCTGATGGGATGCAAGCAGATGATATTTTTGAGATTGATAAAAAAGGGAAAATAACTCAAATTGAAGCTGATGGAGAAGATATTATAGTACTTTTGGATGATAATGGCAAAAGAACTGATAAAACTCAAAATATCGGTAATGATGTTCAGTTAGTAAATGCAGATAATAACCTTCAAGCACTAATTGTAAATGACCAAGCACTGGCTAAAGATGCTTTTAAATTAATTGCTGATAATGTTGGTGTTGAATTTGGTAAAGTAGATTATACAGACAATAACGATTCACAAGACAAATCCATATTACTTACAAATAGAGATAGAAGTTCTGTAGCAGCTGATGATTTGGCAATAGCTTTAGATAAATCTGGACAAGGAACTGTAACTTCGGTTGACCATAATCATCCTAAAAGCACTAACCCTTCAGGATATTATGTAAACACTAAAGAAGTAATAAAACCTAAATTTCCTACTGGAGATGCTAAACCTGCGATTGAATATCCTACTAATAACAAAGGAGAACCAATAATAAGAAAAGTTTATACACCTGAAAACGGAAAAGCATATAGATATGATAAAGACAAATATTACCCAGCTGAAGACTATTAATTTTTTTATTTTTACAATATTTTTTTTGTCTTGTTCTTCATTAAAAAATGATAAATTTGACAACAAGTTTATTGTAAACTCTATTGATAATTTCATAGAAAATTATACTTTAAATATCAAAGAGGATAATTTAAAAGCAATTATTATTCAAAAAAAAGACGATGGCAGTAATGAATCCTATATAATTATGGATGTGCCTATTGATGTAATTTATGGGACAATAAATGAAAAAAAAACAAAATATAAAATATCTATATACAAAGGTATCTTTTGTCAATATCTTCCACAAGACATTGTGAATAATTCGTTTATTTTTAAAGATATTGCTAAAAATGATATTGCTAAAATCAATAAAAATCAAATTATAAAAATTGGAGATAAAGATTTAACACTTAATAACACCTATATTAATTGGGAATCAAATATTGAAATAACATATAATCTTAAAACGAATATTAAGGAAATTAAAATATTAGGCAACAAGGCATCTGTAATAGTAAGATAAGTAAATGAAGTGTAATAGTATAGATTAGTTGATGAGCAATTTTTAACAATCAAATCATTAAAAAACAAAGATTTAAAATAAAATCACAACACAAAAAGGATAGACATATTGTTTATCCTTTTGTTTTTTAATGCAATCAGAGGCTTTAAAATGCGTTTTTATAATCTTCGTGGTACAGATTAGTTGATGAGAACTTCAGATATAACCTTAGAGGATGGTTAACAGCCATAAACGATGAAGAATTAGCCGTATCAGAAGATGGTTTTGTACATCCAGGAGAAGGCGATGTATTTTCTTTTAAAATAAGTTATGAAGATGGAGTAAATCCGCTTTATAACGGTAATATTTCAGAAAACCATTGGAAAACGGCATCAGATAATATTTTGCGTTTGTATCATTACCAATACGATGATTTAAACCGAATGACAAGCGGAAATTACATCAGAGAAGGCGGAAACTACCACAACAGTTTCTTAGAAACCTTAGAGTATGACAAGAACGGAAATATAACAAATTTATATCGTAATGGTGATAACGATGCGGTAGATTATGTTTATCCTATTGACGAGTTAAAATACTACTACCACCCTCAAAAACCAAATCAATTGATGAAAGTAGAGGATGGCACAAACTCACCGCAAGGTTTTAAAGACGGAGTAAACACAGGAGATGATTACACTTATGATGCTAATGGCAATATGACAAGTGACCAAAACAAAAATATTGAAAACATAAGTTACAACCACTTAAATTTACCAACCAAAATATTTTTTGGAGATGGTAACCAAATTATTTATCTTTACAATGCAACAGGTCAAAAACTGAGTAAAGTGGTTCAAGCAGCAGAAGAAATACGTACCGATTACCTAACAGGTTTTCAATACCATAAACAGGAGTTGAATTTCTTTCCACATGCTGAAGGATATGTAAGTGTTGTAGAAGGAAGATTCAAATACGTATTCAATTATACAGACCACTTAGGCAACATCCGCCTTTCGTATTCAGATGCTAATGGCGTCAACAACATACAACAAGAAGAAATTCTTGAAGAAAGCAATTATTATCCTTTTGGTTTAAAACACACAGCATACAACACCACCCAAAAGAAATACATAAGAGACGAAGAATTAAACGAGTTAATTTTATCTTTTTTCCCAAGATTTGCGGGTGATGGTAGGTATAATTATAAGTTTCAAAATAAAGAATGGCAGGACGAGTTAGGACTTAATACTTACGACTTCGGAGCACGTGGATATATGCCAGATATTGTTAGAACACCAACTTTAGATCCTCTTGCCGAAAAGTTCTATTCATTTTCTCCATATTCATTTTTAAATAATAACCCATTACGATTTGTTGATCCTGATGGAAAGCAGTCTATAGACTTTAATAAATTTAATAGAAATGAGAATTCTAATTCAGGCTTTAGTGATGGTCCACAATATATAGCTTCTACAGTTGTTGACAATCGAGGAAAAATAATAGACCATAAAGATGATGGAGATGATAATATTTATCTAAACAAAAGAGGTGGTATAGTAGTAGGAAAAGAAAGAAAAGGAGTTGAATATACGCCAGGAAAAACAGTTCGCCGTGCTGATTTACTTGAAGACTTTAATTATATTAATGGAGTAATAACAGATGTTAGTAGAATTAATGCAGAAAAAAAAGCAGGTAAAAATCCAAACGCTCAAATACATAATTGTCCTGTTTGTAGCGCTAGAAGATGTAATGGAGCAAGCCATACAAATATTAGAAGAGCAACAAACAGTGGTGTTGCAGGAGTGGCAACTCGTGGAGCTATTATAACAACAACAGCTTCAACTTATGTGTATGGTTGGTCAGGTTTTCTTAGTGGCTTATTTCTTGGGTTTTCAACAGGATATGGTGATGATGTATTTAATCAATATGATGAATATAATGCAGAGTTAGAAAAGGAAAAAGATAAAAAATAGGTATGGAAAAAGAAACGTCTAAATTAGAGAAGTTTTTATCTATTTTAAGGAAAAATGGATTATTGATTATATGCATACTCGCAGGACTTGACCTTATAAGAGAATTCACATTTTCAAAAGTAATTATAAGTATTGTTATATCAATTTTGTTTTATGGTATTTTTATTTGGGGCTACAAGAAATAAAAAACCATCATATCATTTAATTTTTTCATTAATCTACATAATGAGTAACAGTCAAAAACCCAAGCAATTGCTTGGGTTTTTTATGCTTATTAAGTGAGTTGTTGCTGTAAATTAGATTTTAAAATAAAAGCATCGAGAAACTCTTTAACGAGTTGTTTTTTAGCTTCGGGTAGTTTTTCTATTTTCTCAAACTGAAGTAATAGTTCGCTATCTTGAATATAATTTTTAGCTTTATCTTGTATAGTTCCGTTTAATAAGAAATCAGGCGACACACCCGATAGCGCGGAAATGCTTTCCGTGCCCACAAAGTATATAAAAGCAAAAACCACTCTGAAAAAAGGAGTGGTTTTGTTGTTTTATAGTGTAGCTGCGTTTTTAGCAAAAAAAAAACGATGTATTTTCTTTTAAAATAAGTTATGAAGATGGAGTAAATCCGCTTTATAACGGTAACATCTCAGAAACTTTTTGGCGAACAGAAAGCGACGACATCCTAAGAAAATACGATTACCATTACGATGATTTAAACCGAATGACAAGCGGAAATTAAAAAAAAGATGATAGTTATAATTAGTGCATGCTAAACGGTAAAACAATGCCGGAAATTCATTTATCCGGCATTGAAGTTTTATCTTAAATCTATTTCTCTATAAATAAGTATTTATAAAAGTGAAATATTATAAAAGGTTATCAAGTCGAGAATAGCTCGAAAAAAAACAAATTAGACAATTTATTTTTACATGAAAAGAAAGTCACAGTTTTTATTTTAAATATTTTTGTAATTTAACACTTAAACTATTCAATTTGTATGTTTTTAAAACGAATAATTTTAATTAGTTATTGAATTAAGTGGTTTTATTTAGACCGACTCCAAAATACTACAGCATTATAGTTTGAATTATTCCATAATAAATATTCTTTCAAATAATTTTTCAATTCATGTACCGTTGAATATTCAGCAGCAATGTAAACATAAGTATCATGTTTCTTTTTATTTTTCAAAATAGCTTTTGATTTGTTTCCAAGTTGACTTCCTTTTTCAGGGTTCTGGTTGTGTATCCATCTAATGTTAGTTTTTGCCGATGATGAAAGCAATAATTCATCACTTGAGTCATAAACTTCTAAAAGTACTTCTGCTTGAGTATCTTCTGATAGATTTTCCAGGATAACACTTATCAATGGAAGTGCTGTGTGATCTCCTATTAAAGTATAATGCTTAAACTTCGGGATAAGAGTCTTAATACCCTGTTTTAATCCTATGCCTATTGCATCGCCTATTTTGGAATTAGAAGCCCAGAATGATCCAGGGCCATATTTTTTGTGCAATACAAAATCGATTTTAAGCTCTTGGTTTATCAAATCAATTTTTCTATTTGTATATGTTCTCACTTTTGCAATTGATTCCTCTAAAACGTATCTGTTTTGAATATTTGGAAAATAAATTACATTAGTTCCTTCAGGAGGTATAAATAATTTATTATTGGAACCGTCAAGAATATTTTTAAACTTTGTAATTAATCTTGCAGGTATATGAAAAGTTATTCGCATATAATGTGGTGTCACTAATTCCTTTTTTTTGACTTTAAATACGTCAATGAACTTAGTACTAATTTCCATTTATAATTTTTTTTAAGACAAGATTTAGTTTTAATTTTCACAAATGATAATATCATAGTGCAAATACTTTAACAACTTCTTGTTTGAATTAGTTTATTTTTTGTAAGTAGTTTCAATAAATTCTCTTACTGATGTCGGATTTCTCTTCAATAAAGTAGATAGTGTTAATTCTTCTTTTTTCATACTGTCTTCTGCTATGGCAGTACCCCACATTGTAAGCATTCCTGAATACAGTTGTGGTAAACCTTCTTTTTCCATAGTAGTAATATAATCTTCAATCGAAGGCGATATATATTCAATCTTTTGGCTACGAGTTCTAGAAATTAAACCGGCAATAGTTAAAAAACCGATTGATTCAGTATTGGTCAAAGTATATGTTTTGTTTTCGTGTCCATCAGTAATTAAGACATTGGCTGCAGCTTCAGCAAGTTCATCACGAAGAACCCAACTCGCTTGTCCATTCTTAGCAGGAAAAAAAATAGTGTTATTTTCAAATAATTTATTTCCTGTAAAAGCTAGTATCATCTCCGCATATATACCATTTTGAAGTATAGTATATGGAATACCACTTTCTTTTAAATAGTTTTCAGATTCAACATGAGAATTTTGAAAATCAGCAATGGCTGAATTTTGAAAGCCCGGTTTTCGTACAAATGAAGTGTATACTATGTGTTTTACATTTACTTTTTTAGCGGCTGCTATTACATTTTTATGATGAAGGGTACGATTATTAATGGACTCTCTATCATTACTTGATACTAACAATAAATGATCTACTCCACTAAATGCTATTTCCATAGAAATTTTGTCAATATAATTGCCTTTTTTTATGTGAATTCCTTTTTCTTTTAAGTTTATAGCTTTTGAGGCATCTCTAACTAAAACTGAAATTTCTCGAGGATTTATACCTTTATTCAATAAATGGGTTACTACTTTTGATCCATATTGTCCTGTCGCACCTGTTACTAATATCATAGTTATTATTTTATTGTGAGTTAAATTGATATAAATTATTATTGTTTCAATTTCAGTTTTTGATTACTAAAATAGGATGTAAATAAAATTACAAGAAAGACAACTCCTGTAATAACTTTAATTATTGAGTCTCCCATTACATAATGTGCAATAAAAGCTGATGCAAACATGATAGCAAATCCAATGTATGCTATCTCTTTAAGCAATCGAAAAGGCATCCAAATTAAAACGGCACCAATTATTTTTGCAATTCCCAATTCTATCCGAAAATAATCTGGAAAGCCCAAGTGTGCCATAGAAACTTTTACTTCAGGTTTTGTTAGTGTTTCAAAAGCAATAAACAACATCATTACAGAAATAATTCCAGTTGAAGCGTAATACATGATTTTCATTTTTTTCATTGTTATTTTTTAGTAAATTTATTTTTCAAAATTATAGTTAATAAGTATACAAAAGTTAGTAGTTACCCAAAGGAAAGTGCTTTCTATTAGGAAAGTAATTATATTTGTACTTGCAAAACTCAGAAAAAAAAGATTTCTCAATTAAAACAAAAAATTGAAAATCAATATTAAAACAAAGTATACTTATGGATATAAAAGAGCAATTAGAGCTGCCAACAAAAACAGAATGTACCAATTCATTGAAGAACGTGATCGATGCGATGTATGTTTTAAATGGTAAGTGGAAATTAGCAATAATACTTTCGTTGGTACAATCGCCAAAGCGATTTAATGAAATTCAAACAACAATCAAGGGTATTTCTCCAAAAGTATTATCAAATGAATTAAAAGATTTAGAACTCAACTTTTTAGTCCATAGAAAGGTTTATCCCACAACTCCTGTTACTATTGTTTATGAAGCGAGTGACTACAGCCATAGCTTAAAAAATGTTCTATTTGAATTAAGTTTGTGGGGTGAAAAGCATAGGAATAAAATCAAGCAATCTGTTTAGTTTATAAATAAATATACAGACAAAATAAATGTTAAGAAAAAAAATTGCAGTAGATAAAATTAACTAAATAATAATTAGTCAAGCCAGGTTTGGCTTGACTATAATTTATTGATAATTATTTAATTCCATATCTGATTGGAAGCTGTTAGAATAACAGGTGCGCCATCAGTAATTAAAATTGTGTGTTCATGTTGTGTAACATAACCACCTTTATTACCAACTAATGTCCACCCATCTTTTAACTCAACAGCAACGGTAGAATTTGTAGAAATAAAGGTTTCTATAGCTACAGTAGTGTTTTTTTTAAACCTCTCAAAGTTGGTTCTATCTCTATAATTTAAAATATTGTCTGGCTTTTCATGTAAACTTCTGCCAACACCATGTCCAGCAAGATTCTTGATTACTTTAAATCCTGATTTTTTAGCTTCGGTTTCTATCAAATAACCAATTTCTGATATTCTAACACCTCCTCTAATATTGTTTATTGCTTTTTGTAAAATGCGTTTAGACGCATCAACTAGAGGTTGATGATTGTGAATATCTTTACCTAAAATAAAAGAACCTCCGTTATCAGACCAAAATCCATTTAATTCAGCTGAAACGTCAATATTGATTAAATCGCCTTCTTTTAATATTTTTTTATCAGAAGGTATTCCGTGAGCAACTTCCTTGTTAACACTAATACATGAGTAACCCGGAAAACCATACGTTTCATAGGGCGCTGATTTTGCTCCTAAACTTTTTAGTATACCTCCACCGTATTCATCTAACTCCTTTGTTGACATTCCAATTTTAGCATATTCTCTCATTAGTTTCAATGTAGTAGCCACAACTTCACTAACTTCTTGCATCCCTATTAACTCTGATTCTTTTGTAATTGACATTTTTTAATTTTATTTTTTTTACAAAGTAACAAAATAATTGTAAAATTTCATTCATAGCTGTGAAAATCGAAAAATACATCTACATAGTTTTTTTAGAATTGGTGTTTTAATAAATTACATTTTTCTTTTAGAGTAATTGTAAGATATCATATTTATTACCAATATTTAACTTGTCAATTCACTAATTCTATATAGATTAAATACTACCAACAGATTAATTTAAATGAATTATTCATACAGTACTTATTAGTTAAATCTGATGATAAGTTTGTTAATTCGAAATAAAGTTTTAAAAGTAACGGTGTCAAATTGAAGAATGTCTTCTTTTATCAATGCTTTAACTTTTTTTATCAGATTCAAATTTTAATAGTTCTTGGTAAGGATCACCCTCTAAGCCAAGTGCTTTCGCAAAAGCAGGTTCAGTTTTGTATCCTAACCTTTTAAGTTTAATAATTTGCTGTCTAAATTTTTCACCATATTTTGTTAATAATTTATTTTCAACAATCATGTGTCTATATCCAAGTTGCTCTTTTGTTGGGATGGTTTGACCAAAAATCTCAATTTTTATCCCCTCAATAATGAAATGGGCAACAATAGCAGATGAATCTAAGTTTTCAAGTTTTTTAATGACAAAACTCCTTTCTGATCCGAAATTATTAATAATTGATTCTTCAAATACTCCTCTTTCTGAAAAATTACAAATAATATCAAGATCACTACCTTTAATGTCAATATTGAGTGGAATAGTACCAACAAGAATTGGATCAAACGACTTAAGTTTTAATAAAATTTGATTTTGGGTCAAAATGGAGTAAGCGCGTCGTTGACGATCATTTCCAAATTGCAAATATTCTATATTTTTAAAATTCATATTTATAATATTACATTTTAAATAGTACAAACTCAATATAAAACTTTAGTCATTTATATTTCTGTTTGTAATTTTATTAAACTTATGAAGAGCAACTTAGAAGTCATTTCATTTAATCAGTTTTTTTAAAAAAAACAACTATTTTTAAAATATCAAAAAGATTTCTAAACGAAGTTAGAAATGATTAAGTTCAATTAAAAAATGCTCTAAATTCTATTGGACTCATCCCACTTTTGTTTTTAAAAAGTTTGCTAAATGATTGAGGGTGTTCAAAACCCAATTCATATGAAATTTCTGAAACAGATAAATTTGTAGTAGAGAGTTTTTCTTTAGCTTTTTCAATTATTTTATTCTGAATGTGTTGTTGAGTACTCTGTTGAGTATGAATACGTAATAAACTTCCTAGATAATTTGGAGAAATATTCATTTTTTCAGCTATTTCAGTAACGGTTGGAATACCATTTCTAGATAATTTGTCATCTTCAAAATAAGTTATGAGTAACTCTTCAAATTGTTCTAATAATCTATAATTTGATTTTTTTCGGGTCAAAAACTGACGTTCATAGAACCTTTCAGAATAGATTAATAGCAATTCAATCTGTGAAATAATAAGTTCTTGACTAAACTTATCAATATTCGATTGATATTCATTTTCAATTTTTAACAGGATATCTAAAATAGTTTTTTCCTCTTTATCAGAAAGAAAAAGGGCTTCATTTACCGCATATTGAAAAAAATCATAAGACTTAATTTTTTTAGCTAACGTTGTATTCCATATAAAATCGGGGTGTATGAGTAACAACCAGCCTGTTGGCGTAACCACAATATCCGGGTTGATTTCAATTTTTAAAAACTGTAATGGCGATACAAAAGTTAGTACTCCAGAATTGAAGTCATATTCTTGTTGACCATAGTTAAACTTTGCATTAACATTACGTTTAAGTCCAACAGAATAAAAATTTTGAACCCATTTCAATTCACTTTCATCAACAGGGTAGCTAACCTTACTGTAATCTATCAAACTTACAAGCGGATGTTCAGGATTTGGTAAATTACAAAAAGAGTGAAACTCTGCTATGGAATTAAATCGATATGTTTTTTTCATAATTGTAAATTTAATATTATTCTTTATACAAAATCATACCAGCATGATATAAAATACCATCTTTAAAATATCCATCCGCTGTAAATCCTGTATCATCTTTGTAATCAATATGATTTCCTTTAATTTTGTAACTTCCTTGATAAGCACTTTTACGGTTACCACGAGCTTCATCGTAACGATTATTTGGTAATAATTCATGACGTATATAACCATCTTTTGTTACCCACATACCGATATACTGTTTGGTTTCTTCTATTGTTTTATTCATTGTTATATTATTTTTATACATTAAAATTGTTAATTCATGTGTATCAAAAAATGCAGTACATTTTATTATTTTATTATTTCTAAAGTCCATTTTCCATAGGTAATTATTTTCATAAGTATAATTACTATGTGTCGTTGCAATTGCCTTAAAATGAAGCCAAACATACAAACTATCTGCTGTAAGACTTATTAATTCAGGTTTCAAAGGGGTTTTAAGCTTTTCTAAAATTGGATTAACAGCGCATTCTATAAAATTTCTCTTCCCTTGATAAATTCCCGAAAACGGAGATTTACCGCTAATTGTCCATACTACATCATCGTCCAAGAGTTCAAAAAAACTAGCTTCATTGTTCCTCCATTTATCAAATTGAACTGATACTAATGATAGTGATTCAGAGTTCGGGGAGGGGGTTGGATTTTGTGCTTTTGAATCAGAACATAATAAACCCAAAAAAACGACTAGAATTAAGTAGCGGTGGATAAGGTTTTGCTTTTCCATATTTCAATGTTTTAGTTAATAATGTTAATTTTAACTGAAGTAGGTTAAATTCTAACTTGAGGGGCATCAAAAATACACCTAATTATATGCACAAGTTCGTTTATAACTATTTTTAGTTTCAAATGGCAGGGATAAGCTATTTGAAGTAATCATCATTTTTTTTTTGTTACTTAATTAACTACTAAAGATAGAAGTGAGAGTCATCCTTCACATAATAAAAAAAACGATATATTTTCTTTATCTAAACGAGTTAGATAATTGTTGTCTAGGATTTTCCTGGGAATGGAAACTCTAGTCAGTTTAAGTTTTTCAATATTAGATGTACTTCTTTATATTAGTACTGTAATATTGCTCATCTACTACCTGAGTAGATGAGCAACTTTTACAAATTACTTTTCAGTAGATGTACTACTAAAATAATGAACTTGGAATACTATAATTAGAATTATTTTATCCTTACTTAACTTACTTGTTTGTTTTAAAAATTATTATTGATTGTCATTAAATGGCTATATCCCATTATTTTAAAAACTCTTTCTGTCAATGCTACTCTTACCTCATTTCCAGGTTCAGCTAACCAGTCTGAATAATCAATAGTATCTCGGAATGGTCTTTGACCTTTAGGGAGTGCCAATATTTCACCAATTTTATCTGCAACCCCTTGTATTGGAGCATCTCCAAATCTGAAGAGGTTTCTTAAACCAGCTTCATAATTAGCATAGTCTTTCTCAAGTCGATTATATTCCTTCAAAACGCTTTCATCTTTAGGAAATTCTGCAGTTTCAAAGTGGGAAGTTCCATCCATAAAAACGCCAGGCATCAAAATAGTGGTTTCAATACCAAATTGACTAATCTCATAAGCTGTATTTTCTGCTAAAGCATCCATAGCTGCTTTACCTATTACATAAGGTGTCATGAAAGGAGCTGTTACATTTGTAATACCACTTCCAACATATAAAAGTAAACCACTTCCTTTCGCTCTCATGTAGGGTAGTACGGCCCTGTTTAACCTATGAGCGCCTAAAGCATTTGTATTGATAGAACTGGATATTTGTTCAGAAGTGAACGCTTCTGAATATCCAATAAATAGATGTGCAGCATTGTGAATAACAACATCAATTGATCCCTCTTTTTGAATTATTGTTTCAATTGCGCTTTTACATGAATCGTCTAAATGAATATCAAGATCAACAATGTTTACACTTTTTCCATTACTTTCAACGTAATCGCGTAATCTTGTTGATTTGTGAATATTTCTTCCTTCTGGTTCTCTAATTCCAGCATATACTTTATGTCCTTGCAATGCTAAGGTTTGTGCTGTATGTAAACCCATTCCTGAACCTGCTCCAGTAATGAGTACAGTTAATTGATTTTGCGCTTTCATTTTTAAAATTATTAGTTATTGAAGATTTTAGTAGAAGTTGCTAATGTTTTGTATTCCGCCATAGTTTGTTGTATTAGCTCTATTTTTTGATTCGCTACTGCATATGCATCCTCACCAAGGAAAAGATGAACTGGTGGATTTGTAAGTTCACTCACTTCAATAAAGATAGCTGCAGCACGTTCTGGGTCATTTGGCTGATTACCATTAATGTTGTTCAAATGAGCTTGTTCTGATGCTCTTGCGCTTTCATATGCAGGGATAGGATTTGCAGCAGTTTTTACTGAGCCACTTGAAAGAAAATTTGTTCTAAAATATCCTGGATATACTACAGATACATGTACACCAAAGTCTTTCATCTCCTCAGCAAGCCCTTCTGTAAAACCTGCTACTGCAAACTTAGTGGAACAATAAATGCCAAATCCTGGATAACCTCCTGAATAACCTCCAATAGAGGCTATATTGAATATATAACCTGATTGCTGTTGGCGCATATAGGGCGTTACATTTCGAATTACATTTAAAGAGCCGAATACATTAACATCAAAGTTATTCTTTACTTCGGCATCACTTAATTCTTCTAAAGTACCAATTAAGCCAAATCCCGCATTGTTTACTACCACATCAATTTTGCCGAAATGTGCAATACTTTTCTCAATAGCGTTTTTTACACTAGCATTGTCAATCAAATTAACTTCAAGAGGTAAAAACGTTTCTGAAACTTCACCGATTTCTTCAATTAAAGATGGAGAGTTTCGTGTTGTAGCAACAACGTGATAACCATTTTGTAGTAATTTTTTCACTAAACTAAGCCCCAAACCTTTTGAAGCTCCTGTTACAAACCATACTTTTTTTGTTTCCATTTTTAAATTTTTTTTAGATTTTCAATGGAACAAAATTGGGTAATATTTTTTTTTAAAAGATAACTAAATCAATCAATTACTAAGTCAAATCGTGAATTTTAATTAAATTATTTAATTAAAACTTAATCTAAATTCTATTGGACTCATTCCGATTTTATTTTTAAATAATCGGCTAAACGATTGTGGGTGCTCAAATCCTAGTAAATAAGCAATTTCTGAGACAGTTAAATTGGTTGTGGATAATATTTCTTTAGATTTCTCAAGTAACTTATTTTGAATATGTTGTTGTGTGTTTTGACCAGTTAGACTTCTTAACATATCACTCAGGTAACTTGGTGATACATTTAGTTCATCTGCAATCAATTGAACTTTTGGAATCCCCTTTGTTGTTGAGTACTGATTGCTAAAATGAATGTCTAAAATTTCTTCAAACCTTGTTAATAAAGTAGTATTTACTAATTTTCGTGTTATAAATTGACGTTTATAAAAACGATTACCATAACTCAATAACAATTCAATTTGAGCAACCATTACATCTTGACTTAAATCATCTATTCTGTTATTTAACTCATCATCGATTATTTTAAAAATAGATAATATGGTCTTTTTTTCTTTCTCTGATAAGTGCAAAGCCTCATTAACATTGTAGGAAAAGAATCCGTATCCTTTTATTTTTTTGGACAATGGGTATGTTAAAAAAAAATCGGGATGGATCAAAAGCATACTTCCTGTTGATTCATTACTAGTCGGGCTTTCAAAAGTTTGATTAGGTGCAGTAAATAGTAAACCACCCTCGCCAAAATCAAAATAATTTTGCCCATATTTTACTTGTCCACAGAATTTACTTTTATATGAAATTTTGTAAAAATTTAAGACTATTGTTTTTGGAAAATCTAAAGGTAACTTTTGAAGATGTTCAAAATTTATTAGGCTAATCATAGGATGCAAAGGCTTTTGCAGCCCAAATACTTCATGAAAGTCAGTTAATGATTCAAATTTATAATGTGATTTTTCTTGTCTCATATTTTGTTTCGAACTAATTTAAAAATAACTATAATATACAATTTTTCTTAGTATAAAATTGGAATATTAATAGTACTATTCGACTACGACTAATGGCACTAAACTGTAAAATAGATAACTTTATTAAATACTTGTATTATGAAAGTCAGGCTCATGATTTTATTTCTTTCTTTTGCTACAAGAAGCATAAAGTTGATTTGCGTAAATTTACAGTTAAGTCTTTAATTTACCAACTATTCTTGATTATATACTAATGCAAATTCCTTAATAAAATCAGTGAACTTTGTTGTACTATATTGAGGAATATTTTCGTAAAAATCTTCATATAACAAACCGCTTCGCTGACTGGCTTGCATTTCAACTAAACCCTCCGCAATTTCTTTGTTTATACCTTTTGATAATAAGCTTTCAAGCATTTCTTCGTCTGAAATTTGAATCCATTTTAAATTTGGATTTCCAATTGCCTTACCCATAATTTCAACAATATCTTTAGGAGATATTTCATCACTTGCTAAATAATTAACTTTCCTTCCTTCAAATGGTAATTCCATTTCTTCTGCTATTTTAGCTGCAATATCAATTGGTGATACCCAAGGTTCTTTTCTGTCACCTCCATGATTTGAAATGATGACACCATTTTCTTTAATAGAGTTCATAGATCTAAATAAATTTGTGTAAAAAGAAGTAGGTCTCATAAATTTGATAGCAATATTGTCGGGAAGTTCTTTTAAGATATTTTCCACATCATGATGAACAGTCAAAGATCCAAAGCCAGTAGATCTATGTGCCCCAATGCTACTTAAGTGAATAATTTTTTTTACACCAGAAGCTAAAACAGCTTTTTTATAGTTATTAGCAATGTGATGAAAACCAGATTTAAAGTCAATTTCTTGGTCAAAGAGATTTCCGACGGCTTCCCAAGTTTCCATTAGGTATACTATAGCTGCACCATTGAAAGTTTTGGTCAAAAAATCAACATCATTGATAGAACCTATTACTGCTTTTGCACCAAGAGCTTCGATTGATCTTTGGTTTTCTACCTTAGTAGTGATTACAACCACTTCGTGACCCTTTTTTGTCAAAATTGGTGTCAGCGATTTTCCAATATTCCCTAAAGAACCTGTAATTACAATTTTCATAATATCATTTTAATAATTTAGGCAAATATCAAAAACATAATTATAGAAAATGTAACTGAATTGAGGTTGTTTGTAGCTAAATAGAGCCTATTTTTGAATTACTTTACAACCGTTGCTTCAACTTCAACACGCAAGGTTTCAAACAAACTTTTAACTTCTAATAAAGTACTGGTCTGCTTTATTCCATGTTTCTCAATCCAATTTTGAAAAATGTCAAAGCAAGTGAAAAGTTCTTCTGTTGAAGTTGTATAGATATTTAATCGAATTATATTTTTACATTCATATCCTGCTTCTCCTATTACTTTTTCTAAATTTTGTAAACTTTCAATAAGTTGGCTTTTCATATCCGCATTACTTGATTTTCCATTGGCATCAGTTGCTGTTTGTCCGGAAACATAAAGTGTTCCTGAAACATTTTGTACGTCAACTGCTTGTACATAACTTCTACTGTCTTGCCATTTCCATGGATTAATGATTCTTTTTTCCATTTGTTGTTCTTTTTTGTTTTGTGAATAAATACTGTTAATTGTCAATAATGCTACTAATAAAATTTTAAAAATTGCTTTCATAAGTTTTTTTTAAATTACAGAGCAAAATTGAAACTTTAAAATTTTAAAAGATGTGACATACATCACAAAACAAAAAAGAGGATAAAAAATTAGGAAGAAAATCGGCTTAATGTTTCTCTTGAAACGCCTAAATATAAAGCTAATTGATTTTTTGGAACTCTTTGAATTAAGGTTGGATATCTATTTATTAATTGTTGGTAGCGCTCCTGTGCATTATTTGTTAGTAAAGACAATATACGCTGTTGAGAAGCAATAAAACCAGAATTTGATAACTTAATCAAAAAGAGTTGCATCGCTGGATTTTTTTCACAAATTAATTCGTAGTTTTCTATTGACAAACATAATACTTCTGTATCTTCAATACATTGTAAAGACATTGTTGCTCTTGAACGATTGAAATATGCATTAAAATCGGACTCCCACCAATCTTCCATGGCAAAAGAAACAATATGCAATTTGCCTAAATCATCCGTATAAGTAAGTTTTACTAGTCCAGAAATAATATAATATGCTTCATTAACTATTTCGTTTTCTCTAATTAGAAACTGATTCTTTTTTATTTTTTTTTGAGTAAATAACGAAGCTACTTGTTCAAGTTCATCGGTCTCAATGCTTACTATTTTTTCGATATGTTTTTTTAAATTTAAATGCATCTTATTAGAATGATTTTACAAATTTAAAATAAATGACAGCAATGAAGATCTAATAACTTAAAATTAATGCATATTAAATTTTTTATAACTAGCCAACGAAGTCGTAAATTTAATGATTTTGAAATACGTCTTTTACAGACGCAATTTTTCTTCAAATTTATCAGCTATTTTAATGAGTTTTTTTGGTGCTTTGAATCGATAACCAAGATAAAATTCTAAAAACTGATGCTCATCATCTATTCGAAAATTAGAATTAAGAGAATTTCGAAAGGATTGTATGTTAAAAAGTATACCCGTATAAATTTTTTTTGAATTATAGCCAAGATTTATATTTAATTCCGATTCTAAAGATAGACCATTATATTTAACAGATTGTTGGTTTTCAACTAATTCAAAACAAGTAGTGTGATAACCAATCCCCATTCGAATTCCAAATGAAGTTAAAAAATTTCTAGCAATTACCCAATTGTAAAAATAGGAAGTCCCAATAGTAGCATTTAATGTAGTATCATTTTCTAATTTGTTTTGAAAAAGTTTTGTATAGTTGTATGATAAACTAAAAACAAAACTTCCAACACTTTTAACTTGAGATTCATTTTGTTTAAAAATACTCCGGAAAGAAAAATTTGGATTTAAAACATAAGAGGTATTTCCAACCAGTTTAATTAAAATTAAATCTGGAAAATTTAAATTTTCTATGTTATTAGAATCAATTTTAGAAAAGTCAGCATAGAATCCTTTAGTCCTTGTAAATTGAAAATTTTGCATCCAATTATTTAGATAGAATCTAGTTCCTAAGTTGAAAAAAGAAGTTTTTACTTTTGATTTTTCATAGTTCGTAGATTTGAAATTAGGACTAAAACGAATTGTAATATCTATAAATCGAAAAGAACTCGACAAATCAAGTCTCAAAACTTGACTAGTAGATAATGTTATAATTTTATCGAATTCTCTTGGACTATATATTCTAAATCTGTTGGCTTGATTAACAAAACTAACTCGCCCAGCAATATAATCATCATATGAGAAAATAAAATTTTGTTTTATGTCCAAACTGTCAATCAAATTTTCATCATTTTGAGCAGAAACACAATAGCTGATAAATAAAACTAAAAGTGATATAAAGTGATTTAAATTTGTTTTCACAGAATGTTTTTTCTCATTTAGCATGAACAAACACAATATTTTAACCTATAATTGGAAAATATTCATAAATATATTATCATACTTTCATTAAAAATGTAAAAACAAACTACACTAAAATTTTTTAAATTTTAGGTGTTTGTTTTTACGCTAAAAAAAGAACCTATTTATTTTAAGATAAAGTGATTTAAAATAAAAAGCCTACAGATAGTTGTCCAACAGAATTTTTGGCATCTGCCGATTTACTAATTTCTGTTAATCCAACTATATATCTTCCTTGGATAAAAATAGAATTGGTTAATTTAACTTCTAGTCCGCCACCAACTCCAAAATCTAATTCCCTTACGTCAGTTGCAAAACCAACTTTTTTTGTAGCTAACCATGAAAATTGTGGTCCTAACTCAAGACTTAATACTTTTCCCATTCTAAATTTACTCATTACGGGTAGTGAAATGTACCCTAACTTAGCTTTAAACTCATCAACAACTTCTTTGTATGATGCACCTTGTGTAGAATAAATCAATTCTGGTTGTAAGCTGAAGATTTCACTTATTCTTAAATTAACTACTACACCTGCATGATAATTTGTAATTGCTTCAGTTTGTAAGTTACTGTTTACAAGATTTGAATAATTGGCTCCTGCTTTTATTCCTATTTCCATTAATTGTGCTTTACCTACTTGACTAATTAAAAGAAAGAATACTAAAATGAATGTCCCTTTTTTCATTTGAATTAATTTAGATATAAATGTAATTTATTTAGTTTCATCATCATATTTAATAAAAACTGCTTTTACAGTTTTCTGTTTTAAATCAACAGATGTTCCACTTGAAGTAACTGTAGATTTGTTCTTTTTTTTATCAAATGCAGTCGCAGAATTTGAATTTGAAGTTCCGTAAACCTCCTCATCAACAGAAAATATTACACCATCAGCACCCTTTTTTTTTGCTAATTCAATAATCTTAGATTGACATTTTTCAAGTGATCGGAATCCTTGATCCATTTCAGCCCTTCCCATCACTGTATATGTCTTTTTAACATCAGTACTCTCATAATATTCATCAATAAATCGAGTTGGTGTATAGTTTTTACCAAAATACTTTTGTGCGCTAATGGTATTACTAAAGAAAATACCAAATAGTAAAATTAAAACTGTCTTTTTCATTTTTAATAATTTTTAAATTCGCAACAAATTTAATGGAACTCTTAATTTTGAAATCGTAGTTTTTCAGTGAAGTGATAAAATCAAAAAATGAAATGTGTATTTCAACACATGAATTGAAATAATTAAAAATCTAACCAATTTTTAAATGAAGATGATTTTAATCTACTAACAATGACATCATTTTGACAATTTTTTATTCTTAGTTTTAATTTAGAGTTGAAATAATTATCAACTTTAATTATAGAGTTTATGTGAATAATAAACTGACGATTAGCTCTGAAAAATTCTTTAGGGTCTAACTGATCCTCTAACATATCTAAAGTTTGAGGTATTAAGTCTTTTTTTCCATCATAGGAAATTATGTATGTAGAGCCTAATTCAGAGAAAATAAAACAAATAGATGTGACATTTATTTGTTTATAGCCGTCACGAAATGTAATCAAGAATCGTTTTCTATAGTTTTTTACTTCAACATATTTTAACAAGTTTTTAAACAAATCAATATTTTGAGTATTAGAAGTAGCATTTAATGATTCATATTTTGAGATGGAAGATTCTAATTCCTCTTTTTGAATTGGTTTGAGAAGATAGTCAATGCTATTATATTTAAATGCTTTTAAGGCAAACTCATCATAAGCAGTTGTAAATATTACTGGACAAGATACATCTACTAAATTAAAAATCTCAAAACTTAAACCATCAGAAAGCTGAATATCCATAAAAACTAAATCTGGTAGCTCATTTTTCGTGAACCACTCAACTGATTTCTTTATACTGCTCATAACTTCCATTATCGAATAGTTTCCTCTAATATTTAAAATTAGTCTCTCTAAACGTTGAGCACTTACCTCTTCATTCTCTATAATTAGAATTTTCTTCATTACATTTATTTTAATAAAGGAATTTTTACTATAAACTTAGTTTTTGTATCAATTATTTTAGGCGTTAATTCTGATATTATTGAATATCTACTGATAATATTCTCTAAGCCAACACCAGCTGAAATTGGATTTTTAAATAATGGAAGAATAGCATTTTCAACTACTAATTCATTTGAATCGTTAGTGTAAATCTTAATTTTTAAGGGATTATCTTTATCTATTCTGTTGTGTTTTATTGCGTTTTCAACTAATAGCTGTAATGTTATTGGAGGTAATTTTAAGTTTAATTTTTCTTTATCAATTGAAACTTCAAATACAATACCGCTACCCATTCTTTTTTCAAGTAAAAACAAATAACATTTTAAAAACTTAATTTCTTCATGTAAACTAATTAATTGTTTTTTCGCATTAATTAATAAATACCTGTAAACAATTGAAAAATTCTCAGTGTATTCAAAACCTAAATGTTGGTCTTTTAAAATTAATTCGGAAAGCACACTTAAATTGTTAAATACAAAATGAGGATCTAACTGTAGGCGTAATGCTTCAAGTTCGCTTTGTGCTAAGTTTTGTCTATTCTCTGCTTCTCTAACTCGATAACTTGCAATTGTCATGATTTCTCTTTTCCAACTTGTCGCTAAAAAATAAACAGTATGAATCATACTAACTAACATTGTTAAAAAAGTGAAATTAAGGATGTAATTATATAAGTCGGTTTCTCTAATAGTTAATTCATTTGAAACGACTTCATTATAGTCTATATTAAAAACTTGCATAATGAAAAAAGTTAAAGCAGCATAACTAATCAAAAGAAGAAAATGTAAAACAACATGAAGTAAGGTTTGTAGAATCAATCTTTTAGATGTGTTGTTACTCCAAGGTAGAAACGTATTCAATTTATTGTCAATGTAAAAACACAATTCAACAATTAAAATTGACAATAATAAACTACTTATAATATCTAATAATTGTACATAATATGATAACTGAAAGTAAGTCTTCGAGGCGGCGTAGGGGTTAATAGTATAACTTATCAAATATAACCCAACAAAAGAAAAAATGGCAAGAATAATTTTTTCTCTTTTTTGGTTTAAAAATTGTATTAGTTGAATCATCCAATATATTAGTTAATGAATTAAATTAAAAATTTCAAAACGATGAATTAGTTGAAATTAATAATAAATGCAAAGGTACTATTACTTTTATATGTAACGTTTTATAATTTTATGAAGTGTCAAAAAAAGAGAATGAAGTAATAATTTCTGTATTACATTCTAGATTTTTTTTAAAGATATATACTTAAAATAAGCTTAACATTATTATTTAATTTTATAACAATAAAAATATATTAATTTGACTAATGTTTCGAACCTTTGTTAATTTGCATAAAAATTTAATATTAATCTAAATAATCATTATCATTATGAAATTTACTAGAACAGCAAAAGCAATTTGGAAAGGAACTGGAATGGAAGGTAAAGGAACTATTAGTTCACAAAGTACTACATTAAATAATACACAATATTCATACAAAACTAGGTTTGAAGAAGGGGTAGGTACAAATCCGGAAGAGCTAATAGCAGCAGCACATTCAGGATGTTTTACAATGCAGTTAAGCTTTTTATTATCAGAGGCTGGCTTCATACCTGAAAATTTAACTACAGAAGCTAAAGTTAAATTTGAGGACGGTACTATTACTTTAATTGAATTGATTCTAAACGGACATGTACAAGGTATCACTGAAGACGAATTTTTAAAAATAGCTCAAAAGGCAAAAGAAATTTGTCCAATTTCTAAATTAATGAATACTGAAATTATTTTATCAGTTTCTTTGGTTGAATAATTATAGGAGTAGAATTGGATAACAAATAGGTTGTGTTTTTAAAATCACAACCTATTTGTTTTTTGAAATCTTAAGGTTTTAATGATTTTCTAAAATAGGGAGAATCATTCCATTTAATTTTTCGATACTTGAAATTTTCTTTTAATGATTCAGGCAAACACTTCCAAATCATTTCACTCATTTTTTCTATCAATATTTTTTTTGAAAAAGTATCTGTTACAACTAAACTAATTTCCCTCACAGGTCTGGGCTCTTGAAAAGGTTTAAAAAGTTTTTTTTCACTCTCATTCAATATTGACAATTCTGGAATAATCGTAAATCCAAGTTCAGCTCTAACTAAATTTTTTAATGTTTCTATAGAACTGATTTCATATCTAAATTGCTCTGGTATTTTACTCATATTCTTCATTTCACAAATATCTAGTAATTGAGCATTATAACAATATTCATTTTGTAACAATAATAATTCTGATTTATCATTTGGTTGTAAACTGTAATACTCATTGTTAGCCATTGGATGGTTTTCATTCAAGTACGCTACAAAGGGCTCTTTAAAAATCGGATGCTCAATCAAATTAGTATTCCCTGTGGGCGTTGCCATAATCGCAACATCAATCGCACCAGTTTCTAGATCATTCATCAATTCAATGGTTCCGGCTTCCTTAATAATAAAAACAACATTAGGAATTTCTAATTTCATTTCCTTAATAAACAATGGAATCAAATAGGGCGATAGTGTTGATATAATACCAAGTTTTAGTTCACCTTCTAAACTGTTTTTTTCATTAATTACAAAATCTCGAATCTCATCTACTTGGCGTAAAATTTTTTTGGCTCTTTTTATTATTTCAATACCCAGAACGGTTGGTGTTAATGGTACTTTACTTCTATCAAATATCTTAATGCCAATTTCCTCCTCTAAATTTTTTAATTGTATGGTTAATCCAGGTTGGGTAACCATACAAACCTCAGCCGCTCTAGCAAAATGACGTTCATCATCTAAAGCTGCAATATATCTTAATTGTTGAATAGTCATATTGTGCAGGTATTTTTATTAAGTTTCGATATTATTAATTTCAATTATAAGGTCAAATATAAGAATATCGTCTTTTATGGTATGCATATATTAGTTTTATTCAAAAATTCAGATGGTTTTTTTATTTTATATAGAAAGGTAAGCAGGAAAAACTACTAAGTTGATTCTAATCTTTGCTAAAATACAGTTTAAAGAATAGTAATCTAAAACACAAGGAAACATTACAATAGTTTTTATTTTTCAAACAAATAATAATAAGTTGTATTTTTTTATCTTTCAAAGATATTTAAGTTATTTAATTATGTTTTATTTTACTTTTGCTTGAAATGAATCACAATAAATGATTTTGATGTAAACTTCAATTTAATGATTGTCTAAATTCAACAGGTGAGAGATTCGTCTTTGACTTAAAAATTTTACTAAATGATTGCGGATATTCAAAGCCTAATTGATAAGCAATTTCACTTACAGACAAATCAGTTGTCGCAAGTTTTTCTTTTGCTTTTTCAATCAATTTATTTTGAATATGATGTTGTGTGCTTTCTCCGGTCAATTGCTTAAGTAAGGCGCTCAAATAGTTCGGAGTCATATGTAAAGCATTAGCAACAAATTGTACAGTCGGCAGGCCATTATCAATTATTTTATTATTATCAAAATGATCTATCAGTAGTTGTTCTAAGCGTATTAAAATTTGATTATTATTTGTTTGTCGAGTGATAAATTGACGATCATAGAATCTGTTAGAATAATTTAGTAATAATTCAATTTGTGTAATAATCAACTGTTGACTGAACTTATCAATATTGGAATGATATTCTTGTTGAATACTTTTGAAGATAGTTATTATGATTGTTTCTTCCTTATCAGAAAGATGTAAAGCTTCATTCGTGGAATAACTGAAATAATCGAATTGTTTTATTGTTTTAGCCATAGTGGAATGAGAGAAAAAGTCAGGATGAACTAGAAGCATCCATCCTGAAAGTTTATATTCCCCATCTGTCTCTACTGAAAAAACTTGGTTGGGAGAAATAAAAAACATTATACCCTCATCAAAATCATAGCTTTGTTGTCCATATTTGTACTTCACTTTCGAATCAAAGTTTCTTTTTAATGCAATAGAATAAAAATCAAATATGTAGCTTGTTTCTAAACTATTTAATTGTTCCAATTCATCAAAATGTATAACACTAACTAAGGGATGTTCAGGCTTTGGTAATCCCCTATGTAAATGATATTCACTAATGGTTTTAATACGATGTGGTGGTATGCTTTTCATTATGAAATTTTAAAGTTGGTTATATGCAACAACGAAATCTTTAACAAAATCTTTAAATTTTACTTTTCCTAATACCGCAGGCTTGTTAAGTTTATAATCTTCGGCCAATTTTCCTTGATGAAGACTTGAAAACATACTAACAAGATTTTGAGAAAGTAGTTCAGGAAAACCAATATTTAGATAACCTTTGTATGCTTCTTCATCAGATATTACTTCCCATTCTAAATTGGGTTTACCGATTGCTTCACCTAAAATTTTTGCAATTTCGTTTCCACTAAGCACATCACTAGATACATAGCGTACTTTTCTTCGTATTGGTACTAATTCTATTTCATCGATAATAGCCGATGCGATATCAATCGGCGAAACCATTTCAAAACTTTTATCGCCTCCATAATTTGCAAATATTTTACCGGTATCTTTAATCATAGGGATAAGATTAAGCAAATTATAGTAGAAATAGGTTGGACGAATATGGGTAATAGCTACATCGTCAAGTTCATTTAAAATATTTTCAACATAGTGCGCACCTAAAATATTACCTGTACCCTCTTCCAGATGAGCTCCATAGCTACTTAAATTAATGACTTGCTTTACTCGAGCTTGCTTAATAGCTTGAGCATAGTTGTTGCCAATTTTACGATAATACACTCTTATATCGGGTTCAGCAAAATAGTTTGGAGGTACCATCGTGTAAACTAAATCTGATCCCGTGAATGTCTCTCTAAGAAAATTTATATCTTCTACTGAACCAATTGCAGCCTTTACCCCAAGTGCTTCAATATCTTCTTTCCTTTCTATAGAACTTGTAACAACAGATATTTGATATCCCTTTTTCACTAAATTTTGAGTAAGTTCTCTTCCAATGTTTCCTAACGAACCTGTAATTGTAATTTTCATATGTTATTTTTAATTATAAATTTCTACAAATTTCATAACTATCAGGTAATTAAATGTAATCAAATCTTCTATTCTCGTATTCAAATCTACTACAGTTTTTTTACAGTTCACGTATTGCAAATATTTAACTTTTACTATTTCTTTCAAATAAAGCTATTTAGTTATGGATTTAAATTTTCATAACATATATTTATTAAGTTATAAAATTATTAATTTGATTAATAATTATAAATACTTGAATTTTGTCAAATAATTAATTAACAAATAATTTAACTTTAATCAAAATGAAAACAAAAATTTTTTTAGTAAAAAAAACAAAAAATCTAGTAGTAACAGCGCTACTTTTATGCAATGCATTTACTTTATCAGCCCAAAGAACACCCGCGGCTCTGGGAAGGAATGAGTTTATTGAAGTAGAAAAGAATGTAAAACTACATGTCACAGATCTTGGTGAGGGGCAACCTATTGTATTAATACATGGATGGCCTTTAAGTGGTGCTATGTATGAATATCAATATGCTTATTTTACTGAGAGAGGTTATAGGGTAATTGGTATTACTTTAAGAGGATTTGGCTTATCAGACAAACCTGGGGGTAAGTATAATTATGATGTTTTTGCAGATGATATAAAGGTAGTTTTAGATAAACTTAAAATAGAAAATGCCACAATTGGAGGATTTTCTATGGGAGGGGCTACTGTGATACATTATGTTGCAAAATACAATGCTGCACATGTTTCTAAATTAGCATTATTTGGAGCTGCAGCTCCAATTTGGACAAAAAGAGCTGACTTTTATTATGGCTTCTGGTTGAAAGAAGATATAAATGAACTCATATACTTGAACAATACGAATAGACCACAGTTATTGGCAAATTTTGGAACTATTTTTTCAGCAAATGAAACAAGTGTTTCTCAAGGATTAGGAGCATGGTTAGGTACAATACAAGCTCAGGCTTCTCCTTATGCAATGGCTGAAGCTTTAAAAACACTTAGAGACAGTGATTTAAGAGAAGATTTAAAAAAAATTAATATTCCAACCTTAATTCTACATGGTAAATTGGACAAAATTTGTTCATTTGAACTAGCCGAACAAATGAATAAAAATATCAAAAAATCAAAATTAGTGCCTTTTGAAAGAAGTGGTCATGCTTTATTTATTGAAGAATTAGACAAATTCAACACGGAGTTATTGAATTTTATAAAATAGTAAAAACATAAAAGGCTGATTAATTAATCAGCCTTTTTTTATGAATAATTTAGATGAAATACATAGTCATATTTTTTTCATTTTAGTTACTTGTAACACTAAAAACTCGATTATAAGTAAGGATGTTGTTTTACCAAATCCTATAGAAGCCTACAGTCATGCAACATATCATAATGAATTGATTTTTATTTCAGGACAAATTGGAATAGACCAAAAAACAAATACATTAAATGCAGGAATTGAAGGACAAATCATTCAGATTTTCAAAAATTTAGAAACAATTCTAAAGGAAAATGGCTCGGATTTGGATAGTATCAAAAAAACAACAATATTTATTACTGATAGCAATCATTATGAACTTGTAAATAAAATATACGGTTGCTATTTCACAAATCAATTTCCAGCCAGGAGTACAATAGTAGTTGCTACATTACCAAAGAAGGCACTAATCGAAATAGAATGTATTGCCGTATTGAAGAATAAGTAAGGGAAATGCTAAAATTGTTTAAACAGATGATTTTTTTAAAATATAATACTTTAAAAAGGGGTATAACCAATTAGGATAAGTAGAAAAAAGAAACATTCTTAAAATACATAGTAATTAATGTTGCTTAGAATATGAGGGTATTTACTTGAGTATTGTGAATGATAATTCTTTTAACCATTCGCAAAAATAGGGGTTGCTTTTTGTAATGGTAAGTTAGTCAACTTGACTCAATTGAAAATTATATTTTAATAAAGTAATAAAAAATCATTATAAATTCCAACGCTTTATACAACAGTTTGAAGAAAAAAAGGCTGATTCTTTGATCAGCCTTTTTGATATAATTAAGTTAAATGAACTAACAAATGGTAAAGATTAGGTTTGGCATGCATATAAGCATGTTGTTTAGTTTCAATTTTTAGTAAAACAAAAAAATATACTAATTTTTTAAATAGATTGAAAAAAGGATAAATAATTGTATAAACTTTTGCCTAAATTTCACTTACCAATTTGTAATGAGTAAATTCTAGTTGGTTATTGTTTTCATAAACGCTAAAATTTCAAATCCAATTTCTTCAACATGTGTTTCAAGAGCAAAATGGCCAGTATCATAAAACTTTAAAGTAGCATTTGGCAGGTCTTTTTTGTAAGCTTCTGCACCAGCTGGTAGAAAGTATGGATCACGATTACCCCAAACTAAAAGGAGTTTAGGTTGGTGTTTTTTGAAATATTCATGAAATTTTGGATACAGAGCTACATTAGTACGATAATCTTTTACTAAATCAAGTTGAATTTCAATATTACCAGGTCTATCAAGAAAGTATTGATCAAGGGTGTAAGTTTCTGGAGCAATTAACAATTCATTAGATGCTCCTTGGTGATATTGAAACCAGGTTGCTTTTTTAGAAACAAAATCTTTAAGATTGTTTCTATTGGTTTGAGAAGGATCTTTCCAATACTTTTGAATTGGATCCCATTCATTACTTAAACCTACTTCATAAGCATTTCCATTTTGAGAAATAATGCAGGTAATTTTTTCTGGATTTGCCATGGCAATTCTCAAACCAACAGGGGCACCATAGTCAAAAACATAAATTGCAAATCGTTTCATCTTTAGTTGATCAATAAAACCTTGTACAGTAGTAGCAAGATTGTCAAAGGTATAATGAAATTGATCATTGCTAGGAGCATCGGAAAATCCAAAACCAGGAAGATCCGGAGCAATAATATGATACTTTTCACTAAGGATAGGGATTAAATTTCTAAACATGTGTGATGAGGTTGGATATCCATGAAGAAGGAGAATTGTCGGTGCGTCTTTTGGTCCTGCTTCGCGATAAAAAATGTCTAAATTGTTTACTTTAATTTTGGAATAAGTAACTTGTTTGTTTTTCATAACGCTATTGTTTTTAATTGATTTTGATGATTGTGCAATCGTTTTATTTACACTCAGTAAATGGAACAATGCAACTAGAATAATTCTTAATGCTGTTTTTTTCATGTGTTTTTATTTTAAAATCCAAAATTACTCCTTACATTTGATTAATAAAAACGATTTAAAATGATATAATCAATCATTTTTTATGATAATATGAATACCAATGATTTAAAAATATTTGAAGCGGTAGCAGCTACTGGAAGTTTTACACGAGCTGCAGCAGAAATGTTTACGGTTCAATCAAATGTTAGTGCAAGAATCAAAAGTTTAGAGGAAGAGTTTGGTGTTGAACTTATTATAAGAAACTCCAGAACGGTTACGTTAACACCTCATGGACAGACTCTGTTGGCATACAGCAAAAAAATTAATAATGTTATTAAGGAAGCTAAAAGCGAAATTAATAACTCCGATAAGATAAATGGTAAATTGCATGTGGGTTGCATTGAAACCACCATGACTTTCAAAGTTCCTGACATATTAAATTTTTTTGAAGAAAAATATCCCAACGTGGTATTAGAATTTAAGTCAGCAATACGAAATAGTTTAATTGATGATGTTTTAAATTTTGACCTTGATGCAGCTTTTGTAGCGGGTCCTATTAACAATAAATACCTCGATCAAATCAAAATAAAAGAGGAACAACTAGTCATCATAACCGCTTCAAATGGTCCAACAATAGAAAAATTATTAAAAAACAATCCAGTCAAGATAGTAGTCTTCAATGAAGGATGTGTTTTTAGGTCCCGTCTAGAATCATGGCTGAGTTCGAAAGGAATAATTCATTACAAAAATACAGAACTAAATTCTATCGAGGGAATTATAAATTTTGTGGAGGCAGGGGTAGGAATTAGTTTGTTACCAAAAGAGATAATTTCAAAGTATTATCCAAATAGAGATATTAAAATTCACACTATTAGCAAACAACTGGGCACTATGAATACAGTTTTAATTTTTAGAAAAGAAGAATACCAATCAAAAGCATTAAAGGCATTCATAGAAACGTATTCATAAAATTTCATAATGCTTATGTTTAACCTGAGTTTGCTTCATTTTGATAAACTCAGGTTTTAGCTTAAATATAGAGGTTGATAATTGATTTTGAATTTAAGATTCAATTCAAGAAGTTAGAACGTGTAAAGTTAATTTTACTATAATTATTTTTAACTAATCATTTGTAAAATAGGTAAGTATTTGTGCAATTTTAAATCAAGCAAAATTAAAATTAAAATGTTTCCTCAATTAACTCCCTATTAATCATTGCTCCTGCTATGGTTCCACTTGCAACAGCGTTGGAAACGGAACGAATCATGCTTGAATTGTCACCACAAGCATATACTCCATATTGAGTCGTTTGTTGAAAGGGGTTAACCTTTATTATATTGTTATCCATAATTTCACAACCTATTTGTTTGGTAATTTCAGAATTTTGAACAATTTTTGGGCGAGCATAAATTGCTTTAATTTCATGGTTTGTTCCATCTTTAAAAAACAGTTTATTTATTGCACCATTTTCATGTGAAATATAGTCAATTTCCTTTTCAATAACATTTATATTATGCTTTGTCAGTTTTGAAAAATCTTCTTTACTAATTGTAGATTTTCCATTTGTAAAAATTGTTAAAGCATTTGTCCAATTATTAATCAGTTTTCCTAATTCAAAAGCAGCATCACCATTTGCTAGTATACCAGTTTTTTCATTTTTAAATTCATATCCATGACAATAAGGACAATGAATAACTGATTTCCCCCAACACTCAGAAAATCCTTTTATATTTGGGATAATATCTTTTACACCTGTTGCAAAAATTATTTTTTTTGACTCAAATTTATTACCTGTTTCTGTTATTATTTCATAGCCATTTTCATTTTTTTTTCCGCTATTAGCTAATCCATTGTAAAAACTAATTGTTTTATATTTTTTTACTTGTTCTAATGCAATTTCAGTTATTTCTTTGGGAGTTTTTCCATCCTGAGTCAAGAAATTATGTGAAAATGGGGTTTGAATATTACATGGTTTTCCACTGTCTATTATTAGTACTTTTCGTAAAGCTCTACCTAGACTCATTGCTGCTGAAAGTCCCGAGTAACTTCCACCTATTATAATTACATCAAAAATTTCATTTTTTCTCATTGTTACAATTTCTGTTTTTGAACTTAGTGATATTGGTAGACTTAGTGCAGTTAACGCTAAGCTTCCTTGTTTTAAAAATTTTCTCCTTGTTATCATTTTCTTTTTAAATTGCAAATATAGTAATAATAATATTAATGCGACAATATTGCATTTAAATTAATGCAATATTGTCGCATTAGTTTTTTTTTGTAATTTTGTAAAATGATTAAAAGAAGAAATACCGCAATACAAGAGGCTGTTTTGTCAATTCTGACAAACAAAAGAAAAGCAATGAGTCAGGATGCTATTCTTAAGCAAATCAATGTCGATGCAGATAGAGCTACTGTTTATAGAGTCTTAAATCGCTTTTGTCAAGATCAAATAGTTCATAAAATTGTAGCAGATAACGGTAAACAATATTTTGCAGTTTGCATAGACTGTGATAAAAATGCAATCTCGCCCAATCATTTTCATTTTCGTTGTACAAAATGTGAAACAATTGAATGTTTACCAACTCTGGTAGAATTTACTTTGCCCGATAGCTATTTAGTGAATGAAATGAATTGTCTTTTGATTGGAGTATGTAAAGACTGTAGATAGTATACTAGGTTTATGAAGATTAGCTGAAATGCTTCGAATTAAAGTGATGTACCGCCTTATTAAGATAACGGCAATTTCAATTTTCTTAAGACATTCAACAATTTTACTTTTAAATTCAACACGAATATAAAAGTGAACATGTAATTATCATTTACCTTTCTTTTTTGAGTAAATTTTATTTAGCTCTGTTTCCCAATCTAGCGACCAGTCAAACAAAAGGGAAAGTGGGTCAGATAAACTTTTTCCAAATTCTGTTAGTGTGTATTCAACTCTTGGAGGTATTTCAGGATAAACTTTACGTTCAATCATACCATATTTTAGAAGTGTCTTTAACGTTTGCGACAACATTTTAGGGGTAATACCGTGAACTTGTTTCTGAATTTCACTGGTTCTTTTGGTTCCTTGTAATAAGGACATAATAATTAACAAAGTCCATTTGTCTGCTATCAATGAAAAACTTCTGTGTAAAATACAATTTTCATCAAAAACACGCTTTTGTGTTAAAGATTCTTCGAATTGAATATTTTTTTTATTTTTTTTTAAGTCGCCCATAAGTATATATTGGTTAATTACTACCTAAAAGTAAGTATTGTACTTTTTAGTACCTTCTTGTGAGGTGCAAAAATAACATATAATTTTGTCATGTAATAATTAAAACGCAATAAAATGAAAACTAAAAATTTTAGATTTAGCAAGATTTTTGTAATAATCCTTTTGATGTTCATCACAACTAAAGTCCATTCACAAAAATTGATTTTTGATCAAAATCAATTTAGCAAAAGCAAACACATTGCAGTTATAGAAGACTTACTTAATGGTTTTAATTCGGGTGCGAGTGCTACTATTCAAGTATTTCATAAAGATGCATTAATTGAATTTCCTTATGCTAATTCATTAGGAACCCCATCAAAATTAAACAGGAATGAATACCAAGCATATCTGAATAATGCATTAAGTAATATGCCCGATATAGAGTTTACCAGTATAAAGGTTTACTCAATTAACAAAAATAGCTTTTGGGCTGAATTTCATGGAGAATTTACCGTGCCTACCACAAAAAAAAGATTTGTAAATGATTATGTGGTTAAAATTGAGGTGAAGAAGGGGAAGATAATTAATCTCAAAGAGTATTGGAATCCTTTGGCAGTAACTGCTTTTGGCGATGAAAAACAATTTGAAAAAATTTTTAAGAAATAATAATTTATAAACATTTTAAAATAATAAAAAATGAAAATAGCAATAGCAGGAGCAAGAGGAAACATCGGAAAAATTATCGTAAACGAATTAGTAAATACAGATAATGAACTTGTTTTACTTGTAAAAGAAAATGAAGCAGCAAATCATGATTCAGATGAATTGATGGTTAACAATATTTTTGTTAAACAAACAAATATACTAAATACAGAAGAAGTTGTTGCGGCAACAGTGGGTTGTGATGTTTTATTTTGGATGGTACCTCCAATAGTTAACTTACAAAGTTTGAAAGAAGTGTATGATAGTGTCACTTTAGCTGGTGTTACAGCTGCTAAAGTAAACCAAATCAATAGGGTGGTTCTCATTTCTTCACTTGGGGCTGAAAGTGGAAAAGGGCTTGGCACTATTTCCTATGTTGGTGAAACGGAAAAGGCATTTAAAAAAGTTGTGAAAAATCTTGTAGCATTACGACCAGGTTATTTTATGGAAAATTTTTTACTTCAAAAAGAGAGCATTATTAATGAAGGCTTTTTTTCATTTCCTTTTGATGAGGGCCATAAAATTCCATTTGTAAGTTCAGACGATATTGGACTGGAAGCTGCAAAGTTTCTAGCGGATAGTAGTTGGAACGGTTTTGTAATAAAAAATCTCATGGGTCCAAAAAGTCTAGACTGTAAAGAAATTGAAAATATTTTTACAACAACTTTAAACAAACCTGTTTCATACAGAAAAGAAAGCTATGATACCATAAAAAAAACATACGCACAATTTGGATTAAATGATACAGTTCAAGGAGAATTTTATGATTTATTAAAAGCAGTAGGTGATAAAAACGGTGTTTACTCCTTAGAAAGAAAACTAAGCGATTCAACTACTACTACTTTAGAAAGTTTTATTAAAAAAAAATTCTTATGACAAAATAAACTAGTAGCACAATTAATGGATTAGTGAAACAACAACTGTATGATTTTTTTATTTGTAAAAGGATAATTTTCAACATAAGTAAGTTTGTACAATAATGGGGTTATAAAACCCCATTATTTTTTAAAAAATTATATAATTTATGAATATAACACAAAAAATAGCAAGTTTTTTAAATACAGCCTAGATCATTGTGGCTTTAAATTAAAATTTTTTTCAAAAGACTTCTTAATTTCTTTTGCCCAAACTTCAACAGATTCTTTTGATGCGCGGTCTGCTTTATCAAAAAAAAGATGTTCTTTGATTTGTAACCCACAATAACTGTAAATTCCCTTATCAGAAGTAAGCATAAGCGCTTTATTCATTCCTATCTTTTCGTATTCTTCGTATGATTTTCCATACGAATTAATAATGGTTACGTATTTATCAGTTAGTAATCCTTTTTGAATACCTTGATCATACGTGTAAGCAAATCCATAACTAAAAACACGTTCTATATATCCTTTAACCATGGCAGGAAGTCCTGTCCACCATATGGGATATATAAATGTGATACATTCTGCCCATTCAATAAATTCTTGTTCAATTTTAATTTCTTCGCTAACTTTTCCCATTCGCTGTCCTTTGATATTCTCTAAGGAAAGAATGGGGTTAAATGGAATACTGTACAAATCTCTAACTTTAATTTCTTGATTATTTAATTGAAGATAATCAACTAAGACATTTTTTAAATAGGAGTTTAAACTATCAGGATTAGGATGTGCATAAATAAGTAAATGTTTCATTTTTTTGATATTTTTATACCATAAATGTACTGCAATGCAGAATAGTATAATTGTAAGTAAACGAAATAGTGTAGCTATATGACAGGGTTACAAATAGTTGGATACAGTTTGATAAACTGACTAGGGGTGATTTTAATGTAGTATTTAAAATCTGCTATGAAGTGACTTTGATCGTAATAGCCACATTCGTCAAGAATTTCAAACCATTCTATTTTCTTATTTTCTTTTATATAGAGGTCGATTTTTTCAATAGCTTTTAGGAATCTATTGTATCGATTTACTTCTTTTGCACTGTAACCAAAATATTTTTTATGATGGAGTTGTATACTTCTCTCGGTCTGTTTCAATTCTTTGGCAACAAGCTTGATAGGATCCAAATTAAAATCTTTACTGTTTACTAGTAATTCCGATTTAATATGCCTTTTTGCCAAATAAGGTTTACAAAATGCTATTATGAAATTTACTCGTTCTTCCTGAACAGAAATCAGTTTTAGCCTTTTCCAAAATTTAGTAAAACATCGATTATTAAAGTTTTCAGTGGTAGGAAAAAGCAATTGTTCTTCTAAAAAAACACCACCGAAAAATCGATAAAAGGAATCATTTTTAAAATTTATTACAAAGATTTCTGAGCCAATATCCAATTCGTACGGAAAAGAATGTTTTACAGGACCCAAATAAAGATATTTATCAATTATTATCTCGTTGTCTTGGTTCGAATTTAGGGTTACTTTATTTCCAAAACTAAAAATTAATAAGCTTTGAAAATTTGGAAATAAAGTTTTTGTTACAGGAGTATCAGTATTGTTTTTAGCATAATAAAAGGGAGAGAATACCTCATCTAACTCTGATGGTACAGTAATTTTATAAGTTTGGTATTCTTGGTTTTCCATATCTAATTGATTTTCTAATGCCAAAATAATTTCTAAAATTAAAATCTATTTAATATTCCAATTTTCACCCCATTTACGCAAGTTATTTACCACTGATAAAAGTTGTCTTCCTTTTTCAGTTAAAGTATAAATTATCTGTAATGGCGTAACATCTGTTTTTTCATTTTTCTCTATCAAGTTGTTTTCAACCAAATTATTGATGCGTGTTGCCAAAACATGTTCCGAAATTTCAGGTATACTTTTAGTTAAAGTAGAAAATTGATTTTTTCCCAATGAAATTTCATATAACACCATCATAAGCCATCGTTTACCTACTAGGCTAAGTGTGTCATTTACGATACATCTAGCTGTTAATATTTTTTTGTTGGCTTGGTTACTAGAACTTTCTTTAATTTTATTTACCATTTTACTACTAATAAAAAAGTGAGTTATTGTAAACTATAAACAATCAGAATAGCTTTGTTACAAATTTAAAAAATAAAGTTTATGGAAATTAAAAAAGTATTGTTACCAATTGTTACGAATCATTTTGATGATACTGTGGCTTTTTACAAGAAAATTACAGGTAAAGAGGTATCACTTGCAGCAGCACACGATGGGTACCAATTAAATTTAGTAGATCATTTTGTTATTTTAGGTGCTTTAGACAGCCCCGAAGCACTTAAGATACCTAGCCTAGTAAACGCAATATTTATAGTAGATAATTTAGAAGCTTTTTGGGAAATAGTAGAAAAAGAATCAAAAAGTATAATTATTCCAATTAATAGAGTAAGTACAGGAGTTCGTTTTATTGTTGAACAAAATGATGGTAAAGTAATCGAATATCTTAAGCTTAATGAAATTTAATTTGTAATAAAAAAACTCAAATATGGATGCATACTGAATCAGTTGCATCCATGTTTATATACAATGCTCTTAGATCTATTTATCCTTTTTTGAATAAGTTTTTAGAGACAACCAATAATGAAATAGACTCTAAAATTAAGACATTTAATCCTATTAAAAGTGTATTGTTTTCTGTTTATAATAGAAGAACAATTTTTATATTTTAAGATAAGTATTTTAATATTCCTTTATTTTTATTCTTGAGTTCTAATTACACAAGCTAACCCCAAAAAACTGTATCAGGATCTTTAAATAAATTATAAAGTAACACGGTCAATTTTAAATATTGAAAGAAGTTTTACTTACTTGCAAGATGTTTTTTTGGGAGCGGTAAGCTAAACATAAAAAAAATTAGAATTTATTTTTTTTCATCAATTTCAATCTATTTTTTATTAGCTTTTTTTTGAGGTGTTTATAATTTCAAAAATGAAATTTATAATGAATATATCCTTATTTAACCTCAAAGTATAATGATATGTATGGTATAGTTAATTTTTAAATTTTAAATTTGCAGCATCATAAATTAAAATATCCATTAATGATGCTAAGGAAAAATGGTTTAGATTAATTTTATCTTATATAAACTTTCTTCTTATCACTTACATTTCCTCAATTCTAATTAATTATTAAGTAGTTATTCAATTTTTGTTGTATAATTTTTAATTATGATAGTTTTCAATGTAAAGTAAAAAAATGTATGGAAAGGAAATGAACTAAAATAAATTTGGATAGTAACTAAATTAAAAATGACTAAAACTAGATTCTTAAAAAAACTAATACTAATAATCTTATTCTTTAATTTTTCAGTTGTTCGAGCAAACACAATTCAAAAATGCGATTCACTTATCAAAGTTGGTGTTGAAGCAATGCAAAAAAAAGAACATGTAAAATCATTAGAAATTCTCACAAAATGTAAAATTTTAGCAGAAAAAAATAAATGGTACAAGCAACAGTTTCTTGCAATTAACAACATTGGGTCTAATTATTTTTTGTTATTGGAATATGGTGAAGCTCTCAATTACTATTTACAATCATACACTATTGCGATTAAATATTTGGACGCAAAGCATGAGATGATTGTTTTAAATAACATAGCCATAGTGTATACAAAGGAGAATAAGTTTGAAAAAGCCACTGAGTATTTTTTAAAAGCGTATGCAATTGCAAAGGAGAGAGGAGATAAACTTAAAACTGGAATGTATGCTTTGAATCTTGGTAATTTAGAAAATGACAAGAATAATCCAAATAAAGCAAGAAAATACCTTGAAGAATCAATAACATTACTAAAAGATAATAAACAATTTCTGATTATGGCACAAATATGCTTAGCTAACACAGACTTGTTAGAAGGTAAATTTGTTGAATCTCGCTTAAAAGGTCTAAAATTATTGCAAAATAAATTTTATGATGGTAATAATGATGCTAGAATATCTCTTTTAAATATTATTTCAAAAAGCTATTTAAAAGAAAATAATTACGAGAAATCGTTACTTTACGCAAATAAGATATTTAAAGAAAACCCCAACTTAGAAGATAAAATTAAAGGATTTGAATTACTAGCGGAAATTAAATTCAAATTAAAAGATTTTCAAGCAGCTTTTCATTACAAAGATTCAATAATTAAGTTGAATGAAAAGTTGAATGAAATTAATAATTCAAAGCTATTTGAAAATAGTAAGGTAAAATTTGAAATCCAAAACTATAAAAATGAAATAGTAAAAAATGAAATTAAAATTCGCAACAATAAAATCATCTTTCTTTCTACTGTATTTTTTTTAAGTATTACGGTAATTTTTATAATTATTTTTTTTAGAAAACAAGTAATAGCACACAAACAAAAAAAATTAATTGCCGAAAAGAATGAGCAAATTATAAGCTTGAAATTGGAGAAGGAGAGAAGCGAGGTAAAATTACTGGAAGATATAATGCAAGATAAACAAGCGGTTTATAAAATAGAACAAGAACAATTGAAATCGGAAGTCGAAAAAAGAAACAGAAAATTGTCTGCAAAAGCATTATTTCTTTCAGAGAAAAACAATATTCTAGAAAAACTATTAGTTGATTTAACACAAATTTCTCTAGTTTCAAAAGATCAAAAATTAATGAAGCATGTAGATTCACTTCGAAGTCACCTTAAAAACGATGACGAATGGAATAGTTTTATTACTCATTTTGAAGAGACAAATTTTGGTTTTTTGTCATCTTTAAAATCGGTTCATTTAAATCTAACGGCTAACGATATTAGATTCATAACATATATATACATGAATCTATCAAATAAAGAAATTGCTTCTCTACTTAACATTGCACCAGAATCTTGCAGAAAACGTAAAGAAAGAATCGCAGTAAAATTGGGATTAAGTGATAAAACAAAACTTTATGATTACCTGACAACATTTAAATAATCACAATTTGTCCATTCATGTGTCACGTTTTGTCTCATTATTTTTTTTAAAAAATGAATACTTTTTATGAAAATTTGAAGAAAATTAACAGCATGAAAACAAAATTCTTTAAATCTAAAATTATTTTATTATTAGCATTATTTTGCTACTCATCAAAAACTTTTTCACAATGTGACCACAGTCCAACAATAACTAGTCCTAGATTAAATTTTATATTTTTTGATTCAGTTTTATTTTGTGATCCTAGTGATAACGAAATTTTATCAACTCAAACCGCAGATAGTTATCAATGGTACAAAAAAGAGTTATCTTTTGACGGTTCAAGTACATGGATGCCTATTTTAGGCGCAACATCCCAAACATTATCCATAAATGGTGTTGATGATTATTTTTTTTATTTTAAGGTTGCTACAACAATTGATGGTTGTACAGAAGAATCTCAAGAAATTTTAATTGACGGTTATGCCTATCAATTGCCAACTATGATGACAACTTTTGAACCAAATACTTTTGAACAAATTGATGATTTAGAGTATAATGTTTGTGAAGGTAGTTCAGTAGTTTTTGATAATAATAACCATGTATTGTGGGGTGATATGACTTGGTTCAAATGCTATCCAAATTCAATTCCCCCTGACAATTCTGATGTATGTATAATACCAAATCAAAATGAAGATTATTATACGGCTACAGAATCAGGAATATACGGATTTTATGCCTGTACAGAGTATTGTCCAAATCAATGTGAGTTTTTGGGAACATCAGGCTTTATTAAATTGAATTTTGGAAATTTTAATTTTTGTAATCTAAATAATGATGACATTGATAAAGTAGACAAAATTTCATTATATCCCAATCCTGTTCAAACTTACTTATTTATTGGTAAGGAGGGTGATTATGATTACTCTAAAATTAGTATATATGATTTAAATGGCAAACTTGTTTTAGAAAAACAAAACCATAAATATAACGAGCCAATTTATGTAGGGAATTTATCAACAGGAAATTTTATTGTAATTTCAACATCATCAAGCAACGAGGTGTTTAGGAATAAAATTATTATTAAATAAGATTAATTTCAATTTTATTTAGAAATATAAGTAAAAGATTTTATCACATGTATTTATTGCAAAATTTTCCTTAGAAATTATTAATAAACAGAATAGAAATAGCTTTTATATAAGTTAGAATAATTAAATTTGTTAGTATAAGTTAAAAACAATGCCGGAAATACATTTATCCGGCATTGAAATTTTACCCTAAATTTACTGTTTTCTGTACAAAGGGTCAGGACAAGCTGTTCCAGCGGCATTCAAACGATGCAACCATTGACCACCTTCTTGACACTGTTGCTCATTAAACAATGTGCTACAAACAGTTGAAGAATCTTCACACGAACCTGGAATAACTCCAATCATGTCCACTGTTACACTAGTGTTCTCTGGTGCAGGATGAAAGGCAAATGCACCAAACACAGCCAATAATAAAGTTACCATTGGCAAAACGGATTTTAAAATGTTTCGTTTCATAATAAATTAATTTAATAGTTATGACCTACTCTCTCACAGGTTTTCGGTCGTTTCCCTGATACTGCAGTATAGTGTCACCCTTTACAAAGGGTTGTTTCAATTTATAAATTGTCAAATAGTTTCCATGGATAACAAACAATTCATTCGTAGTGATTTTAAAGCTATCCAATTCATGTGAAGCTTGATTGGGTAAATAAAAACTAAAAGAATAAGCACCATCAACCAAAGAATAAACATCCATAATAGATGAGTTTTTCCAACTTTCCCTAGGTTCATAATTACCCATAACACCACTCTGCAGGATAATATAATTGGAATTTACAGCAAGATTTTTGTTGATAGTCAATGGTTTTTGTAACAATACATTTTTAGCACCTCTTTTCATGGTAATCACTTTTGGAGCGCTTTCAGAGGTACGGTCAATAGTAGGAAATAAAGTATGTTGCTTCAAAGAAGAGGTAAGAACCAGAAAAGCACTACGATAATAATAACTGTAGATAAATTGAGAACTTGTGGGCTCATACACAAATTTTCCATCCGAAGCAAACAATCCCTCTTCCGTATTTTCAAGAATAGAATCAAACAACGAAACCTGAGTGTTATCATTTTCAGTTATCAAACCTAAAACACTGGTATGATTAACTGCTGATAAAGCTTTTATTCCAACGGAAGTAGAGTCAATTGGAACTAAATGGGTAAAGTAAGCAACATTATTAAACCACTCTTTAGCGCTCCAGTCACTTGTTTTTCCTTTGTAAACTATTGGTGTAGTACCATCGAAAAAGTAAAACATAGAATCTTGAACCGACAGTCGTAAAGAGCGAAATTTCAAATCACTTGCAGGAATCTGAAGTTGAATTTCATTTTTTTTATATGTTTTCAAATCAATTTTAGTAACCAGTAAGGGAGCAGTAACATTGCCTAAATAAACATATTGAGAATCAAATCCAGCAAGGTAATACGAATTGAATTTTAAGTCCAATTGTTTTTCAAATTTAATAGGATGATGTGGAAAATATCTTATAAAATGCTGCACTGAACTACTAACTACATCACGTTGCAAGAATTGATATAGCATCAAACCCATTGAAAGTATGAAAATTAAAATAAGCTTACGAATAAGTACAAAAAGAGTTATTCTTTGATTTTTGTAGTAAAACACCAAAGCCACTATGCCTAAACTTAAAAATAATAAATTAAAAACTAAATGAGCTTCCCAACTCATTTTATCTAATATCCCACCGCAAGAACACGGAATATAATCACTAAATTGTAACAATAAAAATAAGTAAATAGAGAATAAACCCATCAAGGTAACAGAGGCGTAAAGTCCAAGAAGCTTAAAGCGTGATGTTAAAAGCAAAAAAGCAACTAGTAGTTCAACCGCTGGAATTCCATAAGAAATGAGACTTACATATGAGCGCAACATGGGTGATTGTCCAATCTGAATTTGGAAATTTTCAAAATCAATAACCTTACTAATAGCTGCATATACAAACAGCAATACATAAAGATGAACAATAGTTGTTATAAGCGCATTTGATAATGAAACTTTACGAAACATACTTAATTAGTTTTATGAAGTAAAATTCATAAATCTTATCTTATTTCGCTTGTGAATCTGGAAGCAGTTTTTGTGAATAAGGTATTTAATTTATTGATTAGTTGATGTTTAAGTTGTTTTTTCTGAAATACCATTTCTAGAAACTTCATTGGGCGATTGTCCAAATCGCTTTTTAAAGGCTTTGGAAAAATTTGGATAATCTAAAAAACCATTCATTGAAGCCACACTTTTCAATGGAATAGTTGTGGTTGCAATCATAAAATGGGCTCTCTTCAAACGTTCTTCATTATAAAACTGATAAATACTTGTATTGAAAAAATAACGAAATCCTTCCTTTAATTTACATTCATTCGTTCCTATTTGTCTAGCCAATTCTTTAATTGAAGGCAAAGGTTCATCTAAATGTGCTAAGATATAATCATAAAGCTTTTGAATATACTTGGCATCACTTCTTTTTATTTTAGTTCCTTTATCTTCACTTTCAGCAACTACTGTGTTCAAATCAATAGTGGAACTTTCCGGAATAAATAAAGTAAGTGTATACAATTTAGAAGTAGTCAGAGAAGAAAGACAACAACATACGGAAACTAATAATTCATCAAAAACTTTGAAATCTAATGATAATGAAGTTACATTTAAAGAAGAATTACAAACGAAGTTATTTAACCGCTCATAAGATGGGGCTGTTAAAAAAATACTTAAAGATTGACCAAATACCTCTGAAGTATTTAAAAAGGTAAATAAAGAAGGTGAGCAATCTACAATCCTAAAAGAATCATCAAAATGAATGAGGTGTTGTTGGTACGTTTTTCTGATTTTAGAATTTACATATCCCATTTGAAAAATATTGTCTTGCAACTCTTCCGCAACCATGTTGATAAGTACGGTTATAGTTTCTAATTCATCATCATTACCGCTTAATGGGATGCGATTGGAAAACGTACCTCTAGCCATGTCAAATAACATTTGATGAATCTTTACAATTCTCAATTTATTTTGCGGAATATCCATAAAATTTTACTGTATTTGATGGGTTATTTTGTCTTGTATTGGTTGAGATAATTAAGTGCTTCATGCTCTTCAATAAATATTTGTGTTGGAACTGAGGGCTTGCTTATTTCCAAATAAAAAGAGCTCATCGTATAAAGCACTTTTTCATGCACTAATATTCCCACGGCACTTGTTAATAGTGAACCAGAATGTGCAACATAATCCCTGCCAGCTTTGTCTGAATTCAATATACCTCGTACATCGCATAAAACGGGATATACGTTTTCATTTTGAAAGTAAATTCGGTCTGCAACTACTTGCTTGGCAACAGTTAAATCTAAAGTTACATTGGGTTTGTACTTAAAATAGAGAATAGCGTCTTTCACCCAAAATTGAGCGTAAGCATTCTCATAAAAATCATGTGCTGCAATCATGTTTTATGATATTAAGAAATTGTAAACAAACAAAAATAAGAACAAAATAGATTAGTACACTTGTTAATTTGGGATAATTTGATGCATTTTGTACGAATAGTTGTCAAATCAGTAGTTTGTGTTGTCAAATCAGTATAATAACATTTACACAGATGTTTTTTTAGTTTTTAATATTCAATTTTAAATTCAGAAACAAAAAACACTAAAAAATGGCAAAAATCAATCACAACAATTTCATTGATACCATAAACAATATTATGGTAACAGCTAAAGACGAAGGCATTGTTCATTTGCAAGCTGAAGATGATAGATTAACAGGAAGAACTATCCAGATTAAAGGAAAAAAAATGCTCCATTTTGGGACTACTGGTTATTTAGGTTTAGAACAAGACGCCCGTTTAAAAAATGCAGCAATTGAAGCAATTCAGAATTTTGGCACACAATTTCCATTGTCAAAATCATACATTGCGCACCCATTGTATGCCGAATTGGAAAATAAAATTCAGGAAATGTATGGCATAACACCAATAATTACCAAAAATAGTACACTAGGCCACTTGGCCGTAATTCCAACACTAATTCGAGATGAAGATGCAGTAATTATTGACCATCAAGTGCATTGGAGTGTTCAAAATGCTTGCCAACTCCTAAAATTAAGAGGTATCCCAGTAGAAATGGTAAGGCACAATAATTTGGATATGATTGAAGAAGCTATTAAAAAACTAGGTACTAAAGCTAAAAAAGTCTGGTACATGGCTGATGGGGTCTACTCAATGTACGGTGATTATGCACCTATCAAAGAGTTGATGGAGTTGTCTATTAAATACAATTTTTTTTACCTGTATTTTGATGATGTGCACGGAATGAGCTGGGTAGGTAAAAACGGAACAGGTTTTGTTTTTGATCAAGTAAAAGAACTAACAGACAAAATAGTTGTAATTGGAACGCTTAGCAAAACATTCGGAGCTAGTGGAGCAACTTTCTTTTGTCAAGACAAGGAAATAAGAAATAAAATTAAAAACTTTGGCGGTCCTTTAACTTTTTCAGCCCAATTAGAACCGGCTTCTGTTGCAGCCGCAATAGCAGCCGCTAAAATCCATTTATCACCAGAAATCACCACAAAACAAATTGAATTACAAGCTAAAATCGAGTATCTGAATAAACAATTAACAAATAAAAATCTACCTCTAATTTCAATAAATAATTCACCAGTATTTTACATAGGGTGTGCTACTCCAAGTACAGCGTACAATTTAATTCAAAGACTTTATAATGAGGGCATTTTTTTGAATTTAGGAATTTATCCAGCAGTAGCCATTAAAAACACAGGCATTAGATTAACTATTTCCAGTCACAATGAAATTGAAGACATCCAAATGCTAGTGGAGGCACTAGACTATCATTTGCCTAAAGCACTTTTAGAAACCAATAACTCGAAAGAGAAAATTCAAAAAGCTTTCGGACTTTCTAGAAAAGAAGAACAGACTACTGTTGGTAAATTTGAAAATAAATTTAAAAATATTATAGTTTCTGAATATAATTCCATTAACAATATACCAAAAGATATCTGGAATACATACATGGGAAAAAATAGCGTTACGGATTATAACGGTATGCAGTTTTTAGAACATGTATTCAAGGATACACGGGATACTTTTAACCAATCAGACTTTTATTATTATATTATAACGGACAAAAAAAAAGAAGTCATAGCAATAACTTTTCTTACGCTAAGCACTTGGAAAGACGATATGTTGGCCACAGAATCTGTATCTAAGAAAGCAGAGCAGGAAAGGGAAAAAAATCCCCTCTATCTAACATCCAGGGTATTAAGCATGGGAAGTTTATTTACCGAAGGAACACATTGTTATTGCAATAATTCTCATGAATATGCTACAGAGGCAATAAAAACATTGTTGCAAATTATTGAAGATAAAAAAAACGAATGTAAGGCAGACAGCATAGTACTTCGCGATTTTACACAGGAAGAACGCTGGAGTAAAACCATTTTAGAGGAAGGTTATGTTCAAATAGACATGCCTGAATCATGTGTGTTTTTCAACAATAAGTGGGATAGTATTGAAGAGTACAAAGCTCTATTATCCAAAAGGTCACAAAAGCATTTTAAAAAAGAAATTGAAGCAAATGAAGATTTGTTTGATATAATTTGTGTGAATCATCTCAGTATGGCACAACTAGAAAGAGCGTACAAACTTTATGAAAACGTCAAAGACAGAAACTGGGCCATAAACACATACAAATATAGCTTTGAAGTTTTTGAAAAAATGAATTCCAATTCCAATTGGGAGTTCATTTTGCTTATTTTGAAAGAAGATCCATTTAAGGAAATAGTAGGTGTAATGTTTGCCTTTATAAATGAAAATAACAGGTATGTGCCAGAATTAATTGGATTAGATTATACGGTTTCATCAAAATATAAAATCTACAAACAACTCTTATTTCAAACCATTAAAAGAGCAAACTATCTCAAGATTGAAAACATAGATTTTGGAATATCAGCATCATTTGAGAAAAAAAAGGTTGGAGCAACATGCATTCCAAAAATAGCTTTCATCCAAACAAATGATAATTTTAAAATGGAACTTTTAAATACCATGCAAAACGACTTTAAATAATAGTAATCAAAATTCATAGAAAGATGTTCAATAAAACAATCGACGCGTTCAATTTAGCTTGCACAGAAATTCTAGAATCAAATGAAAACACACTAACTAAAGCAAGCAATGGAATTATTTTATGCAACAAAACATTAACTACTCTAAAAGAAATAGTGGATAAGAAAGATTTCAATTCAGTACCAGAAGAAATTGATTTCTTTAAAAACAGCAAACCAATTCCAATGAGTTACCTGATATTTTTTACAGAAGTTCGCTCTTGTGAGCTAAGAATGCCAAAGGCTGGAAATGCATATAAAATTCAATTTTTGCAAAAAGAACTAAGAAAAGTGAACAAGTTCTTTTATAAAAATGCCGATTTTGTGCACTATATGGAACAAGGATTTACGTATTTAGACCATCAATTTTTTACTCGTAACCATCGAGATAATTTTCCGTTTACACCTATGACTGATTATTATCAATTCCCTGAATTTTCAACAGCACAAGACATGCTTTGGGCAAAAGTTAAGGCCATGTATAGATTTATTCATTATATCCGACAAGAACTAAAAAAATTAAAAGTAGAAGACGCGGATATATTTGAAGAAAAAAAACACAAAGTCTTAGTTTGGACAGGACCAAAAACAGCATTAACAGAATTGATTTATGCTTTGTTTTCAAATGGAGCATTAAATCACGGTGCGGCTGACATCAATATGATAACGGAATCATTTGAAGATTTTTTCAATATAAAATTAGACAATGTGTACAAAACGTATACAGAGATAAAAGCTAGAAAGAGTAGCAGAACTAAGTTTTTAGAAGAACTGACATTGAACTTACAACAAAAAATGGCAAAAGAAGACGCTTAATATAGTCCATTTATCCAAACGTAACTACGAAATTATAAAGCAGCAAAGTCAATGTATTAAGGGCTTTGCTGTTTTTTTTTTGAAACTGTATTGAAAGTTAACAATACAAAATATCAAGTCATTAGGATATACAAATTGAATTTTAAAATTATTTTATTCCAAAATGCAGTAAATACTGTATTTTATATTTTTTTGGTGTTAAATTTTCTCGTAACTACGAAATACATAGGGAAAAATAAAATCAAAACCTCTTGAAATTTGTCAATGTTAAACAAGTACTAACATTAAACAAATATTCTATGTCACTAACTATTCTAACAAAAGAGGACTTACAAGAATTTAAGACAGACATTCTAAATGAAATCAAAAACCTCTTAACATCAAACAAAGCAACCACAAAAAAATGGTTAAAATCAAATGAAGTTCGTGAAATCCTTAAAATCTCTCCAGGCACTTTACAAAACCTACGCATCAACGGAACACTAAAGTACAAACGAATCGGCGGCATCATCTACTACAACTACGAAGACATCGTTAAAATGTTAGAAAAATAATATGAAGGAATACCCAAACACCTGTAACGGAACTTGTGAAGTATGCACTTGCAAATCCAATTCACAAAGTTGTCATACTGAGCTTGCCAAAGTATCTCCTACGAAGTAGGCTTAACCTTTTAAGCGTAGCTTAAAACCACAACCTGAAACTTTAAACTTTAAACCTAAAAAAAAAAGTATGAACTATATAAAACATTTGACCGGCTTCTTCGAAAAAGTAAGCGCCGACTACGACCTCAACCCCACCCACATAAGCCTATACATGGCCATTTTCCAATTATGGAACCAAAACCGCTTTCAAAATCCAATCAGCATTTCACGTGACGAGCTTATGCGCATTAGCAAAATTGCATCAACCGCAACTTACCACAAATGCATGAAGGATTTAACCGATAGAGAGTATGTGATTTACAAACCCTCATTCAATCCCTTCAAAGGATCTATTTTGGAAGTTTGCAAACTAGATTTTTACACCAAACCAGTACCAAAAAAAGAATTAAAAAAGCATGCAACCAAATCAAAAAATGACCAAGTCATTGAACAGGTTAATGAACAGGTTACTAAACAAGCGCTGAACAAGCATCAAACAAGCTCTAAACATGTACCTTATATAAACAATATAAACAATACAAACATTATAAACTTAGATAAGCAAGAAATTTCAAAAAATAAAAAAAAATCAATTTTTAGAAATTCAATTTTTGATGAGGTTCAAGAATCGGATATAAAAGTTGAAAAAGAAAAAGAAATGCTTGCATTCGACAACACCGATAAAAAACAAGCTGAAAAAAGTTGTCAAAAAAAGTTGCGCGAAAAAAAGAAAAAGAAAGATGAAAATCGTTCTTCTGTCACTTCGAGCGTAGTCGAGAAGATTGTTTCAAAATTTTCAAAACCAACACTCGAAGAAGCTCAAATCTACTTCCTCGAAAAAAGCTTTTCAGAAATCGAAGCGCAAAGATTCTTCAACTACTTCGAAAGTAACGGCTGGCTAGTCGGTGGCAGAACCAAAATGAAAGACTGGAAAGCTGCAGCAAGAAACTGGATGCTCAATGCAAAGAAGTTTTCCAAAAATGAAAACAAAAACTCTACGCTGTCAGTTCGAGCGGAGTCGAGAACAATCAATTTAAACCCAAACCACCTTCACGTTTCAAATCAAAAAAACTATGGAGAAGCACTTTAACACCATCAAAGAAACTTTCGAAATCCAAAACGGAATTAAAGTCTATAACTTCAATTGGTGCTTAAACTACATCGAGTACCAGGGCAAACTTATCTACGGTCGTTCTTTCAAAATTGAAGACATCGACCACCAAACCATCTTCAAATTGGTTATCTATGCCATTCGAGACGAAAAAACGGCTTTAGAGCTTAATTTAGACCTCGGGAAAGGTTTATTATTATCGGGACCAATTGGATGTGGGAAAACGTCAATTATGGCGTTAATTCGACCATTTTTTTACCAAAAGCACGATTACAAAATCAAGACCTGTAGAGAAATCTCATTCGAGTTTGCCAAAAATGGCTTCGAAGCACTTCATCATTACACCCAAAAAGAACATACCCAAACCCGATTAACTGGCTATTGTTTTGACGATTTAGGTGCCGAACAAAACATCAAACACTACGGCAATGACCTCAACGTCATGGCAGAAATTATCATTTCACGCTACGAAGATTTTGTACAAAACCATTCCATCACCCACATCACCACAAACCTCTCCGCCAGCGAAATAGAAGCCCTATACGGAAACCGCCTCCGCTCCAGAATGCGACAAATGTTTAATTTGATTAATTTCAGTAGTGACTCGAGAGATAAACGCTAATCAAATTAAACATTCACGAACACAAAAAATAAAAATATAAAAAAGTGAGTAAATGTTCAACCTCATCACCTTCAGCAATGAATCCAGAGATAAAAGATAATTTTTCCATCAATCATGACAATGATGGTGTCTTTCCGAGTGAAACTAGGAAACTCCTGCAAAGCAGGCTTCCGTTTAACACCGTTAAACCTTGTCATATCGAGCGAAGTCGAGAAACTTTTGAAGTAGGCATACCTATTTAGCGCAGCATAAAACAAAACCTGAAACTTTAAACCTATAACCTGAACCAAAAATGAATAAAATCCGTCCTCATCCGCCTTCGCTTTAGCGAACCAAAATTTAACCACAAACAACAAAATAAAAATCCGTGGACATCCGATAAATCAGTGTCATCCGCGTTCCAAAAAAAAACTTAAAGTGAAAATTATTCCAATTAATTGAATTTTAAAAATCTGTGTTCCAAAAAACTTGACCCGAGGCAAAGCCGAACAGAACGAAGTTAAACCTTAAACTTGAAACAAAATGAATAAAGAACTAAACCCTCGCCAAATAAAAACCATCCAAAATTTCTGGACCTGGTTCCAAGACAACGAACAAGCAATTTACCACGCCTACAAACTTGGAATAAATTCCGATGAGGTAATAGAAAACCTCCATCGAAACCTCAACTATGTTTCAAAAAGAATCGTTATTTACATCTACACCCAGAATAACCAACCTAACAAATTTTGTGTCTTATTTTCAGCTCATGGATACCGAAAACTATTCCCTAAAATCATAGCACTAGGTGAAAAAACACCAAGATTAGAATATTTCACAGCTCACTCATTTCTAAAGCCATTATGTGCCGAAAACAAAAACCAATTTTCAGACAAATTGATAGAGATAATTAAATCAATTTTAATCAAGTTGGAAGACTACAATACAGCTAGTAAAAAAATCATACTAACGCTTAATATTCCCGAAAACATTTCAACTGAAGACAAGGGATATTCAAAAAAATATCTAAAATCATTATTGCGTTTTACTTTGGGTGAAATAATCTACAAAAAACACATCAAAGAAGTCCATTTCAAACCTTTACCAAGAAACACAAACGGCTTATTATCACTTTCCGAACTCCCAGAATTCATAGACTATCTAGCTAAAATCAATTACAACAGAAAACTTAAAATCTTCTTCGGATAATTTAAAGTGTCTTGTCATGCTGAACTCGTTTCAGCATCTTTTTTTTGTCTTTCTGAAATCGAAAGCTATCTTCTTCAAAGCAGAAACAACTAATCGGTAAAAAAACATTCTCTAAAGATATTACGTTTATTGAGATTGGATAATTAGAAGGAGTCGATGAAAATCAAATTGAATTATTTAATCTAAAACCTTACATTGATTATTGTAATTCAACATAAGAAATATGATTATTTTTGTAAATTAATGATTTACAATGATAACAGCAATAGAACAAGCTCTCCAACGATGCAATCCAGATAAATTTGCAAATTTATGCCGTCTATATCTTGCATATAGATTTCCAATAGTTAACGCAACAGGCTTGGTGGTTGGTAAAGAGAAGTCAAAAAAAGGAACTCCTGATAATTTTATTCCTGATGGGGATAATTTTATTTTCAACGAGATTACTACCATCGATAAAAAAGCGTTAATCAAAAAGCTGAAAAATGATGTCAAACATTGTTTTTCTCAGAAGGATATCCCTACAGCTAGTATTTCAAAGATTATTTTAATCTGTAATCAAGAAATTTCGACAATAATTCATAAAGAAATTGCAGATTACAAAAACACATTTAATAATGTTGCAGATATTGAATTAATTGGCATAGATGCATTTTCCACAATTATTTTTCGAGATTATCCATCAATAGCTAGAGATTTAGGTTTGCCTATCGACTCCGGCCAAATATTAGAAATGAGTGATTTCATTACAAAATATGAAAAATCAAAATTCGCAACCCCATTATCAAATGCTTTTTACAATCGAAAAGATGATTTAGAAAAAAGTAACAATATTTTAAAACTTAAAGATTATCTACTTATAACAGGTCCAGCTGGAGTTGGAAAAACCAAATTCTCACTTGAGTTGGCAAGTAACTTTCATAAAGAAAATCCACAATATATAATCAAATATATAAGAAATAATAATCAATTAATTTGGGAGGATTTAAAAGTCCAAATTGTAAAGGACAAAAAATATTTGATTGTTGTAGATGATGCCAATAAATTAAGAAGTAATTTATCTTCAATAGTTAATTTCAAAGATGAGTTTAATGAAGGCTCAATAAAAATTATTTTAACCGTTAGAAATTATCTTAAAAAAGAAGTAGAAAATGAACTAAAAAATTTTGAGGAAATCGAATTGAATAATTTTGATAAAACAGAATTGTCTAATATTCTTCAATCACCAGAATACAATATTACAAATTACTATGTTGATAGAATTTATTCTATTTCAAAAGGTAATCCACGCATTGCTTTAATGGCAGCAATTGCAGGAATAAATAAAGACATTGAAAAACTTAATAAAGCTTCATTAATTCTTGAAGAATATTTTTCTTCGGTTAATGTTACTATAAAAGATGATTTAGCACTTTTAAAAGTTGCAGGTATCTTGAGTATGTTCAGGTCAATAGATGTGGCTAATCGTCAACAGCTTGATGGTATAAGCAATTATTTTAAGATAGAAAATAATGTTATTATTGAGAAGTTGTCTTTATTAGTTGAAAATGAATTAGCTGATGAATTTAAATCAACATACAAAGTAGCAGACCAAATATTAGGTGAGTATATTTTTTATCTAGTTTTCATCAAAGAAAAGTATATTCCTTTCATTCAATTGTTAGATTTATATTTTGATGAACATAAGATTTCATTAATGCGTTTGCTAAATCCTATTGTCAGTAATTATGGTTTTAACGAAACTAAAGAATTGATAATTCAAGATTTAAACACAAAATGGGACTCTCTAAAAAATGACAGTGACAAGGCTATTCGTTTTTTGGACAGTTTTTGGTTTTATATGCAAACAGAAGCATTAGTTTTTTCAAATTCCCAAATAAACAAGCTAAAGCAAATTGAAATCGATGACCTTAAATTTGAGCTATACAAAGACAATCATATGAAATCATATGATGATAAATTAATTAGTCTTTTAGTTAATTTTCATAACATACCTGAAAAGTTTGAATTTGCATTAGATTTATTAATTAAATATGGACTTTCTGACGAACTAATTTTTACTAAAGTATTGAAAGCTTTCAAGCAATCCTTTGTTTATGAAAGATACAGTTACGAATATGGGTATCAAACACAAATCCAGCTTTTTAATTTTATGTATTTAAAAGTTCCACAAAATCCAATCCTTTACTCAAAAATTATATTGTTTATTGCTGAACCTTTTTTAGTCGATGCATATCAATACAATCAAGGCGGTGAAGGAAGAAAAATTTATTTTGGAAGTATTTGTATTATTCTAACTAATGCTCAAAAGGAATTTAGAAGAAAGTTGTTTAATTTCATATTTGATTGTTATAAACAAGAACAGTTAAAAAATCATGTTTTGGCATTTTTTGAGAGACACCATTATTCTCACGGACGTGAAATGGAAAAGAATGTAATTTCATTTGATAAAAAATTAATTGTACCATTTTTTCTAGCTAATTTCAAAGAAGCAACATTTAGAGAGTCTTTGATAATAAAAAAATACTTGAGAACTTTAGATTTTTCAAAGGTTAGCTATGGAAAAGAAGTTAAAAACCTTATCAATTCCAAGGATTTTAATTTATGGTCAAAATTGAATAGAAAGTATGAACGAGACGAATCGGTATTGAGTGAATTTAATGATTTCAAATTTGAAGATTATAAAGACTTTTTCGATTCATTAAATCGCATTGCTAAAAATAAGTGTGGGTCGTCTTCCTGTATTGAAACTGTTTTAAGTCCTGTTTCAGATGTACTTCAAGATTTAGGACAAAGAAATTTCCCATTATTTATGGAAGTTTTAGAATATGCACTTCAATTTGATTATGCATCCCGTTTATATTTTGGAAAAATATTATCTAATCAGAAATATAATGAAGACATATTAGAGCAACTAAAATCACTATTTAAATCTGCCAAAAATGGTGAAGTCTATTTGATGGAACTTTTTATTAGGGTTCCAAAACAATTCCTTAAAGTTGAGGTCTATCATTATCTTGTCGAAGTTATTATTAAGTCAGAAGATAAAAATGTTTGGTTTATAGACCATTTGATAAGAAGAATACCAGACTTAGAATTAGATGTTGAATCTGAAATAGATAAATTACTTGATGTAATAATATTTAAGATTCAGCAATATGATAATCTCTACATGCATTGTGATTTTTTCAAAATTATTCACGATAATTATAACTCATTATTTTTAAAATTTTTAAAAAGGATTGAAAATATTTATCTGTACTTTGATAATCAAAAAAGACATTTTGACTATGATTTAGAAGTTTTAAAAATCATTTTAACTTACAATCCAAAATTCATTACGGATTTATTAAAATACAATTACGATGAAAAAGATTATTTATCAATGAGAGACTTTAATAATAATGATTTTGAGCGTTTGTGGGACTTGGATAATTATGAAATTATATTTGATAATATGATTAATTATTTGGTAAGGTTTAAAAGTGATTTACTACATAGTGTTTCAGAAATTTCAAAAGTTTTTAACGGGAATTGTCAAAAAGAAATTGATTTTTTATACAAGAAGTTATTAGAGACTCATGAAGATAAAATGATCGAATTAATTTTCAACATTGTTACAACTATTTATAGAGATAAAATGCTTGATTTTCTTAAAATAATTTTAGAAAAAGGTTGTGATATTGAGTTATTTAAAAGACTTGATTTTTATACTTCTGCTGGAGCAATAATGGGAAGTAGATTACCAAATCTACAGTTTGAGTTAACCCAATATGAAAAAGTTTTAAAATTTATCCATGACCAAAAAGACATTAAATACCTTAATTTTATTGAGATTATTGAAAGAAATATAATGTATACAAAAGCAAGTATAGAAAGGGAAAGAAAAGATGAATTTATCAGTGATTGGGATTAAATAAAAATTTTATGTATTTACTCTAAGTATATTTTTCTATAATAAAACTTAATATTTAGTATATAATATATTATATTTGCGTAACACTACACATTGTGTAGTAAATAGCAAACAAAATACACTAGTGAAAATAGGAAATCAAACATATAATTATTTAGAAGAATATATAGACGGTGTAAGAGCTAAAGGAAGATATGCATTTACACTTGAAGAATTAAAAGATAAATTAGATGTAACAGATAAAGCAATTCTTCAAAGCCTATATAGACTCAAAGTAAAAAATAAAATTGTTCAAATTCGTAAAGGCTTTTATACGATACTCCCAGTAGAATATTCAAGATATGGTGTAATTCCAAGTAATATGTATCTAGATGATATGATGGTATCGCTAAAGAAAGACTATTATCTAGGTTTAATTTCTGCAGCTGCAATTCACGGAGCATCACATCAACAAACAATGGAAACATTTGTGATTACAGAGAAGCCAGCTTTAAGAGATATTAAAAATAAAAAGCTAAAAATAAATTTTTTGGTAAAAAATGAGTGGAACAAAGAAGACATTAAAAAAGTAAAAACGGAAGCCGGATATATAAATGTTTCTTCTCCAGAACTTACAGCTTTAGATTTGCTTTACTATGTTGAAAAACTAGGAATGAATCGTGTGATTACTATTTTAAAAGAATTAATAGAAGTAATAAAACCAAGTGTATTAGCAAAAACAGCTAAAAACTATTCACAAGTTGCAGCCGTTCAACGATTAGGATATTTATTAGAATATCAACTTGAAAATGAAAAACTAAGTCAAGCTGTTTATAATACAATAGCGGATAAAAAAGGAGTAAACATACCATTAATGCCTGGAAAAAATAAAAGTGGAAAGACAAATACAAAATGGCGTATTATAAATAACATCAAAATAGAGAGTGATTTATGATTCCAAGGAGATATATAGAAGAATGGCGTGAGTTTGCACCTTGGCCAGAGAACGGACAAGTAGAACAAGATCTTATCATTGAAAGAGCAATTGTAGAAATATTTGCCGACCCATTTCTAAATGAAAACCTAGCTTTTCGTGGTGGAACGGCCTTGCACAAACTATTTCTAAAGCCTCAAGCAAGATATTCAGAAGATATAGATTTAGTGCAAATAAAACCAGGCCCAATAAAACCTATTTTGGTAAAAATAAGAGAAGTATTAGCACCATTCTTAGGTACAAAAAGAAATATTGAAACAAGCATACATAACAATACGGCAACCTATCGCTTTGAAACCGAAATACCTCCAATAATACAAATGCGATTGAAAATTGAAATCAATTGTAGGGAACATTTTACTGTACTAGGATTACATCAAGTACCATTTGAAGTAAATAATGGTTGGTTTTCTGGAAAATGCATGATTAATACCTATCAAGTTGAAGAATTATTAGGAACTAAATTAAGAGCATTATACCAAAGAAGGAAAGGAAGAGATTTATTTGATTTAGATTTAGCAGTAACAAATCTTGAAATAGAGGAAAGTAAGTTAATCCAATGCTATAAAGAATACATCAATTTCTCTGACGGAGTAAATCCAACAAGCAAAATTTTTGTAGCGAATATGGAAGAAAAAATGAAAGATGAAGAATTTCGAAATGACATCTTTACAATTCTTAGACCAGATATTGAATACGATAATGATGTAGCATATCAAAAAATAAATGAAAAAATAATTAGTAAAATTTAATAATCAAATAATAGCTTTTTACAATTGAATTAGAGAGAAATAAAATAAGATTATGTTATCACAAGAAATTAAAAATAAAATCCAACTGCTTTGGGACAGGCTTTGGGCAGGAGGACTGTCAAATCCAATTAAAGCGATAGAGCAAATTTCATATTTACTATTTATGAAAAGATTAGAAGTTTTTCATCCCGAAGTGAATGAAGATTTCAAATGGAGTAATTATCATGAATTAAAAGGTTCTGAGTTAAAAATTAGGGTCAATGATGTTTTTAAATATATTCGGACAGAGTTAGCAAATGAAGATGAACCATTTGCTATGGCGATGGTAAAAGCAAATTTTGAAATAGAAACACCTTCTTTAATTGAAGATGCTATACAATTTATTGATGAAATTTATTCTAAAATTGAAGAAGAAGAAAGTAAAGGACAACACTTTCAGGATATTCAAGGTGATGTATTTGAATATTTATTAAAAGCAACAAATGAAGCTGGTAAAAATGGACAGTTTAGAACACCTAGACATATTATTCAATTAATTGCTGAACTTTTAGATCCAAAGATTGATGATGAAAATACAAAAATTTGTGATGTAACTAGTGGTTCATCTGGATTCTTAGTAGGAGCCTTTCAGTATATATTAAAAGAAAATTCAAATAAAAAGATATTAGATGAAGAAAATCAACTTGAAAAGGCATTAACAGGTGAAAATTTATCTGAAGAAAAAAGAAAAAAATTAATTGAAGATACTTTTGTAGGATTTGACATTTCAGACAATATGGTTCGTATTGGAATGATGAATCTAATGATGCACGGAGTAATGAAACCTAATATTAATAACTTAAATACATTATCTAGTGCATATGAAGAATATGAAGAGAAGAAGTTTTTAGAGAAATTAAATGAAGCTGTATTAAGTGGCAAAGTGAAAAACACATCTTATATAAAACAATCAAAAAAAGCTACAGAAAATAGTATTCCTGGAAAAGAAATCTATTCTTATATATTAGCAAACCCACCATTTGCAGCTAAAGTTAACAGTAAAAACATAAGCAAAAATCTTAATAGAATTTATACAATAAAAGAAGACGCTAAGAAAGCTACACCACTCCAAACGGAACTTTTATTCTTAGAAAGAATTGTCTTTATGCTTAAAAAAGAAGGCAAAGCAGCTGTAATTGTACCAGAAGGAGTTTTATTTAACACTGGGAGTGCTTATAAAAAAACAAGAGATATAATTCTAAAAGATTGTGAGTTGGATGCAGTCATTTCATTACCTAGTGGGGTTTTTAACCCATATACTGCCGTTAAAACTTCAATACTTATTTTTACAAAAAAACAATTTGAAAGTAAAGTATATAATACTAAAAAAGTTTGGTTTTATGAAATTGAATCTGATGGATATACTTTAGATACTAATAGAAAAAAAATTAACGGGGATTATCCACTCCCTGCAATTATTCATTCATATGAAAACAAAGGTATAGAAGAGAATAAAGACAGAAAACTAAAGCATTTCTTTGTGCCAATTAAAGAGATAATAGAAAATGACTTAGAGTTAAATTACAATTTATATAAAGAGTTTGTATTTGATAATCAAGAATATGAAAAGCCATTTGAACTATTAAACAAACTTCATGAATTAGAAAATGAAATTTCACTTCAATTTGATAAATTAAAAAACAGTTTTTAATGAAAACAAAACTGAAAAATTTAACATCAGCTACTATTACAGGAGAATGGGGCTTTGAAAATGATAATTACCCTAACGTTTTTGTCATAAGAGCAACTAATTTTGATAACAACGGTAAAATTGATTTTACAAATATTGTTGAGAGAGCTATCTTAAAAAAAAGCAAAGAAAATGGTCAACTTAAATTGGAAGTTGATTTTGAAAAAATTGAATTAAAAAAGTTAGTCGATGATGATATAATAATTGAAAAGTCTGGAGGTGGTCCAAACACACCTGTTGGTAGAGTAGTTTTTTTTAAAAATCCAGATAATAAAACATATTTATGTAACAACTTCACACAAATTATTAGAATAGATAAAACAAAAATAAATCCTAAATATTTATTTTACAACTTACAATATTTTTACAATACTAAAAGAGTTTTAAAATATCAAAATCAAACAACTGGTTTAATAAACCTTAAACTTAATAAATATCTTCAGGAAGAAACTGAAGTTCCAAGTTCTGATTTTCAAATAAAAGTTATCACTCAACTTCAAATAATTGAAGATTTAATTGAATTAAGAAAAAAATCAATTGCTATACTAGATAAGCTTATTTCATCATATTTTTTTGATTGCTTCGGTGATGTTGTAAATAATCAAAAAAGATTCCCTTTAAAAAAACTTAGTGAAGTTGTAAAAAAAGAAAAAATAATAACTTACGGTATAGTACAAGCTGGTCCACATGTTGAAGATGGAATTCCTTACATAAGATCAGGGGATATAAAAAATGGAGTAATTAATTCAACCAAGTTGCTAAAAACATCAAATGAAATTGCTAACAAATTTCAAAAAACAAAATGTAGCCAGGGAGATATTATTATTACTATAAGAGCGACTATTGGTGATGTAGGTATAATTACAGAAGAGTTAGATGGAGTAAATTTAACAAGAGGCACTGCACTTATTTCAGCTGATGAAAATATCGTAAATAAATTTTACCTATTACATTTATTATCCACGGAAGGTTTTAAATTTTTATTGAGTAAACATGTTAAAGGTTCAACTTTTAAAGAGATTAGTTTAAAAAAATTACGTGAAATAAAAATTCCAATAAGCAACAATAAAAACATGCAAAAAAAATTTTCAGAAAATTTTCAGAAAATTTTTTCACAGAAAGAAAAACTTATACAATCATATTCACTGTTGGAGAATTTATATAATTCAGTTCTAAATAGTTCATTTAATAGTAAAAAGATAATTAATGAGGAATCAATATTTTCTGATTTAATAAAACAATTTACTATTGATGACTTAAAGGAGAAAAAAGATAGATTACAATTTCTAATTAATCTATTCTCTGAAAATAAATTTAAAGACAAGGATACTTATAACGTAGCAAAAGAAAAGCTATTTGAATTATTAGACGATGATATTATAGAGCAAACCTTTGATGGAGAAAACATAAATATAAATGTTAAATGAAATTAGTTCGACTTAAAATAAACAAGAAGTTTAGAAGTCTCTTTAAAGGTTTTGAAATTAACTTCAGAGAAGATGAACCAAACGAGAATTGGGAAAGGTTTCATCCATTTTGTTTTGCTGGTTTAAATGGAAGTGGTAAATCAAATGTTTTGGAAGCTTTGGCTAATATTTTCTATCATTTAGAATGCTGTACTCTTAATGAAAATTATTCCGATTATTTAAAAAATGACTTTAACAATAAAAAATCTGAAGTAGATGCATTTGAACTTGAATATTATATAATTCCGAGAGATTCAAACAAAAGTTCGTTTGATGATTATAGTCGAATCATTATAAAAAAAGAAGAAGGAAAAACACCTCAAATTTGTATTACAAAGGAAGTCGATGAAGATTTACAATTTCAAAATGTAGCAAATTCTATTAGAAGTTTTTTACCAGAACTTGTAATTGGCTATTCTTCTGGAGAAAATGAAATTTTAAGTTTACCATTCGTAAAATCTAGACTTTTACAATTTGATGAATATCTTTATCATCTAAGAGAAAATGCAGAATATAAATTAGAAATAAAGCCAGAGAGTAGTTTGACATATATGGATTACCATTCTAGTCAAGCAATTTTACTATCAAATTTTCTTCTTCAAGACGAAGATGCATTAACACCTATTAAGGAGCAACTTGAAATTGAAAAGTTACACAGCTTCAGATTAGTGATTAATAATCATAGACTTTATGTTCCAAGTGAAATGCCTGAGATTGATTATTTATTACCAAAAGTTGAAGATACAATTATTAAGTTAAGAAAATGTGCAACGGTTAATTATATTGAAAGAGAGGTTTCAGGTGAAGACAAAGGAAATATAAAATTTGAGTATTTAGATTTCTATTTTAATCCTAAAACAAAAGAAGCGTTCAAAAAACACTTTGACAACCCATTGAAATTATTTCGTGCTTTTCAGGTATTATCATTATTGAACTTAAGAATTTTAGATAAAAATTTAAAAAAAGAAATCTATAATTCTGATAGTTTATATGCAATGTATAAGATACCTGCTCCAAAAGAAGTTGAGCATGTTTTTCATTTCAATTTATTTAAATTAAAAAAAGAAAAATCAAAGGATAAAATGCTTTTGAAAGCATTTTCAGATGGTGAACATCAATTTTTGCATACAATGGGCATCTGTTTAATGCTACAAAATAAGAGCGCTTTATTCTTGTTAGATGAACCAGAAACCCATTTTAACCCCGAATGGCGTTCTGAATTTATCAGTATACTAAAAGATAGTTTGGATAAAAGTAATTCAAACAGCTTAATGAGAGATATTTTAATTACCTCACATTCACCATTTATTATCTCTGATTGTTTACCTGATAAAGTAATTATTTTTAAAAAAGGAGAAAATCCAACACGCCCGATATTTAATACTTTTGGAACTTCTATTGGTATAATTACTTCTAAAATATTCAAAAGTAATAGAACTATTGGAGACTTTTCTAATAATCAAATCAAAGAATTTGAGAAGTTTTTTAAAGAACTGAACTATAATGATGCTTTATCAATTTTAAATGCAAAAGTTGGAGATTCTGTTGAAAAGTTACTCTTTATAAATGAAATGAAAAATAAATATAATTCTAAATAAATGCTTAAACCTTTAGTATATAGATATCATCAAATATCTAAATTTCAATCATTTATTAACTATATATTCTTAGAAGTTATTTTTAATAATGATATTTTAGAAAATAATGATTCATATTCGAACGATTTGCTTATAGATAAATATAAGAGTATTTTGAATAACGTTAGTAATGAGCATCTTTATGATTCTTTAATAATAATCTTCAATATATGTAAAAATATAAGCCGAGATAAAAGAAGATTATTGAGAAAAGCTGTACACTTGAATAATAAAATTGAGAAATTATGCATAGGAGAAGAATTTCCGATTACATATAGAGAGATTAATAAAATTGACAATAACTTATCAATTGAATTAAAAAAAATATTTGGTAGACTTTATAAATATGTAATCAATTTACAACCAGTATATTCAAAGTATGGTAAGAAAGATGAATTTTATAAATTAATAGTTAATACAGAAACCGTTTGTCATTGTTGTGGAGTTGGAACAATGCTAAATATTTATCAAGGTCCTGTCGGTGCTTTAGATCACTATTTTCCGATAAATCATTACCCTTTCTCTTCAATTAATTTTAAAAACTTAATACCAGTTTGTGATATCTGTAATTCAAAATATAAAACTCAAAAAGACACTCTTTTTCTATTAAAAACTAAAACTAAGTTTGGTGTAAAAAGAACTTCTTTTATAAAATACAGAGCTTTTTTTCCATATTCAAATGAATATGATTTAATAGATGTTTCTGTAAAAATTAATAATAATGATATAAATAACCTCACCAAAGACGATATAATAATGAATTATTCACTTGAAAATAGAGTAGAGGAAATCTTAAATTGGGAAAGACTATTTAAAGTTAGTGAAGTTCATAAAGCATATTTATTAAGCAATGAATCAAGAGAATATATTAATCAACAATTTGAGGTAATTAATAATTTTGGTTTGGATTTTGAAGCTTATTATGAAAGACTCTCAAACAATATGTTCTATGATAAAAATTTTATCAGATTACCTTTTTTGAGAGAATTCAATAGAATTACCAATAGTTAAAAAAAATACTAATCAATTATAAGATAAATACATTTAATGACTTCTGTGGTGCATGATTATATTGATGGAGTTTGTCTTACTTATGATAAAGCCAAAAAGCATATTAAAAACAAGCAAACTTTTAAAAAATAAAGGAATTTTTGGTATAGCAATTTCTCAACTAATGTAATTTATGAAGTCTATTAATCAACATCAAAGGGCAAAAAAAGCAAGGGAAGTACTTATACAAGTTGCTAAACGTGAAGATTTTATTCGATATAAAGAACTTGGTGACAAAATAGGCATTCATCATAGAGCAATACGTTTTGTTTTAGCAATAATTCAAGATTATTGTTCTTTAAATAATTTACCGCCATTAACTATTCTTGTTGGAAATAAACTAGGTATTCCAGGAAAGGGTTTCATTGCTTGGGATTCTTCAAATATTAAAGAAGGGAAAAACAAAGTTTATAATCATAATTGGAGTGAGGAGCCAAATCCATTTTTATTTGCTATTGATGGCTCAAATGAGCAAGAAGTTATTAATTCGCTTATTACAAATCCACAAAATTCTGATGAAGTTTATAGAAAAATTAAATCCAGAGGTTACTCTCAAATTATTTTTCGAAAAGCTTTACTAGTTGCATATAAATCAAAATGCGCTTTTTGTAATACTAGTTTAAAACAAATATTGCAAGCTGCACATGTCATTCCGTGGAATAATTCAAATGACAAACAAAAACTAGATGTTAGAAACGGACTTTTACTTTGCGCAAATCATCATTACTTATTTGATAATGGAATACTTTTTGTAGATGAACTGTTTAGGATTCAGATAAATAAAAAGGTCAGTTTAAAAACTGAGTCTGATAAAATAATAGTCTCTACTTTGAGTAATACTTTATTGCAGTTACCTAAAGATAGTACACTATATCCAAATATCGAATATTTAAAGTACCGTAATAAAACACTCAAATAATGTCAGTTATAAAAAATAAATTCTATCATTTGTTTTGGAATAATCCATCATGTCAAAACTTGTTCTTACTTTCAAAAGAAGAATTATTAGAAACAAAAACTTTTGGTGAAGATAAATCTCCATTCACATTTTCAACTAATAGAATTATAGTTTCTAATGCACAAGATAATCAAAATGAATTCTTTGATACAATCAAAACTAGAAGTGAAATTTACAATGTAGAAATTGATAGTTTACTAAATGAGAAAATTGAATATTTTAAACCTCTTATAGAACAATTCTTTGACTCAAAATTTAAAAAGTCAATAGAAAGATTAATGCTTGACATTGAAAAAAAACCTTTGAAATTCTTATCATTTATATTTAAAGTAGCTGCAGATGGTGAAAATAGAGAAGTTAAAACAATAGAGTTTCTTCAGGAATATGGTTTTATTGGAAAAAATTTAAATACTTTCAAGGAAATTGAAACTAGTTTCGGAAAATCTTTAATTCCTAGTAAAAACAATGAATTAATAAATGAAAATACAATAAATACTTTTTTTGAAGGAGTTAAATTTATTAAAGAACTTTATGTTAATCATTCATATAAAAATCTTTACAATACCAATCAAATTTTAATTAATACATTAAATTCAGAAGATAATTTCCAATCTAGAATCAAGCTTTTTGGAGAACTCTATGATTCAAAAATTATTACACCTTCAAAAGACGATGCTTTTATTGAATGTTCACATTGTGATCCATTAACATATAGAGGTGTATTCCAATTAAGATTAAATCCAAAAAAACTGAAGGATTTAAAATGCCCTGTTTGTTCAAGTGAGCTTACCTATTTTGTGCCTTATAAATTACATGAAAATATATACAAAATTGTAAAGAGTCACGATGGCTTAATTCTTGACGCACTCCAAAACAAATTATTTTTAAATGGAATTAAATCTGAAACAAATAAAAAATTCTTAAATGATATTGAAGTTGATTGCATATTTAGAGATGATAATAGAATTTTCATAATTGAAACTAAAATGTACAAACAGAATAATACAACCGAACAGAAACTTATAAGCAAGATTAAAGAACATTTTAGTAAGTTAGTAAAAGATGTAGAACGTATTGAGAAAAATGAGGAATTTCAAGGATTAGAAATAGTGCCATTGTTAATTATAAACATCAATAATCAAAATATTTTAAGAGCTTCACAACAATATTTTAAATCAATGATTACAGAAAATAAATATTATATTAATGGTAATATAATTAATTTAAATCTCTTAAAATTTAGTAATTGATATTTTAACAGAATAGCTCATAAATTTATTATTAACACATTCATCTATAGAAAAAATGCTCCTAATCCAAGTATTCCTAGCATAAATTCTTTGTTTGCTTCATAGCCTGCCCTGAGCTTTGTCGAAGGGTTAATAACTATTTTTTCAATATTTCTATTTTCTATTATAATACTTACTTAATTTTGTGGTATCATGAAGTTAAGAAGTTTACATACCACAACAATACTTGATTTTTACGCACCTGATTACTCAACAGAATTGGAACTACTATATGTTGATGTAGGTATTAGTGCCGGATTCCCTTCTCCTGCAGATGACTTTATCGAATTAATAATCGATTTAAACAAAGAATTGATTAAACATAAAGACAGTACATTCTTTGCGAAAGTAAAAGGGAATTCCATGAAAAACGCAGGTATTTTTGATGGTGATTTATTAATCATTGATAAAAGCTTAGCCCCTCAAGATGGTAAAATAGCGATTTGTCAAATAGATGGAGAATTCACTGTAAAAAGAATCAAAATAGAAAACGACGTAGTTTGGTTAATAGCAGAAAATGAAGACTACAAACCCATAAAAGTAACAGAAGAAAACGAACTAATGATCTGGGGAATTGTAATCCATAGCATTAAAACATTTTAGTTTGTTATGGATAGATTTAGTTTAATTGTCAAACATTTAAAAACAATACAATCAAAAACAGCTAGTAGAGAAGATTATAAATTTATTGAGGATATTATTAAATTAGAATCAGCAAATTACACCTCATTTTCAAAGCTTGTTTACGATATATTTCTCTTTTTTATTAAAGAAGTTAAGGATTCTAATTACACATTTGAAGCTTATAAATCTTGGTACATTAAAACCAAAGAATTAGAAATGTTTTGGGATGGTCGAGATAGTTATCTTATACTTTGGGATATTAGTACTGGAGAAAGAAAAACACTCAAAATAGAAAATTCCGATATAACAACCTTTAAATTAATTGAAGAATACTTAGAAATAATTTCAAAAAACTAATCACAAAAAACTGAACACTTTACACTGAATACTGAACACTAGAATATGTTTGCCTTAGTAGATTGCAATAACTTTTACGCCTCTTGTCAAAGAGTATTTGAACCACATTTAATTGGAAAGCCAATAGTAATACTTTCCAATAATGATGGTTGTGTTATTGCACGTTCTAACGAAGCTAAAGCGTTAGGCATTCCAATGGGTGCTCCAGCATTCGAATTCAAAAAGCTATTTGATGATAATAACGTTTATGTCTATTCATCAAACTATGCTTTGTATGGTGATATGAGCAGCAGAGTAATGAACATTCTTTCTACTTTCACACCCGAGATTGAAATTTATAGTATAGATGAAGCCTTTCTAAAATTTGAAGGCTTTGATTTATTCAACCTTGAGGAATATGGTTTAAAAATTCAGAAGACGGTTACTAAGAATACAGGTATTCCAATCAGTGTAGGTTTTGCACCAACAAAAGCACTTGCTAAAGTAGCTAATAAAATAGCTAAGAAGTTCCCTGAAAGAACAAAAAGCGTTTATGTGATAGATACTGAAGAAAAGAGAATAAAAGCTCTTAAATGGACTAAAATTGAAGATGTTTGGGGTATTGGAAGAAAACACACAAAACGCTTACAAGCAGTAAATGTTTTTAATGCATATCAATTCACGCAATTACACGATGATTGGGTAAGAAAAGAAATGGCAGTAGTAGGTTTGAGGTTAAAACATGAATTAGAAGGTAAGCCAACATTAGATTTAGAAACTCCAAAGAGTAAAAAAATGATTGCTACTACAAGATCATTTGAGAAACCAATGACAAAATTGGAAGATGTTTCTGAACGAATTGCAACGTTCACAACTTCCTGTTCCGAAAAACTAAGAAGACAAAATAGCCATTGCAACATGATAATGGTGTTTTTACACACAAATTATTTCCGCAAAGACCAGCCACAATACTCAAGAAACATTGTAATAAACACTGATTTCCCAACAAACTCAACAATTGAGTTAAACAAATATGCCCAAATTGGTTTAAAAGCAATTTTCAAAGAAGGTTACAATTACAAAAAAGCAGGCGTAATTGTTATGGGATTAACACCAAACGACCAAACTCAATTATCATTATTCAATACTTCAAATCCTAAACATCAACCCCTAATGTCAGTAGTAGACAAACTAAACAAATACTATGGCAAAAATAAAATCAAGTTCGCCAATCAATCCCTTGGCAGACAATGGAAAATGAAACAAGAAAAATTGTCAAAATCCTTTACAACTAAGTTAAATGAGATTATTACGGTAAAAGCTTAAAATAAATACACATTTCACTGAATAAAAACGAACTATCGTAAAGATTATTTAATAAATAATAAAATTATCATGGCTGTAAGAACAAGAAATCATATTTTGGAAGATATATCAAGGAACGTTTTCAATGAAATTATTCCAGAAAAATGGGTTGTTAGGGATAAAAGTAAAGATTATGGTATTGATTGTGAAGTTGAAATATTTGATGATTTTGGTAATCCTACAGGTATTATTTTTTATGTTCAATTAAAAGCTACAGAAAGTAAAGTACCATACAATATTAAAAATTTATCTTTTGAAAAATCAAAAATATTTCAATTTCAATCATACAATAATCCAGTATTAATAGTTAGATATTCACATTTAGAAAATAAACTTTATTATAATTGGGCTAATGATATTACTTCACAAATAATCAGTGAAAAAAAAATAATTGTAAAGTTCTCAGATAATCAAATATTATTAAGCGAAAATATTGAAATATTAAAAAATTATTTAATAAGATATCATAGTGCATTACAAGGTAATTATAGATTCCCTGTAAACACATACATATCAATAGATTATCATAACCATAAAACGCCTATATCAGTAAAACAATTATTTAAAACAATTATTACTAATAATGAAAAATATTTTAAACTAGTTAGAAATGAAAACGATTCAATTCTACAATTAAAAATTGGTGATACAAAAACATATTTAACATTAACAGATACAAATTTTTCATCAATAGGTTACGAGATTGAAAACTTAAATGAACCATCTTTAGATTATTTTAATGATATTTTATTGGCTTGCTTTAGTATAATTTTATTTAATTCTAATAAAACAGAACAAGCAAACGATATTTTTTTTAATAATGATTTAATGAAAGTATTAAATCTAAACGATGATTTTCTAGTAAATTTTCTTCCTCATTTGTTAAATGGTGAACATTGTGAAAAAGTACTTAATGAAATTAATAGTCTGTTTGATACTTCTAAAAATAATTTCATACAAAATATATCATTAATCATACTTATGATTAGTAATAAATTATCAAATGATAAGCAAATAATTTGTGAAAAATTTCTTCAAAAACAAATTGAATATTGTGTTTCCAGAAATTATAAGCAGGGCATAGGTATATCATATTATAATTTAGGTAATTTCCATAGAAATCTTGGTAATTTTAAAGAATCTTTAAAATATTATTTAATAGCTAGAAAATATAATTCTGAATATAAAAATAAGGGATATTACTATTGTGAAATAGCAGGTCTTTTATTTGAACTTCAAAAATATTATCTATCCTCTATATTTTATAAAAAATCTATAGAATTAAAAGCAGAAAATGAATTTGCAAAAGCACTTCTTGGCGATGCCCTTTTACATTATGGAGATTATAATTCAGCGATATTATGTTTCGATGAATTCTTGACTGAACAAAAAGAAAATAATAAAATCGATAAAGAAGAATGGTATTTAAAATATTTCTGTATTAATACATTAATTTTAAATGGTTATCCAACTTATCAAAGAAGAAATATTAAAGAAGCAATCAAATGTTTGAAAGAAAATGATATTGCTAATTCAATAGAAAATGATATGCTTTGTTCTGGTGCTTGGTTTCAAAATGGTTTAATTGCAAATGAAAATAAAAACAATCTTGAAGCATTTGTTTCATTTAGTATGTCAGCATTATTTAACAAAAGTGAAATTTCAAATTGGATATTAGCAACAATTTCTGGTTTTTTTGAAAATGAGGATGCATATATTCATGTATTTTATATTATAAAATTGGCATATTTTTATCATTCTGAAAACTATATAGATACACTTTATAATTATTCATATGAAAAACTCAATGAAATACATGAACAATTAATGAAGTTAGTTGATATGGTCATAAATGACATTAATAACGAACCTTTAACTATTAGATTAATCGATGATGACTTTGGACATGAAATCATTACAATTTAGTAAAAAAATAAAAACTTCTTAATTTAACTTTTATTTTAATTTGAAACTTAATCAACAATGAATAAAAGCCAAAAATCATATTGATTGCAAATTGAAAATATTGAATAATTATTTTTTCTAATTGAAAATTTTGGATGTAAAAATTTAAAAAATATAATAATAATCAATGTACAAACTAAGAGATATTAAACCAAAATATTCAAAAATTGAAGTTTTAGATTTTAAAAGCAACCATGACTTTATGGATGCTTATGTTGAACTATTAAAAGATTCAATAGAGTGCTTGTATAATATTGTATACCTTAAGTATTTTAATGAAAATGACACCCCAAAAAAAATTACTAGAGATGATGCAATTGTTGGAGGCAATTTAGTTCGTTTAATAAAACTAAATATTTCTTTTCTAGAAAATGTATGTAATGGTAAAACTGAAATATGTTTAATAATTAATAGATGTTTAGCTGAGACTTACATAAACTTAAAATATTTATTAATTAATGGTGAAGATAATGTCAAACGGAATTACATAAAAAACTCTCTAATTACCGAGAAAGAATTATGGAATGTTATCAAAGAAAACATTAATAGTCGCGAAGAAGATGTGCTTAATATTGAAAAAAGAATGCAAATTTCAATAGGTAATAGTTTTGAAAAATCAGATTTTGATATTGAGGATATTAATAAAAGTTCAAAATGGAAATCAATTAAAAATAGAGCTGAATCAATTGCCGGTGACCAGTTTTATTCTGTTTTTTATGGCATAGCAAGTCATTCTATTCATGGAAATTGGCAAGATATATTGACTAATAATCTTAAAAAAATTGATGAAGGTTTTATGTTGAATTTATCGTGGTATGAACCTAAACCACAATTAATGGATACTGCTATAATTTTTAACATAGACATTTTAAAAGTGTATATAGAAATTGAATTTGAAAATCATAAATATACAGATCAATTCAAAAAAAATTATAATACACTTCTTATATATGTAAGAACCCTGAATAAATTACATGAAGAATTTTTACAAAAAGAGAATAATTTATAATTTATATTAACCTCTTAAAGCAATATGTTAATAATGTGCAAATTATAAGGAAAAATATAAAAATTACTATATAAAACATGTGCTTCCATTCCAAACAAACAAAACAAGCTTTAGAAGTCGAAAACAGGTTTAAAGCAACTATAGAAAAGAAAGAACTTTTCAAACCTTCTAATGACATTAATGGTTTTAATTTTGGCATAAATCCAATAATTACAGATGAAAATCCCAATAGTATTAAACATTTCAATTGGGGTTTAATTCCTTCTTGGTCTAAAGACGAAGACATCAAAAAACTCACATTAAATGCACGAATAGAATCCATTGAAGAAAAGCCATCATTCAAAAATTCAGTAAACAAAAGATGTCTAGTAATTGCAAATGGTTTCTATGAATGGCAATGGCAAGACAGTAAAGGCAAAAATAAAATCAAATATGAAATAGGAATAGGTAATGAAGATTTGTTCGCTTTTGCAGGCATTTATTCCCAATGGGTAAATCAAAATACAGGTGAAATTAAAAACACCTATTCAATAGTTACAACACAAGCCAATCAATTAATGGCTAAAATCCACAACACAAAAAAACGAATGCCAATCATTCTAAAACCAGAAGATGAATCAAAATGGTTGCAGCATGAACCCATAAATAATTTTGCTTTTCCCTATGAAGTAAATCTGATTGCTACCAAATTAGATAACAATCCACAAGGTCTTTTGTTCTAATACTCATATACAAGATTTGAAAAAGCGAATGGCTTGGGCTTTCTTGGTTTCCATGTTCCCGCTGTCCGTTAAACACGGTATCACTCCCATCGGGGCTAGATAGTAAGCAAATGGCTTTCTTGTTGTCTTTTTTAAATAGGAACGCTTCGCTGAGTTATTTGCGCCCACCCAGTCCATCGCTCCCCACCGCACTATTGGTATTTTGTGTGTTTTTAGCACTTGTTTTCCCCAAAGTAAGTCAATAAAAAAAGGCTCCCTGTTTTCCCAACCCCTCGCGCACAGTCCGCCTTTTTTTATCCACTTACACCCAATCCAAAAAACAAACGCTAAAAACACACAAAAACCACTCCCAAGCTATATTTACATAATAAACCTTATAATTCCTTTCCTTCTCCCAATGCTTCACCAGCGGCAGTTATAAGGGTTATTATGTAAAATATCCGCGCCCAGCCGCACCCACCCGAAAGATAATAGGAACGCTACCGCTGACGTAATTTGCATTGTTTTTTGAAAATGCCTCCCATTTCCAGTCCACTTAACACTAAAATCTAAAAACTAAACACTACTCAGGCATTATCAAAAATCAAAATCCCCACAAGAGTATGGTTTTCTTTTTCTTATTTTCCACTATGACCCATTGTCAAACCGTGTGTAGTCCAGGTCGTCTAGTAAAAAAGAAAACCACACCCTTGTTCCGCTACTGCCAATACACTAGGAAGTATTATATTGTTTTTTGAAAATGACTCCCATTTCCATTAGACGTTAACTGCTAACTGAAAACCGCGTCTGCTAACTAACCAATCAGGCATTCTCAAAAATCAAGCTACCACAAGAGTGTGTTTTTCTTTTTTCTCATTTTCAAAAGCACAAATTGTCAAACCGTGCGTAGTCGAGGTCGTCTCGTAAAAAAGAAAACCACACCCTTGTTTACGAATCCCGTTTGAACACCCCAAAACCCCATTTCATAAGAACATCTAGGAAAAACATTTTTACAAAAAAAAGGATAAAAAAGAAGCCAAAGGTTTGTTCCGGGTATTCAAAAAAGCAAGTTCAAGCCTTCGGTTTCGGATAAAATCTCCACCCTCACCATTCCAGTTCACTGACCACTGTAAACTGTCCACCGAAGACTAATCAGTTGGGTAGTATTTTATCCGAAAAACTTGCTTTTTTGAAACCCTCCACAAGGCAAGACGGCTTTCTTTTTTTTCCTTTTTTCTTTTGCAAAAATGTGTGTGAGGCACTTTGGTTTTCAATCACATTTCGTGTAAACGGAACAGGAAGACGAAGAAAGTTAACCTTTAAATCCTTGTATTATGGACACAATTTTAATCAAATCCCACCGTGCCGGCATGCACTATGCCAAACCACATTTTTTCGTTTTAAACAAAGGATTAAATAGTGGTCGACCTCATCACGAAGCCTTCACAAATAGTTTTGTGTTAATCTTCCAAACCGAAGAGCAAAAAGAAGACGTATTTTGGATAGCTATGAGTCTCTGGAAATCAAAATTTTGGCACCAATACCTCAGAGGTTCAGTAATTCCATTTTTGTCCCTCTATGAATTCAAAAATGAGTTGAACCCAAAAGTGACGCGATTAATGCGGGAACACGAACTGCACAAAAAAAATATGCAAGCTCTAAAACTCCTGCAGGAACAAGAAAATCATTACAACAAAAACATCCACCTCATCAACGAGCTCAAAAACGCTATTATGATGAGGTATAGAATGAAGTAAGAGTAAGCCTAGACAATATGTCTAGGCTATTATTATTATTATTATTATTATTATTATTATTACAATGAATGAATTGTAAAAAATGCATAAATGTTTCTCATTAATTATTTGAAAATAAAAATTAAATTTTACTATAAAGATTTTTTAATTTGAATCAAATATTTAAATAAATGAACAAATCATGAATTCAATTACTATTATTCTTGATTTAAAAACTTTTTAAAGATAGATGCCACATAATTTTGTAAAAAAATTAAATCATGCGTACACAAAAAGTTTGGCTTATTACAGGAGCCTCTAAAGGGATGGGTCTTGAAATTACAAAAGCAGTTCTGAGCAATGGAGATAAAGTCATTGCAACTTCTAGAATCCTTAATTCGCTTCTTGAGGCTATTGAAGAAAAGAAGGAAAATTTTCTTCCAATTCAATTAGACATCACTGATGAAAAGCAGGTGGAAAAGGCTATTTTAAAAGGTATAGAAACTTTTGGAAAAATAGATGTTGTAGTAAATAATGCAGGTTATAATCTTTTGGGAAATGTAGAAGAATTATCAGATGAGGAATTTAAAAAAACGATGGATGTTAATGTATTTGCAGTTGCCCATATTATGAGGTACGTCTTGCCATACCTGCGAAAGCAAAACTCGGGACACATAATCAATACTGCATCTATGATGGGGTATATGAGCTATCCAGCTAATGGAAGCTACAGTGCTTCGAAATATGCTCTAATAGGATTGTCAGAAGCACTAGCGCAAGAGGTTGTTCCATTTGGAATTAAAGTTACTATTTTAGCCCCAGGAACTTTTCGAACAAATTTTATGAACGAGGAAACGCTTAGTTTTGCAAAAAATAAAATTGACGCCTATAATTTAGATACACAGATAGCACATTTTACTGGATTAGATGGAAAACAATTAGGTAATCCCAAAAAATTAGCAAAAATTGTACTTCAAATTGCAGAAATGCAAAATCCTCCTTTACATCTTCCATTAGGTTCAGATAGCTACAATGCTATTCTAGAAGTTAGAAAAAATGAAAAAGAAGAAATGGAGCAATGGAAAGCATTATCTTTGTCTACCGATTTTTAAAATAACCATGAAAATGAATGCTCCATATAAAATTCAGTCTATTACCGAACTTCATAGATTATTTAATTTGCCAAAACCAACCAATCCTTTAATTAGTGTAATTGATTTTAAGCAGTTAAAATTCGATTCTAATGAAATATGGAGTAACTTTTATTATGATTTTTATTGTGTAGCGATCAAAAAAGGGGCCTCAGGTAAGTTTAGATACGGTCAAAGTCATTTTGATTTTGATGAAGGAATAATGAGTTTTACAAAACCAGGCCAAATTTTTTCTGTCACACATCCGAGCGATGAGTCTTGGTCAGGTTATATGCTCATTTTTAAGCCCGAAATTATAAGATTTTATGAATTAGCAAAGAATATCGGTAATTATGGATTCTTTTCATATTCCATTAATGAAGCGCTTCATCTCTCTGACAAAGAGGAAAATATTATAATTGCTCTAATGAATCAAATTAAAAGTGAATTAGAAAATAATATGGATAATTTTAGTCAAGACTTGATTGTTTCACATTTAGATTTACTCTTGAATTACGCAAAACGATTTCATAATAGACAATTTTTGACCCGAAGTTCAGTAAATAATGAACTCCTTACAAAATTGGAAAAGTTAATGGATTCATACCTAAAAACAGATGCGCAACTTTCAGGCCTACCAACAGTTGGTTTTTTTGCTGATAAACTAAATTTATCACCTAATTATTTGAGTGATCTTTTGAAAAATACTACTGGAAGAAATGCACAAGCTCATATTCAAGATTTTATAGTAGAAAGAGCTAAAGAATTGCTTTCAACAACTGATTTAAGTATCAAGGAAATCGCCCATGATTTAGGGTTTGAATACTCTCAATCCTTTAGTACAATGTTTAAAAGAAATACGCTTCAAACACCCATGCAATATAGAGCTTCTTTTTGTTAGTAAAACATTACGTTAATTTAGTTACAAAGATTGATTGATAGTTTGATTCAAAAAACACACATATTGCTATAAATTGATTTTTATAGAGATATCACTCAAATAAAAACAAAAAGCCTGAACTTTCATTCAGGCTTTCTCATACTCAGTAAAGGTTACCAATCAAAACTGAGCTTATTTCTTTTTTGAGGTCAATTGCTTCAAAAGCAAGGTAACACCAAAACTAACTACTGCTCCAATAAAGGCTAAAACTATAGTTTTTAAGACATCAGCTGAGGTTATATTAGGAATAACACTCAATGCAAAACCACCAAAAGTTCCTGCCTTCAAAGTTAACGAATTATCCATTCGCTCCAACGTCAGTTTCAGGCTTTGCCTCATCTTTTTTCTTGTGTTGGTCATCAACAGTAATTTGGCTTACTGCTGATAAAACACCGCCTGCAACGGCAGCATAACCCGCAACGGTTACAACAACAGCAGGTAAAGCTACTGGAGCAGCTACAATGCTTCCACTTACTGCTAATAAGGCTAATCCAATGGTGCGCAACACCTTAAAAAATTTCGGAGTGGGTGCCTTAGCACGTTCTACTACATTCATAATCTTTCTTATTATGTCATCCTGTAAAGGATCACTATTGTACAATCAATTCTACACTTTCTTTATTGTCCAAGGCTTTGTAAACCAAGTCTTTCAACTTCTCAAAAGCTTTTCGAGATAGCAACCCTAAACCAGGTCCAGAAAGTTTTGTCACCGGAGCAATACAACCACGCAATTCCTTCTGTGCATTATTGGCAGGATGGATCAAAATATAGGTTCTATTCGGTACATCCACCAATTCCAAATGCCATTGGTACTTTGCACTGTATCGCTTTCTAATAAAATATTTCCCTTCAGGAATACAGGAAATCCCTCGCCCATTTCGCTTCCACGGCAATTCAATGGTATAACAAATCAATTTGCCCTCATATTCCAATTTTCCATTTGTTCCTTCAGGGAAATATGTTCTTGTCAAAAACAGCACCATAACTGTAAACTGAGACTGAGACTGCCAACTAATTAAACCCCACCGTCAACTGCCACAATCGATAACGGGTTAAACGCCCCATTTTTCAACGGATACATTTGCCCATTAATTTGTTGGTAGAACTCCACACCAAGAGCCAAAACAAGTGGGTGAGTAGAGTTCGCAGTCACTGAATTACTCAAGTTAATTGCAGTTGTTGCTGTAGCATCCCATGGTAAAATCGTACTCTCAGAAGTTGCTACTTCGTAAGTCTCTCCAGTAAAGTCAATTGTAGCACCACCAGAAATCACTTTAAAGTGAGTAGTTCCACTAGGAGCAGCAATCATATTCGCAGGAATAAAAGAAGGAATTGCCACCACCAATGTTCCAGCCACACGATCAATAGTTGAGGTGTAAGGAGCAAACAACGAAGTCCCTAATTTTCCACGAATATTAAATTCAAAACCAAGAACCAATGTAATTTCTCCATCAATTACATTACGTAATCCTCTTTCACTCACAGCATCCATTTGGATAACTTTCACCATACGTTGCGTCAAACGACTCACCATTCTACCATCCGCAGAATTCAACAACAATGGGCGTAAAGCCGTTCTCAAAAGCTTACCTGCTTTTCCAGCTCTACCAAACTCAGAACCGTTCTCACGCGTTCTTTGAAACGCTGGGTCACTAGCAATTCTACTTGCCTCAATGCCACCTTTCTCACGAGCTAAGTGCCCATCCTGCGTCTTGTAAAAAGTAATATCCCCGATAGTACCTTTTAACTTAATTATGCCTTTCTGTCTAGCCATAACTTCAAAATTTTAATTCAACATTCATTCACTTTCACTAATCATTCAAAACTCGGTTGCAACACTTTCTGAAGTAATTACATGGCAAATTTCCAACACAAAACCCTTCAAAAAACGCACACCATTCCAAATGTCATAATATGTCCTTATCTGTCATAATATGACTTATTTAACATTCAAATATCAATTCCAATCAACGTTAAATGAAAAGATTAATTAAGTACCTTTAACCTATATCAAAGCCAAATCAAAAGCAAGGTTAAAGTATGAATCAAGTACCAAAACGAGTTTGTATCTATCCAAAGGATATACAACGCATTACAGGTAAAAGCTATCGTCAAAGCATAAGAATATTAAATCAAATAAAAAAGTCGCTTAGAAAGCCTAATGATAGCTTTGTAAGCATAGAAGAGTTTTGTGAGCATACAGGATTAAAAATAGAAGAGGTGAGAGGCGCTATAATAGATTAATGTTCATTTTTTAAACAAGTTGTTTTATTTTTTAATTCAAGTTTTGTATATTTGATAAGTCATCAAAAGACACTAAAATTGAATAAAATTAAAGGGGCACAATTCGGGGTACTTTAAAAAGTAAACGCAAGAATCCTTTGAATTATAAGGCATACGAGATTGGGTTAGACTCCCATCTTCTCCACTTTTTAAACCATTTCATAATTTTGAAGTGGTTTTTTTGTTTTGTTGGGGTACCACAACCATACTTCGAGCATACTTATTTCATACTTATAACTATGGTTTTTGATACACTAAGCATATACTAGAGATATATTGAGCCTACTTTTTTTAGAGACACACAGATTGGAAAAATTGAGGAATTCTTTACAATCTTATAAGAACTTTTAAACGTATACAACTTCAACTAAAACTTATATGGTTAAAATTTGGTAGCACAATGTTTCACTAAGTTTTGCACGAAGTTCCACAATGTTTTATTGTAAACTGCGATTGAACATTTTTTAAAGAACGCGGATGACGCAGATTTGACTGATTTTCGCTGATTTTTTTTTGAGTTTTAGTCCGCTAAAGCGGTGGCGGATTGAAGCGGATTTTCCTGCGACTGAACACTTTTTCTGGAACACAGATTGTAAAAATTGAAGCAATCTTTATAATTCTAATTACAGCATTGTCTCTTTGAGCTTGCCTGTGCTGAGCTTTGTCGAAGTATCGAAGGCTTATGAACGGTGGGTTAAGTTTTTAGTTTGTAGCACAATGTTTACAAAGTTTTGCACGAAGTTCCACGATGTTTTAAATACTGAAACATCCCCCTGGCCCCCTTCGAAGGGGGAATTCTTTCTTAGACTTTTAGTTTGTTCTGAAGTCCTTTACTGCGACTGATGCCGATAGCTATCGGGAGCGATTGAACATTTTTTAAAGAACGCGGATGATGCAGATTTAACGGATTAACACGGAATTTTATTTTAAAGTTTAGTCCGCTAAAGCGGAAGCGGATTGAAGCGGATTTTCCTGCGACTGATCCCGAAAGCTATCGGGAGCGATTGAATATTTTTTTAAAGAACGCGGATGACGCAAATTTAACGGATTAATACGGATTTTTATTTTAAAGTTTAGTCCGCTAAAGCGGTGGCGGATTGAAGCGGATTTTCCTGCGACTGATGCCGATAGCTATCGGGAGCGACTGAATACTTTTTTTCTCGCAAAGGCGCAGAGGCGCAAAGGTTTTGGGATTTGGAATTTTTATAATTGGAATTTTTATAATTGGAATTTTGATAATTGGTTAATAAGTTGTTTTTGTGATGGGTTGGTTGTAATTCAAAATGAATTATTTTTGGTAAGATTTGTATTCCTTTGAGAATGAAGTTTTTCATTGGAATTATTCAAAAGAATGGTGTTTTTTTTTAATCTATTGGTATGGCAAAAATTACGGAATTTGAGGGGAAATTGCCTAAGCGCATTGACGATTATGTAATTTATAAATTGGAAGACGACTTGATTATTCGGAAAAAATCTGGTTTTACTCGTAAAGGTTTGTTGAAGCATCCAAAGTATGAATTGAGTAGGCAAAATGCTACTGAATTTGGTTTGGTTGCTACAACATGTAAAGCGATTCGGTTATTGGTTGCTGAAGGATTGACCAAGCACAATAACTTGGCTGTTGTGAACAATTTGACCAAAAAAATGCGAAGTTTATTAGTTCATGATACTGAAAATGGGCGTGGAAAAAGGAATTTAAAAACTGCGTTTGCTCATTCCGTGGCGTTTCAAAATTTTGCGGGTTATTCTTTTACCCCAGATTTTCCGCTGACTGTTTCTGTTAATGACTGCATAATTCAAGTAGCTATTCCTGATGATTTAGATGTTTTGGCCGCTACTCATTTGGGTTGTCAAGTGCAGTATCTGTATTTTAACTTTGATACATTATCGGGGCAATTGGAAGCTGCTTCTTGGCAAATGCAAGCCGTAGCTTCGGAAGTTTTATTTACTATAGATGAAGCACCTCGTAGTGGTTATTTTTTACTCTTGTACCGATTTTCGTTTTTTACTTTTAATGACGAACACTGGATGCCAGTTTTACCAGAGTTTAAGGGTTTAGTTGTGGGCTGATTTTTAGGATTTATGAATGTTTTTCAATTTTTTTTCTACTTTTTTCAATAAAACATACTCTGTTTTTTTTTAAATACTTTTTTTCAAACGTTTTTTGTAACTACCGAATTGATTGGTCTGTTTAACTTATTTGTTTACAATTGGTTATTTCTTTTTTTCTATTGTAAATTTCAATTTTTTTTTAAAAATCCAAAAAAAAACACCCAAATTACGGTTTTGCGCAAACAAGCTTTTGTTTTTTGATTTACCTTGCCATCGAAAAATAGCCCAGCATACAACTTGAATGGAAAAACAGGTTGATTTGCGTATTGTAAAGCTGTGGAAATTTTCTTATGTTTGGAAACCAATACTTTTTAAAACCATTATGAGTAAAACTACTGTAAAAGCCGATATCAATTTTGAACAAGAACTATGGAAAGCCGCTAACGAATTACGTGGTGCTGTAGCTGAAAATCAATACAAAGACTATGTGTTGCCGATGATTTTCTTAAAGCACATGTCGGAGCGCTATGAGATGCGTAAGGAAGAATTAACGACTTTACTACATGATGCAACATCCAATTATTTTACGACAGATGAAGCGGAAATCAACTATGTGTTGGAAGATGCCGATGAATATTTGTCTAAAAATGTGTATATCATTCCCAAACAAGCCACTTGGGAATACTTAAAATCTAATGCTGAACAAGACAATATCAAAGTGATTGTAGATGATGCTTTTGATGTATTGGATGCTACTTTGGCAAAATTTAGACCCGATTTAAAAGGAATCTTACCTCGTATTTTTGTGAAAAGTCAATTAACGGCACGCCAAGTAGGTGGTTTGATTAATTTACTATCCAATCCTAAGTTGTCGCAAAAAGAAAATCCTGAAAGTGATGTGCTAGGGCGTGTGTATGAATATTACATTGGCAAGTTTGCTTTGGCAGAAGGCTCAGGTGCAGGACAATTCTTCACACCAGGCAGTATTGTGCGTTTGATGGTAGAAATGATTGAGCCTTATGAAGGGAAAATCTTTGATGCGGCTTGTGGTAGTGGCGGTATGTTTGTGCAATCGTTGAAGTTTTTAGAAAGCCATGGAGGCGACAAAAGAAAGATTTCTATTTACGGACAAGAGCGCTATGATGGTACCTTGCGTTTGTGTAAGATGAACTTAGCCTTACGCGATTTGTCTTTTGATGTACGCTTGGGCGACTCGTTATTGAACGACCAATTTCCTGATTTAGAAGCCGATTACATTATTGTAAACCCTCCGTTTAATGTGAGCCAATGGCACCCAGAAGACTTACCTGAAAACGACCCACGCTTGTTTGGACCCAAAGAAGAATTTACTACTGATGGTAACGCCAACTTTATGTGGATGCAAACCTTTTGGAGCCATTTGAGCAACAAAGGAACCGCGAGTGTAGTTATGGCAAACGGAGCCATGACCTCTAACAACAAAGGAGAAAAAAACGTTCGTGAGTTTATGGTAAACAACAGCATGATAGATTGTATTGTACGTTTACCTGATAAATTGTTTTTAACTACAGGCATACCGGCTTGTATATTTATATTAAGTAAAAACCGAGATGGCAAGGACGGCATCCACCGCGAACGTAAAAACGAAATCCTATTTATAGACACCAGTAAAATGGGTACTATGGAAAGCCGTAAGCTACGTGTGTTTACCGATGCCGACATAGATAAAGTAGCCGCAACTTACCATGCATGGCGTAACAAACCCGATTGTCATGCTGAACTTGTTTCAGCATCTAATACAACCTACAGCAATATAGATGGCTATTGCTACGCAGCCACCATAGAAGAAGTACAAAAACAAGACTATAAATTGACCCCAGGTATTTATGTAGGTACCGAAGAAGTAGAAGACGACGGTATTGCTTTTGAAGATAAAATGGCAAGCTTACAAGCTACCTTACAAGAGCAGTTTGCTAAAGGGAATGAATTGCAAGAAAAGATTTTGGAGAATTTTAATAAGTTGTAAATGTTAAAGTTATATTAGTTTAGGTTGACAAATAAAATATTTTTTATAATTTTGTCAACAACTAAATAAATTTATTATGAAATCGCCACACATAAAAAGTTTGCTTGAGCAAACACCTATGATAAAAAAGGCGATACCATATTTTACCACTGAAAATAAAATTTAAAAATATGAAAGAAATTGTAGCTAAAAGAATCAAATCGGCTAGAGGATTAGCAGGTTTATCATTGCGTGAACTATCAGAAAAATTAGATGGTTTAGTGAGCTATAATGCTATTTCAAAGTACGAGAAGGCTGAAATGATGCCCGATAGTAAAGTGCTTTTACAGTTAGCAAAAGTTTTAAATGTGAAATTAGATTACTTCTTTCGTCCGTTTACAATTTCTATTGAAAACATTGAATTTAGAAAGAAAAGTAAATTAGGTGTAAAAAAAGTAACTAGTATTAAAGAGGAAGTTACTGATATTATCACTCGTTACATTGAAGTAGAGCAGTTTTTAAATGTAGCATCTAATTTTAATAATCCTATTAAAAATATTTCAATTGCTGATGGTAACGCTGTAGAACAAGCGGTAAACCAGTTAATTAAAGAGTGGAACATAGGCATTAACGCTTTGCCTAATGTGATTGAGTTATTAGAAGACAAAGAAATTAAAGTGATTGAAATTGATGCGGACGAAGACTTTGATGGGTTCTCCGGATGGGCTACTGGCAATATCCCTGTTATTGTAATTAACGCTAAATTTCCGGTAGAACGTAAACGATTTACTGCTTTACATGAATTGGGTCATTTGCTATTAAGTTTTAATTCTAATTTAGTTGAAAAAGAAATAGAACGTTTGTGCCATCGTTTTGCAGGTGCTATGTTGATGCCAAAAGAAACTTTTTTAGTAGAATTAGGAGCACAGCGCAATAAAATAAGTCTATCCGAATTAATAGCCATCAAGGAAACTTACGGTATTTCTATTCAGGCTATTATGGCAAGAGCTAAAGATTTGGGTATAATTTCAGAAGAGCGTTACATTAATTTCAGACGTTGGATCAATGAAGATCCTAGTCGTAAAAAAGAAATTGATTTAGGAAAATTTCAAGGAAGAGAAAGTTCAACTCGTTTTAAGCAATTGTTGTACAGAGCTACAGCAGAAGATTTAGTTTCGTTGAACAAAGCGGCTAGTTTAGCCAATATGAAATTAGCGGATTTTAGAAAAGAATTTGTGTTGTTATGAGGATAATTGTCAACGATGCTAATATTTTAATTGATTTAGTGAAGCTGGATATCTTGTTTCACTTTTTTCAATTACCTTTTAGTTTTCATACGACAGCAATTATTTTAGATGAAATTGATGAGGAACAATTTGAATTACTATTACCTTTTATAGAAAATAATCAATTGATTATTGAAAATTTCTCTGGTGAGGAAATGACTTTAGTGGGACAATATTTTTCAGATAAGCCAAAATTATCAATTGCAGATTGCTCAGCAGTATTCTGCGCTCAAAAATTAGAAGCCGATTTAATTACTTCTGATAAAAACTTACGCCATTTTGCTAAAAGTAAAGCCGTAACTATTAGAGGACATTTATGGGTGTTGGATATGCTTTTTAGTTATGCTATTATGACTGGTATAGAAGTTACAACATTGTTACATCGTTTGCAAACCGAAATCAATCCTAGATTAGGGTTACCGCCAACTGCTTGTGAAGAATTGAAACAGAAATGGGATGATAATAAATAACACCAAAACAATGAAAATAAATGGTATTTTGTTTGAAGACAAAATGGCAAGCTTACAAGCTACGTTGCAAGAGCAGTTTGCTAAAGGGAATGAGTTGCAAATTAAAATATTGGAGAATTTTAATAAGATATAGTTAAAATGAAAAAAATTAAAATATTACACTTAACAGATTTTCATTTTTCAAATGAAAACAAAGCTATTCCTAATCAAAATAGATTAGTTGATGCGTTAATTAAGTCATTAGAAGATGAAAAAAATAAAATTGATTTTCTTTTTTTTACAGGAGATTTGGTAAATAGTGGTAAAAATTATGATGATTTTGTTGATGCTAAAAAATGTTTATTGGACAATATTACAAGCTTACTTAACATTGAAAAAAGTAATGTTATAATTTGTGCTGGAAATCATGATGTTAATAGGGGTAAAGAATTAGATGATATTAAAGAGTCAATAAGTAAGATAAAAGATAATGATGAATTGGATGATTATGTTTTAAAGCAAGATGGAAGATCATTGAAAGCTAGCTTAGAAAATTTTGATAACTATGATAAATTTCAAAAAGAGTTTTATAAAGATAATTCAGAGGATATAATTGATCCACTTTTTTCAATACACAAAAGAAGTAAAGAAGATATTAATATATCAATTACAACAATTAATTCTGCATGGAGAGCTATAGATTCAAAAACTGATTCGGGAAGTCTACTATACCCTTTGCATTATTTAAAAAATGCATATGAAGTAATAAAAAGTGATAAAAATGCTTTAAAAATTATACTTCTACATCATCCTTTGTCTGATTTTAAATATTGGAATTTTCAAGCATTGGAAGATATTATTTTTAAAGATTATCATTTGATGTTTTCTGGTCATTCACATAAAAAAAGAGACACAATACATATTGTTCCAGAGATAGGTATGTATAGTTGTACTTCTCCAGCTACTTTATCTTTAGATGGCAAATCAAAAATTGGTTATTCAATTATTGAAATTGATTTAGAAGATTATAAATTGAAAATTGAAAATAAACTTTATCAATCTGATGAAAATGAATTTTATTCTTCAAAACCATTAACTGGACAAATTCCAGTTAGTGAGAAAAAACAAAATGAAAATAAATTTAGAGAAACAATAAGAAAAAGATTTAATGAAGAGTTAGAAAATGCTAATGAATTATTCCTATCATATTCTGATAAAAAGGATAAAAGTAATTTTCTTAGTTTATTTACTGATCCAATAATCGATGAAAACTCAATGGCTCACATTGGGAAAAGTACATCAAAATCAAAGAAAGTTAGCCTAAATGATTTAATAAATTCAACAAATAATCACATTCTTTTTGGAAAAGATAAAAGTGGTAAAACTGCCATATTATATAAAATATTATTAGAAACATTAAATCATTTTAGTAATATTAATATATTACCTATTTACATAAATTGTAAAGATCTTATTAAATCAGGAACACAGATTGATATTATAAAAACTATTAGAAATTTTTATGAAATTAGTACAGCCGATGCTGAAAATCTAACCAAAAATTATCATTTAAAAATATTATTGGATAATTTCAATGAAAATGAGAAATTTATTTTAACACCATTAAATGATTATATTTCTAAATTCAAAAATGCCTCTATAATAGCAACTGCAGAAGAAACGTTATTGAATGGTTTTTCGAATAAAACAATAAATGGGACATGTTTTAATAATAATTTTATTTGGGATATTGGTAGAACTGAAATAAGAAGTTTAACAAACAAGTGGCCTAGTCTAACTGAAGAAAGTAAAGAGGTATTACTTGATAAAATCCACAAGGTATTTGCACAATTAAATATTCCTTCAAATTATTGGACAGTATCACTTTTTATCTGGATTTTTGAGAAAAATGCTGATGCTTCATTTAGAAATAATTTTCAATTGATTGAGTTATATATTGATAATCTTTTGGATAAGGAAAGTTTTGTTTCAAAAGAATCAATATATAAGATTGATTTTGAGGATTTTAAAAACTATTTAGGAGAATTATCTCATCATTTAGTCACAGAATTTAATGAAAGCAATTATATACTTACATATTCAGATATTATATCTTTTACAAATGAATATAAGAACAGAAATAGAAAATTTGTCATAGATGTAAAAAATATTGTGGAAATAATAATAGATAAAGGAGTATTAAGGAAAATAGATTCAGATTCATATACTTTTAGACTAAATGGGGTTTTTGAATATTTCCTAGCTTTTTTTATGAAGGATAACAATAAATTTAGAAATGAAATTATAGATGATGGACATTTTTATTTATCATTTGGTAATGAATTTGAAATTTGTGCTGGATTTATAAGTAGAGACAAAAAATTTGTCAAAAAAATCTATAAAAAAACAAAAGAAATATTTTATCCGATTAATTCTCAATATAATTTTGATAAAATTGATGATCAATTTAAATTATTAATCCAAGATAAACTCAAAATTGATTTGAGGTTGCCAGAGATACTGAAAGACAATGTAAAACCTATATCACTTGAGAATCAAGATGTAATATTTGAGGAAATTCTAGCAGATAATAAAATTGCAGAAGTTCAGCAAAAAAAATATTATGAAAAAATCGAAGCAAATTCTGATAACCTTGAAAAGGCATTATTTATTCTTGCTAGAGTTTTTAGAAACTCAAAATTCAAAGATTTGAAGTTAGAAGATGAAATTTTTGATTTTATTTTAAATTCATCTTGTATTTTGGGATTTAAATTAATGGAAGAAATTGAAGAGAACAAATTAAACTACATTAATGATAAAACATCAGAAGAAGATTTAATGAGATTATTAACTCAATTTGTACCAATTGTTGTGCAAACTTTTTTCTTTGATTCACTTGTTCAAAATAATTTAGAAAATATATTGATTGATAAGATTAATAGCTTAAAAGTAAAACCAAAAGATAATCAATTCAAACTTTTGATTTTGTATTTTTCATTAATCGATTTAAATCTAAAGCAAAATCATAAATATATTGATGAGGTTATAGAAATACTTAACATGGGAGTTTTAAAGCAAACATCATTAATAAAACTCTATATTTATTTAGCATTAAAAGTTAATGGTAATACGGCATTAGAGGAAAAAATTCAAAAAAGCATTAAAAAGCAAGAATTAAAGATTGATAGTTCTAAAAGTATTGGTCAAATTGAACAAAATATTTCTAGTATAAGTAGATTGAAAAAACCAAATAAATAAATGCCAAACAACTGGAAAATATATAAACTTGGAGAACTCGGGGATATTAAAGGAGGCAAACGGTTACCAAAAGGAGAAGCCCTTGTAACTAGTAAAACAAAACATCCTTATGTAAGAGTTACTGATATGGGGACAAGAACAATTCCAATTGAAAAATTGCAATATGTTCCAGATGACGTTTTTCCTAAAATTTCAAGATACATTGTAAATACAGATGATTTAATTATTTCAATTGTAGGAACTGTAGGTTCAGTTTCAATTATAGATAAAAAATTAGATAATGCAAGTTTGACTGAAAATTGTGTCAAAATAACCAATTATAAAAATATTGATAAAGAATACCTTTATTACTTTTTGACATCTGATATTGGTCGATTTGAAATAAGTAAAGGTATTGTTGGTTCTACACAACCGAAATTACCTATTTATAATATCAACGATTTAGAAATTAGTTTACCCGAAAATATAGAAGAACAAAAATCCATTGCAGCCATCCTTTCCGCTATCGATGACAAAATCGAAAACAACCTAGCCATCAACAAAACTTTAGAAGAAATGGCTATGGCGTTATACAAACACTGGTTTGTAGATTTTGGTCCGTTTCAAGACGGTGAGTTTGTAGAAAGTGAGTTGGGTAGGATTCCTAAGGGTTGGGAGGTGAAGAGTTTAGGTGAAATTGCCGATTTCATTAATGGATATGCATTTAAAAGTGGCGACTTAAAAAGTGAGGACGATGGAAATTCATATCATGTTTTCAAAATGGGACATATAGAAAGAGGTGGAGGTTTAAAAGAAAACGCTACCAAGAGTTACATAGAAAAAATAAAATGCCAAAAACTTGAAAAATATATTCTAAAAGTAGGTGATTTATTAATGGCAATGACTGATATGAAAGATAATGTTGCTATTTTAGGTAATACAGCTTTAATTAATGAAAATGATAAATATATAGTTAATCAGAGGGTAGGTCTTATCAGACCAAAAAATCAAATAGGTATAGATTACTCATTTTTATATTTAACAACAAATGAAAATAGTTTCATTGAAAGATTAAGAAGTCAAGCTAATAGTGGTGTTCAAGTTAATCTATCAACTGAGGCAATTAAATCTGCAAAAATGATAATTGCTTCTGAAGAGGTTAATAAAAAATTTGATGATTTGGTTAAACCATTATACAATAATATTTTTCAAAATAAAATTGAAAGCCAAACCTTAACCCAATTGCGTGATACCTTGTTACCTAAGTTAATTAGTGGCGAGGTACGGTTGAAAGAGTTTCAAGAAAGTTAAAAGTATAAAGTACAAAGTACAAAGTGGGATGCTTCCTTGCGTCAGCATGACAAGAGGAGAAAAAATAAAAGCAAATGACAACAGAAGCCAAAATAGAACAAGCTACGATTGACTGGTTAACCGATATGGGATATGAACATATTCACGGTACCACCTTTACGTTTCCCGAAAATGAAGTCGTAGATAAAGCTACTTTGTTAGCGTTTATACAAGAGCAACATCCGCATTTACCTGCGGAGTTGTATCCGTTAATTGTAGCGGAGTTTGTCAATAATAAAGGCGCTGATTTGTTGTATCGCAACCGTGATTTTCATTTGAAATTAACCAAAGGCTTGGACTACGAATACCAAGACGCTAACGGTAATGAAAAAGCGGTGCATGTGTATCCTATAGATTTTCAAAATCCTGAGAAGAATACGTTTTGGGTAGTGAATCAACTCAGTATTAAAGGCAAAAACAAACGCCGCCCTGATGTAATTGTGTACATCAACGGTTTGCCTTTAGTCGTTTTTGAATTGAAGAATTGGTTTGATGAAAACACCAATTTGCAAGAAGCGTTTAATCAAATCCAACATTACACCAAAGATATTCCGTTGTTGTTTGAATACAACGTTGCTACAATCGTAAGCGATGGTAACGAAGCCCAACACGGCATGTTTAACGCTTCGAACGAATGGTATGCCGCTTGGAAAAGTATCAATGGTACTACCATTGTAGAAGACGATTTTCAAATGCATACGTTATTATTCGGTTTGCTCTCAAAAGAGCGTTTACTGAATTACATTAAAAACTTTGTTTTTTTTGAAGACCATAACGGCACCTTGATTAAAAAAGGAGCTAAATACCATCAATTTTTTGGTGTCAACTTTGCGGTGGAAGCCGCTAAAAAAGCCATTCGTCCTTATGGAGATGGACGTATCGGGGTGATTTGGCATACGCAAGGAAGTGGTAAAAGTATTTCCATGGCTATTTATGCAGGAATCTTGCGCAGCTTACCCGAACTGAAAAACCCAACTATTGTGGTTCAAGTCGATAGAAGCGATTTGGATTTTCAGTTGTATGAAAACTTTGTATTGGCCAAAGACTTAGTAGGCGATGTACAACATGCCGATTCTACCGATGATTTAAGAAGACTGCTTTCAGCAGGAAGTGGTGGGGTTATTTTTACCACCATAGAAAAGTTCCGATTGAAATCAGGCAATGAAGATTCGTTAGGCGAATTAGAACATCCTATTTTATCGGAACGCGAAAATATTATTGTGATGGCTGATGAAGCCCACAGAACGCAATACGGTTTGTTGGATGGTTTTGCGTCTAATTTACGTAAGGCGTTGCCGAATGCTTCGTTTATTGGATTCACAGGAACCCCAGTAGATAGCAAAGATGCTGATACGCAGGAAGTTTTTGGGAAAACCATTCACGTTTATGATATTAAACAAGCGGTAGATGATAAAGCCACGGTTCCGATTTATTACGAACCTCGTTTAGCCAAACTGCATTTAGCCAATGAAAATTTAGATAACGAGGTTGATTCTTTGACTTGGGAACAAGAAGATAGTGGCAACTTAAAATGGGCAGCGTTAGAAGATGCGGCAGGTTCACAAGAACGTGTTGAAAAGATTGCCAAAGACATTTTAAAACATTTTACCAATCGTACCGAAACCTTACCTGGTAAAGCGATGATTGTTTGTATGAGTCGCCGAAACAGTGTAAAAATGTACGATGCTTTATCTCAATTAGAAGGCTGTCCTGAAATTGCTGTAGTGATGACGGGAAATATTTCTAAAGACCCAGTAGCATGGAATCCTCATATCAGAACTCAGGAAGCTACCGAGGCTTTAAAAAAACGTTTTAGAAACCCGAAAGACCCTTTGCAAATTGTTATTGTTCGTGATATGTGGTTGACAGGTTTTGATGCTCCTTGTGTGCATACGATGTATGTGGATAAGATCATGAAAGGGCATAACTTAATGCAAGCGATTACAAGAACCAATCGTGTGTTTAAAGACAAGCCTTCGGGCGTTATTGTAGATTACATCGGCATTGGTGACCAATTACGAAAAGCAACTGATAAATATACAGGTGGCGGAGGAAAAGGAGCGCCAACCATTGATATGGAACAAGCTTTGAATATGTTTTTCAATCAAGTAGAAGCTTGTAAAAATATGCTACCTGAAACCATAGATTACAGTCAGTGGAAAGCCTTGCGTGAAAGTGATAAAATGCTGTTGGTAAAACAAGCCTTAAATGCGTTATTAAAATACGATGAGGTAGCCGACCAATTCATGATGGAAGAAAAGAAATTAACAGGTTTGTTATCCATTGTAAAATCGCAACCTGAAATTCAGGAATACGCCATTGATATTTTGTTTTCACAACACGTATCCAAAGCCATACGAAACGCCAAAACACCAAAAGGCAACGGCAGAGCCACTCAAAACGAAATTAAAGAATTGATTAGTAGAAGTATCGAATCGGATGATATTATTGATGTATTTGCCATGGCAGGTATTGAAAAAGCCGATATTTCTATTTTAGACGAGCAGTTTTTATTGGGCGTTAAAAAGGATAAAGATAGTATTGCCATTAAAATTGAATTATTGAAAAATATTTTGAAAGACGAAATCAGAATGCGTTTGCCTCAAAATATCAAGAAATATACTTCGCTAAAAGAAGAATTAGAAAAAGTAATTGACCGTTATCACGCCAATGCTATTGATTCGTACACCACCATAGCCGAATTAGTAGAACGTGCCAAAGAAATGCAAGACGAAGACAAGCGTAAATCGGAATTAGGTTTGTCGGATGAAGAGTTGGCATTCTATGATATTCTAGCAGCCAAAAAAGACATCATCAACGAAGCAGGCCCCATTCAAAATGTGGTTCACAATGTAGTAAAAGCCGTAAAAAGCAACCTACAAATCGACTGGACAAACAAAGAAGACGCCAAAGCCGCCATTCGTTTAGCAGTCAAAAAAGAGTTGCGAGGAAAAGTAAGCATGTTGGAATTAAATGCTATTCTTCAAGACATTATGGAACAGGCGGAAGGGCAGTTTAAAGAGTGGAGGGCTTAATGGTTTATTATGTTTGAAAGTGATAAAATATTCGAGTTTCAAAAAAACAGTAATTCAAAAAAAAATGCACCTTTACAACAGCATCCCCTATACATTGAATGATATAAATTGAAAAAAAATGAAAGATACAACTGCAACAAAAAGTTATAAATCAACATTTGTAATTGCCATAGTTTATGCCGTATTGTTAGTGGGGTTTGCTATTTATAAAGAATTTTTCTATGTAGACGGCACTTGGTTTCACGGCTTTGCAGCTAATGGTTTTGCTATTTTTAGTAGTTTACTATTTATTGTACTACTTTTTACTTTTAAACAAGTAGTAAACAAACTACTTCAGTATTCTCAAATTAATGGGTTCATCAATGCGCTCCTTATTTTTTTAGGTATTGCAACTTTAGCCCAAGTGATAGTTATGTATCAATCGGTTAGGGTATACAGTTCATTAGAGGACGGACAAACCTTCAATTCGCTAACTGCTTTTGCTGGTTCTTCCGTTATTGGTGCTATATTGGTATTTATTTCCAGTTTTGCCATCATTGTAATTTCAATACTACTTGGATTTAAGATTAGAAAGTTTCATGCTGTTCATAAAGTGTTATTCCAAGTATTGGGATATACTTTTATAGTACATGGAGTTGTTTCCGTTTTTAGCGCATTTGGCTTATTAGGTACTGATATTTTTCAATTTTTAATAAAAGCAACTCTTGTGTTTCTAATGGGGTTAATCTGTCATAAAGTGTTGCAAATGAACGCCTCTGATTTAGAAGCGGTTTTGCTGGCAGAAAAAAATAAGGAAATGGGCAAAATGTATCCCCAAAATCAATACCAAAAAGCGGTTGAAGTAGTTGAAAAAAAATATTCCTATCAAGCGGTAGAAATTGAGGAAAAAGCGAAAGCAGTTTCTCCAATAAAAGAAGAATTACCGGTAACACATTGGGATGAATTTAAAGATAAAGAAGCCGTGATCTCTTATTACAAAAATTTATCCGAAGATGAAGTGAAAAGAATTGAACATTTAGTGCAAAGCAAGCACAATCAAAGCTTGTCTGACGCCCAAAAATATGATTTTGTTTTACACTATATTGCAGAAAAGAAATTGTACGATCATCAGCGCTTTTTACCAAAATAGCTTGTCGAAATTAACAATAGTAGCACAACAATTTAAAAAGCAATCCCGTTTGTCATACTTTGTAACGCAAGAACGAATTTTAATTGATTAAATTTATACCAATGAAAAAAACCATTTTATTTTTAGCATTATTTATTTGTAGTTTAGGGGTTTTTGCCCAAGATTTCACCACTTTAGATGTGAATTCGTTACAAAAAATGGAAGATTATGTTCAGGCAGAGCCCAAAGTTTTAGCATGTTCAAATTATTTATTAAGTACTCCACACCAGAAAGAGAACATGAATCGATTACTGGCGATGCAATATATTTTGAAATGGATGGAAGGTACTGATTATACATTTTCAATTGATGCTAACGCAGTGGAATTAACGGATGGAAATAGTGATTTATTTGGTTTATACATGGCAACTATGCCCAAAGTGGTTTTGGAAAACAAAGGAACAAATTTGTCTGCCGATGAGGTTCATAATCGCGTAGTTAGCTTATTGGTCTCGTATTGTAAAGAGGAGAAAAACAATATGAAACCCACTAAGAAATTGAAAAAGTTAATGAAGTAATTGGATAGCAGTAATGCACGCAAAAAAACATCACATTGTATTCTTAACAGGCGCTGGCATTAGTCAGGAAAGTGGTATCAGTACTTTTCGAGATGCCAATGGCTTGTGGAACAATCACAAAATAGAAGAAGTAGCTTCGCCAGAAGGATTTGAGAAGAATCCGCAATTGGTTTTAGATTTCTATAATGCAAGAAGAGGTCAGCTCGATGAGGTGGAACCTAATGCGGCTCATCACATGATTGCACAACTTGAGTCTAAATATGAGGTTACGGTAATCACTCAAAACATCGACGATTTGCACGAACGCGCTGGGACCACAAACCTGTTGCATTTACATGGCGAATTGCGAAAGAGCAGAAGCACTACTGATCCCAATTTAATTTATAAGTGTGAGAAAGACATTCAATTAGGAGATTTAGCTGCTGATGGGGGCCAACTCCGTCCGCATATTGTTTGGTTTGGGGAAGCCGTTCCTGAAATTGAAAAAGCAATAGCTATCACACAATCGGCCGACTTGTTTGTGATTGTAGGAACTTCGATGGTCGTGCATCCTGCGGCTTCTTTGTTGCTTGCTGTTCCATTTGATGCGCAAACGGTTTATATTGATACCCATCCTGATGTGGAAGATGGTATTAACTTACTAGTCATTAAGGAAAAAGCTTCCGAAGGTGTTCGGCAATTGATAGAAGACTATTTGCCATATTGATAGTTTTTTGATAGTTTTTGGGATGTATTCAAAGGCTAAAGTTTTGGACGTTAAATTTTTGAAGCTTCAGTTTTTATGATGATGAAACTAAAATCCTTCAAAAACACCTAGTCCAAATAAGGCAAAGTCGTATTTTACTGGGTCAATAGGGTCTAATTTTCTTAAATTTTCATCCAGTTCGGCAAGCGCTTTGGCGTCGTTTTGTTTTCTTGTTAGGAGGTTTACTTTTCGGGCTACATTTCCAGAGTGAACATCTAGCGGGCAGGAGAGTTTGGCTGGTGCGATACTTTTCCAAATACCTAAATCCACTCCTTTGTTGTCGTTTCTAACCATCCAACGCAAATACATATTGATGCGTTTGGCTGCCGAACCGTTCAGCGGATCTGAAATATGTTTTTCAGTACGTGCCAAATGCGGAATTTCAAAAAATAACTGCTTGAAGTGAGAAATGGTTTGTTGCATGGTAAGGTTGTCTGCCGAAAATACAGCTTCTAATCCGTTGTGATTTTGGTATATGTGTTGGAGTCCTTTGATGAAACCTACAAAATCTTGTCCGTTAAAGGTGCGATGCACAAAATTTTCAATAGCTTCCAATTGCTCCTCTGAATGCGACATGACAAAATCGTAAGGTGAATTACCCATTGCGGCCATCATTTTTTTTGCGTTATTGATAATCATTTTTCGATTTCCCCATGCGATGGTTGCTGCCAAAAAACCTGCAATTTCAATATCTTCTTTTATTGAAAACTGATGTGGAATTTGGATGGGATCGGTTTCAATGAAATTGGGATGGTTGTATAGGGCTACTTTTTCGTCAAGAAAATCTTTTAAATCGGATGCTGTCATGGTTTGTTTGTTCTTTTGCAAAGATAGTGGGATGTTTTGGATTTTAGGATAATTGGGTTTTTTTGTTGCTCGCAAAGGCGCAAAGGCGCTAAGATTTTTTTAATTTTTTTCTATTTCTTAAATCTGTGTTCCAAAAAAGAGGATAGAGGATAGAAGTTAGAAGATAGATTTTGAAATTTGGAATTTTTTTGTTGCTCGCAAAGGAGCAAAGGCGCTAAAATTTTTTAAATTTTTATTATTTCTTAAATCTGTGTTCCAAAAAAGAGGATAGAGGATATAAGATAGATTTTTGGATAATGGATTTTTTTGTTGCTCGCAGAGGCGCAAAGGCGCTATGATTTTTTTTAATTTTTTCTATTTCTTAAATCTGTGTTCCAAAAAGGAGGATAGAGGATAGAAGTTAGAAGATAGATTTTGGAATTTGGACCCGAGCGAAGCGAACAGACGAAGTAATTTTTGATATTGGAATTTTGTTTAATATTGAAATTTGGAATTTGATTTTTTTATTAAAAATACTGTAATTTTGGCATCAAAACCATCATTAATGGAAACTGATAAATACAAAGCGGAGGAATGGCTGTATGAAATTGCGCCCAAAACAAATTTATTTTCTTTACAATTAAAAGAAGTTTGGCGTTATCGTGATTTGTTGTTGTTGTTTGTTAAGCGTGATATTGTTACGGTTTATAAGCAAACGATATTAGGACCGCTTTGGTATTTGATTCAACCGTTATTTACGGCTATTACTTTTACGATAATTTTTAATAATGTAGCTGGAATTGGCACTGGAAATACCCCATCATTTTTGTTTAATTTGGCAGGAATTATTGTTTGGAGTTATTTTACGGTTTGTTTGAACGATACTTCAGATACCTTCAAGCGTAATGCTTCAATTTTTGGAAAAGTCTACTTTCCTAGAGTGATTATGCCCCTTTCAATAGTGATTACGAATTTGATTAAATTAGGCATCCAACTCTTAATTTTCATTGTTTTTTACAGCTATTTTGCTTATTTAGGGCAAATGCAAATTAGCTTTCATTGGAATTTACTATTATTTCCTGGGTTGATTGTGCTTATGGCAATTATGGGATTAGGATTAGGAATGATTATTTCTTCTTTGGTTACTAAATATCGTGATTTGAGTTTTTTAGTTTCTTTTGGTGTGCAATTATTGATGTACTTGTCGGCAGTAATGTACCCAATGGCTTTGATTGAAGAGAAATTACCCACTTATGGTTGGTTAGTAACTTACAATCCATTAGCGTATGTAGTGGAAGCCTCTCGCGCAATTTTGTTACAAGAAGGAACGCTTTCTTGGTTTGGATTGTTGTACACTACTGGGTTTAGTTTTATGGTATTACTTTTTGGTTTGTTGCTCTTTAATCATACTGAAAAACGATTTATTGATACCGTTTAACATTATTAACATTATGGTAATCTTTTAATTTTTCGAGTTTCATTTTTAAATTTCTATATTTGCATCATCAAAAGCTATTGTGCTTATAATGATAATTTTAACTAATAATTTAATTATGAAAAAAAATTTACGATTTACTCTTTTATCGTTTTTGTTATTTTTAGGTTTTTCTAGTGTTTCTTGGGGGCAGTACTTGGGAGCTGGTACTTTTACTAAGATTACTTCATTAGCTGAATTGACTGATGGTTATTATGTGATAACAAATAATACTGATGCTTTTGCTATGTCCAATCAACATACTGGAACTTTATTGCCCCCGGTAGGTGTTACAGCTTCATCTAATTCAATAACTAATCCACCTGCCACTTTAGTGTGGAAAATAGAAACTAATGAAGGGGGAAGAACTATTTATTCAGAAGATACCCAAAAATTTGTCTCATATACAGGTAACTCTAATAATATACAAGTTGTTGATAATGTAACATCAAATAGTCAAAGATGGAACATTACCCTTCAAAGTGGAGATTTTCAACTGGCAAGTCTTCAAGTACCAACTCGTTTTTTAAGGTATAATCCAGGTTCTCCTCGTTTTGTAGCTTACACAAGTGGTCAACAAAACCTTTCTTTATACAAACTTCAAGCTTTAAACTCAAATGATCCAGAGCCTACAAATCATGCTTCAAACTTTATGAGTGAAAATATTAGTTTTTCAGAAATTAAATTGACATGGGATGATGCAACAGGTGGCGACTTACCATTTGCTTATTTGATAATGGCAAATACTACCAATGTTTTTGTTGATCCTGTAGATGGTGTTGATCCAGCTATTGATACGGATTTATCTGATGGAACCGCAATTGTTAAAGTATTACAAGGTGTTGAAGAATTTAGTTTTACTAATTTTGCTTCTGAAACTAATTTCTATTTTAAAATTTATCCTTACTCAAATTCTGGCGATAACATTAATTTCAAAACAGATGGTATAGTTCCTACTACTTCTATAGTTTCATCAGAAGCTCCATGTGTGATTGAAGATTTTTCTACTTTAGGTACTCCACTAGGATGGACATTATCTAGTGCTAATGTAACAAGTGGCTTTCTTGAATTTGCTTCAAATAATGGTTCTGCAACACTTCCATTTGTTAATAAACCTAGTGTTTTAAGTTTTACTTTATCAAGAACAACTAATGCTACAAACAAAACTTTTTTAGTTGAAGTTTCTACTACATCTTCAACTGATGGTTATACTGTTATAGCTACTTATGATCATTCAAATACAACAAGTGGAGGGACAATATCTGTAAATATTCCTTTGAATAATTATACTTACTTCGATAACGTTTATATAAGATTTAGTAAAGTTTCTGGAACAGCATCACCATGGAGATTAGACAATGTGGTTGTGGAGTGTGATAGTGATTTTAATGGTACATTGTGGTCAAATGATACTTGGTCAAATGGTTTGCCAGATATTACAAAGCCAGTTTTAATCCAAGGTAATTACACTACAACAGCCAACTTAGAGGCTAATACATTAACGGTTAACTCTGGTGTGTTTACTATTGCTTCTGGTACTTCGGTAACCGTTGAAGGTGCGGTGGTTAACAATGCAGCAGCTACTAACTTTATTGTTGAAAATAACGGTAATTTACTTCAAAATGCTACAGCGGCTA